>Ga0315295_10003237_pt1 | contig 13833 bp, 2 predicted proteins | sample YL17G14_0_MG_FD_204453 | JGI IMG/M metagenome (GOLD analysis project Ga0315295, IMG submission 204453) | Sediment microbial communities from Yellowstone Lake, YNP, Wyoming, USA - YL17G14_0 | ecosystem: Environmental > Aquatic > Freshwater > Lake > Sediment | place: USA: Wyoming | collected...
GCAGCAGGGGTATGCCGGTTTGCATCTGTGGATTGCCAATACCATTGTTCATTTAGGTGCATACGAGGAAGCCGCTGGGCAAATCCGGCAGGCGCTGGCATACCAGCCAAATGCACAAAGGCTGGGTATCATTTTCAGATGCCTGCCCAAAACAATATCGGCCTATGATGTATTGGAAAGGCAAGTGAGGGAGTACATGAACGAATCTGCTTTGCCTGCCCCCGCCGCGCCCGGCGGTGTTAGCTCAACCAACCCCGCGGGCGATTCGCAGAAGCAAAGACTGGAGATGTTCCGCGGCTGGATTGACACCCTCGTCCGCGCGCATAACCGTCTCTATTACCGCGACCAGACGCCTGCCAGCCTGAACGTCCTGGTTGAATTGGTTGAACGCTATAAACCGACGAAGATTGTGGAAATGGGCACACTCTCCGGGCTTTCGCTGCGCACCTGGCTCGCCACGAATGCAAATCTTAAGGTTATTGCGATAGACCTGTCTTTCAAAGCCCTGCACGAGAGTACAGCGCATTTGCCGCTCGATTTATCACGAGTGACCCTTTTGGAGCAGGATATTTTACAGACCAACTTCCCTGCTCTGTGGCGGGCGGATGAGCGCGTGCTGCTCTACGTGGATGCACATGATTTGCCGGGGGTGCCCATCATGGAGTATGTGCTACAAAAAGCCTTGCCTTTCCTCCCGCCCGGCTCGGCGGTGGCGGTGGACGATTTGTGGTACAGCCCGGATGGAATCTCGCCGGAGAACGCCCGGCGCTTTTTCGAGCAAACCATCATCCATGAGATTGATTCGCTGCAATGCTTCACAGGCTATTATGCTCCTTACTGGAAGGGTGGTTCCTTTTTCGGATTTCGCGAAGTCCTGCCCTTGATGCATTGGGCGGCGTTGGAACAGGTTGAACTGCACTCTGAAACCCCCATAAAAATTGTGCATTTTGATTGGCAAGGAGCACGAGCTTGAACCCGAAAAGCAGCCTTGCAAAGGATATTGAGCGGTACACGGGTCAGGTGGTTTATAATCCTGTGGATACTTTTGTGCTCTATGGGGATGCGCAGGCAACCCATAACCAGCAAGCGCTATTCTGGGCAAGGCTGGGTACCCAGGCGTACCAAACTGGCGACCTCAACGGCGCATTGCAGTCTTTCAATAAAGCGTTGAGTTTGAACCCTCAAATCAGCGGTGTTCACTATGCCCGCGCGGTCTGTCTGGCGCGGGCGGGGCAGTTGGAAAACGCTTGCCTTGCTCTGCAAAGCGAACTGGAGGCTCCCTCGGCGCACCCTTTGGCAGGGGCTATGCTGAAGGATATTGAGGGTTGGCTGCAGGCACACCGGGCGGTTGCTGCTCCCACTCCTGGTGCTGCAACTGCACCGTCCGGCAAGCCGCTTGTAAGCAAGCCGTTTACCCTATTTGCCATGCCTAAGTCGTTCCGCGGGCATATTGACATCATCCAACGTAATGCCATCCGCAGTTGGATGAACCTGCGCCCTCAGCCGGAAATTATCTTATTTGGCGAGGAAGAAGGTGTCGCGGAAATATGTGCTGAGTTCGGTTTGCGTCATGTCCCTAAAGTTTCTCGGAATGAGTTTGGCACTCCTTTAGTCAATAAAATCCTCGAATTCGGTCAGTTGTTCGCTAGTCATGATGTCATGGCATATATCAACGCTGATATCATCCTGTTGGCCGACTTTTTACCTGCTGTGGAAAAAGTAACGCAAACTTTTGAATCGTTTTTAATGATCGGTAGACGATTTGACCTGGGCGTTGATTTTGAGATGGATTTTCAAGATCCGCATTGGCAGGAGAACATACGAAGTTATGCGCTTCAGAACGGCAAATATCATGCCTATGCTGGCATAGATTATTTTCTCTTTCGGCGAGGTATGTGGGGGGAAATTCCTCCCTTTGCTATAGGGCGTACAGCCTGGGATAACTGGCTGGTCTCTTATCCGTTGAGTAAAGGAATTCCAGTTGTTGATGCTACTCCATCGGTTTTTATCATCCATCAAAACCATGACTGGGGGCATGTGCGAGGAGGTTACCAGGAAGCCTGGAATGGTGTAGAAGCTCAGCGTAACCGAGATTTGGCTGCCAGTTTACCTGTTTGTACCATTGTCGATGCTAATTGGAAAGTTACTTCTACAGAAGTGGCTAAAAATGATCCTATTCTGCCCAGGTTTGAAGAAGGTATGAAATATTTGAGGGTAGGTGATCCTGCTTCGGCTTTAGATAGTTTTGATGCGGTTCTGCGTATGGCTTCAGACTTACCCAATGTTCATTATGCTCGCGCCGTGGGTTTATTATCCCTTGGAAGAACGAATGAGGCGTTAGAGGATCTACAAAAGGAATTGATGGTTAATCCCAATCACCAACAAGTGCAAAGCTTACGAGAACAAATTTTAAGCTCTCTATCTCCTGAAATGGATTTGACTTTCCTAAATTATCTGCCAGGGAATGGCTAAGTTGATTGGGCAAGGTATAATAATGGCATGAAAACACGTTCAAAGTGCGGAAGTCAGGAATATGATGTTCTATTTGTGGAAATGATGTTTTATGCCAACAATTAGCGTAATTGTTCCAGTGAATAATCGAGGAGATTTACTCTCTGCCACGTTAAGTTCTCTAATGAACCAGACATTTAACGATTGGGAATGTATTATTGTTGATGATCACTCCACAGATAATTCAATTACGGTGGCGCAGCAATACTCTGAACAGGATAAACGTTTCAAAGTGGTTACTTTGCCTGACCCGAAGCGTTACGTATGTGCGGCCCGGAATTATGGTTTTTATTTATCAAATACTGAATATGTGACCTTTATGGATGCAGGACTCTTGTTCACCAATAACAAATTGGAAGAGCAGCTCCATATATTTACAGATCATCCAGCCTTGGATGCAGTAACTTGCCGACATATCTTTTTTGATACAACTCCTGAGAATTGTAATCCCCAAAGCAAATTTGCGCCTCCCAATATTTGGTTGGATGTGATGTGGAATGCTGAGATTTTTGGAGGATTGTGGCAAACCTCAAGTCCCTTATGGCGGACCGACTTACTTTTAGAAATTGGATGCTGGAATGAAAATATTCGAGCATGGACTGATCCTGAATTGAATTTAAGATCGTTGCTCCATAGAGCTAAATTTGCACGTATGGAAAAAATATTAGTGTTTATTAAACGTGGTGCCAAAGGAAGTGTGTCGAGTAAACCACCTTTAGAGAAAAACCCGCTCCTGGTGGAAGGTTTATTGGCTGGTTGGAAAACGCTCAAAAAAGCAGGGGGGGTTACTGAATTGAGAAAATTGATTCTCGCTGATCGTTTTTTCCAACTATCCAAGAGCTATTTAGACAATAATCGTCTGGTGCTAGGCGTTGTGAGTTGGATGCGGTGGGCTTCCAAAATTGATCTGAATCGAGAGCGAATTACGATCGGTTTTCTTCTTCTTGTGGCAAATAAGTTCAATAAAAAACATATTCTTGAACTTCTTTATCCTGGTTTCTTTAACTATCGAAGTTTAGTACCACCCCCATTACCAGATGTTACAGAAATCCCCACTTATCTTTTATAAAGCTTTTTATGATGACCCCCTTGCGTATAGCTATATCACTTGATTATTTATTCAATATGCGGGATTTCCTCTTTACGCCGGTATGGGATGAAATGGCAAAACGCGAGGACGTCCGATTTTTGTTATTATCCCGTGGCGGTGAATCAAAACAATATATCCAACAAAGACATTGCTCTAATGTCTCTTTTGTACGGTTTACAAAATTAGCTCCTTATAAAGTCTATAAAATAGAAAAGCTATTCGATAGATTGGCGGAATGCTGGCTTGATCGCTTCTGGGAATGGGATGAGCATTATCTATTTCACTCTTTAATGGTGAGGTTTGCCGCAGTTAATCATCTGGCGCATTACACTATTCGAGAACAAAGGTCATTGCAGGAGCGTACAAGACACCAACGTTTTTATTATTACCAGAAAGGGAGTCAAGTAGGTGAGCCTTGGCCAAAGTCTCGAATGATGTATCGATTGTTGTATGATTTCCGCCACAGCCTTTTAAATCCAATCCTTAGAGAAGATCTAGCATTTTTACAGACTTTGAATCTGGATTTATTTGTATTTGGGCGTTTGCATTTTATGCCCACCGCGTATTGGGCTTTGGCGCTTCGGAGAATTGGTGTTCCTATGGTCGGTATAGTGAGTAGTTGGGATCACCCGACCACCCAGGGGCCTACACCGCGCGGAATGAGCGGGTATGTTGTCGCCAGTAAATGGATGGCAAGGGAAATGGTCGAATTCCATAGAATTAATCCTGATAAGATCGTCCAGGTTGGTAAGGTTCAAATGGACTTATATAAAACCCCGTCCATTTTACTGAGGCGTGACGATTTTTTATCCACGCTTGATATACCCAACGATCATAAGCTGATAACACTGGCAACGAACACAACCGGCTTGAAGGAGCATGAAATCTCAATAGCCCAAAAAATTGCACAAGATGTTATGAATGGTCGTTATGGTAAGGTCACTTTGTTAATACGCCCGCATCCTCAAGATAAACTATGGCAGGAGCATTTCCTTCCGTTAACACGGTTACCGTGGGTTATTTGCATGCAGTCGTATCCTTTAGAAACAGGAGCTTCTATGCAAGCCCTGAAAGATCAAATCATTTTGGCAAACCTGATGATGCACTCCGATGTTGTCATCCAGAGCCGGGGTTCAATTGCGCTGGATGCGGTTGCGTTTGATACACCAGTTATTTCACTGGCATTTGATGGTGATCTAGTTCGCAAGCCAAACGACTCATTTCTATTGGAGTATTCATATCACCACTATAGACCTATTGTAAATTCTGAAGGTACCTGGATGGTCGGGTCTTATGAAGCTCTGGATAACGCCATAAAGTCTTATCTCGCGGATCCTGGTCTTCATTCAGAAGGCAGAAAGAAAATTCGTGATGACCATATTGAACCATTGGACGGGAATTCATCTCGGCGATTGGTTAATTACCTCATCACGATGGCCGAAAAGGCCAGAGATGGTACGCTTCCTAAAGGTGATTGGAATTATTCGGGTTTGGGAAATACAAAATGGGCTTCACAACAAACTTGTGATGTCGAAGGTTATGTAAGAAGATGTGTCAACACTAGCGATAGTATTGGGAAGGCAACGATGACCGCAAATTTTTCTGAGGTCGCCCTGTTGCAAAGGTTTGGTTTTATCTCTGACGAAGATAATCAGTTAGTAGATGTTGGAGCCCATATAGGCACTTTTTCAATCCCATTTGCTGCGAAGGGGTGGAAAGTCGTTGCTTTTGAACCCGAGCTTGAGAATTATCAGGCATTATGCACAAACACACGATCTTTTCCGAAAGTTACCTGTATTCAAAAAGCTGTCTCAGATGTAGCTGAAAAAGATGTGCTGTTTTATGTCAGTCCCGAACATTTTGGCATCCACAGTCTGAAGCCCTTTCATGCCACGCATAATCCATCGATGCGTGTTGAAACAGTGCGTCTTGACAAATATCTGGAAGGCATGGGGGTAAATGAAGTAACAGTTCTAAAGATTGATGTGGAAGGCGCGGACTTTCTGGTGTTAAAAAGCTTTGACTTTGACAAAATGAAACCTCCGATCGTCGTGTGTGAATTTATGGATGAGCGATCTCATCCCAACTATGGTTACACTCACCACGATATGTCGTCGTATATGAGCGAGAGGGGCTATAAGACTTATGTTGCTGAGTGGGCACCAATTGTGGAATATGGGCGCAAGGGAGTTGCGACTCCTCCGCATCGATTTCTGAGGTGTGACCGATATCCTTTGGATCATCAGCCTGCCTGGGGCAATCTGATATTTGTGAGAGAGGACTATATTACCCGGTTTGAGGGGGTATTAGGCTGTTACTTATTTGAAATAGGGTCGACAGAAAATAAATTCATTACGAAAGGGACTCCAAAAGACCATCTTGACCGCTCGATCAAACTGCTGGGTGAATATCAGGATATTCATAAAGGGCAGCGCTGCATCATTATCGGTAACGGGCCCAGTCTGAATAAGATGGATATGAGCTTCCTGAAGGACGAAATAACCTTTGGAATGAATCGTATCTATCTGGGATTTGAAAAATGGGGCTTCATTCCTTCTTATTATGTCTCTGTGAATCCGCTTGTAATTGAACAGAGCGAAGAGCTCATATCTCAGATTCCCTGTCCAAAATTTCTCAGCATGAATGGGCTGCCCTATCTATCGCACCCAGAGAATTTTATGCTTATCAAAAGCCTGGATAACCCAAGCGTTTTCAAAGAACTTCAGATAGCATCGCCTGAGCAGCAATCCCTATTCAATAACAGAGGGCAATTCTCAACTGACCCCCGAGTTGGCATCTTCGAAGGATATACAGTCACTTATGTAGCCATGCAGCTTGCCTACTACATGGGCTTTCAAGAAGTATATCTGATTGGAGTGGATCATAGTTTCACAACCAAAGGTGTACCTAACAAAGAGGTTAAGTCACAGGGAGAAGACTCGGATCATTTTGCGCCAAACTACTTTGGCAAAGGTGTGCGTTGGAATCTACCAGACCTTGAAAACTCCGAAAAATCATACCGATTGGCTAAACAGGTTTTTGAATCCGGCGGGCGGCAGATTTTTGATGCCACGGTGGATGGGAAGTTAAATGTTTTCCCAAAGGTGGACTACCGTAAAATTTTATCTTCAAACAAAGTTCCTGCTTTGCCGATATTCTCAAACTTTAATATAGCCCAGGATCATCCTTATCTTGGCGAATGGACAGAAAAGATCATTGGCATCATAAAACAGGCCGACCAGCATCTGGGAGAGGGTGATGTTGTATCTGCCCAGGAGGCATTGTCTCAAGCCATCAACCTTCTCCCTCATGACCCGTGGATGATTGTCAACCTCGGTAACCTCAAACTTCAGCAGGGTGATATTGAATCCGCCCGCCGCGAATTTGTCAAAGCTACTATTCTTGCCCCGAATTATGCACACGGCCATGCCATGCTCGGGTTGGTGCTCGTATATCTTAAACGTTCCGAAGAAGCAGAGAAAGCCTTACGGCGCGCCCTGGCACTTAACCCGAACGACAAAAATACGCAGGACCTTCTGGAACTTGTACAGCAGGAAACGCAAACAAATGCTTCCGCGTTAGCTGAACAAAGCAGCCAGCAGCCAGCGCAAACTCTGAAAACAGAGCCTTCATTGGTAATAGAACAAGTCGAGATGGTCAAGAAACAGGAATTTAAATTTCGAATGGAACAGGCAGAAGAAACATTAAAATTGTTGCTGAACGCCGATGATCTATTCGTTGCTTTACGTGATAACGAGACACGTTTAGATTCTAATGTGCTTTCTCTAGTACGTCGTGATCTTGAAACGGCTCGATTGAACGGAGAAACTGATCTGGCAGAGGGTTTAGAGAACCTGACGGAGTATATCAAGAATGTACTGGCACGTTCAATTGCTCCTCAAGCGGTTAGCATCAACCGGTCCTTTTTGGACAAGCAGCGCGAATTTTGGAGTGCCGGCAGTATGTACGAGGCTATGTTCAAGAAGGTGTTCACCGATGAGAAGATCGAGCGCATGACCGACGAAGAGAAGTGGGAATCCTGGAATCAATCCTCGCTCTCTTCCATGAATCAAATCTTGGAGGATTTACCTACCCGACCTGAATGGAAAATCCTGGAAATCGGATGTGGCGTCGGACGTGTGATCAAGCCCCTGCGGGAACGGTTTACCCAGGTGGATGGTGTAGACATCTCTGAGGATATGATCCGGTTCGGGCAGCAGTACCTTGCCGATAGCCCGGGCTTCGGCCAACTTTACCTGAACAACGGCTATGACCTCACTGCGTTGCCCGACTGCGAATACAACCTGGTCTATTCGATGATCGTCTTCCAGCATATTCGTTCGGTTTCGATCGTGCGAAGCTATTTCCGCGAAGCCATGCGCGTCTTGAAACCCGGCGGATATTTCCGTATCCAGGTTCACGAGTGGTTCCCTGACCTGGGACATTATGACGAGGAGGCCAGCCCGGATTTTCAGTATAGCTTTGCGGGCACTGGATATACCGAGAGCGAGCTGGCGCAACTGTTGAGAGACACTGGGTTTGACAACATCCAGACACAAAAGCGATCCCCCTGGATATGGGCTACCGCCCAGCACCCGGAAGCCCTGGCTTACACAAATCCGGGAACCGGGCAGCTCCGCCAGGTTCAGTCACCCTCCACTCGTAGCGCTGAAACCCTGGAGATCCTGCTCAATGCAGGCGATCTTTTCGCAGCACTCGAGCAGCACCGAGATCGGTTAGATGCCTCCCTGCTTGAACTGGTTCGCCAGAACAACCGGGCCGCTTCCGCCGACGGCAATACAGAGCTAGCTGAAGGTTTGGAAAACCTGGCGAATTACATTGAGGATGTGCTCACCAGACGCAACAAACCAAAAGATGAGCAAAGGAGTGACGAAGAAACAGAAAAAGCCTTACGGCAAGCTTTGGCTTTAAATACTTCTGATATAAATACACAGAATCTTTTGGCTGGTATTGAACAAAAAAAGCAAACTCAATCTTACCCTCCCATAACACAAAGGCAAACTCCGATAGGCTTAATACAATCACATAAATTCCTGGTCTCTGCGATTGTTTCAACGTATAATTCCGAAAAATTTCTGCGTGGTTGCCTGGAGGATCTAGAAGCACAAACCATAGCTGATCGTCTTGAGATCATCGTTATTGACAGCGCTTCTCCCCAAAACGAGCGAAAAATTGTTGAAGAGTTTCAACAGCGATACGACAATATTGTTTATATCCGTAACGAGCAGCGCGAAACGATTTACGCCGCCTGGAATCGCGGCATTGCTGTGGCCCGTAGTAAATACCTGACCAACGCCAACACCGACGACCGCCACCGCCCCGACGCGTTCGAAGTGATGGCTCGCGCGCTCGACGAGCACCCCGAAGTGGTCGTGGTCTATGCCGATCAGCTCATCACCGAGCGCCCAAATGAAACCTGGGCGAGCCATACCGCCACCCGGCGTTGGAACTGGCCCGAATTTTCCTACGCCGAGTTGGAGGCGCAGTGCATCGTCGGCCCGCAACCGATGTGGCGTAAAACCCTGCACGAGAAGCATGGCCTGTTCGACCGCGCTTTCGTCTCCTCCGGCGATTACGAGTTCTGGCTGCGCATTGGTAAGGGCGAGCGTTTTTACCGCATCCCCGAAATATTGGGGTTGTATTACAACAACCCGCACAGCCTGGAGCACGCTTCGCGCAAGGCCGCCGCCGAGAGGCAGCGAATCAAGGAACAGTACGGAATCCTGGCGCGCGACGTCAAGCCGCGGCAAACCATTCCGGTGGCGGTGAGTGAGGCTGAGCTGGCCGGGTTGCCTCATCGCGGAGCGCCCTCCCGTCTGTTAGTTTCAGTGATCATCCCTTGCTATGACCGGCCTGAAGTCTTGCGCCAGTGCTTGGCCGCGCTGCAATCGCAGACCTTGCCCCGTGAGCAATTCGAGGTGATCTGCGTCAACGACGCCGCCTCCGATTCGGCGGTGAAAAAGGTCATCATCGAAGCTTTGCAGAACCTGCCTGGGAAATATTTGGAACACCCCACCAACCGTGGGCGCGGGCCAGCGCGCAACACCGGGCTGAAAGAAGCTTGTGGCGAGATCATCCTGCTCATGGATAGTGACATCGTGGCTAACTCGCGCTTGCTGGAAGAACACGTTTGGGCGCACCAGAGCCATGCGGGTGAGAAGATCGCCGTCCTCAGCCGCATCGAGTTCCCGCCCGAACAACTGGCGCAATCCCCAGTGGCGCGGGTCTTTGACGAGACGACCCTGGTGCTGGCCTATTCGCGCATGAAACCTGGTAAGAAATACAACTACATGCACTTCTACACCGGCTGTGTCAGCTTCCCGCGCCAGGCTTACGTTCAGTTAGGCGGCTTCGATGAAAGCTATCCGCACTACGGCGTGGAAGATACTGCCTATGGCTATCATTTGGAGCAAATTGGCTACGCCGTGCTGTACCATCCGGCGGCGCGCTGCATTCACAGCGAAGAGACGTCCTCGGTGGAAAAGTTCTGCCGCCGCCAAAAACTGGTGGCCGCCAATTTTTGTCTCTTCTTCCATGAGAACCCCGAAGCCTTGAGCGGGGAAACCTGGGGAGGGCTGAAGAAGTTAAATGCGGCAAGTCTGCGGACCGAGACTGCCCTCAGGGATCCGCAAATCCCCTCCCTGCTGGTGCGAGCCAATAAGCTGGCCGCGCTGGACCTGGCGATGATGGATAAGACTCGACAGCGTCGCGTCATGCGAGAAATGGAGGGCATCCTCACTCAGCTTAACGGTTACTACTGGGACATCGGGCTTATCGAAGGGCTGGCGCGCGAGGGGGTTTCCTCCTTCGATGAACTGACGTCTCCTGCTTCCGTTCATCCTTCATCCTTCATCCTTCAGCCTTCGATATCCGTCATCATCCCCACCTACAACCGCTCAGCCACGTTGTGCAAATGCCTGGATGCGCTGACGCGGCAGACCTTCCCCGCCGATCAGTTCGAGGTCATCGTTTGCGACGACGGCTCCACCGATGGAACAGGACAATGGATAAAAACTTACCATGCCCCATATCGTTTAGTCTATTTACAACAGCCAAATCGCGGTCCAGGTGCTGCCAGAAACATGGGACTGCATCAATCAGTGGGCGAATACATTCTATTCTTAAATGACGACGCTATTTTAGAACCAGGTTCTCTTGCGGTTCATCATTCAGTTCATTTAAAATATAAGGAAGAAAAAAATGTTATTCTTGGTCGTTTTCCATTATTACCCCAATACACCCAAACGCCTCTGGGATACTTATTAGAAAACTCGGAATTGTTATTTGGGTATCACAAGTGGAATGACGGAATTATTGAAAGCCTGCTACCTGGTCAATTACTGACCCACGACTGGTTCTATACCTGTAACATATCTTTATCGCGGCAAGCTTTATTCGAAGTGGGTTTGTTTGATGAAGATTTCACTGGTCCTGCTGCCGAAGATATAGAAATTGGATTCAGACTAGCCAAGAAAGGTTATAAAGTCCGGTTTGAACCACAAAGCATTGCCTGGCATGATCATCAGCATTCTCCTGAAGACTTCTGTAAAGTCCATCGTACGCGCGGTCAAGGAAGGGTGACATTATGCCTGAAACATCCAGAATTAAATACTTTGCCGGATCTGGATTGGAATATTATTCATCAATGGCAGCAAGAATTAGAAAAAGAACAAAGCTCTATAGATCGCGCCCTTCAAATGATAAAAGATACTGCCGGTCTAGCCGCTCAGAGCAACTATGACCTGGCTATTGTCCATCAACTCGCCATCACGATCTTTCCACTTGTAAATTTACTGCGTGAGTGGTCAGTCCGAGAAGGAATTATGAGCAGTCCTAACCTGGCGACGCTTATTGAATTTAACACTCATAGGAAACCTGGTATTAGACTCTTAACCAAACCTGGTCAGGCCATTGAAAAAGTATATTCTAAACGACCCTTTGTATCGGTGGTTATCCCCTGTTACAACTACGCTTATTATTTGCCCGAAGCGGTAGAGAGTGTCATTAATCAAACCTACCAAAACTTTGAGATCATAATTGTAAATGATGGTAGCACTGATAACACCCGGGAAGTGGCTGACCAAATCATTGCTAACCACCCCGCCCGCAAGATTCGTCTGATTAATCAGGAGAACTCAGGCCAACCTGCTATTTCACGCAATCGGGGTATTGCTGCGGCTATTGGTCAATACATTCTTCCCCTAGATGCTGATGACAAAATTGCGCCGACTATGTTAGATGAGTGTCTCCATATTCTGGAAACTGATTCTACCGTTGCTATTGCTTACACGGATAGTATCTTTTTCAACGAAGTAAAATCCTGGCGTCAAAATTACCAGGATTATGATTTTCAGATGCTGCTTTATGGCAACCGTCAATGTTATTGTGCGCTCTATCGCCGTCAGGTTTGGGAGGCCGTAGGGGGCTATGCTACCAATGTGATAGGCTATGAAGATTGGGATTTCTGGATTGCTTGCGGAGAAAAAGGGTATTTTGGCAAGTACATTTCTCGGCCTCTCTTTTATTACCGTGTTAAAGAAGAAGGCCTTTATTTCGCTAATGCTGTTAAGAATGATGCCCGGCTTAAGGCACAAATTGTTTTGAATCACCCCACATTATACTCACCGGAAGTTGTGGAACATGCTCAGCAATTCTTATCGGTATTGCCAATACAAAATGCGTTCGATGAAGATGAGTATTTGTATAAAAATGAAGATGTTGCTGAGGCTGTGAAGCGCGGGCAGTTCCGTTCCGGTTGGGAGCACTATGTCCAGTTCGGGTGGAAGGAAGGACGACTGAGTAACAGTTACCTTTGGACACCTTCCTCATCAGACAAATTGAAAAATAAGGTGGCAACTTCGTTGCCCGACCTCCTGTCGCCCACCGCTGAACCAACTAAGATAGATAGCGCTAGCGCTACCGAGCACATGCCCATACCTGATGGTAGGATTGATATCCAAAGACTTGTTCAACCGCAAAGAAACAAGCGCAGCGAACAGCACCTCCAGGCAAAAGATATCTCCATACTTTATGTGGCGCATAATTTTCCTACCCATCACCTGGCAGGGACGGAACTTTACACCAATTTCCTGGCGCAGGAGATGGGTCAGCGTGGCTATTCCGTCCGCGTTCTTTACCCTGAATATGACACTTCGCGCCCCGAAAATACCATCACAGAAGATAATTACAAGGGTGTACCTGTAACCCGCATCAATATCCATCCTAACCAGGATATGGCGCAGAGTTTTTGGAATGAAACCATCTCAAAAGCTTTCAGCCAATATCTTATGTCGTATAAGGTGGACCTCATCCATTTTATGCACGTGGCGGGCGTCTCACCAGCAACGATTAAAGCCTGTGCAGACTTGGGTAAGCCAGCAATGATGACCTTGCATGATACCTGGTTACTGTGTGAACAGCCCCATTACCTGCGCGCTGATGGCAGCTTTTGCGAAGGGCCATCAACCTCCGAAAAGTGTGTTCAATGCGTGATCGAACGCCACCCTGAACAACAATTATCGCAGCCCCCCCGCATCACCCAGCTTCGCCAGCTTATGTCATTACGCCGCCAACAAACCCAACAGGCGTTTGACTCTATCCACACCCTGGTCGCGCCATCTCAATTCATTAAACAAACTATCCTCTCAAACGGTTTTAAGCATAACAATATTGAGATAGCCCCTCTCGGTTTGTCTCCTTTCCAACAGCTTCCTAAAATACCCGGTAGTGGTCTGTTACGCTTGACTTTTATCGGTAATATTGTTTATCATAAAGGTCTGGATGTCGTTGTGAATGCTTTCAACCTGATTGAGAGCCAGAAAGCCAGGTTGGATATATATGGTCACATTTACGATCCAATAACCTTTGAACGGGTGATGAAATTAGTAAGTCCAGACCATCTGGTTATTTATCATGGCGCTTATTCCCCCGATGACCTCCCACAAATCCTGTCCCAAACAGATGTAGTCATCGTGCCATCCCGCACCGAACATTATCCAACGACTGTACGGGAAAGTTTACACGCTCGTGTACCTGTGATCGCTCCTGCTGTTGGAGCTGTGGGAGAACTCGTTCAAGACGAGGTCAATGGGTTCTTGTTCCAACCGGGAGATGCCAAGGATTTGGCGGAGAAGATTAATTACTTTATCCAACAGCCTGATGAAATCGATATTTTCAGTAAACGTATTCAACCAGTATGGACCATCGCACAA
>Ga0315295_10003239_pt1 | contig 13832 bp, 10 predicted proteins | sample YL17G14_0_MG_FD_204453 | JGI IMG/M metagenome (GOLD analysis project Ga0315295, IMG submission 204453) | Sediment microbial communities from Yellowstone Lake, YNP, Wyoming, USA - YL17G14_0 | ecosystem: Environmental > Aquatic > Freshwater > Lake > Sediment | place: USA: Wyoming | collected...
CTAAAAGGCTGCCGCAAGATGGGCATGTCGGTAGTAGCCCGCACCGATCCCCATGCAGTACGTCAGAATGTATATGATGCCCATCCCGATTGGATAGCAGTAACAGGTAAGGGAGAAAAACGCCGCCATTGGGCAAATAAAGATCTATGGGTAACCTGTGCCCTTGGACCGTATAATTTTGAATTTATGACTCTGGTACATAGTGAAATTATGACAAGATACGAACCTGACGGAATATTTTCCAACCGTTGGGCCGGTCACGGTATTTGTTACTGTGAGCATTGTTCGGTGAACTTTAAAAATTATTCAGGATTTGAGCTGCCAAAATCTTCTGACAGATTCGATCCGGTATGGCAGAAGTACAATGAATGGAATACAAGCCGGTTAAGGGAACTTTGGATTTTATGGGATAATATTATTAGAAAACGAAAATCTTCCTCCCGGTTTATCCCCAATGGATTTCCCGACAAGGTTATGACGGGAGAGCTTTCCGATATTGTGTTTACGGATCATCAGGCAAGAAGCGGAGTAATTCCGCCCTGGTCTAATGGAAAAGTTGCTAAAGAATTGCGTGCTTCCATAGGAATGAAACCCCTGGGTGGTATTTTCAGCGTCGGATTTGAGGAACAGTACAGGTGGAAAGATTCTGTCCAGAGCGAGGCAGAAATAAGAGTATGGGTAGCCGAGGGCGTTGCAAACGGTATGCGTCCGTGGTTTACTAAATTCTCGGGAGTTCTTTATGACCGACGATGGCTTAATACGGTTGAGAAAATTTATCAGGTACTTTACAGGAATGAAAAATATCTGAGAAATATATCACCTGTCGCCCGTGTCGGGATGGTGTTCTCTGAACAGTATCCAAATTATGGAAATAAGCCATGGCAGCAAAGAAATGCCGATCATGGATCCGGAATGTATCATGCGCTTCTTGAAAACCGGATCCCTTTTGAAATGGTCAATTCAAGACTTCTGGATAAGGAGCACCTGAAATCCTTCAGGCTGCTTGTTCTTCCAAATATTTCCACACTTTCGGATAAACAGTGTGATCAACTTAAAGAGTTTGTTGAAGAAGGCGGAAGCATTGCAGCTACATTCGAAACTTCATTATATGATGAAAAAGGAAATCCAAGGAAAGATTTTGGATTATCAGACCTGTTAGGTGTATCGTTTGACCATGAGATAGAAGGCCCTATGCAGAACAGCTATCTGCGCCTGAAAAAAGATCCTTCAACGAACAGTTTTCATCCGGTACTTAAAGAACTTGAAGATGCATACCGCATAATTAATACAATTTACAGGGCAAAAGTAGTTCCAAACACAGAATTCCCTGAACCAGTGACACTTATTCCGACATATCCCGACCTTCCCATGGAAGATGTATATCCGCGCAATCCGGAGACAAATATCCGGGAATTATATCTCAGGGAAACCGGAAAAGGACGCATTGCTTATTTCCCGGGTGATATTGACCGTTCATTCTGGCAGATCATGTCAGCAGATCATGGTAAACTGATTCGCAATACCATACTTTGGGCTCTTAATGAGGAACCTGTTGTCAGCGTGAAAGGCCCCGGAGTGGTTGACGTGACTGTCTGGCGTCAGGAAAATTCTATGACAGTACATCTTGTTAACCTGACTAACCCGATGATGATGAAAGGTCCATTCAGAGAATTGATCCCAGTCGATGCAGAAGTCATCATAAAGATACCGGAGAATTCAGATGTCAAAGGAGTTAAGCTTCTTGCAAGAGACCAAAATCCAAAATTTGTAACCAGAGAGGGGCGGATCATACTTTCCGTACCTCAGATCTATGATTATGAAATAGTTGCACTGGATCTTTAATGAATTTTATACATTTCACTTCCTGCAAGAAGGAAGCACCCAGGTCCGAAATCTTCAAAATTTGGAACCGTATCATATCCGACGGGCTGACTGTCGGATGGTTGTTTTCCTGTACCCTGAACATAACCAAGGAACCCATTTGGATGCAGTGACTCTGTTACCAAACCGTTCCATGCCTTGTTTACGACCGGAAGATATTTTTTTCTGCTTATAAGTCCTCTGTTGATGCACCATGCCATACCATAAGTGAACATAGCTGTTCCGGACACCTCTTTGCCTCCAAAGTTGGTTGGATCAAGAAGGCTGACATTCCAGAAGCCATCCTCACGCTGAACTTTTCCCAGAGCTTTGAACATCTCCTTAAGTGTTTTCAGATACTCTTTTTTGAAGGATCCATAAGGTAAAGGTCGATATAAGTCTGACCGCAGCACTGATCATCGCCATTGCGGGTTTGAATACCATTCCGTAATCCCCATTTATGAAATTCTCCCCAGCTAATGGCATAATTTAAATATGCCGGATCAGGATTAATCTTATATAGAGCCATCAACCCTTCATAATAGGTGCCGCGGGTCCATATATTACTGGGGCGTTCCCGTTCAGTGATTATTGTCTTGCCGACATCGGGCCATTTTTCCATGAAGTATTTGTTGGCAAGTACCATGGCTGACATGGTTCTGTCCTTTGGAACAGACTGGGAAGAGATAAGGTTGAAAAAGAGAATTGAGATACCTAAGACACTAAGAAATCTATTCATAGTTATACATTTGGCGAGAAGGTGAGCAATAAATCCATTTCATTTTTTTAACCCCCCCTTGGGGGGGATGGGGGGTACTTTCCCCAGCAAAAACTCTGTCAGGTTCTCCGCGGCCTTTCTGTTCTCAAAGCTGGCAGGCAGCCTGTCATGATCAATATATTCATTGTAGATCCATGGATCCCCTATGGCAAACACATACCCCTTGCCATAGCTGGTTTCTGCAATAAGAACCTTACCGTTTTCAGAAAGAATTTCTTTGGCCCTGCCCGACAGGCTGATATTGGAAACCTCCTTGATATATATCTTCGATACTCCCTTAAAGACCGGATGATCTGTGAACTTTGTACTTGCTCCCATCTCAAAATCGGTACCTGTAACAGGATGAAGGGTTACATGGTTGAATGTCATCCCGAAGTTTTTCATTAACTTGTTAAGATGAGTAAACTCACAGTTAGGGGCATCATTGGCAAGAACAGCCAGAATGCCTCCTTTCTTTACCCAGTTTTTTACAGCCTTGATATCTTCGGCCATAAAATAATTAGGTGATTTTGATTCGGTTGTGGTATCAGGGTCAACAATTATATAAACATCTATGGTTTTTAATACCGGGGTCGAGGGTTTTTCTATGGTTGTAATATTAGCTCCTCTGGATGTGAATATCTCGCCCCATCGTGAGTATCCGCTCCATTCGGTATCGGTCCAGAGGTAATGAAATGGTTGTCCGGTTTTGGCATTGGTCTCACGGTTGAACCAGTTATCCAGACCGACAACAGGCTGGGAAAATGAACTCTGTGAAACAAAGACGAGGAACAGCAAAAGCATCATTAATAATTGATGCCAGGATCTTTTATGATTTTTCATGATTTTATTGGTTTATACTTCCAAAAATAAAAAAAATCATACCTTTCAACAACTTTAATTAAAGATTAAACTGAAGCATGCATATGAAAAAAATCATCCTGCTGTTTTCATTGATATTAACAGTATTATCAGCAGTATCCCAAAATAATACGTCGATCAAGCCCGGTGAATTATGGCCCGATACGGAAGGAAAACATATCAATGTCCATGGAGGAGGAATCCTTTTCTATGAAGGAACTTATTACTGGTTTGGCGAAAGCAGGCTGCCCAGAGGTGAACGGGACAGAACCAATTATGGTGTCGGATGCTACTCATCAAAGAATCTGTTGAACTGGAAAAATGAAGGTCTTGCCTTAAAGGTCATTGATGACACATCAAGCCTTCTTCAGCCAGGGTGTGTAATCGAACGTCCAAAAGTCATCTTCAACAAAAAGACCGGGAAGTTTGTTATGTGGTTTCACCATGAATTAAAAGGGCAGGGATACAGGGCTGCAATGACGGGTGTAGCTGTCAGTGATAAAATAATCGGGCCCTATAAATACCTTAAAAGCCTCCGTCCAAATGCCGGAGTCTGGCCGACAGCAGGCATATCTGGCTGCCGGTAGAATGGGAGAGTGAAATGCCTGTAATAAAATGGCATTCAGAATGGTATCTCGGTAAAACAAAATAAATAAACCTATGAAAAAGCAGACTTGCCTTTATTTGATGCTGTTTTCTGTAATGATTTCAGGATGTAACAGCTTTAAACCTGCGTTAACTCAGACCAGTTACCATGATAACGTCATCACTGATAGAGAAAAAGCAGAGGGATGGAAACTTCTTTTCGATGGGAAAACATCAGAGGGCTGGATGAATGCAAAAACCGGGAGTTTCCCGGCAAGCGGCTGGGATATCAGGGATGGGGTTCTTGAAGTTAACCCGGAATCAAAGAAACAGGGTGAAGGCGGAGATATCGTTTCAACCGGCAAATTCAAGAACTTTGAACTGTCAGTCGACTTCATGTACACAATCGGAGCCAACAGCGGAATAAAGTATTTTGTCGACACTGAGGCAGAGAACGGATCGCTTGCATCAATAGGATGTGAGTACCAGATTCTTGACGACAGGAATCATCCCGATGCAAAGGCAGGTATTGCAGGGAACAGGACCCTGGCCGGACTCTATGACCTTATAGCCCCTAAGAACAAACGCGACAACGGGGAGAACCAGTGGAACCGGGCAAAAATCATAGTAAACGGAAATAAGGTCCGGCACTGGCTGAACGGCTTTATGACTGTAGAATACGAAAGATCAACACCCGCATGGAGAGAACTGGTGGCAACCAGCAAGTTTAAACCAATAAAGGGATTCGGAGAAACAACAGATGGAAGGATTCTCCTGCAGGATCATGGCAATAAGGTCTCGTTTAAGAATATAAAGATAAGGGAGTTTTGATGTTTTTTTACTACCTTTGATTTAGGTTATATTTTTAACATTGGTTTCTTCAGTAAATTCAGTTAATTAAGTTAAATCGGATATCATGAAAAACCTTGTAATGCTTTTAATAATCTCAGGATGTTTCGTGGTTTTTTCCTGCGGTGAGAAAAAATCTGAACGGTTCAGGTTTCTTACAGATCCGATATGGGTAACCGACAGCCTTCTTGCAAATGGTGTCAATGCCGGCGGTCCGGGGGGAATTCTGTTCAAGTTTCTGGGAGATGCAAAATTCAAGGACGACGGCACCGGATATTTCGGGAAATATACAGGTACCTGGAGGTTCAGCGTGGACGAATCTGAACTGGTAATTGAAACAGACTCGCTTCCCATACCTATCATTGCAGATATCAAGGAATTAACCAGTATCTCTTTGAAGCTGACAACTGTCCTTCCAAATCCCAAGGATCTTGTTAATCCTTATAACATCAGGATGACATTCAAGGCAAAATGATGCGTCACGTCATTACCGCCATAATTCTTATACTGTCTTCAAATTTCTGTGGTGCTCAAATTCCGGGCGTTGTAAGGGGAAAAGTTACAGATAGGAATTCCCATGAACCCCTGGCTGGTGTTTATATAATTTATGGAAAACACCTCGGGACAACCAGCGATGAAAATGGTTCATATAATATTAAAATAAGCCCCGGAAAACTCTCAGTCACATTTCAGCTTATTGGTTACGCATCTGTTATAAAAGAAGTGACTGTTCTCTCTGGTGAGACTTCAGAGCTGAATATCGAACTGGAAATGAAGATCCGGGAGATCGACCAGATAGTAGTTAGTGCAGATAAAATTGAAAAGAAGGTTGCCGAGCTTTCGGTATCCATGGATGTCATTAAATCTTCCTTCCTGTCGGAAAATCACATTACTGATGCGCAGGAGATCATAAATAAAACTCCGGGCATTGAGGTTATGGACGGCCAGGCTTCGGTGAGGGGAGGCAGCGGATTCAGCTATGGCGCCGGCAGCAGGGTTCTTGCCCTGATCGATGGTCTTCCGATGCTCTCTGCCGATGCCGGAAATATAAAATGGCAATATATGCCATTGGAGAACCTTTCACAGATAGAAATAATAAAGGGTGCATCATCAGTTCTCTATGGCTCATCAGCGCTAAATGGTATTATAAACTTCCGCACGGCAGATCCGACTAATATTCCGGTCACTCAATTCTTTACGGAAGGCGGGATATATGATAAACCAAAAAACAAAAACTGGGTCTGGTGGGATACACCACGAGTTTTTTCAACCATTTCATTCTCTCATCTCAGAAAATTTGGAAAAACTGATTTTGGCATCGGAGGGAATATTTTTATCGATGAAGGTTACAGGAGACTTAACGGCGAAAAGCTGGCACGGATCAACCTGAAAATAAAGCATTACAGCAATAAAATTAAAGGATTGCAATATGGGCTGAACCTAAATTCAGGCTACAATACAAAAAAAGATTTTGTCCTCTGGGAAGATGCAGAAACGGGCGCCCTGAAACAGTCTCTTTCGACAGCAAATGAATATCACGGGACGTTTTTAACTGTTGACCCTTTTATTTCATTAAAAAAATCAGGCCGTTTCCAGCATGATCTGAAGATGCGCCTGCAATCGACCCTGAACAGGCTTCCTGAGAGCGAACAGAATAACAGTGATGCGATCTCGCTTTATACTGAGTATCAGCTCTGGTACAGGCTGCTTGATATTCTTGATGTTACCGCCGGCATATCAGAGAATTTCAGCAAGGTATATTCCAATTTCTTTGGCGATCATTCAGGTTTTAACATTGCAGGTTTCACTCAGTTTGAAATAAGACCCATTCACCGTCTGAAAGCAGTAGCAGGTCTGCGGATTGAAAACTATTCACTTGACGGTATCAATGACAAGATTGTTCCCATCGTCAGGGCGGGACTGAACTGGCAGGCTGCAGATTTCACTTTCCTGAGGGCCTCATTCGGACAGGGCTACCGTTACCCTTCAATTGCTGAAAAATTTGCCTCCACCACTATGGGATCCATAAGAATTATCCCTAATCCGGATGTCCTTTCGGAATCAGGATGGAGCACAGAAGCAGGAATAAAACAGGGAGTCCAGTTCGGAAATATAACCGGACAGGCAGATTTTTCTCTCTTCCTTCTTCAGAACTCCAATATGATTGAATACATGTTCGGCGTTTACACTGAGGGATTGGGATTCAGGGCCACAAATGTGGAACAATCAAGGGTCTACGGTCTGGAAACCGAATTGCTTTTGTCACGCTCTTTTGGCAAATTCCAAACTACTTTAACAGGAGGCTATACATTCATGTACCCGGTGGAATTCAATAAACGAACCAATCAAAATACAGACATCTACCTTAAGTACAGGAGGAAACATTCCGGAATAATATCTGTTGACACTCAATGGAAAAAGTTCAGCCTGGGACTGAGTTTATATATCAAATCGAAAATCCTGAATATAGATAATGTATTCATCACGACTCCAATCCTGTTGGGCTTCGATGATTACTGGGCAGGGCATAACACAGGTTATGGCATGCTGGATGGGACCTTCGGGTATAGAATAAATGACAAATTTACTCTATCTCTGGCTGTCAAAAATATAACAAACACTGAATACATGGGACGACCAGGTGACATCCAGCCCCAAAGGAATTTCAGCGTCAGGTTCTCAGGAAAATTTTAATTAACTATGAAATCAAAATTCCCCCTTAAAATCGGCCTTTTCGGGATTGGCCTTGATGCATATTGGCCTCAGTTCAAAGGTCTTAAAGAACGTCTTGAAGGATATCTTGAAGAGGTCAGCATAAAGCTTGAAAGCTTTGGCGCCGGAATAGTAAACCTGGGTCTGATCGATAATCCTGTATCAGCAATGGAAGCCGGTCACAAATTCAGACAGGCGGATGTTGATATTATATTTCTTCATGTCACTACTTATGCTCTCTCATCCACTGTTCTTCCGGTCGTCCAGAGAGCAAAGGTTCCGGTCATTATTTTGAACCTTTCACCACAAAAAGCCATTGATTATAAGTTCTTTAATAAATTAAATGACAGGACAAAAATGACTGGTGAATGGCTGGCAAATGTGTCTGCCTGTCCGGTGCCTGAAATAGCAAATGTGTTCCTCAGGTCCGGGATCAAATTTCACCAGATCACCGGTGTATTGCATGATGACGCAGAAGTCTGGAATGAAGTAAAAGAATGGATCGGGGCAGCCTCCGTTGCCAACAAGCTTGCGTATAACAGGCTGGGCTGCATGGGTCATTATTACGGCGGCATGCTCGACGTTTACACCGATCTCACACTTCTGCTGGCTTCCTTCGGCGGGCATATTGAAATGCTTGAAGTTGATGAGCTGGCTGAACTTAGAAGGAATGTCACCACCGGGGAGATTTCTGATCGTGTTAAACTCTTCCGTAACGAATTCGACATTGACAAAAAGTGCTCGGAAGCTGACCTGCAACAAGCTGCACGTACATCTGTCGCACTTGATAAAATGGTTAAAAAGCATGGCCTGGGATCGATGGCATATTTTTACAGCGGCAATGGTGTGCAGGAGAATGAAGACGCCATCAGCTCGATAATCCTGGCCAATTCACTTCTTACCTCCCGCGGGATCCCTGTTGCAGGAGAATATGAGATAAAGAATGTACAGGCAATGAAGATCATGGACCTCTTCGGCGCCGGCGGTTCTTTTACCGAGTTCTATGCACTCGATTTTAAGGACGATGTCGTTCTGATGGGACACGACGGTCCGGGACATCTGGCAATCGCAGAGGGAAAGACCAAAGTAAAACCGCTTGATGTGTTCCATGGAAAGGTAGGCAAAGGATTATCCGTCGAGATGTCCGTAAAACACGGGAAAGTCACCATTTTATCAGTTGTACAGAAAGCAGACGGAAAACTTATGTTACTCTCTGCTGAAGGAGAATCTGTTCCGGGACCTATCCTTGAGATAGGGAATACAAACAGCCGCTATAAATTTCCAATTGGCGTGAAGAATTTCGTAAACACCTGGAACAGCTATGGCCCGGCTCATCATTGCGCTGCAGGAGTCGGACATATAGCATCAAAAATCAAAAAGCTGGGTGAACTGCTTAATATGGAGGTTGTTCAAATTTGCTGAAAATATAAGGACTAAAGTCCGAGTTTGTTGGGGTTCTTCAACCACGGCTTAAAAGCCGTGGTTATTTCAATTGTTCAATGTGGAATCCAGACCTTTGTATCTTTGATCTGCTAACCACGGCTTTTAAGCCGTGGTAACAGGAGCTTATATTATTCAGGGCTTTAGCCCTTATACTTTTTTATCATATATTTGATTTACTAAATCCTATTCAAATTTATCCCTATGAAACCTCTCAGAAATCCTTTTATGCCCCAGATTCTGGTATTTGTGTTGCTGATTTTAATCAGCTCCTGCAAAGAAACTGTTGTCAATGAATTGAAAATCAACGATTTTGCATCCTTGAAAGCTGAATTCAAAGCTCCATCGGCTGAATATACCACAGCTCCTTTCTTTGTGTGGAATTACAAAATCACAAAGGAAGAAATAGACAAATTCCTGCAGGATTTCAAAAACCAGGGAAGCAGTCAGGTATTTGTTCACCCTCGTCCCGGTCTGGTAACGGAATATCTTTCCGACGAGTGGTTCGAGCTCTTCAAATATACTGTCGACAAAGGCTGGGAGCTGGGAATGAAAGTCTGGATCTATGATGAAAACTCCTATCCAAGCGGATTTGCTGGCGGGCATGTTCCGGATCAGATGCCGGAATCGTACAACCAGGGGCAGGGATTAAAGATGACAAAAACAAATATGCTCCCTGATACTGCAAACAAATATTACCTGTGCCTTAAAGAAGAGAACGGGGCTTTCATAAATATTACTTCTTCCCTTGAAGCAGAAAAAGGCAAAACAGGGAAATACTTACTCTTTTCAAAAACTTACCTTGGGAAAAGCGATTGGTATGGAGGATTTTCGTATGTCGATCTTCTTTACCCGGGCGTAACACAAAAATTCCTTGAAGTTACAATGCCTGGTTATGAGAAATACCTTGGCAGTGAGTTCGGCCTGACAGTCCCGGGCATCTTCACGGATGAGCCACAGATAAGCTCCCCGGGAGGGATCCGCTGGACATCCGACCTTTTTGAGATTTTTCAGCAGAAGTGGCATTATGACCTCAGAACTCAGCTCCCTTCATTATACGATGAGGTTGGCGACTGGAAAAAGGTGAGACATAACTATACCCAGACACTGCTCCAGCTTTTTATAGACAGGTGGGCAAAACCATACTCTGAATATTGTGAGGCAAAAGGTTTGAAATTCACAGGACATTACTGGGAGCACGAATGGCCAAATATGCGCAATGGAGGCGATAACATGGCAATGTATGCCTGGCATCAGATGCCCGCCATCGACATGCTATTCAACCAGTGGGATGATTCCACTTCGAAGGCCCAGTTTGGCAACGTGAGGGCAGTCAAGGAACTTGCAAGCGCTGCAAACCAGACAGGGAGGCAGAGAAAAATGAGTGAAACGTATGGCGGCTCAGGCTGGGAATTGACGTTTGCCGAAATGAAACGTAACGGCGACTGGGAATATGCCCTCGGAGTGAACCTGATGAACCAGCATCTTACATACTTTACACTTGCCGGAGCCAGAAAATATGACTACCCGCCTTCATTTGACTATCATGAGCCATGGTGGAACAGTTATAAATATATCAATGATCATTATGCAAGGCTTTCCATGGCATTGTCCGCGGGAAAACAGATAAACGACTTACTTGTCCTTGAGCCTACAACTTCTGCCTGGCTGTATGACTCTTATGCAGCAAGAAATAGTAAAGTCGCAGAAATCGGACAGGCATTTCAGACCTTTATAACGACACTTGAAAAGAACCAGGTCGAATATGACCTCGGATCCGAAAACATTATTAAAGATATGGGATCAGTCAGAGACGGGAAATTTATTGTCGGCCGGTGCAGCTATTCAACTGTTGTGATCCCTCCCATGATGGAGAATCTTGATATTGAAACATATAAGGTTCTGTTAAGATTTGTCTCAAACGGAGGCAGGCTTGTCGCATTTTCTATTCCGTCGCTGGTTAACGGAGCACCGAGTGAAGGATTGAATGAATTTTTATTAAAAGAAACTGACAGGATCATTAAGGTACAGGATCTGAATCCTGAAATAATCAAAAGTTATTTTTCCGGCAGTAAAGTTAGTTTTTCCGGGTTATCCGGCGGCGATCTTTATCATCACCGGAGAACGCTGGCGGATGGCCAGCTGCTGTTCATAGCCAATTCAAACCTTACTGCATCGATCAAAGGAACACTAAATATTAAAGGAGCTGTTGCAATTGAAATGAATACTCTCTCGGGCGAAATAAAGGGCTATCCTTATGTTCAGGAAGGAGAAAACATCAATCTCTCCTTCGACCTCCCTCCTGCCGGAAGCCTGCTTATTTATATACCTGAGGTGAAGCAGGAAGGGTTTTCAGTGCCATCATTGCCACAAAACCATGAAATCTTATCTTCTGCTTCACCCATGCTGGTTACCCGGGACGATCAAAACGCAGTAGCAATTGAATTTTGTGATCTTCTCCTGGGCGATGAACTCACGAAAGATATCCACACATATAATGCAGCTGATAAGGTCTATAAATATTACGGATTCAAAAACGGCAATCCGTGGAACACTTCGGTACAGTTCAGAACGCGTACGGTTGACCGTGATACTTTTGGAACAAATACCGGATTCACAGCCACTTATCATTTCATCATAAATAACAGTTTTGATTTCTCAGCCCTGAAAGCAATTGTAGAAAGGGCTTCAATCTGGAGCGTATCTATCAATGGGACTGAAATCAAGCCTGAAGCCGGCAAGTGGTGGCTCGACAGGGAATTTCATGTTTTCAGTATTGGCTCGATTGTCAGGAAAGGTGATAACACAATAACACTTAGAGTAAATCCAATGAAGGTGCATGCTGAAATTGAACCGCTTTATATTACAGGGGATTTTTCTGTTAAGCCTGCTGAAAAAGGGTGGATAATTGAACCTCCTGTTAAAACATTAACAACCGGAAGCTGGAAAGAACTGGGAATGCCATTCTATTCCTGGGGAGTTACCTATAGTAAGGATTACAATATCGAAAAGCCTGAAGGACATTATTTTGTCATACTGAATAACTGGAGCGGAACAGTTGCTGAAGTCAAAGTGAATGATCAGGCTGGTCCGGTAATTGCTTTCCCTCCGTACAAGTCGGATATTACGGGTTTAATTAAACCAGGACCCAATAAAATACAGGTAAAAGTTATTGGAAGCCTTAAGAATCTTATGGGGCCGCATTTTAATAATCCGAAACCCGGAATGGCCTCTCCATGGCTTTTCAGAAATGTCAAATCCTATCCGGCAGGGAAAGATTACCAGCTTATTGATTACGGATTGATGGAGGAATTCCAGCTTTTACTGGGTAAATAATTAATATCTGTCTTGCAGGTCCCTGCAGGTCATTTCATAATTACGGACTTGCACGACTTGCATGACTTACATGACGTGCACGATAAGTACGAATTTTTGTCTGTTTTTCGAATGCCCTATAAATACCCTGTCCAATTGACTTAAAATCAATATACTATTTTAGACTATTTTGCATGAATCAAATATTTTTCTACATTTACGTTTCTTTGGTTCTTTGAATCATTTAAGCAATTAATTTAAAAATCAAGGGAATGTGAGCTTTACCTGTAGAAGAATGCAGGCATTTCCCCAGTTTAAAACCTTAAAACTTACCCTATGAGAAAGATTTTAACAATTATTTCCGCAACTTTTATTACCGGCAGCTTGTTTGCCGGGGGACTGGTGACCAACACCAACCAGAGCGCTTCGTGGGTTCGCATGCCTTCCAGAAATGCATCAACTGAAATAGATGCTGCATATTTTAATCCGGCAGGATTAATGAAACTGGACAACGGATTCCATTTTTCTCTCAACAACCAGACAGTTTTTCAGACACAGACAGTTGAGAGCACATACCCTTACCTGAATCAAAGTACCTACAAGGGTACGGTAACAGCTCCCTTGTTTCCTTCGATCTATGCAGCATATAAGTTTGACAAGCTTGCATTCTCTGTCGGATTCATACCTGTCGGAGGTGGTGGTGGAGCCAAATACGAAGATGGCCTTCCCTCATTCGAGATGGGCCAGTCAGACCTTGTACCTGCATTAGCTGCCAAAATGGGAGCAACAGCTTACAAGATGGACGTATTTTTTGAAGGCAGCTCAATTTTCTTTGGATTACAGGGGGCAGTCTCATACAAGATAAACGATTGGTTATCTGTTGCTGCAGGGGCAAGATATGTTACCGCCAAGAACACCTACGAAGGATTCCTGAAAGATATTCAGGTTAATACTGCTGCAGGATGGACAGATGCTTCTGCTATTATGACTGGTATCGCCGGTCAGGCTACGACAGCAGCTACCAGTACTTCAGCCATTATTACTGCTGTGCCTCAGGCTGCAGGCTTAACTCTTGCACAGGCTCAAGCAGCAACGATCATTAATGCGCAGCAGAGAGCGGCGCTCGAAGGTGCACTGGCCGGATTCGGTTCACCTATTACTGTAACAATAGGACAGGCTGATGTAGTATTTAAAGGAGCAGCAAGAGGATATACTAACAAAGCCACAATCTTGTCTGACCAGGAAGCAAATGCTGAACAAACCGGATCAGGGATAACACCCTTTTTCAGCCTTAATGTCTCATTGCTCGAGAACCTCAATATTGCCATTAAGTACGAAATGGCTACCAAGATGGAGCTCACAAACAAAACGACCAAAGATCTGACTACCGGATTTTTAAATGAAGATCCAACCAAGCCAATAACCAAATTTCCCGATGGCGAGAAGACCAGAA
>Ga0315295_10003240_pt1 | contig 13831 bp, 11 predicted proteins | sample YL17G14_0_MG_FD_204453 | JGI IMG/M metagenome (GOLD analysis project Ga0315295, IMG submission 204453) | Sediment microbial communities from Yellowstone Lake, YNP, Wyoming, USA - YL17G14_0 | ecosystem: Environmental > Aquatic > Freshwater > Lake > Sediment | place: USA: Wyoming | collected...
CCTATCGGAACCGCTCTCGACACCAAATGGAATGACCGTGATCCCCATACGCTTCAGGGCCAAAAGTTTCTCCTCATCTGTCTGATTGATCCGTATACCGCCGACGATCACATAGTCCATATCATCTAGACCCTCTTTGACGATCAGATCACTTATTGCTAATATCCTTTGTTTGTCCATTGCAAAATTATCGTCGATTATGTGAATGGTGTCCTTACCACGGGTCTTCCAATATCTGATCTCCTCCACTACGGCATCAGGGGTCTTGCCTCGCCAATTCTTACCTAGCAAACTGCTCTGTTGGCAGAACGCACATTTGTATGGACAACCGCGTGAGGTGATGATCCCAACGACCCTGGGATTTTCATATTGATCCAGTTGGAATTTTTCGAATTTTGGGAATGGGAATCCAGATAGATCTTTAGAGGGTGTGGTCTTATTCTCATGGATCGTTGGACCTTGCCTCCAACACAACCCACTGATGTTCTCAAGGTCCTCGCCAGAACATAATTGGAATAGAGAGTGCTCACCTTCACGCCTGACCACATAATCTAAGGAAGGATATGCTTTCAATAATTCTGGACCTTTTGACGATGCGTGGGGACCGCCGACGACAATGGGGATCTTTGGATATTTCTTATGCACATTGTTGATGATCGATATGGAACGGGAAAAACAGATCGAGTTCAAACTGATCGCGATCAATTCCGGTTTATGCTCGTCGATATATTTACACATTAGACCTTCGGCCTTATCCATGCCTTTTCCAGTACCCATATCCAGAACACCATGTGGGATATCGTGCGTTTTCAGATATTCGGACAAATATCCGATCCCTAATGGTGGGAAGATCAATTTTTCTCCATAACCCGACTCAGGATAGTAAAAACTCACCAAGAAAACAGAGGAATATCTCATACCAGATCCTCTCTTAATGATCCTCGAGACCCGGACAGCGCATATATTCCCTGATACGATGGTCCTTCTTTATTTTGTTTGTGATTTATAATAATAAGAATTCGTCCTATACCATTCGATCATCTTCTTTATCCCCGTATCTATATCGGTCGTTGGTCTCCATTTTAATATCTGTCTGGCTTTCTTATTTTGTGCGACTAGATACATCATCTCATTTTTACGATAAGGGATCTTCCCGAGATTTATTAGTTGATCCTTCTCTTTGATCTTGAGATGGGACGCTATTTTTAAAACGATTTGTTTTATTGAATGTTCGATACCGCTACCGATATTGAATATTTCAAATCGATTTGGCGGTCTGATCTCCATTGATATTTTTATTGCCTTTATTAGATCGGTAACATATATGTAATCTCTGATTTGATTGCCGGGAGTTAAATAGATCTTCTTATTTTTTAATAAATTGAGAATCACATAAGGGAACAATCTAGAATAATCTTCATATTCCCCATAAATCCCAAAGGGTCGTAGAATGATAATATTGGAATTGTTTCCTTGATTCATCTCTAATGCTTTTACGGCCATTATTTTCGTGAGAGCATAAATATTAAGTGGATCCGGCATATCACTCTCGGAAATTGGTTTTTTCTGTTTTCTTCCATATTCGAAACAACTACCGAAAAAAACAAATTTTTGCCCGCAATATTTATTAAAAACATCATATAAATGCAATGTGGAATCTACATTGATTTTAATGGATTTGCGAATATTTTGGTCTCTGGGATTAACGACACCATAAGCGGCTAAATGGATCAATACATCGGGTTTGATCCTTGACACGATCGATTCTATTTTATTATATTCGATGAGATTCGAATAATAACAATTCACCTTTTTTTTCTTTTGAAGCCATGATAATCTCCAGTTTCGACTTTTTTTTCGCAATATCAATGAAATATCGATATCGGGATTATTTGTTACCAGGTCATATAATAAGTTCGAACCTATGAATCCTGTTCCACCTGTTATTAATATTGAATGGATGGTGCTATTATTTACCATGCGAATCCTCCAAATAGATGTTTTTTGATATTAGGTTGCTAATGGTCAAATTTCTTATAATTCGATATGCTGTCGATCATGTACTTGAGCATTGACTTAGATAATCCTGGAAAGACACCGATCCAGAATGTATCGTTCATGATCTTATCCGAGCTCAATAGCTCGGAGCCCTTTCGGAACCGTCTGCCTTTCATGTAGGGCTGGCGGACAAGGTTCCCGCCGAACAGGAGGCGTGTGCCAATCTTGTGCTTGTCGAGATGCTCGAGAAGCTCGACCCTCGAGAAGGGACAATCTTCGCGCAGGGTCAGCGGGAAGCCGAACCAGGACGGGTCGGACCTAGGCGTTGCTTTGGGTAAAATGAAATGTCCCTTGAGGTCGGAGAGGCCCTTCCTGAGATACCGGAAATTGGCCTTCCTGGCCTTGATGAAGCCCGGCAGCCTGTCCAATTGCGCAAGGCCTACGGCCGCCTGCATGTCGGTCATCTTCAGGTTGTAGCCGAGATGGGAGTAGATGTACTTGTGGTCGTAGCCGCGCGGGAGGTCGCCCAGCTTCCAGCCGAAGCGTTTCCCGCAACGGTTGTCCTGGCCGGTGTCACAGCGGCAGTCCCGGCCCCAGTCCCTGAGGGATCCGACGGCCCTGAACAATTTAGGGTCGTTCGTTGCGACGGCCCCTCCTTCGCCGGTCGTTATGTGATGCGCAGGATAGAAGCTGAAGGTCGCTATGTCCCCGAAGGTGCCGACCTTGCGGCCAGCATATCTCGAGCCGAGGGCGTCGCAGCAGTCCTCGACAAGGAAGAGGCGGTACTTCTTTGCTATCTTCCGGACCTTGTCGACCTCGAACGGGTTACCGAGGGTGTGGGCAAGGAAGATGGCCTTGGTCCTCTTCGAGATGGCACCGGGAAGCAGGTCAGGAGCGACATTGTAGGTCGGGATATCGACATCAACGAACACCGGCACGAGGCCGTTCTGTATGATCGGATTGAGCGTCGTTGGGAAGCCGGATGCGACCGTTATGATCTCGTCGCCTGGCCTTAGCGCCTTTTTTCCAAGCAATGGAGAGGTCAGCGCCGATATGGCCAGCAGGTTGGCGGACGAGCCCGAGTTCGTTGTGAGGACGTGCCTGATGCCCAGGAACGACTTAAGCCCAGATTCGAAGGCATCGTTGAAACGGCCCGATGTGAGCCAGAAGTCCAATGATGAGGAGACGAGGGATCGGAGCTCCTCGGCCCCGTAGACGCGGCCCGAGACCGGTATTGGCGAGACCCCAGGGACGAACCGCTTCGTGGCATGGGCGGCCATGGCATATTCCGCTGCCAGTTCAAGGATCCTCTTCCTGAGGCCCTTTGCCCTGGACGACCTGTCGAGGCTTTCGTTCTTGAGGAGGTCTTTCTTAGAAGAGGACATTCTCACACCTGTTCATATTTTTTCAAGGGCGATCATGTAGCCGAGTATAAGCGAGGTCGTGTATTCGGCCATCGACCGCTTTCTTCTGGCATATTCGCGATACCAGTTGACGGTCATCCAAAGGCCTCCCTTTAGATCTGTGATGGGACGCCATCCAAGGAGATGGTTTGCCTTGGCGCAATCCAGCTTCAGGAAATTGGCCTCGTGTGGCGCACGGGTGCCCTTCTTCCTGATTTGCTTGATGGTTCCGCTGCCCCAATACTTGATGACATGCTTTACAATATCTTGGACGGTCACATTGCTCTCGTAGGATGGCCCGAAGTTCCATGCGCCGGAGAACTTTGCTGGGTCCTCCTGCATCCTAGAAGCTAAAAGCAAGTAGCCGTGAAGCGGGTCCAGCACGAATTGCCACGGCCGGATCGCCTTAGGGCTGCGGACCACGATGGGCTTGTTCTTCATCAGAGCGCGCACGCAATCGGGAACGAGCCTGTCCTCGGCCCAGTCGCCGCCCCCGAAGATGTTGCCGGCCCTGACGGAGGAAACGGCCGGAAGGCCCTTTTCCGCGAAGAACGACCGCTTGTACGATGAGACCGTGAGCTCGGCCGCGCCCTTGCTTGCGCTGTAGGGGTCGTGGCCTCCCATCGGGTCGGTCTCGCGATAGGCGTGGACCCATTCCTTGTTCTCGTAGCACTTGTCGCTCGTAATGATGACGCAGGCCTTGACGCCCTTGGACCGACGAACGGCGTCTAGTACGTGAACTGTGCCCATGACGTTGGTCTCGAAGGTCCCGGCCGGATCGAAGTATGACCTGCGCACGAGCGGCTGTGCGGCTAAATGGAAGACGAAATGTGGTTTGTACCTCTTGAAGACCTGCGCCAGATGCTTTGGATCCCTCACATCGCCGGTTATGTGAACGATGTCGTCCTTCAGTCCGATGGTCTTGAAAAGGGAAGGTACCGTCGGCGGCGGAAGGGAATAGCCTACGACCTTCGCCCCGAGGATGGTCAGCCACTTGGACAGCCAGGCCCCCTTGAAGCCCGTGTGGCCTGTGACAAGGACCGTCCTGCCCTTGAAGACCTTGAGATGCCCGGGAACGCGATTGCTCATTTCCAGCACTTCCACGGGGCCTTCCCGGATTCCCAGAGCTGTTCGAGGTGGTTCTTGTCCCTCAATGTGTCCAGCGCATACCAGAAACGCTTGTGCTGGTAGGCGTTCAACTGTCCCTCGGAGGCAAGCCCTTCGAGCGGTTCCCGCTCCCAGATGGAATCGTCCCCCTCGATGTAGTCGAAGACCTCGGGTTCGAGGACGAAGAAGCCCCCGTTGACGAACCCCTTGTCCCCGGCAGGCTTCTCGAGGAACTTGCGGACCTTCGTGCCCTCATCTATCTCCAACGCTCCGAAGCGCCCCGGTGGCTGCACTGCCGTCAGCGTCGCGTACTTCTTGTGCTTCTTGTGGAATTTAAGTAGGTCCTTGAGGTTGATGTCCGCCACGCCATCGCCGTAGGTCAGCATGATGGTCCGGCCGTCTATATATGGCTGTATCCTCTTGATGCGGCCCCCGGTCATGGTCTCCTGGCCGGTGTCTATGAGGGTCACGTTCCACGGCTCGGAGAGGTTCTTGTGTATCTTGGTCTTGTTCCTCTTGAGGTCGATGGAGATGTCCGACATGTGAAGATGATAGTTCTTGAAATACTCCTTGATGACGTAGCCCCTGTAGCCCAGGCATATTATGAAATCATTGAAGCCGTAGTGGGAGTATATCTTCATGATGTGCCAGAGGATGGGCCTCCCGCCGATCTCGATCATGGGCTTGGGCTTTGACGTGGTCTCCTCGCTTATCCTTGTCCCATAGCCGCCGGCCAAGATCACTACCTTCAAATCCGATCCCACCTGTTCTTGAAATGTCGCTTCGTGCATCTTGTGTCTGAATAGAAAAAGGCTTCCCTAAGTAATTTTCTATATATACCGGATGCTGCGAGGACTAATATTCCCGTCTCCAATCACCTTTTGCCACCTTACCGTAGATTATCTCCAGCTCGAGATAGTTTGCCTTCCAATCCTTTTTGAACCGCATCTTGAATAATGGTTTCAGCGTCCTTTTTGCCATGGATGACGGTGTCACCGAGATGGCCATGAATGCGGCGGTGAGCATCAGGGCCTCCGGTACCGAAAGCCGATCGAAGAAGTTCTTTATGCAACCGAGGTAGGAATCATAATTGAAGATATCGTAACATCTCATATAGAACATTCGCAGGATGAACTGCACCTTCAGGTTCATCAGGTGCTCCTTGAACGGCTTGAGGTTCGAGCTCGGAGGTAGGCGGGACATCAACAGGTTCTCGATCCTGGTCCTTCCAGCGGTAAGTTTGAACTCAGCCTCAACTATGAACTTGAAGTGCGTCACCTCTTGAAGGACGATTATCTTGTTCAAATAATAACTCTTAAGACCTGGGATCCTTAGGAACATCAAGCGATACAAGAGCATATGCATATAAGATAGGCCGAACACTTCCTTTATCGTGTCCTCTTCGTCCTTGATGATCTTCCTGAGATGGGCATTATTGAAGATCTGGACCGAGATGAACGCGTTGTCGGGAAAATTCGCATACCTGACATCTTCGTTCTTGAGCTTGATGACCCGTGATCCCTCATCGAAGGGCCTCGGACCATAGACCGTCCTCTTTCCGGTGCGCTCATCGACCAGGAAGGACTCCCGTCTCAGGACCAGTAACCCCACATCGTCCTTGCCGTAGCCTTTTATGAACTCGAGCACCCTTTCGACACCATCATCTATCAGTGAATCGTCATCCCCGAAGAGCCAGACGAACCTCCCTCTCGCCAAGGAGATAGCCTTCAATAGGTTCCTATCGAACCCGAGGTTCTCGTCATTCTCATTGTAATTAATAAGATCGTCATGTTCCTTCTTGTATCCCAGGATGACATCTCGGGTGTCATCCGTCGAACAATTGTTCGAGATGCATATCTCGACCTCACCGGGGACCTTGGACACCTGCGGGACCAGTTTGTCCAAGAGCCGTTTTATGGAGATGGCCCTGTTGTAGGTCGGTATGCAGATGGAGATAAGAGGGCTTGTCATTCCAGTTCATCCGTTCGACGAGAAAATTGAAAAATTCACCCTAATGATAGATGTACTGCACATTTGAATATGAGAGTTCATCTCCAATATCCCTATTATCCGCCCCGCCATCGATCCAGCCCATACCTCACTCCGCCGCATCCAGACCCGATGTGCTCAGGCCAGTGCGAGGAGTTGGGCTGGAGGGGGATTTTTAGGTAAGGGATACCTTTTCAACTGAGCAAAATAACCTATACAGCTATCCTTTCCTATTACTTGGGCCGGCACCCTTCCCAGATGAAGGAAGGCCGCAAACTTTCTTGATAGCGTCGATGAGGTCCCGCCCGCCCTCGAGCCCTTGTTTGGCATCCTTTTCGACAGCCTCGTCTTCGATACCATATAGGACCGTGTGCCTGCTGCGACGATAGCCGTCCATCAGGCGTGCGAACCGCCGGAGGTCCGGATACTTCTCTTCGATATAGAGTATTATGCAGATATGGCTCCGTTCCTTGAGCCCGTCCTTGAACAGGACCGCTCGTGCTGCATGGAACATTGACATATATATAGCGACCATTGCCAGGTCGTACATCTTCTGCTCGACACATCGTCGGGCATTGGTAAGATGCCGTTCAGCGTTCTTTATCTCCTTTTCGACAACATCCTTCGGCATGCTGGCCTTCCGCAGCATGCCGCTGTCGTAACAGTCCTTGAGGTTTAGGGGAGCTCGCCCCCGTACAAAAGAAGATGATCGTTCATCACTTCCCTATAGAACGGGTCGTTCTTCTTGCCCAGTTTGGACCATTGACCCAGGCTCATGGCCATGACATTGATCTCGAACCCGACGGCACTCTCGATGTCCTCTAGGTCGATCTTGGCCTTTACCGGGGATATCACGAGGATGTCAAGGTCGCTCTTTTCAATGTAATCGCCCCTTGCGAAACTACCATACAGGGCATATGACAATGCCCCTGGAAATGCATCCTTCAGCCTATCGAGCAGTCCGGAGACATGTATAAGATGTGCGGCCACGAACCGTTTGAGCACCCGTGTAACATAGATATCCTCGAGCTGGTAGTAATGAGCCTTCCCGAGATCGCGTTTTCTCAAGATACCTTCTGCCTCAAATTCCTTGAGAACCTTGCTGCACATGCCCGCGCTCAGGTCCAGTTTCCGGGCTAGTTCTTGTACGTAGACCCCGGAGGTCGAATGAAATGAAAGATATCGTAGGATCTTCCAGGGAACGAATTTTTCGAACAGATCTTTCATATTTTCACCGTTCAATCAGTTGAACGATTGTTCAATACAATATACAGTTGTTCATTATATTATATTTTGCCTTCCACCCCATAGGCCACCTTGAACCTCGATCGCGGCTTCCATCCCAATCGCCTGACCTTCCGGCAATCAAGACTATGTATTGCATGCATGAACATGGGAGTTATTCTTTAATAGATAACTCATTGGTCCTCATTCCTTTTTCTCGTACCCGCAGGATGGGCACATCAGGAACTCGGGCTCGAAGGGCTCGCCGCAAGATGGGCATTTCATCTTTACATCGGCATTGGAGGTTTTGGTAGGCTTTTTGACAGGAGTCTCCATCATCAGTATCTCATCGAGGGGATCGGGTTGCTTCTTTTCCCACGCGCCCGACCTTGGCTTTTCCTTGACCTCAGGGCCCTCTTCGACCTTGGTAACAGCTGTCACAGGAGATCTCACTTCTTGGGTAAGTTCCTTGACGGCCTCTTTATTTGCGGGTCCCTTGTGCTTATCATTGGATGGACCAGCATCGTCACCAACCTCCTTATCCCCCCTGTTCTCCGATCCATCCTCTTCGACCTTTTTCGTGGGCTTGGGAGATGTCGATACCATTTCGACATTCGCCGTGGCCGCCTTGCCTCCCTTCCTCCGCCTGGCCAGGACTAGTAATGCTACTACGATGGCTATCACGACCACCACGAGGAGCAGGAGGAACAGGCTGATGAACGAGATGGGATTGTCCTGTCCGCCCTTCTTTTCGACAGTGATTGTGAACACATGATAGATGGGGACCGTCTTGTCCTTGCAACTGATGTTGACGGTGTATGTTCCGGCCTTCTTGGGGACCCAGTCTATGATGCCCGTGGCCGGGTCGATCGAGATGGACGATGCAGGGACCGATGCTATCGAGTAGGTCAGCACATCACCGACGTCCACATCCGTGGCATTGACATCGAAAATGAACCTGCCACCGAACTTGATCGATGCCTTGGACGGGACATTGGCCCAGACAGGGGCGTCATTGACGTTCCTTACCTCGAGGGTGAAGTTACGATGGTCCGATGCCCCGGCGGGGTCCTTGACGGTGACGTTCACCCAGTAGGTCCCGACATCATCGTTGCTCGGGGTCCCTGTGAGCGTCCCGGTGGCGCCGTCCAGGTGCAGCCAGGCCGCGTTCGTTTTCATGGCCCATAGGAATACGTGGTCGGACACATCGATATCCGTCACATTGAAGTCGCAGGTATAGCCAGCATCTTCGTAGGCCAGTTGCTTCGGCTCGCCCACTATGGTCGGGGGGTCGTTAGTGTTTATAACGGTAAGCGTAAAGTTGAGATGATCTTCGGCCTTGGCATTATCCTGGACGGTAATATTCACCCAGTAGGTCCCGACATCGTCGTTCCTCGGGGTCCCTTCTAACAACTCGAAGGCGTTGCCCAAGTACAGCCAGCTCGCATTGGTCTTCATACTCCAGAGGAACACGTGATCGGATTTGTCGATATCCGTCACATTGAAATCACAGACATAGGCAGCATCCTCGTAGGCCGTCTTCTTCGGCACGCCTACTATGGTCGGGGGGTCGTTGGTGTTCACCACGGTCAGCGTGAAGTTGAGGTCGTCTGGGGCCCCGGCGGGGTCCTTGACGGTGACGTTCACCCAGTAGGCCCCGACATTGTCATTGCTTGGGGTCCCCGTCAGCAATCCGGAGGCCCCGTCCAAATGCAGCCAGCCCGCGTTCGTTTTCATGGTCCACAGGAACACGGCATCGGACACATCGATGTCCGTCACATTGAGGTCGCAGATATAGGCGGCATCCTCATAGGCCGTTCTCACAGGCTCGCCCATTATGGTCGGGGGGTCGTTGGTGTTCATGACGGTGAGCGTGTAGTTGAGATAGCCTTTGGCTCCGGCGGGGTCCTTGACGGTGACGTTCACCCTATGGGTCCCGACATCGTCGTTCTCAGGGACTCCTGTGACCTTGCCCGTGGCCATATCGATACTGAGCCAGGGCGCATCCGTGCTCAGGTACCACTTGAAGACCGTGTCCGTGATGTCCACGTCGACCGCCTGGAGGACACAGAGGTATGCCTGGTCCTCGTAGGCCGTCGCGTTCGGCGTGCCCACGACCTTGGGCGGGTCGTTCGTGTTCGCCACCTTCAGCGTGAAATTGGACCAGTCCCAGCCGCCATTGCCGTCGTCGACGCCGACATTGACATGGTAGCTGCCGACCTCGTCGTTCGTGGGCGTTCCTGAAAGGACGCCGGTCCCTTGGTCGATGGACAGCCATTCGCTGGCATCGGTGTCCAGATGCCACGTGATCGTTCCCTCGCCATCATCGGACGAGAGATACGTGATGCGGTACTCGGCGTCCTCGTTGGTGTCCGTGATGTCGTTCGTCAGTATCTTGGGCGGCGTATTGTTCACCTTAATGGTGAAATTGTGCTCGTCCGAGTAGTTGTAGGCCCCCGTCACATTGATCCGGGCCCAACAGGTGCCCACGTCCGCGTTGGTGGGCCGTCCCGAGATGTTCTGCGTGGTCGAGTTCCATGTCAGCCAGGGGGCGTTCGTCTCGAAGGTCCAGTTGGATACCGGGCTGTTCTTGGACCAGTAATGGGCCTTGTATTCCGTATCCTCCAGCGCAGTGGAATTGTCCTTCAGGGGCAGGAGCTTGATCCTGTCAAGACGATAGGTCGTGTTTTTAAGTATGATGGTCTTGTTGATCTCGACGGCCCAGCCCGCCTCCTTGGCGATCCATTTCTCTGAGTTGTTGACCTTGGTCTTGCCTGACATCTTATTGTGGTACGAGTCCGTGGAGTTCCAGGTGTTCGTGCCGTTCAAGATTATCCTGAAGGCCTCGGGATAGTACGTCCCGTTCACGGTCCTAGGGGAGACCTGGGTGCAGTTGTATGTTAAGTTGGCCGTGTTGTTCGTTTCCAGGGACATCGAGAAGTCCATCACGATATCGCCTGTGAGCTTGGCCGAATCGTTGGTCCAGGTCCTTCTTGTCGAATTGTCCTTCCATGTATCCCCGACCTTGAGCGGGTCTTTAGCCCAGGTCGGCTTCCATTCGGCCAGCGGACGGTTAAGATTCTCCGTGATATTGCCCGATTCCACCATTTTCTGGTTCATGCCACCGGACCATTGCGTCGTGACCGTGAAATTGGTCTTTGAGCCGGTGAGGCCCAGCGCAGAGGTTTCATATGTGCTGTTGGTGTCATTGAACTCGGTCTTCTTGTATTTCCCTGATGTAAGGACGTCGCCAATGTGGTAAAGGGGGTCCCCGGACGAGAAGATCACGCAGGCCCATGTGCCGTTCTCCCACATATTGTGGTCGACCGCCATCCGGTAGTCCTTGGACACAGAGGTCAGGTTGTAGGTATCCGAGGCGTTACGGTCGGTCGGTTTGTTCCATACGTAGCAGCCGACCATGCCGACACCGCTCCAGAAGCTGTAACCGAGGGTCTTGTATTTTGCCCACCCCGTCCTGTTCTCGATGTAGGTCCATCGGTCCCCTGGTTCCCATATGGGGAGGTACATGACGGGCCCGGACCGGGGCGTTAGGGCCTTGGGGGTTTTGAGCGTCCCGGAATTCCTGAATGCCCCGAGGGGAGCGGCTGTCATTGAGAGCATCAGAAAGACGCACAGGAGCACGATGGTCTTCTGGAGGACGGGTCGCATGGGAACACCTTGCCTAGATATCGTCCATTCCTTGGGAACGGGGACGGACCGTCGATGGTCTATATTAACACAATCAGGGAATTATATATATTTTTGTGCGCTGGGATTTGGATCCATACGAATATGAGGTCGAATTCAAATGCGGGATGGATTGCGTTGCACGCATGTACTGTGCATTTGAATATAAGTGTGAAAATAGATCGCTCTCGTATTCTTTAATGCAGCACAAACCCGTTTTTAGAATAATACTCATTTGACTATAGTCCAGAGAAAACGCGTCCTTGAAGAGTTCAATAAACGAAAATCTTTTATCAAAGGTCGTTCTATTCTGATATTTCGCTTCACCACAATTCCATCGAACCGCATATCCAGTTTCAATAGTTGAGTGGCACAATCTTGACAGAATGGTCGTTCGATCGAAATATTCTCCCCTCGACATCTAGGACAGACCAAGGTTCTTGTCCGTTTTACATATTCCTTTAATCGTTCAATGTCCTGAATGCCGAAGGTCCTATCCTTGAACCAGTTAACGATCTCGATATGGGCCTTCTCTGGATCCTCGTGACAAAGTACATCGGCGACGCGAATGGCGAAATTGATCGAGTCTTCCTTTCCATTGGATTTTAGGATGATATCGTTCAATAGTAACATGTCATAGGCCGATGCTATCCCAGTTCGCTTTGTTCCATCCACAAAAGGATGATATTGAAGGATGGACTGGAATGAGAAAGCGACCTTCGACAGAATGTCTTCGAATGGATTATGACCATAGACGGTCGTTTCCATGCGGGTCAACATTGACTCCAATCTACCCCGGCCTTCGGGAAAAATGCCGGGCTCACCGCCGCCGAATCGTTGTATCATCTGGTCATGTATGAAAATTATCTGGTCTACAGTAAGAAGCCTCATTTCTTGCTCAGTTCCCTAAGGACCTCGCCCCATTCCTGCTCGAAGAAATCGAGCTCGAGGGTGAAAGTCCGCTCATCCTGGGTCTTCTTCTCCGGGACCATGTTTATCACACTGCGACAGGGTATTCGTTCTATATGTATTTGAACATTGTTTATATGACGATGCTTTATTAATTGTTGGTCTATTTCACAGTTAAAGCAGCACACCTATCCGTCCCTGGGAATTGCTGGGCCGCCGGCCCTGCCCCGGCTAATGCCCCGGTCCCCTCTCGGCTGGCTGTTCCTTTGGCGCGGCTTGCTTATCGGCCCCTTTTCGCCGCGTCTTATAGAACCAGAGCAGCAGGACCGCGATCACAGTCCCTGTCACGATGGCCGCTATCAACGAATAATACATTACATAGCTCTCTTTGGGCTTTGGTTTCTTCTTCGGCGGGGTGACGACCTCCTTCCATTTCCCGACGATGGTCTTCGAGCCGAAGTTGTTCGCTTCGTTGAACTCCTTGACCTGTTTCTCCGGATCTATAGTTACATTCACGGAATGTGTGCCATTCGTGACCGTCCAATTGCATGTGACATTCAAAGTGGCAGTATGTCTAACGCTCATGATCTCGTGATAGATGATGGCACCATCGACCTGAACTTGTACATAGAACACGGTCAATACAGCTTGGTCAAGCTCGGCCGTGACATTCACGGTCATATTTATCTTGTCGCCAGTCCACGGTGTGTCGTTCGAGAACTGGATGCCGCCAAACCTCAGGTCCGGTAACCGGTAGGCCGTGACGTTCAACGACCGCTTGTTATTGTTCTCGTCACGTTCTTTGATCTTATTGTTGGTATCGACCCTGACGAAAAGGGCATGAGTCCCACGGACCGCCGTCCAATTGAAATAGAAGATCTTTTCCGTGTCGTTAAATATAGTAATGGTCCTATTCCCTAAAATAATATCATCGTACCCGAATTCGAGCGTGAACGTATCGTTCATTGGAAGTTCATGATCGATCCCGATGGTCGCCATGACCTCGACGGTCTCGCCCTCGAGCAAGGTCCCTGGAGGAACCTTAACGGATGTCACATTAAGGTCTGGCCTCCGGTAGACCTGGAACGACCCGTGCCACCCATTATTGTAGATATTGGTGTCGCGTATGTCCAAGGTCATGTTCGCCATGATATTGTACTTGTGTGTACCGACCGTGGTGTTCAGCCAATATAGACCTGTCTCGATAGAGCCGTTCGCGGCAAGGCTCACATTCTTGCTCTCGACCCGAACATCATCTATGTACAATGATACATTGGCCACCATGACCCGGTCCCAATGGGATTCTACCAATGTGTAAAATGCAACGAACTCTTTCTCATAGGCAGGGATAGGTTCGACCGTGACGTAGGATACCTCAAGGTCCGGTAACAAGCGGACATGGACGATCTTCTTTGCAATATTGTTATCATAATAGGATTCCTTTTTTCCGTTGATCGTACCGATGACGAAACTGAGCTCATCCGGGCCGGTCCACATGGTCCCTCTCCAAACGA
>Ga0315295_10003241_pt1 | contig 13827 bp, 6 predicted proteins | sample YL17G14_0_MG_FD_204453 | JGI IMG/M metagenome (GOLD analysis project Ga0315295, IMG submission 204453) | Sediment microbial communities from Yellowstone Lake, YNP, Wyoming, USA - YL17G14_0 | ecosystem: Environmental > Aquatic > Freshwater > Lake > Sediment | place: USA: Wyoming | collected...
GATCGCGAGGTTACTGAGGCGCTTATCGAAGAGGGATGGCTAGTGCTGCGCGTGTGGGAACACGAGCCGCTTGATGGTACAGCAGACGCGATTGAAGAGGCGGTGCGGCGGCGGGGCTACAGCCCTCGCCGGCCCTCGGCCGGCAGCGGTACGGCAGAGTCGGCGAGCAGCAGACCGACGACCAGGCCCACGCCGACGATCACCACGGTGACCATGATCTCGGCGCCGCTCCGCGACCCGTCGAGGAGCGACGTGGCGGAGCGGAACCCGATCGCCCCCGGCACCAGCACGACGAGGCCGGGCACCCGCGGTATCGCCGACGGCAACCCGGTGATCCAGCCGTAGAGGTTGCAGAACACGCCGAGCAGCAAGGCCGCGACCACGACGCTGAACGTCGGCCCGGCGATGACAACACCGAGCTCGATTCCGCCTAGCGCGACCACCCAGGCCGTCAGAATCACCGGGAAGTCCTTCGGCCGCGCGTTCATGAGCACCATGAAGGCGGCCGCCCCGGCGGCGGTGGAGATCGCCATGAGAACGAGTGACGTGCTGCCGTGGGACGTGAACTTCGGCGGCATGTAGTTGAGCACCCGCAAGCCGTAGGTCGCCATGGCGATGCCCGACACCAAGGTCACAAGCACGATCGCCGCACTGGCGAGGCGAGCGGCGCCAGAAACGACATGTTTGGCGGCCAGCTCCGACACGCCCTTGGTGATCGTGAGCCCCGGGATCAGCGGCGTCACGCCGGCGAGGATGACCGTGTCGAGGGCGAAGTGGGGCAACACGTGCCAGAGGACCGCCGTGAGCACGACGGAGAGCACGCCGGCCAGGAACTCGAGCAGCGGGATGAGGCGGGCGCTCTTGCGGCCGATCACGAGCAGGCTGCCGACGCCGATGCCGACCATCGCAGCTGCGACCAGAGCGCGGGGGCCGCCGCCGATCAGGACGGCTACGGCGGCGGCCGACAGCCCGGTCGCCGGGACCCGGTAGTACCAGCGGAACCTCGGCCTCGCCGTCGTGATGAGCCGCACCTGCGCGAGGCCGAACTCCGCCGAGACGCCGCCGTTGGTGACCGCGTCGAGGATGTCCCCGACCATCGCCAGGCCGCGCAGATCGATCGTCTCTTCCTCGGTCTCAATGATCACCGTACGGGCCTGGGCGGCGCCGCCGAAGGTAGCGAAGATGGCGTTGGGCAGCATGTAAATCTCCGCCTCAATGCCGAGCGCCCTGCCACACGCCTCGAGGTGATGCTCCAACCGATCCGTGCGCGCACCGTACCGAAGCAGGGCGCCACCCGCCGCGCAGATGAACTCGATGCGCGCGTCCGGCTTTCCTCTCCAGCCCTGCGTCATTTGAGTGACCTCGTACAACGATGCCCCGCCCATTCCGTCGCCGCCGCGCATTACAGTGAGCAGGCAGTATCCCATACCTCGCAACGCGCTGCCGCCAGCGGGCCGGCGTTGACGCACGTCAAGGTGACAACGGCCCAGACCGGGTAGGGTTAGCACTGTCACGACAGTGCCAATCTGGGGCAGCGCGGTCACCGGCCTTCACGAACGCCACTCGGCCTCACGCCCCGCCGACGGAAGCGAGAGAGTCATGGCAGTGCGAAGCATCGTCAAGATCGACGAGGAACTCTGCACCGGCTGCGGGGTCTGCGTCACTCCTTGCGCGGAAGGCGCCATCGAGCTGATCGACGGCAAGGCCAAGGTCGTCAAGGAGGAGCTCTGCGACGGCGCCGGCTTCTGCCTCGCCGTGTGCCCGGAGGGCGCGCTCACGATCGAGAAGCGCGAGGCCCCCGGCTTCGACGAGGACACCGCCGCGCGGCGCATCGCCGACAAGCTCGCCGCCAGCATCACCATCGAGCAGACCTGCTTCAACTGCGGCCGCAGCGAGAACGACGCCGTCCTGTTCCCGTGCCGCAAGCAGGGCGAGAGCACCTGGGTCTGCGCCAAGTGCCTCCCGGCACTGATCCACGGCTAACGCGCGCCCACCACGCGCACACGATTCCAGTCCACCATTCCCAGGAGGAACCATGGCAGATAGCTATCACGGCTCGGTCAATCAGATGCTCGAGCAGACCCGCGCCGACGGTGAGAGCACCGCCTTCGACCGCATGGACGACATGGGCACGCGCTGCAAGTTCTGCGAGCAGGGCATCCGCTGCTCGCTGTGCTCGCAGGGGCCGTGCCGCATCACCGAGAAGTCGCCGCGCGGCGTTTGCGGCATCGACGCCGACGGCATGGCGATGCGCAACTTCCTGCTGCAGAACACGATGGGCACCGCCACCTACACCTACCACGCCAACGAGGTCATGAAGACCCTCGCGCAGGCCACGCCGGGCGGCACCTACGAGATCAAGGACTGGGGCAAGCTCGAGCTGCTCGCCGGCGTCGTCGGCGAGGCCGTCGAGCCCCGCGACACGCTGGCCAAGCGCGTCGCCGACGCCGTCGTCGCCGAGTTCAACCGCGACCATCAGAGTCCGTCGCCGTTTGTCGAGAAGATGGCCCCGGCGAAGCGCGTCGCGAAGTGGAAGGAGCTCGGCATCATGCCGGGCGGCATCTTCCACGAGAACATGTACGCTACGTCGAGCTGCCTGACGAACGTCGACGGCAACTTCGTGAGCCTGGCGCTCAAGGGTCTGCGCCTCGGCATCGCCACCGCCTACGGCGCCCAGATCCCGCTGGAGCTCGCCCAGGACGCGCTCTTCGGTACGCCGACGCCGCACGCGATCAAGGTCGACCTCGGCATCATCGACCCGGCCTACGTGAACATCGCCGTCAACGGCCACGAGCCCATGGTCGGAGCAGCGTTGATCGCGGCCGCGCATGAGCCGACGGCCCAGGAGAAGGCCAAGGCCGCCGGCGCCAAGGGCCTGCGCATCGTCGGCTCCATCGAGACCGGCCAGGAGCTCGTGCAGCGCTTCGAGGTCGACGACGTCTTCGTCGGGCTCACCGGCAACTGGCTCACGGAAGAGCTGGCCGTCGCCACCGGCGGCCTCGACGTCTTTGCCGCCGACATGAACTGCACGGTGCCGACGCTCGGGGCCACCTGCGCCGCCCACGGCACGCTGCTCGTGCCGGTCAGCGACCTGGTTGGCGTCGACGGCGCAGAAACGCCGATCGTCTTCGACGCGGCCAACGCCGGCGCGCAGGCGCAGACGCTGATCGATCTCGCCGTCGCCAATTACCCCAAGCGCAAGGCGCTCGGCCAGGAGTCGCCGGAGCTGCGCACCGGCGACGCCGTGGCCGGCTTCAGCACCGAGAGCATCCTCGGCGCCCTCGGCGGCAGCCTCGATCCGCTGCTCGACGTGATCAAGAACGGCACCCTCAAGGGCGTCTGCGGCCTCGTGAGCTGCACGACCCTGCGCGACAGTGGCCAGGACAGCATGACTGTCGCCATGGCCAAGGAGCTGATCAAGAACGACGTACTGGTGCTCGCCATGGGCTGCGGCAACGCCGGCCTGGCGGTGGCCGGCCTCGAAGCGGCCGAGGCCAAGGAGCTCGCCGGCCCCGGCCTCAAGGCCGTGTGCGAGCTGCTCGGCATCCCGCCAGTGCTCAGCTTCGGCACCTGCACCGACACCGGCCGCTGCATGCTGCTGGTCGGCGCCATCGCCGACGCCCTGGGCGTGGACGTGCCGGCGTTGCCAGTCGTGGCAACGGCGCCCGAGTACATGGAGCAGAAGGCGACCATCGACGCCATGGCGGCGCTCGCCTACGGTCTGTACGTGCACGTCAACCCGGTGCCCTTCGTGACCGGCGCGCCGAACCTGGTGAAGCTCGTCACCCAGGACCTGCCGAGCGTGACCGGTGGCAAGCTGGCGGTCGAGAACGACCCGGTCGAAGCCGTCGCCGCCATGCTGGCACACATCGACGAGAAGCGCGCGGCGCTGGGGATCTAGCGCGGGAGCCAGACAGGCCGACATGGTCGACGAGGCGGGGGCGGGGAGCGCCGTAGGGCACTCCCCGCCCCCGCCCGTTTCCGCTCGCCTGGCGCTCCCGCTTACATGCTATTGGCGATGTGCGCGGTCAACTCGCCCAGCCGGTTGGTGTAGCTGCCCATCTCGTTGTCGTACCAGCCGAAGATCTTGACGTGCGTGAGCGGCACACGCAGCGCCTCGCGCCTGGCTCCCGGGGCGCCTTCCGGCGCCGGTACCCTAAGGTTCATGAAGCCGGTCCGCGAGTGCGTTTCCACGGCTTCGATGACCACGGCCGCGTTCTCGCCCAGCATGTCCAGAGACACGTTCTGCTCGGTGGAGTACTTCAGCAGCCCGCGCGCCTCGCCCTCGGCCGCCTCGCGGTAGATGGCGTTGACGACGTTGCGGTCGATCGACACCGTGCCGTCCGGCAGGCTCTCGGTCTGGAACGTCACGTTGAGGATGATCAGGCTGACGCTGGTCGTGGGGATGCGCACGGAATCGGCCATGAAGCCGATGCGGGCGATCTCGGGCATGACCTGCTCCAGCGCCGCGGCCGCGTTGGTCGAGGTGATGATGACGTTGCCCATAGCGCCGCGCGCCTTGCGCAGGTCCGTGGCGCCGATCGCCGGCACCACGTCGAGCACAGGCTGCGACGGCGTCACGGCGTGGACCGTGCTCATTCCGGCGGTGATCATGTCGCGCGTGAGATCGCGCTCGAGCAGCGGCCGCATCATGTGCGCCAAGGCGGTCGTGGTGCATGAGGCGCCCGAGACGAGCTTGTGGCGTGCCGGGTCGAACTCGTAGTCGTTGATGCCGTGGATCAGGATGGTCGCGTCATCCGGCAGCGGGACGCCCTTCCGCTTGCTCTTGAACGGGGAGCTCTGCACCACCGTCCACGCCCCCGCCGCGAGGTGGCCGCGCAGGGCGCCCTTGCCCGCATCCGCCTCGGCGTAGGGATCGCGGAACTTGCCGGTGCACTCCACGACCAGCGACACCTCGTTGTCGCGCCAGGAGATGTCCTTGGGATCGCGAGCCTCGCGCAGCAGAACGATTTCCTTGCCGTAGGCGACGATCAACCCGCGCTGTTCGTCCTCGACGTGCAGGTCGAGCACGCCTGACTGCCCGTAGAGGTAGCGATGGAGCGGCCCGTAGGTGCTGTCCTTGGCGATGTACTGGGCGATCGACTCCATGGACGTGCCCACCTGCCGACCGACGTTGACGACGAAGCGGTCGAAGTCGTCCCGCCCGAGATGATGCCAGAGCGTCAGCTTGCCGATGCGGCCCAACCCGTTGATCCCCAGCGTCCGTTGCGCACCCATCGCTCACGCTCCTTCGTGTCAGGGCGCCCACCTCAGTGCAAAGCATCCACAGGTGGGGGCCTGCGTTCCCGCGCCACCGCGCGCCCTCTTGTCTCTTCACCATCTTAGGGCAGGCGAAACGTCATCGGCACGCCCAGTTCACGGCGTCGTCGGCACGCAGCCGGAGTATCATTGGGGCCATCGTGAGCACCGTGAACGTACCCTTCGATTCGGACGCCCTGCGCGCCAACATCGACAGCACGGCGCAGGAGGTGGTGATCCCCGATCGCTACCTCCCTCTCGTGGCGGCTGTCGATGGCTTGTACGGGGTCCGAACCTCACTCGTCGAGACGGTCGGCGAGTACTTCCACACGTACCGCAACGTTGACCTCCTCGTCGAGGGCTTCCAGACGACCCTGCTGCGCAACTGGACCTACTTCGAGCGCTCCGAGGAGCGCGGGCACTTGTTCGATCTGCTGGCAGAGCTCGTCGTGCAACTGCTCGAGACACCGCTGAGCGCAACGCAGTTCTCGCTGCTGCTGCGCAGCCTCTTGATGTGGAGCGGGTCCGCGCTCGGTGGCCAGCACGCGAGCGAGTACGAGGTCACCCTTCAGCAAGTGGGCACCGCGCTGGCGCACCTGCTGCAGGATCACACCGCCGCCTTCCTCGAGCGAGACGGCCTGCTCGGCAATCTGGTCAAGGCCGCCGCCACGCATCCCACACTCGCCCCGCTCTTCTACGAGGTGCATCGGCCGGTGCTCCTCGCCGGCTATCGCCTGCTCGGCGAGCGCCTCGATGTCCCCGCGTGGGCGAAGGCTCAGACGGCGGAGCTCACCGATCCCGTCGTCGTCGGCGAGCGCTTCGCGTTCCTGCGGCGCGAGCGGCTGGACGCGCTCGCGCGCAGCGCGGAAAGCGCGTCGAGCGACGAGCTGCTCTCCTCAGAGCATCCGCTGTTCTCGTCGCTGCTCGGCACCGCCATCGATCAGCTGCCGCGCGTGGAGAACCTCGAAGATCGCTTCGCGACGTGCCTCTTCTTCCTCAAGGACGAGACCCTGGGCCATCGCCAGGAAGAAGTGATGGTCGACCTCCTGCGGGTTGTGCGCGAGATGATGCACCCGCGGACGAATCTGGACATCGACCGGATTCTCAGCCGCCTGACGTCGTTCTTCCGCGGCCGCGAGAACGAGTTCCTCTTGATGCGCCTCAAGTGCTACGAGGCGATCGGCGTCGCCATCGGTGAGGCGCACAACGTCAGCGCCGCGGACCACTTCATGGAGGACATCCTCTCCTGGCGGTTCCAGTACCCCGACATCCAGGGAGCCACCGATGAGTGGGAGACGGTGGTCAACCCATTCCACCTGCCCAAGATCCGCTGCTGGATGCATATCATTGAATCCAACCCCATGCTCTACGAGCGGCTCGCCGCTGCGCTGAACGTGCAGCTCCGGCTGGGCGGCGTGCACATCGCTGACACCGACCTCTTCCAGCGCGACGTCACGCGCTTCCTCAATGCCGACATCCGGCCCATCTACTTCGTCGCCAAGCAGCTCCTGCGTACGCTGCCGGTGTACTTCAGCGAGGTCGGCGCGGAGGGGGAGCTGCGCTCTGTCTCCACGCAGGTCGACGAGATCTGCCAGCGGCACGACACGCTCATGCACTTCGTGCGCAAGCAGGCGCATGCCGAGTCCTCCAACCGGATGGTGCCGTTCAGCCGCCAAGTCCTGTCCTACTGGCTGACGCTGGACCCCTCGGGCCTCGAGCCGTACATCTCCGCCAACACGATGGCGGCGGTGCATGCTGAGCGAGAGTGGGCGGAGGGTCCGCACGCCACCCTCCTCGCTCTGCAGGACAGCCTCCCGAAAGAGGTCGGTGACGACTTCATCGATCGCCTCGTCGCACTCGACCCACAGACGCTCGCCGCGAAGCTGGCCGACCTCGCGCCCGGGGAAGAGGACGGCACGAACGCGCGCCGCGTCGCCCTCGTGGTGCGCACCTACCAGCTCGTGGCGCGCAAGTACTCCTTGGCGGCAGACGACGTCGGAGAGGTCGTCGCGCGGCACGCGCAGCTCGACGCACGCGTGCGTCAGCGCTTCGAGCGAGGGCTCGTGAGCTGGCGCGCCGATCCTTCCCCGGCCACGCGCGACCGCCTGCTCGACGCCGCCCTCGCCCTCCTCGCCAAGTTGAAGTCGATCATCCTGAATCCCGCGGCCTCCGCGCCGACCGAGAACATCTACGTCAAGCGTCACATCGCCGCTGGGATTCCGTCGATCTATGGCAGCTACTCCGAGCCCAAGTTCGACGCCCTGAGTCTCTCGTTCCGCGTCGAGCGCCTCGTTGCCCGGCTGCTCGACGACATGGTCAGCGAGGGCCTCGAGCTCTACGTCACTCGCGACTCGATCCGGCACATGTGGCTGGCCATCGGCCGCTTCGAGCGCGCGCTCGCGATCGACGGCGTCGACTCGCGCGCGCTCGCCGCCAACCTGAGCATGCTCGAGGCCAGCTTCAGCAGCCACAACTTCACCTTCCACCAGTACCAGAACGTGTTCCAGTTCCTCGCCAACAGCGTCACCGAGGTGTCCGCCAGCGCGATCCTGAGCCACGACCAGGTGCTGCGCGCGGTGCTCACCAACGACCCTCGCCAGTGCGAGACGCGCCGCATACCAGTCGATGCGGTCGCCGAGATGGTCCTTCGCGAGGTGCTAGTGTCGGCGCTCGGGATGCAGGCACTGGACCACTATGTCGCCACCGCTCTTCGCCAGATCTCGATGCTGAACGACCGCCTTGGCAATCAGGCGCTCACCCGGATGATGAACTATGATCCCAAGCGGCTCATGTCGCCGATCCACAAGGCGAAGCCACTGACCGACGATCAGATGACCCTGGGCTTCAAAGGCCTCGGACTCAAACAGATGGCGGCCTACGGGCACAACGTCCCCGAGGGATTCATCCTCAGCACGGAGCTGTTCGCGGCCATGCCGGCGATGTCGTACCGCCCGCTGTACGACGACACCATCCAGCGCATCCGCCGCGCCCTGGAGCGGCTCGAGCAGCAGACCGACTTGCGCCTCGGAGACCCGCGCCGGCCGCTCCTGCTCTCGATCCGGTCCGGCGCGGCCATCTCGATGCCGGGCCTCATGACCACATTCGTCAACGTCGGGCTCAACGACAAGCTCGCCGAGGCGCTGGCACAAGACCCGCGGCAGCGCTGGGCGGCGTGGGACAGCTACCGCCGCTTCCTTCAGTCGTGGGCCATGTCCGCCGGCATCGACCGCGACTTCTTCGACGCGATCATGACCGACTACAAGGAACGCTACGCCGTCGAGCAGAAGCTCGACTTCACGGCGGAGCAGATGCGCGAGATCGCGCAAGCCTACAAGCAGCGTGCCGAGGCCGAAGGCATCGACTTCGACGACGATCCCTTTGACCAGGTCGTCACCTGCGTGCTCAGGGTGCTCGATTCGTGGAGCTCGCCGCACGCACGCCTCTACCGGCGCTACCTTGGGGTTGCCGACGAGTGGGGCACGGCCGTCGTGATCCAGCGCATGGTCTTCGGCAATCTCAACCGTCAGTCGGGATCGGGCGTGACCTTCACCCACAACCCGCTCGAGCCCTACAGCGGTCAGGTCCGCCTGTTCGGCGACTACGCGATCTGCAGCCAGGGAGAGGATCTGGTCGGCGGTCTCGTCTTCCCGCTGCCTGTCTCCGAGGCGCAGCGGCTCGGCAGCGCCACGTATCGCCGCACGCAGCACTCCCTGGAGCGCGACTTCCCGGAGGTCTACGCAAAGCTGCTCTCGGTCGCACGCGAGCTGGTCACGCAGCACGAGTTCGACCCGCAGGAGATCGAGTTCACGTTCGAGTCGCCGCGGGGCGAGGACCTCTTCGTGCTACAGAAGCGCGCCGTCGTCCAAGCGCTCAGCCGCAAGGTCGACTACTTCGACACCGACTCGCCCAACTACGGCCCGCCGGTCGCGCTCGGTATCGGCGTCTCGGGCGGCGCCTACTCCGGCCGCGTCGCCGTGAACGCCGAGCAGATCGACCACCTGCTCCAGGAGGCGCCGGACGACAACATCGTCCTGCTGCGTCCGGACACGGTGCCCGAGGACATCGCGATCATCACGCGCGTCAACGCCATCCTCACGGCCCGCGGCGGGGCGACGTCGCACGCGGCCGTCACCGCCAAACGCCTGGGCAAGATCGCCGTCGTCGACTGCCGCGACCTCGATGTCGTCGAGCGTAGCGGAATCGCGCGCATCGCCGGTCACGCCCTGCGGGCCGGCGATTGGCTCTCGATCGACGGCCGCACCGGCAGCATCTTCCTGGGTCGCATCCCCACGCTGAAGCGCCCCGTCGTCAACTAGCGCCGCCGTGACCTGGGCGGCTCCGCTCAGGGCACGTTCCAGACAGGCGTCCCGAGCGGGCAATGATCGTAGAGCCAGATCGCGTTCGCATTCGAGAGCCGCGTGCACCCGTGCGAGAAGTCCCGCGGGAAGCGGCTCAGGAGCCACGGCTCGTTGGTGCCGTGGATCGCGCACGGCGGATGGTACGACATGATGCGCGCGCCATACGGCCCTCCCGGGTTCATCCCCTTGGCGTAGATGCGGAAGTGGCCGCGCGGCGTCGGCAGCGACGGCCGGCCGAGCACGCAGGGGAAGGAGCGCACCTCGCGCCCGTAGGAGAAGAAGGAGAGGCGGTACTGCGAGAGATCGACGACCACGATCCGCGGCGCCGTCACGGGCACGCGGTACGGATTGGGTGGGCTGACGCGCACGCGGCAGACGCCGGAGGCGCCTGCCGCGTGCGCGTCGTCGGCCGCCATCACGGCACGGAACGACTCGCGGCCTGCAGAAGCGGCTGGCCACCAGCAGGTGGCGCCTGAGTCGGCGCCGAGCGTGACCGTGCGCCAGACCGTCCAGGCGCCGCCGCGGCGCTGCTCGATGGCCACCGCGGCGCCAGGGTGCATGGGCGCGACGCGGAGATGAAGCCGCGCCCGCGCGCCCCGGTAGACGGCCGCGGTCGCCGTGAGGCGCAGCCGCGGCCGCACCGTCACCGTCGTCTCGGCGGACGCCGGCGCCAGCTGCGCGTCGCCGGCGAAGCTCACCGCATACGCCGTCGTAGCTCGCGGCGCGACGCGACACGTCGCCACGCCGCGCCCGTCGGTGACCAGCGCTTGGCAGCTTACAAACTCCGTCGCGCCGGCCGGCCGGCGCTGCAGCTGCAGCGTCGCGCCGGCGACGCCCAAGCGCACCGTGAGGAGCGCCGCCGCGCCGCAGGTGACCCGCGCCGGCAATGCGCTCAGCGTGAGCGCCGGCGCGAGCGAGGGCGATGGCGACGGTGAGGCGTACGGCGATGAGGAGGACGCCGGCGACGGCACCGCCGCCGGTGCCACCGCGGCGCCGAGCGCCGGGACGAGTGCCGCCAGCAGGAGCGCGCCGGCGGCGATGCCGCCGGCGCGCCAGATCGATCCCGTCGTCCTTCGGCGCATCCCGCCACTCATGGCGTGGGCACGAAGCCGAGGTTCTCGCCGTTCGTCATGCCGTGAAGCGCGTCCCAGACGAGCGCATCGCTCCCACTTGGGTCCTCGTACGGCGTGAAGTCATGCTCGTAGTAGTCCCACTCCCTGACCACCAGGCCTTTGTAGTCACCGCCGGCGCTGTGGGGGCGACCCTGGCCGTCGAGGTAGTTCTCGCCGAGGCTGAACCAGCCGTTGGTCGCTCCGTCGAACGGTTCCGGCGCGCCGGCATAGTCGTTGGACGCTTCGAGGTGGCCATTGACGAAGAGCCGCATCCCCGAGGGCCCGTACTCGGCGGCGACGTGGTACCACCGACCGCCCTCGATGGGAGTCGTGCCGCGAATCGTGTGGTAGGTACCCGGCTCGTTGGGGTCGCCGCCCCACACGTTCTCGGTGATCGTGAAGACGAAGACGGTGGCGTAGGCGCCGGAGCCGCCCACGGGTACATCGTTGGCGGCGATCACCATGCCCGGGAACCGGTGCAGGCCGCCGCCCATCCAGGCGGGGTAGTCCCAGCTCACCTGGGCGATCTGGTTGCCCCACTCGGTCCCGACCAGCGCGAACGGACGGAACCAGAACTCGTAGGTGCCGCGCCCGGTGATGTTGGGCAGCCCCTCGGGCCAGCGGATGCAGGCGCCCCTCTCCGAGCGCATGCTCAGTCCGCCCACCTCTTTGAGCGGGACCACGCCGACGTCGGTGATCCGCCCCCGGGTGATCGCGACATCCCGCGTCGACTTCTCGTAGCCGCTCTTGGTCACTGAGAGCGTATACGCGCCGGCGGCGAGGCCCTGGCCCTCGTGAGCGTCCATGACGAAGGAACCGTCCGCGGCCGTGTAGACCCAGTCCGCCACGGGGCCGCTCTCGTCGCCCTCGCGTGCCTTGACGAGGGCACCCTCGAGCGGGTCGCCGGTCAGCTTGTCGACCACCCTCCCGTACAAGCCCTGAGCCGTGTAGTTGACGAGGAAGAGGTCGGCGTTCTCGCGCAGCTGGCCGCCGGCCAGGTGCACCGTGACGCTCTCGGGGTGGTAGTAGTTGGCGGAGGCCACGACGCGGTAGTTGCCGGGTTCGATGCCGGTGAATGAGTAAGAGCCGTCGGCGTAGGTCCAGTCCGACTGGATTGGCCCCGAGTAGGGGGAGGTGTCGTCGGCATCGTAGAGCTTCACCTGGGCTGAGAAGATGGGGTAGTGGCCGGCGTCCGTGTAGATGTGTCCCGTGATGCCCTGGAGCTCGTATCTGGTGAGGGAGATGTCCTGGCCCGTCGTCACTGACCCCGCGACCACCACGACCGTGCGCTCGTTGTCGGCGTAGCCGTCCTTGCCGGCAGTCACCGTGTACGTGCCGGCGGAGAGACCCGAGAACACGTAGGTGCCGTCGGCGGCGGAGCTCGTCTCGCCCTCCGTGGTGCCGCCCGCGGCGATCTCGACCGACGCCGACTTGACCGGCTGCCCGCTCGTGGCGTCGAGGATCTTGCCGCGCACGCACGGCGCCTCGTACTCACTCGGCCCACCGCCCGAGGTGCTCGACCCGGCCTGGTCGATGATCCAGGGGCCGAAGACGTCCAGGGGGAACGACTTGTTGAGGACCCCGTGGTCGAACACCTCCACCTCGAGGCCGATCTCCCCCTTGAGGCCGGCGCTCAGCGTCCACCAGGGGTCGAGCTGGGTGTCCGCCGCCAGCTCCACGTAGGGCTTCAGCTCGGCCGTCGGGCCGGCGACCCCGTAGACCTCGAAGGCAAGGCCGGCGCTGGCGAAGCCAGTGACCGTCAGCTGGCCGAAGACCCGCGGCGGCTTCGGCGTCGCGTCGTAGCTCGAACCGCAGTTCAGGTGCCAGTTGCCGTCCCACGAGATGGTGGCCCACGTTTCGGTGGTGAGAGCCATCCCGGCTGTGACGCCGGCCACGATCTGCCCGTCGACGCCCACCTTGACCTCGAACTCGGGGAGGATGACGACCGGCACTGCACCGACCATGATGGTGATCGGCGTCAGGGTGCGTTTGTAGAGAGTGATCTCCTTCGTCCCGTCGATGTCCTTCTTCATGCTCACCGAGACGTCGGTCGAGGTGTTGAGCACCTGGGTGTAGTAGGCCGACTCCAGCCCGCCCCAGCCGATCTCCCAGTCGCAGTAGGCATCGGGGTCGATCGTGATCGCGCCCTCGGCCTCGGCCCAGTCTGCGATCGGCGCGGTCAGGGTGAACGTGACACCGTCCGAGTCGTCGGCACCGCGGATGCCGGGGATGGTGCCGGGCTGAGCCTCGTCGCGGACGATGCGCACGCCCGGGGCCCTGATGCCGTCGTCGGGCAGGTCGGCGGCGGTGATGCGCATGTGGAAGCCGACCTCGCCCTGGTCGATCACGTCGCTGAGCTCGGCCTGGGCGGTCTCGACGACGACCTCGCCGCCCTGCTCGCCGACCGAGACGACCTTGCGGCAGAGGCCCGCAGGGAACTCGGGACCGGCGGCGGCGAGAAGGACGTCGCCCGCCCGCAGGCGGGCGATCTGGCCGGTCTCGCCGGCGAACGCGAGGGTGCCGTCCGCCTCGACCTCGCGCAGGTACCGCATCGAGGCGGCATTGAGCGGCTCGGCCTTGTCGGAGACGATGAAGCCGGCCGAGGGCGCCACCCCGAGGCTCACCTTCGCATATGGCCAGGGGCCCGCGAGCCAGAGCTTGGGGACAAAGCCCGTGCCACTCGAGGCCCATGTCGTGACTCGCGTCTGCGCTCCGGCGGCCGCGGCGGTGAGCACGTCGGCGCGCCCGTCGCCGGTCACGTCGCCGACACAAAAGCGGCTCGTCGTCGGTACCGGCGTCGCGCCGGGCTCGTACCAGGCGCGCGGCCCAGCGAAAGTCTTGCCGGTGGAGAGGAAGACGTCGAGCCGGCCGACGTTGTCGGGCCGGCGGAACAGACAGACGGCATCGGCGTCGCCGTCGCTGTCGACGTCGCCCGCCGCCAAGCGGGCGCGCCCGGCGGCGTAGGCGCCGCTCCAGAAGGTCCTCTTCGTGAGCGTAATACCCGTGCCCGAGAAGACGAGCAGCTGCGCCTTCGCCGCGGTCGCGGCGTAGAGCACGAGACCGTCCGCGCGACCGTCGCCCGTCACGTCGCCAGCGGC
>Ga0315295_10003242_pt1 | contig 13827 bp, 14 predicted proteins | sample YL17G14_0_MG_FD_204453 | JGI IMG/M metagenome (GOLD analysis project Ga0315295, IMG submission 204453) | Sediment microbial communities from Yellowstone Lake, YNP, Wyoming, USA - YL17G14_0 | ecosystem: Environmental > Aquatic > Freshwater > Lake > Sediment | place: USA: Wyoming | collected...
CAAGAGACCGGTTAATGATTGCCCGGTTAATGATTGAATGACACCCAGTTCCTGACAGGAGGATGTTGCCCTATGGCTGCATGTGAACACAAGTCAAAGAAGATGGTCAATAAGAAAGTGGTCAATGAAGAGGAACTGCCGTGTGCCTATGCGGCGACCGTGACCCAAACGACCTATGAATTGGTATTTGAATGCAAAGACTGTGGAGAAAAATGGGCCGAAACAAAAGAAGAGACGAAGTTTGATTGAAATCTGATCTTTTCTCCTTTCATTCCCTCATCCTCGCTTTAATTCTAACACAGAGATCCCAAAACTCATAACCAAAATGAGGGCAAAGGGGATCTCTGTTCCCGGAATAAAATCGAAAAATTGACAAAAGGTCCGTCTTCGCCTAAAGTTATATAAATAGGTTTTGCGCGATCCGGGGAGGTCTAAAATGGATATCCATCAATTGCTTGAAATGGCAAAGAAACTGGAATCAAAAATGAAGGGAAAAAAGGAAGAGCTTGAAAGGCTTCAAAAATTATTCGAGAGATTTCACCTTTTGAATCGGAAATATCTGGACAAGGAGACCTTTGAGAAGGCGCAAGGGTCGGCCACTTCCATGGTTGAAGCGATCGACACTACCCTGCGGTTTCTGGATGAGGAGGTTGCCCGGCTCAGGAACAAAAGGATGAAGTTACCGTTTGAGACTCTCGACCTCAGCGAAATGCAGAAGGTTCAGGCCCGGAATGAATTGTTGTTAAAGGAATATTTGGCGACCCTCGAAGAATGATCTGGAGATGGAAGCGGACTCCGAAGTGACATTAACGATCCATCAGAGGATCCATTCCTTAACCCAAAAAAGGACGGACGGTTCTCAGGCCTTTCCGAAATCTTTTCCATCGATTTTCCAGAGAATTTCTTCCAGGTCCTTCGATAAATCGCTTTTTTTCTCTCCTGCCTTTCTCTTGAGTCGGACTTCGTACAGGGTCTCGAGTTGGAGAACAAGGTTTTTGAGTTCTGGGGTTCTTTCAACTCTCTTGCTGATTAAGATACGTTGTTCCTGGGCCCTCTCATAATCAGCACGATCGACTGGGATGTTGTAAATTCGATTTAAAACTTCCATTAAACGTACCTTTCCAATATAGTCTTCCTCCAAAGAAACGTACTGGGGTAAGGAGACGACAAACCAGATCGTTTCAATGCCAAGCTCCGGCGCTAACTGGGTGATGAGAGTGACAATGGAGGTCGGGCCCTGGTAATCGCTGGGCAGGGCTCCGGATTTTCTCAGATCGAGCTCGGTTCCTTTTCCCATTGCCCCACCATTCACAATCAGGGGTTTGGTGTGTGGGACGACATCGTACATACTTCCCAGAAGGCAATATTTCTTTGCTTTGAAAGTCTTAAGAAGGTTCAATACGGAGTCCACATAGACTTCGGCCATGGCATGAGGCTCAAGAAGGTGGAGAAAGAGAAGGTCATTCCCGCTTTCTCTTTGAGCATAACGAAGCGTGACGTTGGGAATCGATATCCGGCGTTTTCCTTCTTCGTAGTAGAGGTCGGGCCGATAGCGGGTAAAATCGAAGAAGTTTCCCGGTTTTTCAAGTTTTCCAAGGTCCCTGGCCCCAAACTGTTTTTCAAGGCCGTTGAGCAGAAGGCTTCCGACATTGTTCACATCGATCCAGGGTCGAAGAACGGCAAAGGCAACGGGTTCCTTCAATACCGGGATGGGTTCATTTAGGTCAAAAGCTCCAATCCTCATCGATCATTCCTCCAATAGAGCTGAACTTACTGAGTTTCATACTTATGCATTGCCATATGGGCGCACCCATAGAGCGCACAATCGTCCTTAACGACGATTTCAAATCCAGGAAGACGTCTTCGTTTGTAGTCCAAAAGCGTCTGGTTGGCCCGTCCTCCGGTCAGGGAAATGACCCTGTCAAGTTCGATCTTTTTTGCCATTTTCTTGAGGAGGTTTTTTGTGCGGCTGAGGATCGCTTCAGAGAGGGCATAGAGACAATCCTCCCGGCTGGTGCTCAGGGTTAAACCGGAGAAGGAGGCCTTCTTCTGGATGAGGCTGGTCCGGTCGCCGGCAAGATAGGGATGGAATTTGACGCTCCTCTTCCGATCCTTACTCAAGAGGGCTTCGAGATAAGATTGATAAAACTCCTCCTCACCCATCTCCCTGCAGAATTGGATACGAAACCACTCGAGGGCAAACCCGCCCGTCGTGAGATCGAAGACGAGCCAGCGGTTTGGAAGAGGGTGGGTGCGGAGATAATACTTCTCGTCCGGAATGGGTTTATCAAGGCAGATGGCGAGAAGCTCCCCGCTTCCGGAGATATTCAGAATCTGCCCGTTTTCGAGGACGCCTGCTCCCAGGGCAGCACTCGAGGTATCGTTCGAACCCATCAGGACGGGGGTTCCTGATTTGATTCCAGTTAATGAAGCGACTTCTTTTGCTACCTTTCCCACAACCTCCAGACATTGGATGACCGGAGGCAATTTCCTGATGGGAATCTCGAATTCCTGGGCAAAGTCCTTGATCCAGCCACTGCGGGCAACGGTATGGTAAAGGCCCGTGAGAGACGCATGGGTTGGATCCATGCCCCAATTGCCTGTTAATCTTTTCAGAAAGAAGGTATTCATGTGTCCAAATCGTGAGGCCTTCTTGAAGATCTCCGGTTCATTTTCTTTGATCCAGAGGAGGCTCGTGAGTGAGATTCCCCCGGGATAGGGAAGATTTCCGGCCGATCGAAGAAACCTCTCTTTGCCAATGAGGGCGAGGGCCTTTCTGGCCTGTTTGACACTTCTTCGGTCCCAGTGGAGGATGGAAGGATAGAGGGGGGTGCCCGATTCATCCATGGGAATAAGAGAAGGGCTGAGGGTACATGGAACGAGAAGATCCACCTGGCCCAGATAGCTCCTCAGTATCTTCATGACCCTTAGAAAGGCTTTCCAGATCTTTTCAGGATCGATCTGAACGCACATCCCTTCGGCTTCGTAGGTGTAATCAACCTTGTCGGTGAGGACCAGGCGATCCTGTCGATCGAAGAGTCCGGCTTTTAGAGAGGAGGTGCCAATATCGAGGGCGAGAACGTAACGTTCCTTTCCCATCCGTTATCTCCTATTATATCCTTATCATACCATAGGTTCTGAAATTATAAAACTGTTGACACCTCCTCACGAAATCCATATAATGAAGGGCATCTGTCTTGGACCTAAATTGAGTGATTCTTTCAAAAAAGAGTTGTAGCCGCAGACTTTAGTCTGCGTTAAGGATCACCTGTTGGGTGAAAAAATAAAAACCCCCAACCCTCGCAACCTGAAGGTTGCGGCTACATTTCATAATCAAAATCGCTCAATTTAGGTTGAAGATTATCTCCCCCTTTTGACAAAGGGGGATGAAGGGGGATTAGATCATTTTTCCAAGACGCTAAAGTGTTACGAACTTTTGAGTTAGGGCCATAGGGTCGGATATGCAGAACCTCTTGCTGGAAAAGGTCGAGTACAAGATTGAGGAGACCCGTTTTGGGGTCTGGCGACGATTCGTTTATCCCAACGGCGCCTATTTTGCCGAATTCAAATCCCACACCACATGGATGGGGCTGCCGCTCATCCATTACACCCGCGGCAAATGCCCGGAGACAGGGAGAAGAATCATTGCCAGAGGTGTCATTGGGGTTGGAAGGCTGGCAACAGGCATCGTTGCCATTGGGCAGGCCTCTTTCGGGCTCGTTGCGATTGGCCAGGCCGCCCTCGGTCTCCTCCTTGGATTGGGCCAGGGTTCAACCGGACTTCTCGCCATTGGTCAGATTGCACTGGGCCTCTATTTTGGGCTTGGACAATTTGCAACAGGATGGATTGCTATCGGGATGTTTGCCTACGGGAAATATGTCTTAGCCATGGAAGGGTATGGAGACTATATTTGGAGCATGAAACGAAAAGACCCCCAGGCCATTGAATTTTTTAGAGCGCTGTTAAATCGGTTTGGGATTGGGTAGAGAAACCTGAAACGCCAAAATTCTGGACCTTACCTCCCAGTCTTCACTTGTCAGCATCTCTCAAAGTTACTGATTCCTGTAAGAAGGTCTGAATAGAGAAGGAACAAAAAAGGCAAAACCGCCTTCATTTTATGGGCGGCTCTGCCTCTCGGGTTTTAGCAAACGGGATTGGGTCCTAAAAGAATTTGGTGCAACCCAAAGAGAATACTCTCGACTTGTCGGCAGTGATATCCCTCAGTTTCTTATGCCTGGTCAGGGTTGGTTTCACATATCCATTTTTCTTCTTTTCCTTTACCTCTTTCTTCTTCATCGTTTCCTCCTTTCATAACTGACGGGCTGTATTAAGGTTAAGTTACATCAAAAGAGTGGGACTTGTCAACAAAAAAGCTTACCAGTAATCTCAGTTACGGTCCCCCAGAGTTGGCACTCTGTGACCTGACTCATTCCTTCAGGGCTGAAGAATCAGGGCTAAGGTCCTGAGTTACGCCATTTATCAGGTGGCCCGGAGGGACTCCACAATATTCATCCGCGAGGCCCGGATCGCCGGCAACACTCCTCCCACGAACCCCATCACGAGGGAGAAGATCAATGCCCTGTAAATAATCTCAAAGGAAAGGGTGAAGCTGAAGGCCAGCTCTGAAAAGGTCTGAAAGTTCATGGTTGAGATCGTGATCAACTGCAAAAAGGAAGCAAAGAAGAGACCGACGCAGCCCCCGGTCCACCCAAGAAGAAGCGATTCAAGGAGAAAAGCCGTCAGGATGCTTGTCCGTTGAAAGCCAAGGGCTCTCAGGGTGCCGATTTCATTCGTGCGGGTTGCGACGGCTGAGTACATCGTAATCATTGCCCCAATAATAGCGCCCAGAGAGAAGATGATGGTCAGTGACATCCCGAGAATCCGGAGAAATTTGGCCATCATTTCCGATTGCTCGGCATAGTATCGGGTCTCCCGCTTTGCGTCCAAGGTGAGGCGGGGATCGCTCTCGATTCGTCTCTTTAACCCGTCAAACTGAGAGGGATCGCGCATCCTGAAGAGAACGGAGGAATAGACCGGCCGGCGAAAGGTCTGCATCAGCTGGTCCGCATCGCCCCAGATCTCTGAACTGTACCCTGTATTGCCCGCATCGAAAATCCCCACCACCCTCCAGTCTCGCATTCCAAAACGGAGTGTCTCACCGATTCCCCCGCCCTGGAACCGCACCGCCACACTCCGACCCGTAACAATTTCCAATGACCCGGGTTTCGGCATCCGTCCCTCCAGGAGTTTCACCTGAGGTCGAAGGGCCAGGGAACTTGTCCCGATTCCCCGGATGACCACGTTCTTTTCCGTGTTCGTTCCTCTCTTTGGAAGGCTGATTAAAACCACAATCTCTTTGGCGAGAAGAGGTTGCCCGTCCTCCCCGATGGCGATCTCCGGTTGGGTCTCTACAATGGAGGCCTGAGATCGATCAACCCCGCTCTGCACTTCAGACCCAGAGCTTCTTCGGATCACCACGACGTTATCACTCAAACCCGTCTCCACTAAAGTCTTTCGAAGCCCTTCCGCCAGCATCAGGATCGCGGCGAAAACAAAGACCACGAGGGCCATGCCCGAAGCCGTGAGAACGGTCGTGAGGCGGCGTGTCCAGAGACTGCGGAAACTGTACGAAAAAGGGACTCCCAATTATCCGATCCTCCTCAAGCCATCTGCAATTCGGATCCTGAGAGCACGCCAGGTTGGAACGATGGCGGCGGTCAGGCCAACGATGATGCAGGCAACAAGATCCATCACGATGATCCCGTCCGGTACATTGAAGATAGGGAAAAAGGCGCTCAGGATCTTGCCAAAGACCTTCGCTACCGGGAAGGTCAGGATGATTCCAATCATCCCGCCGATCAGGCTGATGACCATGGATTCGCCGATAATCATGCCCGCAATCCGCAACCCCCTGTAGCCCAGTGTTTTAAAGACGGCGTATTCCCCGATTCTAACTCGAGCGGTCATGGACATAGTGTTGGCTGCAACAGCGATGATGATGATAATGATCACAAACGAGACGAGTTGAATGGCGACAATGATCGCTTCCGACATGGAGATGAAAGAGAGCTGGAAGGCCTTCTCCGTTTCGGTCAAGGTTTCTGCAAGGGAGTTTTTAAAGGTTCGGTCGATGGCAAGAGCGACCTCCGCAGCCCGATCGGGTCGTGTCACCCCGATCATGTAAAAACCGATCTGGTCTGCACGGAGAGGGGCTATCTTTTTCAGCGTCTCATTGAGATAGTCCCAGTGAAAGAAAAACTGGGTCTCGTCCGTGTTCTCGTCTCTTCCCCGGTAGATCCCGCGCAAGACAAACTCCCAATTTCCGGGGAAGATGGTTCCTTTTAAAGTGACGATATCCCCGATCTTCCACCCAAACCGGGCGGCGAGTTTTCGGCCCGCGGCAAAGGACTTTCGATCACGCAGGAAGGTTTCACGCTGATCAGGGGGGAGAACGTATTCGGGGTAGAGGTCTAGATAGGTTCTAGGCTCAACGGCGAAGTTGGCGAAAAAGTTTTTTTCTTCAATGTAGATTCCTCCGAACCAGTTGCCCCAGGAGACTTCCTTGACGCCATCGATCTGACGGAGCTTATCCTTGTAGGAGAGGGGAAGTGAAAAAATGAGGGAGATTGAATTTCGAGTGACCAGTCGGGCGGCTGAGGAAGCCTCTGCTCCTGCGTACCAGGCCCCAATGAAGGTACGGAGAAGTCCGAAGGCCAAAATGGCGATGGTGATGCTCAGGAGGGTCAGTGACGTGCGGAGCTTGTGGCGGAAGGCATTCCTAATGAGCAGCTTGAGTAGGAACATCGTTCAAATAGCCTTTTTCGAGATGTCGGATGATCCGGGCCTTTTGCGCGGATCGAGGGTCGTGGGTTACCATGATGATCGTTTTTTGAGATTCCCGATTCAGCCTGTCCATCAATCCAAGGATCTCCTCTGCCGCCTTCCGGTCAAGGTCTCCCGTCGGTTCGTCCGCTACAAGGATCACGGGGTCGGTGACGATGGCCCGGGCAATGGCGACCCGCTGCTGCTCACCGCCCGAGAGCTGGCCGGGATAATGATCCATCCGGTCCGCCAAGTTTACCACCTGAAGCACCATTGCCACATGGTCTCGCCGCTCTTTACGGGGAAGGTGTGTGAGAAGCAGAGGGAGTTCGACATTTTCAAAGGCGGTGAGCACCGGGATCAAATTATAGAACTGAAAGATAAATCCCACATTGACGGCACGCCATGCCGCAAGCTCGCCTTCCGAGAGGGCTGTAATATCGATTCCCCCTACCTCGATGGTGCCGCTATCGGCCTGATCGAGGGCAGCGATGAGGTTGAGGAGGGTACTCTTTCCCGACCCAGAGGGGCCCATCAAAGCCAGGAACTCTCCCTCTTCAATATCCAGGTTAATATCCACCAGGACAGGGGTGATCCGATCCCCTCTCCGGTAGGATTTGCTCACATTTTTGATTTCAACGATGGGCGCCATAGTTTAAAGGGGGAACCCTCGAACCCCGCGTGGATTATTTCTCCGCAACCTTGATTCTGAACCCGCTCTTCAACCTGTGGGGTGGGTTGAGGACGATTTGATCCCCTGCCTTCACACCGTCGAGTACCTCGATCATATCGCCAATCGGGACTCCAGGGGTGACCGGAGTTTCAACGGCTTTGGTCTCTTTTACCACGAAAACGATCTTTTTGTCTTTCTGGGCGACCAGGGCAGCCTGACTCATTGCCGTCCGTGGTTTCTGGTCTTCGGCTGCGACGGGTCGAGAAAGAAAGGCCACTTTTGCGCTCATCTCCGGCAAAATACGACGGTCCTTGTCAATGAACCGGATCTTGACCATCACCGTTGCCTTGCTCCGGTCTGCTGTTGGGACGATCATATAAACGGCCCCGCGGAATCGAGACTCTGGAAACGCGTCAAGCAGGATTTCGCAAGGCTGGCCGGCCTTGATCCGACCCAGGTTTGATTCAGAGACATCGGCCTCCACCTGAAGGGAATCCATGTCAGCAATCGTGACGACAGCGGCTTTGGCATTGGCAGCAGCGCCGATCGGGGTGACGATATCACCGATATCGGCGTTCTTGGTGAGGACGATGGCATCAAAGGGGGCCCGAATCGAGGTGTATTCAACCGACACAGTTGCAGCCTCCAGCGCGGCCCTGCTGGCCCTTACATTGGCCTCTGCACCCTCTACTGCTGCGATGGTCTTCTCATGACGGGCACGGGCCGTGTCGTAAGTTGCCTGGGCTATGACTCCCCGTTTAATCAATTCCCTATGCCGATTGAAGTTGAGCGTTGCTTCCTCGAGTTCGGCCTTGGCCTGGTCAAGGTTAAAACGGGCTACTTCAGCGTTCGCGACGGCTTGACTCTTTGCAGCCGTGACATCCTCGCTTTCAAGGCGTGCAATCAACTGGTCCTTTTTTACGTGGGCTCCTTCTTCAACGCCGAGCCAGATGAGTCGGCCGGTCACCTTTGAGGCAAGGGCAGCCTTGCGCTGAGGGACGACGTATCCGCTGGCATTAAGGATGGTGAAGGTCTGAGAAGGATAGACCTGGGTCACCGTAGCTACCTGAACCTCGATGGCAGGTGTAAAGATCCCCTTCATGTAGAGGTATCCGAAAAGAACCAGGGCGATCACGAGGAAAGCTGAGTAAACGAACTTTCTTCGCCGCCTCGGTTGGAACATCACCTTCGATTTGTCGATCTTCAGTTTGGACAGATCCTGATCAGCCATAAACGGATGCTCCCAATAACTCATCAAATGTACTAAGAAACCCAATATTATCATATTCTGGTTCGAAATTCACTGCAACCCAATCCCCTTGTGGTTTTCTTCTTGACATTCAACTCCTTTTTTCGTATATTCGACTCACCCCAAACCGAGTTCTTATCAAAAAAGGAGAGACATATGAAAAAAAACATGCTGTTTCTGATTGTATCCGTCTTTCTGTTCGGCGCGGTTTCCGTGGCGTGCGCCGGTGAAAAACTGATGGTCTATACCTCCATGAAGGAAAGTCTCATCGGAAGCCTTCGGGACGCCTTCGTCAAGAAGCATCCAGATATTGCCTTCGACTACTACTCCGCCGGTGCCGGCAAGCTGATGGCCAAGATCGCCGCCGAGCGTCAGTCGGGCAGGATGACCGTGGACGTCCTCTGGCACAGCGAGGTCCCTGACTTCTACAAGTTGAAGCAGGACGGGCTCCTTGAAAAATACGTCTCCCCGGAAGCGAAGTACACGAAAAGCCCGGTGACGGACCCGGACAGCACCTTCACCCCGGCGCGTCTCGCCACCCTCGGCATCGCCTACAATACCAAGAAGGTGACGAATCCTCCGAAGGGGTGGAACGACCTGCTCGATCCCCGCTTCAAAGGCGGCTTCGGGATCGCCAACCCGGCCATTTCCGGCACCGCCTTCGTCAGCGTCGCCATGATGGTCAACACCATGGGGTGGGAATACTTTGAGAAACTGGCGAAGAACGGCGCCATCGTGGGACAGGGTTCCGGCCAGGTCGTCGACGACACCGCCTCCGGCGATCTCCTGGCGGCCCTCGCCGTGGACTTCATCACCATCGACAAGATCAAGAAAGGCGCCTATCTCGGCCTCGTCTTCCCGAAGGAATTTCCCGTCATGCCCAGCCCGGTCGCGATCATGAAGGGGACTCCGAACCGCAAGGCTGCCGAGAAATTCATTGATTTCCTCCTTTCGAAGGAAGGCCAGACGATACTCATGGGAAGCGGCACGCTGTCGATCCGAAACGACGTCCCCATGCCCCCGGGCATAGGTCTGGTCCCGGCCGATCAGGCGGTCGAACGGGCGATGAAGCTGGACTACGTCAAGGTGATGAACGAAAAAGAAGAGATCATCAAGAAGTTCACGTCGATCATGAGGACGAAGTAACTGCCGCAGTGACGGGGATCTCTGTGTCTGTGAAACCGGAATCCGGCCGGCAAGGGTAAGAAGATGGCGAATGTGTCACTGGAAAAGGTCGGCAAGACCTACGGCAGGCATCAGGTCATCTCGGATTTCAGCATCACCCTCCGGGATGGGGAGTGTTTCACCTTTCTGGGACCGTCCGGGTGCGGGAAAACGGTGATCCTTCGGCTGATTGCCGGTTTCGAGCACCTGACGACGGGGGAGATCTTTATCGGCGACCGGCTGGTCTCCAGTGTGGAGAAAGGCGTCCACATCCCGCCGGAGGCGCGGAAAATCGGCGTGGTCTTCCAGGATTACGCCGTCTGGCCGCACAAGACGGTCTATGAAAACGTCGTCTATCCGCTGCAGATGCAGAAGATCCCCGCGGCGGAGGCAAAAAAGAGGACGATGGCCGCTGTCGAGCAGGTCAACCTGGGCAGCCTGGAAAACAGGCTGCCCTTCCAGCTCTCCGGCGGCCAGCAGCAGCGCGTCGCCCTCGCCCGGGCGCTCGTCTCCAGGCCCGAAATTATGCTCCTGGACGAACCCCTCTCCAATCTCGACGCGAACCTTCGCGAGGAGATGCGTTTCGAGATCACCGCGCTCCAAAAACAGACCGGTGTCACCATCCTATATGTGACTCACGATCAGGAGGTGGCTCTCGCCATTTCCGACCGCATCGCCATCATGGACAAGATGGGTCGGGTCCGCCAGGTTGGCCCTCCCGATGAGATCTACGAGAACCCCTCCGATCCGTTTGTATTCAAATTCATGGGCATTTCAAACTTCATTCCCCTCGACTGGCGGGACGGGCGGGTGTTTGTCGGCGAAAGCGACTCCCCGCTCGCATACCCCATCCCCGCGGACGTTCTCGATCGCATCCGGAGGCATGAATTGATCGCCGGCTGCCGGCCCTACGACATCGAGTTGACCCACGACGACAGCAGCCCCACGCGGGGGACCATTCGACGGGTGATCTACCTCGGGTCGATCATCGATTACCGTGTCGCCCTCGGGATGCAGGAGATCCGGGTCCAGCAGGATGTCCGGGACGCCGGGCAGGGGGGCATTCCCTTCCGGGACGGCGATCCGGTGGGCCTCAACTTTCTCCATCTGAAGTGGTTTGAAAACAGGGGTCTGACCGAGGAGGTGGAATCATGATCAGGAAACTGTTTGGAAACTTCGGCATCGCCGAGATCCTCCTCGCTGTGTCCGTTCTGATCCTCGTCATCGTCGTCGCCGTACCGGTCCTTTTAATCCTCTGGACGGCTCTGTTCGTCGACGGCAGCCTGAACACCCGGGACATCCTCAAGGTCCTGAGCCAGCCCGAGACCTACGAGGCGCTGAAGAATTCGCTCATCATCGCAGCGGGTGTGACCTTTTTCAGCACGATCATCGGCGTCTTCTTCGCCTGGCTCGTCTCCCGGACCGATCTCCCCCTCAAGGAGACGATGAAGGTCCTCTTCCTCGTACCGTTCATGCTTCCCTCCTTCATAGGGGCCCTGGCTTGGAAGATGCTCCTCTCGCCCCGGGCGGGATACATCAACAAGTACCTCTCCGACCTATTCGGGCTGGACGGATCGCTTTTCAACATCTACAGCCTGAGCGGGATCATCGCCGTGGAGACGATGTATCTGTTCCCCTTCGTCTTCATCCAGGTCGCCGGGGCACTGGAGCGGATGGATCCGACGCTGGAGGAATCCGCACGGATCTCGGGGGCGGGGCTCCTCACGATCACGCGGAAGATCACACTCCCGCTCATGACGCCGAGCATCGCCGCGGGGGCCCTCCTCGTCGCCCTCTACTCGCTCGCCCACTTCGGCGTCCCCGCCATTTTGGGCACGGAGAGAGGCATCTATAACATCCCGACGAAGATCTACGAACAGATCTACCAGAGCGGCGGGAGTTTCGTGGCGATCCGGACGGGGACGATCCTCTCCTCGATCCTGGTCATCGCCGCGGGGCTCATCCTCTATATCCAGAACCTCGTCTTAAAGGCGGGACGGTTCCAGGTCATCGCCGGAAAGAGCATGCGCCCCCTGCTGCTCAAGCTCCGCGGCCTGAAGATCCCTCTGCTCCTCTTCAGCATCCTGTACATCTTCATAACAGTCATCCTGCCGACGGTGACGATCTTCCTCGTCGGGTCGCTGAAAACCTACGGGGTCAGCTTCACCCTGGAGAACATGAGCCTCACGAATCTCAAGTACATCCTATTCCAGTGGAAGATGACGAAGGATGCCATCTGGAACAGTTTATACCTCTCGCTCGGCGCGGCCTTCGTGACGATGATCGTCGGGACGCTGATCTCCTACACGATCGTCAAGATAAAGGTTCGGGGAAGGTTCATCCTCGAGTTCCTTGGCCTGCTCCCTTTCTCCGTCCCGGGGACGGTTATCGCCATCGGTGTCATCCTGATGTGGAGCGGAAAATTCGGGATCAACCTCTACAACACGGCCTGGATCATCTTCATCGCCTACATCGCCCGCTACATGGCCTTCTCCCTGAAATCGAACTCGGCGGCCCTGGAGCAGGTATCCGATTCCCTCGAGGAGGCGGCACGGGCCTGCGGCGCCACGCACTGGCAGTCGCTCAAGGACATCGTCATCCCCCTGATCAAACCGGGGATGGTGGCGGCCTTTTTCCTCATCTTCCTGCCGGCCCTGCGGGAGCTGACGACCTCCATCCTCCTCTACGGTCCGACGACACGGACGATCGGGGTGGCGATCTACGCCCTCAATGAGGACGGTGAGACGGTCTACGCGGCGACGCTGGCCTCGGTCGCCCTCGTCATCATCATCGTCGGGCAGCTCGCCATCAAACGGATCACCCGCTCCAGGATCAAAGGGATATGACCATGTCACACGTAAAACTTCAGGACGTCACGAAACGATTCGGCCCGGTGGTCGCCGTTAACCGCCTCAGCATCGAGATTTCTCAAGGAGAGTGCTTCTCCATGCTCGGGCCGTCAGGCTGCGGCAAGACGACAACCCTGCGGATGGTCGCCGGTTTCGAGGACCTTGACGAGGGAGAAATCTCCGTCGGCGGGAAGATCTTTTCCTCCAGCTTCAAGAAATACTACCTGCCACCCGAGAAGCGGGACTTCGGGATGGTCTTCCAGGCCTTCGCCGTCTGGCCGCACCTGAACGTTTACAATAACGTCGCCTTCCCGCTCCAGATCCGGAAGATGCCGAAGGCCGAGATCGAGGAGCGGACGCGCCGGGCGATCACCTACACGGGCCTTAGCGAGTGCGCGGAGACCTATCCGAACGAGCTCTCCGGAGGCCAGAAACAGCGGATTGCTCTCGCGCGGGCGATCGCCATCAACCCGACGGTCATGCTGCTCGACGAGCCGCTCTCCAACCTCGATCCGAAGCTCCGCGAGGAGATGCGCTTCGAGATCAAGGACCTCCAGCGGAAGTTCGGGTTCACGATCCTCTATGTGACCCATGATCAGGCGGAGGCGATGGCCCTCTCCGACCGGATCCTCGTCATGTCCGAGGGGAACGTCCAGCAGATCGATACCCCGCTCAACATCTACCACAAACCGGCCAACAAGTTCGTTTTCAGCTTCATCGGCCTCTCCAACTTCCTCCCCGTGGAGATCGCGGATAGCGCGGTTTATATCGAAGGGCAGCACGACGCCGGTCCCCTGAACGTGGAACTCCCCCCGCGGACGCTGGAACGCCGCCTGATACTGGCCACAAGACCTTTCGAGATCGACATTATCCGTGAAGGCGGGGTCCGGGGCACCGTGAAGCGGGTCACCTACCTCGGCGATGTCATAGACTACCGGGTCATGGTCGGCAACGTAGAGGTCCGCATCCAGAAAAACCGGATAAAGGAAATCCTCCGGGAAGGCCAACGCTGTGGTTTGAAATTCAACCGTATCCTGTGGTACGAACACCAGCCATAACGCTTGCCTGAT
>Ga0315295_10003243_pt1 | contig 13827 bp, 13 predicted proteins | sample YL17G14_0_MG_FD_204453 | JGI IMG/M metagenome (GOLD analysis project Ga0315295, IMG submission 204453) | Sediment microbial communities from Yellowstone Lake, YNP, Wyoming, USA - YL17G14_0 | ecosystem: Environmental > Aquatic > Freshwater > Lake > Sediment | place: USA: Wyoming | collected...
GGTTATGGGGGTGGATCAGACCTCTTTGCGCCTGATCTCGAGCTTCCAGCCGTAGGAGCTTATGCGGGGAACGAACTGTTCCCACCATGCCATCCAGTCCGTCTTGTATGGTTTTGCAAAAAGACCGCCCGCAAGTTCATGGCCCGGCGCGTACACATACCCTTCACTGCTGTCCAGCACCATCATACCTGCGCAGTTCACCGAGGCGCCAACGGTAGAAAGGAACTTGTCATAATCCTGCGGGATCTCGTTAGCGGCCCTTTCAAAGTAAATGCTTATACCCTCCGGAAGGATGTCTTCCGCCCTTTTTCTCCAGCCGGAGAACTTCCTGATATCTTCATGGATAAAGGTGAACGTCCTTAAGGTCTTTTTACTGTGGGCCGGATGACGCCACTTGAACACTATTCTTGATCCATCCTTTAGCGCATCATCACTTTTCTTGATGCTGATAACATCTTTCCTGTCGACGCCGATCGCCTTGAGCTCGCCCACTAATTTTCTGGCGTAGTCAGAGGTGGTGTTGGCAACAGATATCGTATAGCCCAAATTGAATTTCATCGGATCGCCGGCCGGTATTGAGTCCCATTGCGACACTGCCTCTGGCAGTTGATGATAGGTGGTTGGCAGGTTCACCATAAGGACCTTATTGGCATCAGTGGCAAGAAGTACGTTCGAGACGTCCGATCCGGCGCCTGCATAAAGAACTGACATGGGATAGCCGGACGGATTTATCTCGCGGCAAAGCGCAAGGTCGTAACCCACAACGCCCGACTGAAGAAGCCACTTGCTTGTGGGTTTCATCCACAGCCAAGGCTCCGTCCTCCCTATTTTGGATGAGACAAGCATCAGGACTTCCGCCTTCGCCCTGCTCTTCACCACACCCTCGCAGTTGATATAATTGAGCTCCACATCCGCGTCCTCTTCCCTTACTGCCCCCGTGATCTTTGATGCTGCAGCGAACTTGCTTGCCAAAAAAGCAAGATCACTGTCAACCCTGCCTTTTGCCGGCGTTCTGCCCAATAACATTTCTTGTACCTGCAAAATGGCGGTGTTTACTCGCAGCTTAAAAGTTTCATTTCCCGTCATTTGGTATGCTCTTATGATCATGACCTCTCCTTTTTAGACATATGCCCCACATTTGATTGTCGCCAATTTTCCAGGAAGATTTCACTTTTAAGATAAGGACCGGTTTATTGAAATTTTTGCCGCTTATATCCGATGAAAAGGCATGGGAAATGGAACGATCGTTTTTATATCGGCCCCTCCCGGCGGCGGTAAAAGGCTGCTCGTCAGGGCCGTCCATGCCTTGCGGCAGGACCTCGTGCTCAGGATGCAGGGAGCCAGGCTCAACATCTATACCGACAGGCCGAGACATGCGGGGGAAAAACCCGACAAAAGGTTCCATTTTGTATCCGCTCAGGAAATGTCAAGAATCTGCGCTGACCCGGACTTTTTCGCGTTCAGGCAAGAGGGCCACTGGTCGGCATACGACCTTAAACAGCTGGCGGAGATCCAGGCCAGAAAGACAGCCGTGTGTCTTGAAAAAATAGACGCCTCGCTGATCGTGCGATTGAACAAGGTCTGCGGAATCCGCGGGATAAACATCAGGACGGTTTTCCTTACGCCTTTTACCGGCAAATGGTTGACCGAAGTGTATATGGCCGGCGGGATAGAATCTGTAAGGAAACTTGTCAACGGCCACGCACAGGATTGGCTGTTAATGGAAGAAAAGAAACACCCGTCTCAAGAAAAGCTGCGCCGGATCGAGCGTGAAGCGGCAACAGCCTTCGCTATCATGGGGTTTGCAAAAGACCACACACATATCCTTCTTAACAGGCCGGACCTTACAGTGAAGAAAACAATGGACCCCTTCACCTGGACCGACCCAAGGGCTCTCGTCGCTTTAGCGGATATCCTTGAAGGCAACGAGCCGCTTATGGGCGAAACTGGCTGGCCGGAACATATATTTACTCCCGTCTGATCTTTTCGTCCTTGAGCCTGTGAAGATCGGCCAGTTCCCTTCTCATCTCCCTCACCCTTATGCCGGAAAGCGGATAGTAATGCATTATCGAGAACGCAATTATCAGGGCGATAACGGGGAGACCCGCCAGAAGCAGCCGCAGTCCCGAGAGGAACGAAGCTGTTTGATGGAACACGTATGGGCTGTACCTTGAGACAGTGAACATTATGCCGATACTTGCGGCCTCAAGAGCAATGGCGAACCTGGTTATAAAGGCGTTGAAGCCGAAGAATATCCCCTCGCGCCGCCTGCCGCTTGATAACTCGTCCTCATCGATCACGTCAGATATCAGGATGTCGGAGATGAGTATTATGCCTGCAAGCCCGGCGCCCACCAGAGAGGCTGATATTAAGGCGGACCTGAGGCTGCTTATGAACAGAAAAGGCAGAAGAGAGAACGCGAGAATGGCGATAGCCCACATGTAGCCCGCCTTTGCCCCCAGCGCGACAGCGACATATCTCCAGACGAACATCATGACAATCGCGGTAATGAAGGTGGTCAAAAGGATGGCCGATGTGAAGTGCGGGCCGGCGTTAAGTATGTATTTCGCGTAAAAAGGCACTATCGCCAGCACCATCGTGAAAACGTATTGGATGAAAAGATTGGCGGCCGCGAACATAAGGAACGACCTGCTCGAGAAGGTCTTGACCATGGCTTCTTTCAACTTGAGCGGTTCATCCCGGGTGAACTCCCTTTTCTCGGCACTCCCGAACAGCGTTATCAGGACTATCACTGAAATGATGATGCCGAACACGGTCCCCATCGCGCTCCATCCGTACACGCTGTAGATGACCGGAGGAAGAGCCACTCCAAGGATAAGGCCGAGCATGCCGAAGCTCTGGCGCAGCGTATTGACCTGCGCCCGCTCCTCAATACCAGTAAACATTTCCGGGAACAGCGATGCCCAGTTGAGTATTACCACCGTGTATAGGCCGTCAAAAAGGCATATGAAGACAAGGAAATACGCAAAGAGCTGCCCCATGTTGGATGAAGTGAACGGCGGCGTCCACAGCAGGTAATAGACAAGGCCTAAAGGGACCGCGCCAAGCGCTATATAGGGGATCCTTCTTCCCCACGGCGTTCTCCACCGGTCCGATATAAAGCCGGCTATCGGGTCGTTCACCGCGTTCCACACGCCGAACACTGACATGGCAAGCGCGGCAAGGCTCGCGTTAAGTTTTATCGTGTCCACGTAGAAAAATATTATGTACGCGGAGAACGACTGGTATGAAAGCGCGGTGGCTACCGCACCCAGGCTATACGCTATCTTTTTTATCACGCAGCCTCACTATCTCCCCTCTCACGTCATCCGCGATCCTTTTGAACACATCATATCCCGGGTCGACAGATAAATAGTTGTCAGGATATATCGGCTTACCAAAGTAAACTTTGACGCTCCCTCTTTTTCTCGGGAATATCGCCTTTGCGGGAAGAATGTCGAACGTCCCGCCTAAATAGACTGGGACGATCGGCACCTTGAGCATATAAGAAAGCAGGCCCACACCCGGCTTGAAAGCCATCAGAGCTCCGTCCTCAGACCAGGTCCCCTCGGGATTGATGTAGACAGAGCCGCCCTGCGCCAGTACCTTTGCCGCTGTCTTAAGCGCCGGGCCGTAGTCATCCTGAGTATCAACTCTTATGGAGTTCGTGGCGATCATTATGAAGAACCTGGTAAAAGGATTGTCATAAAAATAGGAAGTGGTAACAGCGTAGAGCTCGTCCCTGGCCGGCTTCGGCATTGACCAGGCCACAACGGGATAATCGAGCGCGCTCGAGTGGTTGGCCGCCACGATATAAGGACCTCCCTCCGGCAGGTGCTCTATCCCCCTGATATCGGCCTTGAAAAGGAGCCTGAAGATAACTGTGGCCAGAAAGAAAAATGAGTCGCGGATAAAAAGCGGCGGTCTCTTGAACGTTCGCAGAAAACCTTCGTCCTTATACGCGCCGTCAAGATCGAGAAGCTTACCCCATACGTTCATTTTTCATTCTTCCGCCTGGGCAGCTCCGCGTTGGCATATTGCCCAAGCGGTGCTATAATAACCGACCGTGACAAACAAGTCCACACTGCGGTTTACCGCGCTCTACGTCGCTTTCATGTTCATCATGATCACGCTCTGCTGTTTGATAGCGGAGAAAGGGGCAAAAGCCTTGGAAAAAATGAACGATCCCGAAAAGGTCCGTATATTCAGCGTGGCCCAGAACAAAGTGATAACGGTGGACAGGATAATAAAGACCGATGCTGAGTGGAAAAAGATACTGAACCCCGTTCAGTATGACGTTACTACAAAACAGGGGACCGAAGCCCCCTTTACATGCGAGTTGAACGAGATCAAAGAGGACGGCATCTACCGGTGCGTGAGGTGCGGCACCGACCTTTTCAAGGCGACGACCAAGTTCCACTCAGGTACCGGCTGGCCCAGCTTTTTTGAACCTGTGTCAAAGCTCAATGTGGTGACCAGGGTCGATAAAAGCCTTGGTATGGTAAGGACCGAAGTGCTGTGCGCAAGGTGCGGAGCCCACCTTGGCCACGTGTTCAATGACGGGCCAGCGCCTACACACAAGAGATACTGCATAAACGGGGTCGCGCTAAAGTTCGTGCCGATGAAGGCGTTCAAGAAGAACTGATCAGTTCCTTATCAGGACGGCCTTCCCGTCGTGATCACCCGTTGTGGTATCGGAGGAATCGATCTTATTGCCCATTTCCACGTATGATACTTTTTTGAGGTCGGTCTTTCTTGAAATGCTTCTGGCAAAACCGTCCCTGGCCCTTTTGAACGAGCCGTACTTGTGGGTGAATCCGCTGCCGTAAATGCCCACGACCTCCCTGCTGAAAGCCCCAATAAAAAGATAGCCCTTTTCGATACGATAAGGGCCGAACATCCTTCCATGGTCGTTATTGAATTCATAGTGAGCGTCCGAAAAAGCATGTCCCTCCTCAGACGGCAACTGGCCATAAATCGTCCCGTCGATATAGGCCTTGTATCCGGACGAGTGGCCTGAGCGGTCCTTATAACCCGCCTCTTCGCAGTATCTTATTAGCATCTCGACCGCTTCCGCCTCATTCGTGGCTTTTGTGTCGATCAATATCACGTTCACGGGCTCCTTGATCGACCTTCCCTTGTATTTTTCGCCCAGCCAGTCAGCAGGCTTGTTATTGGGTGCGATCATCCATTTGCCGATCTTTGGAAGACCTTCCGGCGATACCACATCATCCTTCGCGGGAACATATGTATCGATGGCGTGGCTACCGGCATGGATCAAAAGAATGAGGATGAGGGAGAACAGGAGCGTCCTTGATCTATTCATATCGCAGCGCGATTATCGGCTGAAGCTTGGCCGCCCTTAAGGCAGGCCATAGCCCGAATATCAATCCTGTGACAACGGAGAAAGTAAAGGCAAGAAATATCGAGCCCACCGATATGTAGGTCACCCATCCCGCGAACGACGAAATAGCAAAAGACACGGCCGACCCGAAAAGTATGCCCAGCATTCCGCCGACCACGCATATCAGAACGCTCTCGACTATGAACTGTAGCATTATGTCCAGGTTCTCGGCGCCGAGCGCTTTGCGCAGCCCTATCTCCCTTGTTCTCTCTATCACCATCACCAACATAATGTTCATTATCCCTATGCCGCCAACAAGAAGGCTAACCGCTGCGATTGCTCCAAGAAGATAGGTGAACGTTGTGGTCATTGAGGTGAGCGCCTTCTGGATGTCCGCCATGTTCCGCACGTCAATGTTGTCCCGTTGGGCGTCGGTAAAGTGATGAAGCTTGACCAGCTCGTCGACGATGTCGTTCTGCACGGTCGTCATTGAATCCTCATCGTGCACCTGCACGTCGAAGTAATTGATATAATCTGTGCCGATGAGCCGATACATCGCAGTTGTGTAAGGCATGAATATCTGATCGTCGTTGTTCCTGAAACCCGAGACTCCCTTTGTCTCCGTGACGCCGATAACGATAAAGTTCACGCGGTTTATCCTTATCTGCTCCCCTATCGGATTCGCGTCGCCGAAAAGCTGCAGCGCCACAGTTGGGCCTATCACCGCCACCTTATTCCTGGTGGTTATGTCTGCATCGGAAAAGAACTTTCCGAGCTGTATGTTGGTGCTGCGCACCTTTGTGTAAATGGGGGTCACGCCGGATATCGATGTGTTCCAGTTCTTGTCCTTATACACTACCTGAGCATGCCCGGTAACATATGGCACAACTTCGTCTACTGAGTCCACTCGTTTCAGCGCTGTAAGATCGTCCGCCGTGAAGCGCGTGATCGTATCTGCGCCCATTGATATTCCCCGCGACTGGAAATTCGCCCTTACCATCAGCAGGTTGGTACCCAGCGACGCCAGGCTCTGCCTCACCTGCATCTGCGCACCCGTTCCCATCGCCAGCATGGCGATGACGGCGGCAACTCCTATAAGCACTCCGAGAATGGAAAGAAAGCTCCTCAGCTTGTTGGTAAAAAGCGTGGTTATGCCTTCATTGAAGTAGTTGCCGAACCCGGAGAAAGAAAAGATCCTTCTCCGTCCGCCCTTATCCAGATGATCGGCCGGGATCTCAACGTTGGGCGTGCCGTCGCGCCTTACATCCGAGACTATCGCTCCGTCCGCCATTGTGATGGTGCGAAGCGCGACCTGTGCCAGATCGAGTTCGTGAGTCACCATGATTATGGTCTTGCCCTGGGCGTTCAGGTTCTTGAGGATCGTGATTATTTCGGATGCGGATTTTGAATCCAGGTTCCCTGTGGGTTCGTCCGCCATTATCACAAGCGGATCGTTGGCAAGCGCCCGAGCGATCGCCACCCTCTGCTGCTGGCCGCCCGACAGCTGGTTGGGCCTGTGCTCCAGCCTGTCGCCAAGCCCTATCTGCTTCAGCGTGTCTTCCACCCTTTTTTTATCCTCCTGCGTCACGCGCGGAGCGTAAATAAAGGGAAGCATTGAGTTGATCTTTACGTCGAACCTGGGAAGAAGGTTGAACATCTGGAAGACGAATCCAAGGAACCTGTTGCGCAGCCTGGCATATTCGTTGTCGGACATTTTGCTCACGTCGCGGCCCAGCAGAAGATACTGACCGGTATCTGATTTATCCAGCAGGCCTAGTATCGCGAGCAGGGTGGATTTTCCGGAGCCGGAAGGCCCCATTATGGCGACAAAATCGCCCGGGTCTATGACAAGATCTATGCTCTTGAGAGCGCATACGGGAGGCGCCTCTCCCATTTCATAGGACTTTGATATGCCCTTAAGCTCTATTAGATGCATTATCTCCTCTGCATACCGGGCAGCCCCATTCGCGGACCCTGGTTCCTCTGCAGCGTATCGCTTATGATCTTGGCCGTTGGGATTATCACCTGCTTGCCTTCGGCTATCCCGGAAACTATCTCGATCTGGTCGTTCGTTTCAAGTCCCGTCTTTACCTGCAGCGCCTGTATCACTCCCTTGTCGTTCTTAATGAAGACATAAGAGGTTGAATTCTGCTTTTTTACGGCTTTTAAGGGCAGAAGAAGAACGTTGTTCCTTTGGTTCAGGCTAAAGTTCACGGTGGCGCTCATTCCGGACCTGAGATACGCGGGTATCATGTTGGCCACAACATCCACCTCGTAAATATTGACGTTATTGATGAGCTGGGAGTCATACGCTATGTGCTCCACATATCCGGCTATCTGCTGGCCCGGATAAGAGTCGAGAACGATACTTACCTTTTGATTCAGGCTTATATTTGCCAGGTCGGTCTCGTCCACCTGAGCTTTAACGATAAGTTCGTCGGCCATCACGAGTATCGGATCGGCTTCGGTCACCGATTGTCCGGGCTCTACCGCTCTCTGGATAATGAATCCGTTGAGAGGAGCTACCAGCGGAGCCGGCTTGTAGACGCTCTGCCAGTAGGCAAGCTCTTTTTTCCCTTTTTCCCTCGCTGCATCTATCAGCGCCGCCCTGTCAGCGGAGCTGGTCCACGCGAGTATTTGCCCTTTCTTTACGTTGTCGCCCTCCTGAACAAGTACATCGTCAACCCGTCCGGCCACGGGCGCCTTAAGCGCCACCCTGTTACGGGGCTCAACTACTCCTGTGGCAGGTATGCTCGCCACAATGCTCCCCCGTGTTACTTTGGCCGTCTCTAGAGGTTTTTCGCTCTTGGTGGCGCACGACGGCACGAACAAAATCATGAGCATGAACGCCGCGATCGCTGTTCTTCTCCTTATAACTCTTGACTCATAACTCATGACTTTTTTCATTTTTCATAACCTCCATAAGAATTCTTCCATGCCGCTGATGCCTGCAGAGCAGTGCTCCTGGCCTGCAAAAAGCTCCTCTGCGCGTTTATATAGTCACTTATAATCCTGTTCCATTCATCGAACGTCATAAGACCGTTCTGATATTTTGCGTCAGCTATCTTGGCGCGTTCCGAGTCCGCGTCCATCAGCACACGGCTCACCTCCAGGCTCTCAACCGCGTCCCTCAGGCTCCTGTAAGAGTCCTCGATACTTAAAAGCACGGTCTTCTTGGAGGATTCAAAGTCACGTCTCGCTTTTTCCTGGTTAAGATCGTTAATGAACTTGTCCGCGATGTTAGCCCCGCCCGGAAAAAGGGAATAAGAAAGGTTCAGGTTCCATCCCTGGGAATTGCTTGATGTGGGCCATTCTGTCCCCGAGGACTGGTTCCCCCAGGATACCTGAGCGGTGGGCAGGAATTCGCCCAAGGTGTTCTGGTCATCAATTTCAGCTAATTCGAGCTGATATTTCGCGATCAGATACGCCGGGCAGTTCTCGGCAAGCATCTTGAAATCCGGTGCTGCCTCGAATGTAAGGTTCATCACTCCGTCCGTCGTGCTTATCTCGGCGCTTATCAGCTGCGAAAGTTTGAGCCTGGCCAGTTCAAGCTCACGTTTTGCCGACGAGACGCCGAACTCTCCGTTCTTCTGGGACGCCTGTGTTGCCATGAGGTTGCCCCTGTCTTCCCTTCCCGAATCGTACATCAGCTTTATCATTCTGGCGTTAGCGCTTAGGCGGGAAAGGATCTGCCCAGACAGGTCGATATTAGCCTGAGCTATGTACAGGCCAATGAAAGCCGATCTCACGTTAAAGTAAACGTCCGAAAGTGTCTTATTGTAGCTTGCAACGGCCTGCTGATAGCTGGCGTTAGCAGACCTTAGCGCGTTATAATTCTGGAATCCGCTGAAGAGCGTCTGTTTCACGTTAAATCCGGTGGAATAAGCCTTTGTGGTCTCATCAGTACCGGACTGTGTAGTTTCTGAATATGATCCGCTGAGGGATACCTGAGGATAGTAAGCCGTCCACGCTTTGTTATATGACCAGTGCGCGGAATCAGCCTGTTTTGCCGCCGAGACCAGATCATCATTATTGTAAACAAGACCCGCCACTGCTTCCCAGCTGGCGCAGTAAGCGGCGCAGTGAAGCAAGATCACAGATACGGCGATCAGTAATGCGCTAAAGTTCTTTTTAAGCATTATTTTTGGAGTCTATCACGAACAGGCGGCTCATTACAATTAATGGAAGTCCTTATTCCATCTTGATCTTGGACCTGGCAAGCATCTGCTTAACATAGTTGACCGGGACCGCAAAGTTCAACTCCTGTGCTCCTTTAATGTACGCCACATTGATGCCTATCACGGAAAGGTCGGAATTGAGCAAAGGGCCTCCGCTGCTGCCGGGAGATATGGGCGCGTCCGTCTGGATAAGCTTGATGCCGTAAACGCTCCTCAGCTGGCTGATTATCCCTTTTGACACCGTGCTCTCAAGGCCGATTGGAGCGCCTATAGTATAGACATCCTCCCCTACATTGATCTTGTCCGAATCCCCCAGCCTTAGGAACGGCGTCTTCTTTATGTGCGCGCGCAGAACGGCCAGGTCGGTGGCTTCATCGTAATCCAGCACCTCATCGATGGGTATGATGTCCTTCTGCTTGAATATCACCACCGCCCTGAAAGCGTTGAGTATCACATGCCTGTTGGTGACCAGCACTCCGTCAGAATTGATGAAAAAGCCGCTGCCAAAACCTATTATCTTGTTGTGCCGATCGTACGTGTATATCACAACGACCGGATCGTAGCTTTGCTTTATCCTCTCAAGAGTGTTCTTTTGTCCCGAAGAAAAATAGATGGTGAACGTTATGGAGAGCACCAGCGCGGCCGCAAGAAGCACCGTCACCGCCTTGAGAAGGTTCTCCTGAACAGGCCGCTCAGAAGCCGGTTTGGGCAGGAATTCCTCGTCGGCGTCGACCACGATCGTCCTGGCCAGGTAATCGCCTATCCTGCGCCTCTCGGAGTTGGAGAACACCACTATCAGCTCCAGGAGAGCGAAAAATGAAACAAGGAACAGCGCGTTCCTGACGAGCGACTGCCACCAGCGGCACTTTACCCTTGTGTCCTTGTCCACCACCCTAAGGCCGAGTGCCATTTTCATCAGGCTCTGTCCCTGGAAGAAGGAGTCTTTAAAGAAAAGGTACATCACCACACTGAGCCAAACCAGGATAATAAGTATAACGCGCAGCTGTTCCGTCATACTGAGCATGTAGAAACCGGTCGCGCTCCTTAGGCTACCAGCAAGCGCCCCTGCTGCAAGCGGCAGGAGAACGACCTCAACAAGATCGGCGAGAACCCTTCTTGTCATGAGAGAAGGCTTTTTTTCCTTTCGTTCTTCCTCAAGCTTTTTGTGGTACTGATAGGTTGCCACGGTCCCCATGAAGAAATAGAAGAGCAGCAGTACCTGCATAAGGATGCCGATAACGGAGGTTGTCCCGCCGGAAAAAAATGCGTACATATTGAATATCCAGTAGGCCAGCATCGCGGTCGAAGCTATCCTGCTCCTCATCGCGTAGGTGAAAGCGGTCAGGACCGCCACAAGTCCCGCATCGATCAAATTATAATATGAGAAACCAAAGAGCTTGAAAATGGAGAATCCCGCCGTCATGACGAACGAGATCGCTCCGCAGATCGCGAAATTCCTTATGTGTTCCCTTATGGTCTTTTCATCCATGTCAGTTGCCCTCTCCGATATCAACGATCTTATTCCTCGATCTCAGGCCGCTCACAATGTATATTTTACCCTTTTTTATGCCGAAATGCTCGGCAAGCAATCCTATGAGCGCCTTGTTCGCGCGTCCCTCCACCGCGGGCGCCCTTAGATGGACCTTCAGCCCGCCCGCCTCTTTGATAACGCTGTCTTTTTTTGCTTTCGCGATCACCTTTATTTTGTATTTCGGCATTTGGGATTATTCTAACATATACTATAATTATCGGAGCATGAAGCTTAAAGAGCCGCTCACCGGATTTATTCATCTCATCGGCGCCGTTCTTACGGTACCGGCAATAGTCCTACTTATCATTATAGGGCATGATTCCGTATGGAAAGTGGTGTCGTTCTCGATATATGGCTCGAGCTTCTTTCTTCTTTTCACGTTCAGCACCCTTTACCACTGGCTGCCGCAATCTGCCGGCGGCAGGTTCCAGATATTCAGGAAGCTCGATCATCTGGCTATCTACCTGGTCATAGCCGGAACATATACGCCGTTCTGCCTCAATACCCTCAGGGGTCAGCTCGGATGGACGATATTGGCGACGATATGGACAATGGCCTTACTGGGGATGATAGTCCAGTCAGTATATATAAATGTATGGAGATGGCTTACCACTCTGATCTATATAATTATGGGCTGGATGATAATCCTGGCGTTCAAGCCTCTGCTTTCGGTAATGCCCGCGGAAGGCATTGCCTGGCTGGTGGCGGGAGGCGTTATCTATTCTGTTGGCGGAGTGATGTACGCGCTGCGCAAGCCGAACCTGAGCGAAAGGTTCGGCTTTCATGAGCTGTGGCACGCAATGGTGCTGCTGGCGGCGGCTTGCCACTACATTGCTGTCCTTTTGTACGTGGCTTTGTAGTATAATTTATTTTGATGCTTCAAAGATATGACATCGCGGTGATCGGCGGCGGCATCGTCGGAAATGCGATCGCAAGAGAGCTCTCCCGCTACGAGCTGAACGTGCTCCTTATCGAGAAGGAGATCGAGGTCTCCTTCGGCACTTCAAAAGCCAATTCCGGGATAATCCACTCAGGGATACACGACAGCCCCATAACACTTAAGGGAAGGCTCTGCCTGGAGGGTAATGTTCTATGGGGAAAACTCTCCAAAGAGCTGAGGATACCTTTCAACCGTGTCGGTGAACTGCTGGTGGCAAGGAGCAGTAATGATATCTCCGCGCTGAACAGGCTTAACGAGAACGCGAAGGCCAACGGCATCCATACTGAATTCATGATCGGGAACAAGCTTAAGGAGATCGAACCGAACCTCTCGTTGACCATAACCGTGGCCCTTCTTGTTCCATCAGCGGGCGTTATACCTCCTTACGAAATGACCTACGCGCTTTATGAGAACGCGTGCCAGAACGGGGTGGAATACCTTCTCGGATCGGAAGTGACCGCCATAACGAGGGACGGACCCGGCTTCGTTGTAAGGGCCGGCAGCCGTGAGATCAAGACCGGCTATGTGATAAACGCCGCGGGTGTCTGGGCGGACAAGGTGGCGCGCATGGCCGGAGCGGGCAGCTTTGTGATAAAGCCGAGGAAGGGAGAGGAATATCTCCTGGATAAGAGGCTTAACAACATTAACAACCACATTATTTTCCCGGCGCCCCAGCCTAACTCGAAAGGCGTTCTCATTATTAAGACGATAGAGGGGTCCACCATGATCGGGCCCACAGCGGAAGACACCGATGACAGGGAGGACCTGACCACGACCGAAGCCGGCCTGAATAATATCCTGGATTTTGTGAGGACCATGGTGCCGGGAATAGACAAAAAAGACATTATCGCTTCTTTCGCCGGCATGAGACCGGTTTCCGATACGAACGACTTCATCATAGAGGAATCAAGGTCCGTTCCTCACTTCATTAATGCCGCGGGGATACAGTCCCCGGGCCTTACCGCGGCGCCCGCAATAGCGCAGATGATCGTCCAGATACTCGGCCAGAGCAGCATGAGAATGGAAAAGAAAAAAGGCTGGAAGAAATATGACAGGCCCCACAGAAGGCTTACGCTCCTCTCAAACAGGGAAAAAGAAGCGATCCTTAAGCTGAACAAGAGCTACGGGAACATAATCTGCCGCTGCGAGACCGTTTCCGAGGCCGAGGTGGTCGATGCCATAAACAAGGGAGCAAGGACAGTGGATGGGGTCAAGTTCAGGACAAGGGCTGGCATGGGAAGGTGCCAGGCGGGATTCTGCACTCATCACGTGATGAGGATACTCTCGAGGGAGCTGGGCATTCCGGAAGAAAAGCTTACCAAACGCGGAGGCGGATCGAACATGATCGAGGGTAAAAGATGAAGAAGATATCTGCCGATCTGCTGGTGATCGGCGCGGGGCCGGGAGGCATGGCAGCCGCGCTTAAGGCTTATGAGAACGGCGTTAAGAACGTCCTGATGGCGGACCGACTTCCGGAGGCGGGAGGGATACTTCAGCAGTGCATCCATAACGGTTTCGGCCTGCACAGGTTCAAAAAAGACATGACCGGCCCGGAGTTCGCCGGTGAATACATACACAGGATATCAAAGACGGGGATAAGGACGCTTTACAGCACGATGGCGACAGAGATGACGAGATCGGGAAAGGTCGTTCTTGCCAACAGCGTTGACGGACTCATCGAGGTCAGCCCTAAAGCGATAGTGCTCGCGATGGGTTGCCGCGAGCGGACAAGGCAGCAGGTATGGGTGCCGGGAACAAGACCCTCCGGGGTCTTTACCGCAGGGGTCGCCCAGAGGTTCGTTAACATCGAGGGTTACATGCCGGGGAAGAGTGT
>Ga0315295_10003244_pt1 | contig 13825 bp, 21 predicted proteins | sample YL17G14_0_MG_FD_204453 | JGI IMG/M metagenome (GOLD analysis project Ga0315295, IMG submission 204453) | Sediment microbial communities from Yellowstone Lake, YNP, Wyoming, USA - YL17G14_0 | ecosystem: Environmental > Aquatic > Freshwater > Lake > Sediment | place: USA: Wyoming | collected...
TTATAACTTAATAGACGATACTGGATTAGAAAGCGAGAGGGGGTGAAAAGTAATTAATACTGCTCATATGATAAGACAAAAAGGTTTCACCTTGGTTGAACTTCTTATTGTTATTGCACTTTTGGGAGTCTTGGCAGCTGCCGTTTTGGCGGCTATCAATCCTCTCGAGCAGGCAAATAGGGCCAGAGATACCAGAATGCGCTCCGATGCCAGCCAGCTTTTGGCGGCAACAGACAGATATTTCGTTGCACAGGAGAAATTTCCCTGGGTAACCAGCGGAGACGTAACCACCAACGACGGTCCTTATGGGTTTATCAGTGCCCAGGACGACGGAGCCGGGATTTGTGCTGCGACCGGTTGTGCCGGTGCGGCGGATGACGGTTTCCTGATTACCAACAACGAGCTGAAGACGGAATTCAGAAACAGGGATTTTGTCAAAGCAACGGTAGATACGGAAATGCTCTATATCGGTAAAGCCACTGGAGCATCGTCCTCGGTCTACGCCTGTTGGGTTCCCAAGAGCAAATCGGAAAGGCAAAAATCAACAAAGACGCTTACGCTGGGAAGTACCACATTGGGTACAACCACAATTGCGGATTGCGGAACCAGAACATATGCTGATTTGGCGACGTCCTGCGTTGTTTGCTTGCCGCAATAATTCGTGGTTTTACTAATATTTTTCTTGGGACTTGTATTCGGGTCCTTTGTGGGAGTGTTAACTTGGAGACTGCCGAGGGGAAAGCAATTTCTTCTCGGTCGCTCCATCTGCCCACACTGTAAACACCAAATTGCCTGGTTTGACAATATTCCTCTGGTATCCTTCCTGGCCTTAAAGGGAAGATGCAGACACTGTAGGGCCAGAATTTCACGGCGCTATCCGGCGGTTGAGCTGGCTTTGGGAGTACTGTTTGTCCTTCTCTACCTAAGACTTTTATCCTGTCCGTCTCCCGAGACGGTTTGTCTGATAAGTTCAACTTATGCTTTGCCCGGAATACTGTTTTTGTTTTTTGTTTTGCTTCTTAACCTGTCAATTTTTGTCATCGATCTCGAAAGAAGAATCATTCCCGACGAGCTGGTATTTGCAGGTTTGGCCACCTTAACGGTTCTTCTGGTTTTGGGTCCCCAGCATGCGTTCTATCTTCGTCTTTTTGCGGCATTTTTGGCGGCATTATTGCTCCTTGCTTTAAACATTGCCACCAAAGGGAAAGGTATGGGATTGGGGGACGTTAAATATGCCCTTTTCGGAGGGCTTTTTTTCGGCTGGCCGCTGTCCTTGGTCTGGCTACTCACTGCTTTCTTGACAGGGGCTTTGGCCGCAATCATACTGATTTTGACGGATAAGGCAGGTATGAAGGACAAGATTGCCTTCGGTCCTTTTCTGGCAATCTCGTTTGTGATTGTGATGTTTTTCGGAGAAAGGATTTTGGGATTACTTTGGCTATGAGAAAAATGCGCTTCAGCCGCGGTTTAACCATTTCGGAATTGATGATTGTGGTCGTAATTATTGCCTTCTTGGCTCTCTTGGCGTTCTGGGCGGTTAGGACCCAGGTTTATAAAGGCTTCGATGCCCGACGCAAAGCGGATATCCACCGAATCAAGGTGGCGGTCGAGGAATACGAAAAGGACCACGACTGCTACCCCACTCCGGATTTGGTAGTTTGTACACCCCAGGATACGGGTCTTAGGCCCTATCTGGATAAAATTCCCTGCGACCCGAGAACAAAAGCCTCTTATTACTATGACCACGAAAATTCTTCTTGTCCCAAGTGGTACAGGCTCTATGCAACCTTTGAAAACTTGAAAGACTTGGACTTTATGGGTCCTTTGGGACCGGGTAACGCTTTCAATTATTATTCGGGAAGTCCCAATGCTCCCTATCCTTCGGGGGCGGCTTCCGACTTCTACGGTTGCAGAAGCGGAGTCTGTGTTCCCATCCTGTGGAACCCTTCCCGCCCGGGAGCGGAGTGCGACCCTAATTTCGGCAGTTCCTCCTGTTACGGCAAATGTACGGATCCGAATACGGGAGCTCCGATTAACGAATGCACCCAGATATGAAGAATTTTTTGACCCGGAAAGAAATAGCCGGAATAGCTCTTATTCTGACTTTCATCTTCGCCCTTTCCTTTTATAATTACAAAATAAGCCTGCGCCGTTCGCGGGATATCCAAAGAAGGAACGATTTAACCGCTCTGGTCCAGGGCCTGGAGAAATTTTACGATGACGACGATTTCGGCTTCTATCCCCCGTCCACAGCCGACGGTAAAATTCTGGCCTGTATTCCCGCAGGGGTTGACCCCGAGACAATCAAAGAGATTGTCGGGGGAAGACAAGTGAACAAGAAAAAGATTTTTGCCGCTCTCACCGGCTGCGAATGGGGCAACTCCGTTCTGGGGGACGCCTCCGACTTATCCAAGGAGCCTTATCTAAGCGCCATTCCCCAAGATGTTAAGGAATCATTGGGTTATTCCTATATCTATTTCTCGACAGGCAAACATTTTCAGGTTTACGGGGCTTATGAAGGCAAAGGCTTACCCGAATACGACCCTAAGATAGTTGCCAGGGGAATTCTTTGTGGGAGGCAAATCTGCACTTTCGGTAAAGCCTCCCGTGGAACACCTTTGGACAGGCCGTTGGAAGAATTTGAAAAAGAACTTCAAAAAGGTTCGTAATTTGAGTATAGTGTATATAGGGATATGCCCACTGCCAAAAGAAAATACCAAAACAGCCTTCACGGTTTTACCCTGGTAGAACTTCTGGTTGTCATGGCCATCATCTCCATTTTGGCAACGCTCATCGTTGGAGGCTTCCGTACGGCCCAGATGCGCGGGCGTGATGCTCAAAGAAAAAGCGATTTGAAACAAATCTCAAACGCGCTGGAGGTGTTTTATTCGGATTACGGAAAATATCCGGCGACTTCCGGTACTCAGATTGCCGCCTGTGCTTATAACCCACAAACGGGAGCCGGTGCCGCCTGTGTCTGGGGAACATCCCAGCTTACGGACGGAAAAACAACTTACTTCAGGGTTATTCCCAAAGATCCGGCAACGGGACAGAATTATGTTTATAAGGTCTCAAGTACCAGAAATATGTATCAGCTCTACGCCCACATTGAAAATCCCCAGGACAAAAACTGCATCAACTCAAATTGCGTAAACCCGGTTACGGATACCTGCGGAGGTACTTTAGTCTGCAATTTTGCGGTAAACAGTACCAATACAACACCAACTGAATTACTACCGTGAATAAACTAAAATCAACAATTTCTCGGGGCTTTACCCTGGTGGAGCTATTGGTGACAATCTCCATAATTGCCATTATCTCCACCGTTCTGTTGTCCAACTTCAACGCAGCCAGGGAAAGAGGACGTGATGCGCAGAGAAAGGCGGATATGCGCAACATTCAGACTGCATTAAGAATCTTTTACAACGATTACGGAGGATTTCCGACAAGCGGAACGGGTGCAAATTTGGGCAAGATAGTAGCCTGTGGTCAATCCACCGCGCCCGGACCCTTTACCTGTGAGTATGGATCCGCCTGGAGTGCAGACAATAAGGTAATTATGTCCACTCTTCCCAAAGATCCGCTTTCAAGTCAGACCTATCAGTATCTCCAAACAGATGCCGACACCTATACTCTTTCGGCGTGTCTGGAAAATAAAAGCGACGATAAAGGAATAACGGCCGGAGGAACAACCTGGTGTTCGACCAACTGGATGTATCAAGTTAAACCATGAAGAAATTAAAATTACAGCAGGGATTTACCTTGGTTGAACTTTTGGTGGTGATTTCCATCATCGGAATCTTGGCGGCAATTGCCTTGGTATCATTTACCAGTTCGCAAAAACAGGCCAGGGATACGGCCAGAAAGAGCGACATCAAACAATACCAGCTGGCTCTTGAGGGCAACGCCAATAAAACCGGCGGGCTTTACCCGCAAAGACCGGACGGAGCGGGTGTTGTCACCTGGATCACTCTTTGTATGGATTTGGCTCTGACCACTTGCCCGCAGGATTTGCGCTATTCCAAAGATGCGACCTTTGTTTATAGATACCAGTCCGACGGGGCCGTCTCCGACGGCACTGCCGTTGGAACCAAATACGTGCTCTGGGCAAAACTGGAAAATATCTCCCCTACCAATTATTGGATAGTCTGCTCCAACGGTAAATCCGGTCTGTCGGCGGCTGGAGTTCCGCCTTCGGGAGGAACCTGCCCTATATGACGAAGAAAGGTTTTACCCTCATCGAGCTGTTGGTGGTTATTTCCATTGTGGGGATTTTAATAGGGCTTTCGATTTTCGGCTTGGCGGGGGCCAGGGAGAGCTCGCGGGATGCCAGGAGAAAAGCGGATCTGGAACTTATCAGAAGCGGATTGGAGATTTACCGCTCCGATTGCAATACCTATCCCGTCGCAAGCTATTCAACCAACTGGCCGGCACAGATCGTCGGGAGCGGAAGCACTACGTCGTGTGCCGTGGCCAATGTTTATCTTAACAGTCCCGCCGACCCCAATTCCCCTACCCGTTACTACCGCTACTCTTCCAACGGTATCACTTATGAGCTTTGCACCTCTCTCGAACAGCCGGCCCCGTCCGCAGGAAGCATAACTTGTGGAGGTTCCACTGTCTGTGGCCAAACCTGCAATTACAAAGTAACCAATCCCTGATATGAGATGCAAAAACACTCTGCCCACACCAAACTAACCTCGGCCTACACTTTCATTGAAATTCTGGTTGCCTTAACCATCATCAGTCTGATTTTTGGTGTGGGTTATGTCAGCTTTAGGGATTTCTCCAGGCGTCAGGCCTTGGCCAGCGCCGCCAGAGGGATCGTCGGAGACCTACGTTTGGCCCAAGAAGAGGCAATTGCGGGCCAGAAACCATCGGATATTTTTTGTAATCCTCCGGCTATTTTAAACGGATATAACTTCCGCGTAGTAAATGCCCAGAATTATGTAGTGGAAGCCAACTGCTCCGGAGGCAACGTTCAGGTAAAAAGTGTCAGAATCGCCTCCGATATTTCGATGTCCATTCCGGTTCCCAACCCCATCACCTTCAAGATCTTGGCCCAGGGAACCAATATTGCTGCCCCATCCGCTACCCTGACACTGACCCAAAAAGGCACCGCGGCCACGCGGCCAATTTCCATCAGCCAAGCGGGAGAAATAAAATAGATGACCAGAAAAACGGAAAAAGGGCAAAGCCTGTTTGAAGTAGTACTGGCTTTGGCAATTGCTACCTTGATTGTGGTGGCTTTGGTTGCTCTGGCTTCATCCGCCATCAGAAACTCGACCTTTTCCAAAAACAAAAGTTTGGCTACCCGTTATTCCCAAGAGGCAACCGAGTGGTTAAGGGGGGAAAGAGATGCTGATTGGGATATTTTCTACGCCCGAACGGTTAATCCCCTTTACTGCGTTAAATCCCTCTCTTGGACGGAGGCTTCAATCGGTTCGTGTACTTCCGGTCAGGAAATAACCGGGACGGTTTATAAAAGAGAAATAGGCTTTACCCGCTCGACCGTAGATGTGGGTGGCGTTCCCAAAAACGTAGTCGAGGCCGAGATAAATGTCTATTGGCAGGACGCCCAGGGAATACACGAGGTTAAATCCGTGACCAACTTCACCGACTGGAGGGACACCTTATGAGGAAAGATGCTTCTGCCCGTGGGGTAAGCTTTATCGAGATTCTGGTGGTTATCGCCATCTTTGCAATATTGGGTGTTCTGGTGGGTAGGATTACTTTAATTACCTTAAGGGGTTCCAACAAAAGCGAGGCTTTGGGAAAAGTCAGGACGAACCTTGATTATTCTCTTGCAGTGATGGAGAGACAACTCCGAAATGCCGAAACCGCTTCTCCCTGTAACAACACGGCAGTCACTACCATAAATTATACCGATATCGACGGAATTCCCAGCTCCTTCTCCTGTAACAACATCGGTCCTGCGGGCTATATTGCCTCCAGCTCCGCAAGATTGACCACCGATGAGATAAAAATAACCGCCTGTTCTTTTACCTGCTCCCCCGCCGCAGGTAGAGTTCCTCCGGCTGTAACGATTTCCTTGGAAGCAGCTGATGCCAAATCAACCGGAATTGAGGCCGCAAAAGTTACGGCAACCACCAAAATCTTTCTTAGAACTTATTAGCAGGTTTTAAGATTGACCAGGGTAAGCTTGATTGCTAAACTGATTAAGTATGAGAAAACTGTCCTTGCGGGAAACTAGCTCCGGACAAGCACTTCTCTTGGTGCTTCTGTCGATGGCGGTGGTACTTACGATTGTCCTTTCGATTCTTTCCAGAAGCGTAACCGATATCGCGGTAACAACCAGAGAAGAAGAGGCCCTGCGGGCCTTTTCCGCTGCCGAGGCCGGGGTGGAAAGGGCTCTGATTGTTGGTTCCAGTATCGGCAGTACCGCCATCGGAGACGCGACCTTTACCGCGGATGTCTCCGGTACGGCCCAGGCGGGTATCGAGTTTGCCAACCCGGTAGGAATCCTTTCCGGAGAATCGCTCATCTTTTGGTTTGTGGCCCACGATGATACGGGAAATTTAGTTTGTAATGCCGGCAACCCCTGTTTTACGGGAAGTAAGTTTAAAATTTGTTGGGGCAAGGAAGGAACCGCCTCGGGGGACGCAACCACTCCCGCGATAGAGGTTTCCACCTATTACGCAATCACCCCGGGAGATTACGCGACCGTCAGAATTGCCAGAGACACCGCGGATCCCAATAGTTCCAGACGGGGGACGAACAATTTCTCCGCCAATGATGCGGGGACTTGTACGGCAGGAGGGGAAAATTTCCAGTTTCAAAAGACCGTGGATCTGGCGCTTTTGGGAGTTCCGGTCGGGGCATACGGCGTGCAAAACGGATTACAGTTTGCCAAGGTCAGAATGTTTTACAACACGGGGGTGGGTCACCAGATTGGTATCACTACGAGTTTTCCGGGCAATACCCTACTCCCCTCTCAAGGCTTAAGAATCGTTTCAACCGGGGTTTCCGGAGATTCCAATAGAAAGATAGAAGTTTTTCAGGGCTTCGGAGAACTCCCTCCGATATTTGACTCTGCGGTCTTTAGCTCAGGAGGAATCTCCAAATAACCATGGTCGGGTTGGATATAGGTTCTAAAACGATAAAAGTCGTTGAGTTGGCAAAAGAGGGCAACACCTGGAGGCTTAAGGCCTCGGGTGTTATCGGCTTTCAGGGAACCAGCCCGGATAAAGCCAAAGACCAAACTGAACTTGCCGCTCTGGCCACCATTGTCAAAAAGCTTTTTAAGGAGGCCAATATTTCCTCCAAAGAGGTAGCCCTTGCACTTCCCGAATCCCAAGTCTTCTCCCGTACGGTAAAATTTCCGCCCTTGACCGATCAGGAAATCGATTCGGCCGTAAAGTGGGAAGCGGAACAATATATTCCGATTCCGGTCAATGAGGCAATAATCGAACATCAGATAATCGAAAGGAGAGACACCGCCTCTCCTCCCGAGGTTGTGGTCCTTTTGGTTGCGGCCCCCAGGAGTCTGGTCGAGCCCTACGTCAGAACGGTTCAGATGGCAGGACTCACGGTGGTCGGGGTAGAAACTGAGCTTATAGCCCTGGCCAGATCCATATCCCCCGCCAACCAAACCGTACTTCTAGTGGATTTCGGGGCCCGCTCAACCGATATCGCCATCGTCAAGAATAACCAACTAAGTTTTACCCGAACCATTCCCACCGCCGGAGAGGCCTTTACCCGGGCTGTTGCCCAGAGCTTGGGAGTCGAGGTTCAGCAGGCCGAAGAATACAAAAGGGCATATGGGCTTTCCCAAAGCCAACTGGAGGGGAAAGTTAAAGGGGCCCTGGAGCCTATCTTCAGGGTTGTGGTCGATGAGATGAAAAAAGCAATTCATTTTTACCAGTCCGAGGAAAAAGGAGAAGCTCCGAAATCGATTATTCTTTCGGGAGGTACGGCCGGAATGCCCGAGGCGCTGTCACTTCTGACCAAAATGATGGGACTGGAAGTGGTGGTGGGTAATCCCTTTGCCAAGGTGGCAGTTGATGCCCAAGCCGCCAAAAGTTTAGCCGCATTCGCCCCTCTCTATTCGATTGCCGTGGGGCTGGCGATGAGGGAGTAGGCTATGGCCATTAATCTTCTACCCAAAGATCTGTTGCCGAGCGCGGGGCTAATCAAAACCGCGAAACTTCTCAAAAACCTTTTAACCTTAGGCTTCGGTATCTTTACAATAGCCCTTGTCGGCCTGGTAGCATTCTTTACCTTAAACTCGATTAGCCTGCGTTCCTCCTCTGCGCGCCAGGAGGAGCTCAAGACTTCCATCAAGGCCCTCGAGCAAACGGAGCAGGGGCTGGTTTTGGTCAAGGACAGACTTGCCAAGGTCAAGGAAGTGCTGGGGAAAGATTCCGGAGCGGAAGAGATAGATAATCTGGCCAAGGTTTCGTCTCTGACCACAGCCGGTGTGGATTTAACCGAAGCCGTTGTCTTTAAAGACGAGTTGGATACGACCTTTAACGTTTCCGATGCCAGCCTTCTGACCAGTTTTATGGCCCAGATAATTGCCACCGGGACCTATAAAAGAATCGATTTGAATTCTTTCAGCTTTAATCCCAGTGTGGGCTATCTTATCAGTTTGGCCTTTGTCACCAAATAATATGGCAGGAAAGCAATTATCAAAAAAATTATTATCCCCCAACGTCAAGGCCTTTATGGGGCCGGTCGGGCTTTTGTTGCTTCTTGTTATCTTGAGCGTTTTTGCCTTCCGCTTCGGTTTTGCCAAGATCTCCGAACAAAGGCAGAATGTGTCCACCGCCAGACAAAACGAATCGGTCCTTTCCCAGAAAGAGTCTATCCTTAAAGACATTCAATCCGGGGTTCCTTCATATGTCAAAGCGGTTGCCGCGGCACTGCCGGAGAAAAACCCCAGCCTTTCGATGGTCTCACAAATCAGAATTTTAAGCTCAGAGAAAGGTTTGTCTTTGGGCAATATCAAAGTAGGTTCGGAAATAGCGGCGGGAGGAGCTTCAATCTCCGAGGTGGACGTCACCTTCGGGATAGAAGGCCCGGCCGCAGAAATAGTTTCATTTTTGGCAGCCGTCAAAGAACTTGCGCCGGTCTCGACCATAGAAAAAGCCAAAATCAACAGATCCTCAATCGGTACCCGGGCCGATATTACCTTGAGGGTCTATAAATCGGAATTTCCCCAGAAGCTGCCATCGTTAACCGAGCCCGCCAGGGCCCTAACCGATGATGAGAAGACCACCTTAACCAAACTTTCGGCCTTAAGGCTGCCTATATTTACGGATTTGACCCCGCAGGGTGGTGGAGTAAGAGAAAACCCCTTCGAGTAAGAAGCGGAAGTTAGACTTTTTCTGCGACTTCGACCGAAACTGCGATTTTATCGAGTGTGGCCCTGACCCTTAAGATATTTCTGATGGTTTTGATTGTATTTCCGCCTTTGCCGATGATTATCCCCATGGCCTCCTTCGGAGCTTTGACGGTCAAGCTTAGTCTGCCTTCGTCTTGGACCTCTTCGATTTCAAAGTCCTTTATCCCGGTAATGTTTTCGATGATAAAAAACAACAGTTCTTTCATTTGCCCTTCTTCTCTACTAGTTCTTTAACCGCTTTGGTAACTTGTGCTCCCTTTTTCAACCATTTATCCAATTTTTCCTTGTCGATTTCGAGGACATCTTTGGAGGGGTGCCAATAACCGATTATCTCAAGTGCCACCCCGCTGGCTTTTTGGGAATCATCGATAGCCACAATTCTGTAAAAAGCTTTTTTTCTGACACCAAGCCGATAGAGTCGTATTTTTACCATATTGTTGGATTCTACTTTTTTTGAGGCTTTTTTACAAGCTCAAGTGCAGCCTCGGCCGCTTTTTGCTCGGCCTCGCTTTTGCTTTTTCCTTCACCTTTCCCCAGACAGTCCCCATCCGCTTTAACCTCGACGATAAAGCGCTTGTTGTGGTCTGGACCGGTCTCCTCCACCACCGAATATTTGGGGGTGCTAAGCCCTTCCGCCTGGATATACTCCTGAAGACGGCTTTTGGGGTCTTTGAGAGGCCCCGCTACTTTTTCGGGCACCTCGCTTATCAAATTGACCTTGATAAATTCATGGGTGGTCTCCAATCCCTGATCCAAGAAAAGAGCTCCGATAATGGCCTCAACGGTATCGGCCAAAAGCGAGGGGTTGTCCCTGCCTCCGCCGTCTTCTTCCCCTTTGGAAAGAAAAAGAGATGCCCCGACGTTAAGCTTTCTGGCCAAGCCCGCCAGGTTTTCGGTATTGACCAGGTTGGCCCTTAAGGCCGTAAGATAACCCTCTTCTCTGTCCGGGAAGGAGCTGTAAAGCTCTTTGGAGACAACGAATTCGAGAATAGCATCCCCCAGAAATTCCAGTCTTTCGTTGGAGGCCCTTTCGCCCAGGTGTTCGTTAACCCAGGATTTGTGGGTAAAAGCCTGGTTTAACAGCTCCTTGTCGCTGAATAGATTTCTTAAGTTTTCCAGTTTGTCCATATTATTCGACTACGTGTGAAGAAACCGTTTCCACCAGCTCCTCGACGCTTAAGGAGGGGGTAAGCTCAAGTGATTGGGGATCGATACCCAGCTCTCCAAGGGTACTCAAAAAGTCGGTAAAAACGGTTGCGCTCATATGCAGCTCTTCGGAGAAGGTATCGCTATCCTCGATATCTTCAACCTCAACCCCGATGGTGTCCGCAATTTTGCCCTTGATAAACTCTTTGAGTTTTTCTTCCTTCATTGTCCTTGTTCCTCCTCTTTGTATATAGTACCCAAAACACCATTGATAAATGAAGAGGAGTTTTCGCTGCCGAACTCTTTGGCCAGCTCTACGGCCTCATCGATGACCACCTTGGGCGGGGCCTCCCCCGCCTCCAGCTCATAGATTGCCAATCTTAAAATGGCCAGATCAATTCTGTTTAGCTTGTCAATCGGCCAGGCGGTGGCTGCTTTTTGGATTTCGGCATCGATGGTATCCTTTTTGGCCAGAATAGCCGCTACCGTCTCGTTCTTGGAAGGCTGGGGAGTATAACTTTCGGCGAAGAGCTCTTTGACGATTTCTCTCCTTTTTTGGTGACGGGGATCTCGGGCAGTCTTCATTGTTTGAGAACCTTAGGCATTCTTGTAAAACCCACAATGAGGGCATGCACGGTGAGGTTCTCTAAGTTTTCCGCAGGAAGAGCATTTGACCAAAGAAATCAAACCCAACTTGGCGGTTATCGCCCTGCGGATATTACTGCGGCCTCTGGTATGTTTTTTCTTGGGTAACGGTGTCATACTTCGGCAATTTTAAACCATACTAGCCTTACTCGCAAGCACGAAACCTTTATTTGTCAGCGTTTCCGCCACTCTTTTGGCTCTTTGGATAAGCTCGGTATCCTGCCAGGAAGCGATTTTCAGCTCGGGAAATCCGTGCTGTCTGGTCCCGAATACTTCTCCGGGGCCTCTTAACTTCAAATCCAGCTCCGCCAGCTCAAATCCCGAAATTCCTTTTTCCAATGCCGCCAGGCGCGTCAGCACTCTGGGTGCTGCGGAGTCCGAGAAGACCAGGCAGTAAGATTTTTTCTCGCCTCTGCCTACCCTGCCCCTCAGCTGGTGCAGCTGGGCCAGACCGAATCGCTCCGAGCCCTCTATTAGCATGATGGTTGCATTGGCAACATCGATGCCAACCTCGACCACCGGAGTTGCCACCAGAACATCTATTTTTCCTTTTCTGAAATCCGACATCACCTTGTCCTTGTCTTTAACGGAGAGCTTGCCGTGTATCAAACCGTATGAGAGTTTGGGAAAGATCTTTTTAAGTTCGGTATATTCCTTGGCTGCGGCTTTAACCGATTGCATCGTCTCTTTTTCCGACTCTTCGATTAAGGGGCAGATCAGAAAGGCCTGGACTTTATGCTTGAGAATTTCGTCTTTGACCCAGGTCATGGCCTTAGGCCTCTTGGCCGGTGGAACAATCCAGGTGGTTATTTTTTGTCTTCCCCCCGGAAGCTCGTTCAGAACCGACAGGTCCAAATCACCGTAGAGGGTAAGGGCTACCGTTCTGGGAATGGGGGTGGCGGTCATGGTCAGAATATGCGGCAAGAGCTTCTTTTTACCGACTTGCTTAACCAACAGGGCTCTTTGTTCAACGCCAAAGCGGTGTTGTTCATCGATCACCACCAGACCGACATTTTCAAAGATGGCCTTTTTGTTTAAAAGAGCGTGGGTGCCCACAAAAATATCCGTTCTGCCCAGATCCTTCTTAACCAAACCCGAAGTAATCAGGGCTACCCTTAGCTTGAAAGGCTTAAAAATTCTCTGCAAGGTTTCATAGTGCTGCTGGGTCAGAATTTGGGTGGGTGCCATGATGGCGGTTTGGAAGCCGTTGATAAAGGATATAAAAGCCGCAATTGCCGCCACAACAGTTTTTCCGCTGCCCACATCTCCTTCCAAAAGCCGATTCATCGGCCAGGCACGGGTTAAGTCCCCCAGAATTTCTTCAACGGCATTTATCTGGGATTGCGTCAGCTTAAAAGGCAGGGAATCTATAAATTTGTCTACATCGCTTTGTTGAAAGACCAAAGGATGGCCCGTCTGATTATTTTTCCAGCCCGCTTTTCTTGACAGACTTGCCAGTTGTAGTTCCAACAGTTCATCGAAGGCCAGTCGCTCTCTGCCTTTTTCCGCTTCTTCCAGACTTTCAGGATGATGCACGGCGCTAATTGCTTTGGCCAAGGGCATCAACCCCTCTTTCTTTAGCACCTTTTGGGGAAGATTATCCTCAAGTGTATTTCCCAGATTACTTAAGGTCTGGGAAATCCTGCCCCTTAGCCATTTGGAGGAGACCCCGAAAGTTTCGGGATAAACAGGTACCAGACCGGAGGTATGAATACTGTCTCTGCCTTCTTTTAACAGTTCATATTCGGGGGAGATTAAGGCTTTTCGTCCCGAGAAGAACCCGACCTTGCCCGCCAGAGAAATTTCGGCTTCGGGAAAAAGAACTCTAACCAAAAACGGCTGGTTAAACCAGACAACCGTAATCTTGCCGGATGCATCTTCCACCTCCCCTATTTGGATTTTGCGTCCGGAACGGGTGTACTGGTTTTTGATGGAGACCACCTTTCCTCTTACGGTAACGGTCTCTTCCGGAGCGGCGGCTCTCACGGGAGAGGAGACCCTAAAGTCCAGATATCTGTGGGGAACGTGGTAAAGCAGGTCCTTTATCGTGGATATCCCGAGATTATTTAAGCGCCTTGCGTAAGAAGGACCGACAAGAGGAAGTTCCTCAACCTGTGAGTTTAGATGCATTTATTTAGCGGAAGGCAGACAGGAAAGGCAGGAACGAGCCGAGAACCAAAAGAAGTCCCGCGACAATGATTATTGCCGTGAACAGCCTTCTTTGTTTTCTGGTCAGTATCATTATTTGGTGGCAATTAGAAAAGTTCTTTCCCCGACCTTAATTTTATCTCCGACTTTTACAAGGTAGGCTGCATCGGCAACCGTTTTGCCGTTAACGTCAACCGCATTCTGTTTAATTATTCGTTTGGCATCGCTGACGCTTTCAAGACGGGTGTAGGGCGAGATGGTCTTGGCCAGGCTTTCTCCGGCGGAAACTTTGATATCGAAAGAGGGTGCTCTTTCCTGGAATGTTCTTTCGAAATATTTTTGCCCAGCCTCTGCGGAAGTATTCCCCCAGAGGAGTTTTACAACTTCAAAAGCTAGACGTTTTTTCTCTACCAGCGGTTCTTTTTTGACTCTGTCTTCAATCCCCTCCAAAGGAAGAGAGGTTAAAAGCTCATAGGCCAAGGGCAAAGCTTCGTCAGGGAAAGACATAATGCCTGCGTA
>Ga0315295_10003245_pt1 | contig 13824 bp, 10 predicted proteins | sample YL17G14_0_MG_FD_204453 | JGI IMG/M metagenome (GOLD analysis project Ga0315295, IMG submission 204453) | Sediment microbial communities from Yellowstone Lake, YNP, Wyoming, USA - YL17G14_0 | ecosystem: Environmental > Aquatic > Freshwater > Lake > Sediment | place: USA: Wyoming | collected...
CAACAAGGCCGACACCGCCAAGCTGTTCCCTGATGCTGCTGAATTTTCCAAATTAGGGTTTGGGGAATTCTTGTGTATTTCAGCGAAGAACAATCTCAATAAAAATGTGCTGTTGGACAGAATCTTTGAGAAACTGGCGACTTTAGAATCGGCGAGGCCGCCTGAGCCGGTTATGAAGGTAGCGATAGTCGGCAAGAGGAATGCCGGCAAAAGCACTCTCGTAAATGCTATGGTCGGCAGCGAGAGGGTAATCGTCAGCGAGACGCCGGGCACTACCAGAGATGCGGTCGATGTGCGGTTTGAAAAAGGCGGTAAGACCATTGTCGTCATCGATACCGCAGGAGTAAGAAAGAAAAGCAAGATTGCCGACAGTATTGAGTTTTACAGTCACGTCCGCGCCAGGTGGGCGATTGGGCGAGCGGATGTTGTGCTGCTTCTAATTGATGCCTCCGAGCCGGTTTCGCAGGTCGATAAGAAATTGGCTGCACTTTTAGTTGAAGAACATAAAAGCTGCATCATAGTGGTCAATAAATGGGACCTGGCAAAAGACGTGGCTGTCACCGGCGACTACGAAGAATATCTGACGAAACTATTTCCGGGATTAGACTATGCGCCAATAGCTTTTACCACCGCCACCAAAGCGAAGAATGTGCAGAGCGTTCTGGATTTGGCTGCCGAGATTTTCAAGCAAACTACGATGTGGATACCCACGCCGAAATTAAACAAGGCGTTTGAGATTATAAAAGAAGAACATACTCGCGGGGCAAAACGAAAAGCCACTGTGCCGAGGATTTACTACGCTACGCAGGTTGCAGTCAATCCGATTACGATACTTATGTTCGTGAACAGGCCGGAACTTTTTGACAAAAATTACCGCCGGTTCATCGTTGGCAAGCTGCGAGAGTTGCTGCCGACGGCGGAGGTGCCGATAAGATTGCTAACACGCTCGCACAAGGGGGCCGGTTCAGTTGTTAATATGTAAAATCTTAGCGCCTTCAAAACCGTTGAATTTTGTTGAAGAGGCGATGCTGTAGGCCCCTATATTTTCCGTATAAAGGAAATCGCCAATCTCCAGATTTTCCGGCAGTTGCGCTGATAGAGTAATCTTGTCAAAACTATCGCAGGTAGGACCGACAACAGCGCAGACCTGCTTGGGACCATCTGTGAATGACTGAAAGTTAGGGAGCCAGTGGTCAAAAACTATCCCTGAGAATGTTTGATAGACGCCGTCGTTTATGTGGTAAAAGATTTTGCCGTCTCTTCTTGCTTTTCCAATTATTTCTGAGACCAGAGCTGCCGCGGTAGCTACTATAAATCTTCCCGGTTCTGCAATAATATCAATATCCTGCGGAAACAATCTTTTACACTCGGAATCTATTATTTTTGCGAGCTTTTCAAAATTGGGAACCTGCGCGTCGTATGGCACGGGGAATCCGCCTCCTATATTGACGATTTTGATGTTGTGTCCTTTTTGCCTGGAGTCGTGGAAGACTTCGGATGTTATTTGCAGTGCGGAAGTATAATTGTCGAAATTAGTGCACTGGCTGCCGACGTGAAAGCTTAAACCTTCAACGACCAGACCTGAATCAAAGGCCTGTTTTATGAGATTATATGCCTCTGCCGGCTCTGCTCCGAATTTTGAGCTCATTTCTACCTGTGAGCCGGTATCCGGCACCTTCAATCTCAGAATCAGGCCGGCCGTATCGCAATATTGTTTTATCTTCTTTAGCTCATCCTTATTGTCATAGGCGACAAGAGGTTTATATCTTTTTATTTTGCTTAGAGTCTGGCGGTCTTTTATGGTGTTGGAGAAGATTATCTTGTCCCATATAAAAAAATCTTTGTCTTTCTCCTCGAAATTTTTTATATATTCGTACACCTGCATAAACTCGTTGTAAGAGGCGACATCGAAGCTCAGGCCTTCATCGAACACCGTTTTAACAATTTCCTGATTTGAATTTGCTTTTATGGCGTAATAGACCTGAACCCGCGGCAGATTTTTTCTAAAGACACGGCAGTTTTCCCTTATCTTGTTATGGTCAAGTATAAATAAAGGGGTCCCGTGCTTTTGGGCTAATTTAAGAAGTTCTTCTTTCATATTCTTTCTTTTTTTAAGCAGGAAGCTTGGTAATGAGATTTTTAAGTTTTTCAACTTCCTTATTATTCTCAAGATAAGACCTGGTCAGTTTTTCTCGCAGCTCCTGTCTTCTGTCATACAATCTTTTTTGTTTTTTTGGTTCAGTGGTCTGCTTGACGTATGCAACAATCAGCGGCAATGCCACTGTTACGTCGAGATAGGCGGTCACGGTTTCTTCCAATGTTGTCGGGTTGATTTTACCCCAGCTTACCGCTTCGCTTGGCGGAGCTCCCGATAGTCCTCCAGTGTCTGGTCTGGCATCGGTTATATTGATGTCATAGTCCTGGCCTGCTCCCGATATCATCAGGACTTCCTGAATTTGCGGCTCTGTCTGGAGCATAAAGTTTTTGGGACTTCCACCGCCAAGCAGGATAACTGCTGTTTTCCCTTTTTCATATTTTTTGGCGTTCAATACTATGGCTGTAGAATCGTTGACATCGATACTGGGATTTATTTTCAGCTTAAATAAATTCTTCAGACCCGATGCTTCGGCGAGAAGCTCTAATCCGGCTACATTCATTCCGATGGTTGAATCTCCCGGAGACGAGGTAAAGACAGGGATTCCGTTTCTGTAGGCGGCCGCGGTAATACTTACCTGCCCAAGTTTGCTTTCCTGCTCGTATTCATTAACAATTTTCCCGAGATGATGATAGAATTCCTGGGTCCCCATTTCTTTCTGGAATTCGGGGCGAACTAAAATTTGTCTTAATCTTCTGTCGGTTTCCATTAAAACACCTTCATAATCGAACAGGATGTCATAGATTCTTGTTACGCCTTTTCTCCTTAAATCGACATCATCAATAACGTGGCTGCCCCTGTGCATTGGCAGATTGAATGCAAAATGCAAATCGTGATACATATTGGCGCCGGTTGAGGTTATCCAATCGACAAAGCCGTGGTTCATCAAAGGAATTATCGCGGAAGGTCCCAATCCTGCGGGCGTTAATGCGCCTGCCAGACTTAAGCCCACTGTAACATCTTCCTGCGAGTATTTTTCTTTTAATAAGTGACAGGCAGCCCTTATCCTTCCGCCATTATAAGCATCAAGGTTTTCTATCAATTTGACTATATCCGTATCCTCGGAGATTGGCTGTGGGAGAATTCTTTTTCCAGAGAGATATTTTTCTTTGCCCGGACAATTTGATTTTTTATGTGCCATTTTTTCTTTCCATCAAAAGATTCAATCTGTCCAACCTTTGCCCAAAAGTTTATCAAAAAAGACTGAGAAAATAAATAGCGAAAATTAACAAAGACTAATTTCGTGTGGCGCTCCACCTATGGTTTTTGGCGGTTTTTTCGTGATGAACCCCTTGACCAGGAGAATTAAAAAGGAGAGAATTAAAAGCGGCAGGCGTCTTTTTTTGTTGATATAGGGAAAATGAGGCGCAGAGGCCTGGCTGAGTAAGGTTATAGTGGGAACCTGATATGATTTATTCTGTTGTATTAGTATCTATCGCCGTGTTTGCCGTGGCATACACTGTCTATGGGCGATTTATAGCCCGGCAAATCGGTTTAGATAACAACCGCACAACACCTGCCCACGAATTAAGCGATGGCATCGATTTTGTCCCTGCCAGAGCTTCCCTGCTATTGGGGCAGCACTTTTCAGCCATTGCAGCGGCTGGGCCGATCGTCGGGCCAATTCTCGCCGGTATCTGGTTCGGCTGGCTGCCTGCGGCACTGTGGATTATCTTCGGCGCCATTTTTATCGGCGGTGTCCACGATATGCTCGCCCTGACCGCGTCGCTAAGACACAAGGCAGCCTCAATCGGCGAAATCGCCAAGCGGTACATTCCAGGCAGAATGCATATTTTTTTCCTTATCTTCATCTGGCTGGCTCTCTTGTATGTGATTATCGCTTTCACTGATATTACCGCTCAGACCTTCCGCGCTGTTTCAGAGGATACAGCGTATGGGCCGGCAGTGGCCGCATCCTCGATTCTCTACCTGAGTCTGGCAGTGGTTATGGGCATCCTTCTATATCGCTTCAAGCTCAAACTGTGGCTGCTGACGGTGATTTTCCTTCCTCTGGTTTTGTTGACGGTATGGGTCGGTCCTCGCCTGCCGGCGCCAATTCTCGACTATCTGGCAAATATATCTGCAAAGCAGTGGGGCGTTTTTCTGCTCGCATATTGCTTCATAGCATCCATTATTCCGATGTGGCTGTTATTGCAGCCGCGGGGTTATCTGGGCGGGTGGCTGCTCTACTTAGTCATCATCATTGGTTTGATGGGCGCTTTGTTCGGCGGTTTCAAAATCGAATATCCTGCATTGAATCTTTCGGGGCTGCGCAGCCTAGCCGGCGGCAAGCTGCTTTTTCCTTTTCTTTTCATAACCGTGGCCTGCGGTGCCTGTTCCGGATTTCACGCCATCGTCTGCTCAGGCACAACCTCCAGACAAGTTAACAAAGAGTCAGACGCCCGTCCTATCGGCTATGGGGCTATGCTGCTGGAAGGGCTGGTTGCCATTTTAGCTCTGGCGACGGTTATGATGATTTCTCCTGGCTCTAACCAGCTTGCAACAGACCCTAATCTCATTTACGCCCACGGTCTGGCCAGGTATCTGGGTTTGCTGGGAATAGGTTTCAACGTGGCCTTTCCCTTTGCGCTGCTGGCTTTTTCCACATTTGTTTACGACACACTCGATGTTTCCACCCGCTTGGCCCGCTATATCCTGCAGGAGCTGACCGGCTGGAAAGGATTCCTCGGTAGCTGCTTAGCAACATTACTCAGTCTGGCTATCCCCCTGGTTTTCCTTCTGCTGACAAAAGAAAAAGCATATCTGGTCGCCTGGCCGATTTTCGGCACCAGCAATCAGATGCTCGCCAGCCTGACACTGCTTGTTATTTCCGTCTGGCTGATACACTCCGGCAAAAGTGCTATTTACACCATCATACCAATGATATTTATGCTGGTAACAACCGCGGTCGCTCTGGTTCTTCAGATTAAGCCATTTGTTCTCTCTTTTGCGGATATTGTTACGGGTGCTGCCGTTAAACCGGAAATTATAATTTCCGGAATTTGCGGCGTTGTTCTGCTGGCACTGGGGGGATTATCAGTGCTTATGGCAGCGAGACCGCTGCTGGTAAGACCAAATGCTAAACCCCATACGCAAGCCATCCCGCCAACATAGTTCGGTACGCAACAATCACTGCCTTGCAGCGTATGGGTCCAATTATTGCTGTCACGTCCCCTATGGAGGTGTGGCAGAAAGAGGGGTCAGCTTGAAGCGTGCCTGCACGGGCGGCTGATTCAGGACTATCTCGCCTTTGCGGACGAACTCCGGAGGGAAATTATAGACAACTTCTCTGCGGGACTCCTCAGACTTGACATCCTCATCGTCAATTTCCAGTATCACCTGATACCGCGTACCCTCGTAGGCCTGCTTCGCCTGCGGAGTAGCTTTGACAGCAATCGGACTTATCACTTCATTTAGATTGGTTATCTCCACCTTGTATTTGCCCTGAAGGTTCTCGCCCAAAGAAAAACCCATCGTAGCCCTCGTTATAGTATAATTCTTAAGCACATCCTCAGCAGGCGGCATTTTGATTTTCACGGCTGTAGCCGCATCCCTTCTCTGGCCTGCTGCCAGTTCGATGGAAGGAGTTTTCTCGATAGCTGATACCCTCGCCTGCTCAATTTCCCTGCGGGCGAGCTTGACTTCCGCCGTCAGTTTTTCGCCGCCCCAGTACTCAGGCACAAACATCTCGACTTTCGATGGCTCGATGCTTTCGGCCTCCAGAGGAATCTTGCCTTCATCAAAACATCGAACGCTCAGTGGTTTCTTAAAAAGCTCAACAATTTTGACGGTCAGTTTGTCCGGGTCACAGGACTCGACTGTAAGGCCGAGCTGTTTTATCTGGTCGCTTTTACGAAGAAAACTTAACACATCCAGATTATATTCACCGGCGTTGACCATCCCCTCCTGCTGGGCATCGAGGAAAAACTCGAGTATTAGCCAGCCGGCGTTAAGTTTGCGCTTCACATCGGTAATCCGGGATGCGGGACCTTTGAGCACAATGTTGCCAATCGAAACGGTTGGCTGTTCACCGAAGCTGACCCAGAGAGCGGGGTTGGTAGATTTGGCAACGGTTACAGGAACGTTGGAAACAGACAACTTCTCATCCAGCGCCAGGTCCGCCCAGACCCAGATCAGAACCGTTATAAATATCACAATCGCTATCTTGCCGTATTTAACCTTTGTTTGCATTGTCCCTGGCCTTGCTTATTTGCCCCGCCGAGGCGGATCGGCCTTTTGACTTACGTCATTATGCTCGAAAGATACTTCCTTAAATCAGATTCATCCACATTTCTGGTGAGACGGCCGTTTTCAGCAAGAGAAATAATACCGGTCTCCTCACTTACTACCAGACAGGCGGCGTCCGAGCCTGCCGTTATCCCTATGGCAGCCCGGTGACGCGAACCAAGCTCAGTACCATCGACGCTGCCAACCTCAGCCAAAGGCAACTGCACACTGGCGGCAACTACCCTGTCACCGTGGATTATAACCGCCATATCGTGAAGAGCAGTGCCAGGGTAGAAAATCGTCTTCAACAGGTCCGCTGTCACCTCTCCGTCGATGCGCACGCCGCTTTCTATAAACTCCCCCAATGCGACGCGTCTCTCAATGACGATAATAGCTCCTCTCCTGGCAGCGGAAAGCCCGGTGACAGCCGCAATTACCTCTTCAGCCGCCTTCGATAGCTGCCGCGATGTGCCTGTCCAGAAGCGAGGCTGACCTATACGGATAAGCACTCTGCGAATTTCCGGCTGAAAGGCAGCAACGGCAATAATCAGGACAGCAATCAAAAAGCCCTTGTAGAGGTACTGGAGGCGTGCAAAGTCAAACCGTCTGACAAGCAGATTTAATATCAAAACCCCCGCAACAAGAATGAATATCACGCCCCTGAATAATCTCTCCCCGCGGGTGCCCTCGAGAAAATCCACGACCCAGTAAACTACCAGGCCGATAAGGACCAGTTCGATAACAACGACCCACCAATCATATCCGGACACCCGTCTGAAATAATCGATGAGCGGTTCCACAAATCAAATCCCTTTATTCTCGTCGTGCGTTCCCTCGACTGCGCTCGGGACAAGCGTGCGCGATGCGTATTACGTCAACAATAACCTGATACGATATACGCAAAACGCAATACGAATTACGGAATCCTTTTATCGGTCAGCTTACTGGGCTGGTCAAAGAGCAATGCCCTGTCTATGTCCGACATAAGCTCCGACTGATTGATGCGAAGGACACGCTCGTGCCTTCTACTGCCTTCGGCGGTGGTCTCACCGAGCTGCTCGGAAGAGCCGCAGCCTAAAGGCAGAAAAGCCAGAACGCAAAAAATAACAGCCAAAATCACCTTACAGATAAAACCACTTTTCATCATTTTCCCTTCTTAAAACCCAATAAGTGGGCTGGAGTTATCAGACTCGCCGAAGGCGGGTTTTTTATCGGCCACTCGGCACAGAAACCCGTCCGTATTTGTTATTATAGCAGCCGCCGGTCCTTCTGTCAATGCCAAAACGCCCGGCTCGACCATATTATCCAGAACCAGGCCTTGTTTCCATCCCGCCTCTGGCTGGCTAAAATGCCGAGATGATATTTTGACGCCACAGGTGGACCGGTGTATAATCCCTGCGCTGACAGGTGACAGGCGTGGACCGGCTTATTTGCGATTTACGATTTGCAATCGGCATTCGAAAATCAACAATGAAGTTGGCTGGAGGTCCTTGCCTCCCTTCTTGCCTCGACCAGTCGGGACAGGGGGGAGCGCCGCAAGCAATGAGCGAAAACACAGAACTAATCCGAGGAGCAACCTATGAAACCGGGCAGAATCGGCAGAATCATACAGATTTTAACGACACTGCAGGCAGGAAAAAACTACGCCGTCAGAGACTTGTCGAAAATGTTTGGGACAAGCCGACGGACAATCTTCCGCGACCTTAAAGAATTGCAGGCCATCGGCGTTCCTTACAGCTACGACCCCGAGCACGGCGGTTACGTCATAGGGCCTGAATTCTTCCTGCCGCCAGTGGATTTGAATCTCCAGGAGGCGCTGAGTTTGCTTCTGCTGGTCCACAGGGCAGGCAGCCACATACAGTTGCCGTTCAAAAAATCGGCGTTGTTTGCTGTTCTGAAAATCGAAAATAATCTCCCCTCTAAAATCAGACAGTATTGCAACGCTGCCTTGCGAAATATCTCTGCCAGGGCCGGCGCCCAGGCGCCAATCCGCAATATGCGCGGGCTTGATAGAACTTTCGCCCAATTGCAGAATGCTATAGCGAAGAAACACAAGGTTACGATGCGATACCATTCGCTATTCGAGGGTGGAATTATTGACCTTGAGCTATGCCCCTATCATTTGTTCTATAACCACCGGGCGTGGTATGTGCTGGGCCACTCCAGCTTGCACAATAGTATCCGCACCTTTAAGCTCAACCGTATCAGGGAACTGCAGGGCACAGACAAATGCTTTGTGGGCGGCGAGAATTTCAATCTATACGACTACTTAGGCAGGGCGTGGTCAATGATACCTGAAGGCCGAGTTTATGATATCAAGCTGCGGTTCCTGCCCAAGGTGGCTAATAACGTCGCCGAGGTCCAGTGGCACAGCACACAAAAAGTTACTCATAACGAGGATGGCTCCGCCATTGTGGAGTTTTGCGTTGATGGCCTGGGTGAAATAACCTGGTGGATACTCGGCTATGGCGACCAGATCCAGGTGCTTGCACCAAAAACGCTCCGGAATAAAGTCGTGGAAGTTGCAAAAAATATGGTCAAACTCAATGAAACAAGCTGACCACGAGATTTTCGACTTTTGATTTACGATTTTCGATTGGAAATTACCTATTGGCAATACGCCGAAGGCGGAGGGGATTTTTGTTCTTGATAAGGGACGAAATTTTGGTTACAATCCGGAAAAGTTGTCATAAATAAAGACCATACTTCTGTCGAAATCTCATAAGTAAGTTTCTTATAAAATTTATGCCTTCGGCGTGAGCGACTTCAGTGTTCTCGGTCGAATGCCAACGTAGCTCAACGGTAGAGCTCTGGTTTTGTAAACCAGGGGTTGCCGGTTCGAATCCGGCCGTTGGCTGTTAAATCCGCATCTTCCTATTACCCTTGCGTTCTCGGCAGTTCCGCGCAGCCAGCCGCCGCTTGTGAGATTTGCGGGAGCACTCCTTGCACCAGCCCCCCAGACCATCTTTGTTCTGGCGGTCCTTGTAGAAGCTGCTTTCATCCTTCCACTTTCTGCACCTGCGACATCGCTTCTGTTTCACGCCGTCAACGACTCGATGGCACCGTTCATAACTGAGGTTTCTTCTCTTGACTTTGCTGGTCCGCAGGTAATACCGGTGCTGATATTTGCTCTCGCACGTTTTGCACCAGTACCTCAGACCATCGTTGAAGGTGCGGCTTTTACTAAATTCGGCTTCGTTTTTCCACTTTCTGCATTTGTTACACTGTTTCATTTTTTGCCAACTTCCTAATTTTCACTTAATAAGTCTTTCCGCCTCTTCCGTATCCGTAATTCTACGTGGTTTTCACTAAAAAAGCAATAATTCGTCCTATCTTTCCTCGATTTGCAAACCAGCCGCCGAGACAGGGATACGGTGTTCCTTGGCTATCCAATTATGTGGGCACAATTTAGTTGACTGGCATAGCTCTTTTTCCTATAATATTTATGTTGCGAGTGCAGGTAAGCGGTTTTGCCGCATGGAAGCTAAAGGCACGTCGCAACAGGGAGGCAGGGTGATGCGGCGAATGCTCATTCGCCCGCCTCCCCTTTATTTTGCCTATAAACCCTCTGTCCTTAACGAACTTCTTCAAGACCCACTAACTAACCGAATTTATCTCCCCCTGCCCCGGCTGGTGTAACGATTGCGAACATACCTTCCTTCTGCTCAGCTTGGGTGCGGTAATGGCGAAAGGCGCTCGAAGCTCGAATGTTTTTTGCTGCAAATGCAGCTTTTCCCAAATTTTTGATATTAGGCCGTGTTTCTGCCGATAAATAGATTGCGGTTTCTAATCACAAAAAAGCGAAACAAGGATAATATATTGATAACAAATTAAGGGAGCTTTCCGCGAAAATAGCAAGAATCGAAAAGGCACGGGGCATCGAACCCCCTGAACTCCCAGCGGAGGAAAAACACAATGCTCAAAGTAAAAGACATTATGACGAAGGATGTAATTAGCGTAAAAAGAAAAATGCCAATATATGAGGCCGTGGAGGTTCTATTAGAGAACGAAATTACGGGTTTGCCTGTCATAGAAGATGATATGACTCTATCAGGAGTTATTACGGAAAAGGATTGTATAAGGTTATTCTACGCTGATGAAAATGAGAAGAACAAAACAGTTGAGTACTTTATGACACGACCGGCGGTTTACTATAAAGAGAACGATAGTTTGCAGACCATTTGTGACTTTATGATGATTAATTATTTCAGAAGGGTCCCCGTCATATCAAAAGAAGGAAAAGTGGTTGGTATTGTCAGCAGACCCGATGTGCTAAAACATATTCTAAAGCTGCGGCGTGATGAAAATGCTCGTACCGGCTGAAAGAAACCGGCGTGATAACCCCCGCTCCACAATTTAGCTGACCCGCCCCGAATTTCTGACCGGCGACTAAACAAAAAGGCCGGCTCATCGAAAGCCGGCCTTTACTGCAAATCTGCAAACCGCACAGCGGTTTTAGAATTTGTACTTCATACTCAAAGCTGCCCAGGTCTCATCCTTATCGGGATTGACGGACCTATCCATCGTTACCTGATGATAGACCGCGGGCGTGAAAACCAGATTCTTCGCAAGGTCAACATCTGTCGAGATGCCAAAAACAGCATCCGACCAGTCATGGTCAATACCAGCACCACGGGGGTCAACACCATCGTTATAGACAACCTCCGAGTGAAGTTTCCATACTCTCGGCTGGTTAGTAATGGGACAGGTCGTCTCCAGCCCATAGTCCAGCATAAAGATGTGTGCAAATCCGGAAGCAGCCCCATCAACAAGCGAATCACTGCGGGACGGCCATATCTTGACAATAACGTAGGCTGGAACCAATCCCTTGACCGGCAAAATTTTTGGCCAGGCCAGAACTGCATGTATTTCCTGCAGGTCGAAATCCCTACTCCTGTTATCTGGAAAGTTGTAATAGACCCAGCCAAGCCGGTACATAGTAGCACAGGGCTGGTCGGCACAGAGCATGTTTTGGTAATACAGTGTGTAATCCCAGCGTTCGCCGCTGTGAGCTCCAGGTACTACCTCTTCGAACCCGCTTGTATTGGCTCTGTGCCCCGCCACGCTGACTCCAAATCCTGTGCCGAACAAGTCGAGGTCAATGCTCGGCTGGAAGGCACTTTTATCGTTGAAGACGTCGATGCCTCGCCAGATATACTTACTCTGATAGGTTAAATCAATCACTCCGTGCAGCTCACCAGTCTTTTCCTGTGCCGCAACGGTTGCCGTCACAAACAAAACGGCAGTCAGTAATACTACTTTTTTCATTTCAATTTCTCCTTAAAAAGTATTTCTTATTGCAATACCTTATACAATCCTTTATATCCATAACCCCCAAAAACAGTCCTACCATTTTCCGGTTTTTTTCATCGGTGCCTTGGGAAACTCATCAAGCTCTTTTGTATATTTCTTGATGTCTTCCTCCGGAAGCTCATAGTCGCTGAGTTTTCCCGACAGATATGCGTCATAGCCGGAAAGGTCCATAAGGCCGTGTCCGCTGTAGTTGAACAGAATTACCTTTTCTTTGCCTTCTTCTCTGGCTGCTATCGCTTCGTCAATGACAGCGGCGATTGCGTGACTGGTCTCAGGGGCGCAGATTGCGCCTTCCGTTTTGGACCAGGTCAAGGCAGATTCGTAACATTTTAGCTGCTGATACGCCTTCGGCTCAAAAAGGCCTTCAACAATGCCCTGGCATACTAAAGGAGCCATTCCGTGGTATCGCAGGCCGCCGGCATGGATTGGCGGAGGAATGAAAGCATGGCCGAGTGTGTACATTGCCAGAAGCGGAGTCGTGCAGGCGGTGTCTCCAAAGTCGTAACGGAACGGCCCGCGTGTCATCGACGGGCAGGCGGCCGGCTCTATCGGCATAATCTTTATATTTGCGCCGTTGATTTTGTCCGCCGTGAACGGGAACGCTAAACCGGCAAAGTTGCTTCCTCCGCCGGCGCAGGCGATTACGACATCGGGCAGTTTCTCCCCGGCTATTTTCAACTGCTTCTTTGCCTCAAGGCCGATTATCGTCTGATGCAGGAGCACGTGATTTAACACACTTCCCAATGAGTAGCGGGTCTTGCCCGTCCTGTCAGTTACCGCCGCCTCGATGGCTTCGCTTATAGCTATTCCCAGACTGCCCGGCGTATTGGGGATTTCTTTGAGCACTTTTCTGCCGGCGTTGGTTTCCGTGCTTGGGCTTGCAACGCAATTAGCCCCCCACACGCCCATCATAATCTTGCGGAAGGGCTTCTGGTCGAAACTAATCCTGACCATAAAGACCTTGCATTCAAGGCCGAGGAGGTTGCAGGCAAAGGCTAGCGCGCTGCCCCATTGGCCGGCGCCGGTCTCGGTTGTCAATCTCTTAATGCCGAATTGCTTGTTATACCACGCCTGCGGGACAGCCGTATTGGGCTTGTGGCTTCCGGGAGGACTGAGACTTTCATCTTTGTAATAAATCCGTGCCGGGGTCTTCAAGTGCTTCTCGAGGGCTACAGCCCTTTTGAGGGGGCTGGGCCGCCAGCGATAAAGGATATTTAGCACTTCTTCCGGAATGTTTATCCACCGCTGCGAGCTGACCTCCTGCTCTATCAGGTTCATTGGAAAGACTGGTGCGAGCATTTCGGGGCCTATGGGTTTGCCATCAGGGCCAAGTGGCGGCAGTAGCGGCGTAGGCAAATCCGCCGCCAGGTTATACCACTGGCGAGGTATATCGCTTTCTTTTAGTTGAATCTTTTGTTCCATATCTTCAATCTCCCATTAAACTGTTCTTGCAGTAAAACAACACAAACAAACGGAGCATATAAAGTAAAGCATTGAAAGCTATGCGTCAAATAGATTCAGCCGGAGTTTTACATAGCTAAACATATCGGCATTGTGAGGAACTAATCGCCATTTTTTATAGAAAAGCCAACCTCGATTTCCAATAAGAAAACGGGTATTGGTCCAAAAAAATACCTTGTGCTGCGGCAAAATCAAGGCATTATCGGCTCTAAGGCGAGGCCAAATTATAGTATCACCAGAGCCGAAATTAGAAGACTATGGCTGCGTAGCCGACGCTGTCATAACTCGTCTCGCCCATCTTGCGAAGCATTATTTCATTACTATTAGTGTGGCCAAGCAACAGGCCCTTTCTTTTGCCGAGTATTTTCGCGGCTGCAACCGCGGCTGCTGCCGCACCGGGGCCGCAGGCATTACAGTTCTCAGCGGCACTGGAAAGCATCTCTGCCGCGTCGAGCTTCAGGGCCAAATCAATAAACCTCTGGTCGTTGACCATGTCCGCCCACCGCAGGCCATCCAATCCTGTGCCCATCGGCGTAAAGCCATAGCGCGGGCCATAGTGGGTCAAATCAGTGGAGCCGATACAAACGATTTTCTTTTTTTCATCTCGCTTGATAATCTCACCAACACTTGTGCCTAATGCCACTGCCTGCTCCCTTGGCGGGACCAGA
>Ga0315295_10003247_pt1 | contig 13821 bp, 14 predicted proteins | sample YL17G14_0_MG_FD_204453 | JGI IMG/M metagenome (GOLD analysis project Ga0315295, IMG submission 204453) | Sediment microbial communities from Yellowstone Lake, YNP, Wyoming, USA - YL17G14_0 | ecosystem: Environmental > Aquatic > Freshwater > Lake > Sediment | place: USA: Wyoming | collected...
ATAATCTATTATGATGGTGAGGAAGTTAGAGTTGGTGATAAAGTTTATACTTATGATGGTGTAACAGCAGGTTATGCTTATCTTATTGTTCCAAAGGTTCAGTTTCAAGAGAAAATCAAACATGATTTGAGAATGGAAGCACTTAGTGTTAATCCTCGAAGATTAGTACAAGGTGGTCAAGTTGGAGTAACTCGAAGAGCTACTTATTATAAACTTGGTGGAAAATATGGTGCAATTAAGATTGACATAGCTGCTTAAATCGTTTAGATTTGGAAAGGTAGGTGGGGAGCGACGAACTCTCCGCCTATCTCTACATATAAGTTTTTAACTTTGATTCATGGAGGATATTATTGTTAATTGGTATGGTACACCTTCACAAGGTCAAGGTTATTCTGGTCAAAGCGAGTTGTTAGCAATAGGATTAAATAAGGTATTTGATGTTCATGTTTTAGCTCCGTCTAAGGTTATCCGAGAAAATCTCACAGAAGAAGGCAAGAAATTAATTGATAAGCCTTTTAAATTAGGTAATGTTGGTATTTGTTTTGGATTTCCAAACGCTTTTACTTCCATTATTAATAAATTTAAAATTGGTTTCACAATGTTTGAAACCGATAAGTTGCCAAGTGGTGAAGTTAGTAATCAGCCAAATGATTGGTGTGGTATTACAGGTAAGGCAAGTGATATTATAAATACATTAAATCAATTATGGCTACCAAGTAAGCAAAATGTAGAGCTTTTTAAAAGAGAAGGAGTAACAATTCCAATTAAGAAAGTCGGATTAGGATTTGATAAAAAGATGTATTTTGATATGACTAAGGAACGGGATTTGAGTAGAAAGAATAGACCTTTTACGTTTTTAATGTTAGGGGGTTTAACAAGCAGGAAGAATCCAGGTGCGGTTATTATGTCGTTTATGAATTTGTTTGCTGGTAGGAAAGATGTGCAATTAATATTGAAAACGCATAGTGGTACGCTGGGGCATTTAATGTTTCCTAGTAATATGAATATTAAAATTATAGATAAGTATATATCTGTAAAGGATATGCAGGATTTATATAGAAATGCAGATTGTTTTGTATTCCCAAGTCGAGGTGAAGGTTTCGGTTTACCGCCTCTTGAGGCTATGGCAACTGGACTGCCTGTTATTCTGGCAGATAATACTGGTATGAGTGATTATTGTAATGAGGAATATAATTATCCTATTAAAAGGCATATAAAAATTAAAGCTATAAGATTTCCTAGAAGATGGGGAAATGTCGGGAGTATGTTTGACCCTGATTATAAAGAGTTAAGAAATTATATGCTATATATCTATAATCATCAGAAAGAAGCTAGAGAAAAAGGTATTAAGGGTATGAATTGGGTTCACGCTAATTTTTCTATTGAAGATACTGTTAAAATAATGGAAAAGAATATTCGTGAGTTATTTGTTTAAATATTGTATAATAAATTAATTAAAGTTTTAACAATATAAAATGACAAGTTTAGAAATTGTAAGAAATGCTATAGGGGATATTAAGAAATATGGTGATGATAGATTTAAAGGAAATGGAGCTCGGAAAGTTTATAAGTTGTCGCATAAGCATATAGATAGTGCAAGTTTACAGGTTTATAAAGATGATGTTATAGTAGCTCCTGCTAATTATGTTTTAAGTGCTGATTATGGTATATTAACCTTTAATACAGCTCCAGCAAATGATAGTAGCGTTTGGGTTTTATATAATTTCTCAGCATTTACGGATACGGAAGTAAATGCTTTTATATCTCAATACGGTGTTAAAATTGGTGCAGTAAAACTTATTGAAGCGTTGTTAGCAGATGCGGCTCGAAGGTTTGATTATTCAACTGGATTAGAAAGCATGAGTCCTTCTCAGATATTCGAACATTTAAAAGATTTAAGAGAAATTGTGTTGGGTTCAGATGATGATTTATCTAGTTCGGGTGGTGTAAAAGTAGTTGATAGAGTAAGTGGTTATTCTATAGATGATAATAATCCGAATTATGATGAGCCTTACGATTCCCGTTTTAATTCTAATTATAATAGACATATAAATGAGTAGATTAGATATATTTCCTAATGAGGCAAGGGAAGATGATTATCAGCAATTAATAGATGATGTAAGGTGTCAAGTAACAGTAAGCAGAATAGAAAATAGTGATAGTAGTGATATAGACGAAACGCCTAAAATAGAGGAATTTCAAATAGAAGCTAAAATTTATAATGCAAATCCGCCTAGTAAGTTAAGTAGTGCAGGTGGAGATAGAACTGCAAAAACTCAAACTTATGCAATTACAAAGTTTATAGATAGTGTTATAGGTGATATTTGGGAAGATGATAGAGGCAGAAGGTATAATGTTAATTCAATCGAGCTTATTGTGGATGGTGTTTGTCGTGTTGAATTAGAAAGAATAACTTAATGTCAGCAAAAGAAGTAATAAAAAATTTGCAAAGTGTTCGGAAAAATTTGGTATTTGATTCGTTTGATTTAATGAGTGGTATGATGAAAGAGGCGGAAGCTTGGGCTAAGGAAAATGCTCCGTGGACAGATAGAACTGGAATAGCTCGAAAGACTATTTTCGGAATTGCAAATAAAGAAACTGGTCGAGTAGTTGGATATATAGGAATTGGAGTTGATTATGGTGTATTTTTGGAATTATGTAATGATGGAAAATATAGAATAATAAGACCAACGATGTTAATGTTAAGGTCATTTATACAAGGTGAGTTAAAATTTATTAAATTGAGAAAATAATATAAAATTTTACTTTATTTCTTTAGAAATGAGATGAAATTCTTTCTACAAGCCCTTTTAAACGTTCTAAAGGCTGATAATACTATTATTAACCAATTAGGTAGCAACACCTCATGGAGAGGGGGTACAGCCGCAAATAAAGCTAATTCGGTTTTACCTGCTGGGAAAGCATCCTCTAATACAAATACTTTATTTATAACGTGTGCAGAAGGAGTTTCAAACAAGCTTGGTAGTTTTTCGCAATTAGGTGCTTGTTGGATTCGAGTATATGATAAAGCTGGTAGTACAGGTCATGCTATAAGAACTTTAGCAAAGAATATTATTGACTTGCTAAATGATTTGATTATAGAATATAATGAGGGTGGTTCGAAAGAAAAGTATCAGATAATATTTCAAACGGCTCAACCAATACGAATTGACGAAGGTTTTAACCTAGATTTTAAAGAATTAGAATTCTCTATTGTAAGCCCGTAGAGGCTAATATTTTAGATTAGTTAATTAACAAATGGAAAATGTAAATTTTGGTGCTGGACTCCAAGAGGTGTATGTAAAGACTACAGAGGGAACTGAATATAGACTCAGAGGTGCAGTCAAGGCTGAAGGAGATTCAGAGGTAGATGAAGTTGAAGTTAAAGGTGATGACGAGAAACTTGCAAAATTTGTCTTTGGTCAGTCAGAGGCAATAGGGGTAACTTTAAATGCAATAACATTTGATGCATTACAAGCTATAACTGGTAATACTATTAATAGTTCGGCAACTGGTATGGATATTCCTTTGGGAACTGATAGTGAGCAAAATGCTCCCTATATCGGTTTACGTGCAAAGTCTATTGCTAGAAATGAGGATGGAACAGCAGGATATTTTGAGAAAATCTGGTATAAGGTTCAATTCACAAAAGTTAAAGTTTTACAAGCAGGTGAAGCAGAATTGAGTTGTGAATTGGAAGGTATTGCATATAAAACAGATGAAGATATTGAAGAAAATCCGTTAACTCCAACAAGAATAGCAGATATTCATTATTGGAATGCTTAATAATTAAAATTTAATATTTTAAAGAGGAATTTATGGAAGAACCAAAAGAAACCTCAAATGTTAAAAATGTAGCAGATGCTATTGAGAGAGGCAAGAGATTAAGAGAAAAACGTCATGCAGAAGCCCTTGATGTTACAGATAATGATTTAACTTCATTAGATGAAGCTAAGAAAATATTATCTAAACGATTAGAGGGTATTCCTGTTAGACTTCCTTCGTGTGGTATAGTAGTTAGGGCAAAAATCCCCTCTTTAACATCTTTAATCCGAAGCGGTGAGATACCAAAAGACCTTATTGCAGTTGCGTTGAACTGGCAACGAGGTGGTAGTCTTGACCCTGATTCAGCCAAAAAGTTTGTTGATTTGGTGGATGCTGTTTTTTGTCTATCTGTTGTACAGCCGAAGTTTGCCATAGACCCAGAAAAAGATTCAGATGTTTTAGATGTAGCTACTATTGACGATAATGATAAAATTTTTATTTGGGAGTTGATTCAAGGAGGGGCTAGTCAGCTCAAAAATTTTCGTAAAAAGTGACAATGCTTATTTATTGGATTTAACTGCTAGAAGATATGGGATAAGACCGAGTGAAATTATTGGATTAGATAGTTATACAGGATTACAGTTTGATATGGCATTAGCTTATAAATTTAGTCTATTAGATGAAGATAAAACCGAGATATATTTTAGAGGTATTTTATCTGCAATACAGTCTATAGGCAGAGCTTTTAAGGTTAAGTATCCTAAACTAGGTGAGTTTAAACCTCGTTATCCTCAAGATAAGGAAATTTCAGTTAATAAAGAACCAACTTCAAAAGAATTGCTAAAAAGTTGGGGAGTTAAATTTGGTCATTAATTTATATGGCAGATGCAGTAAATTTGGGTTCCGTTTTTGGAACTGTTGATTTAAAAGATAATACAGCTCAAGGTGTAAAATCCGCTAGTGATAATATAGATAAATTTGATAAAAGTTTAAAAAACAAACTAGATGATATTGCTGGTGGATTTACAAGTATAGGGAAAAAATTATCAATAGGCATTACTGCTCCTATAGTTGCGTTTGGTGCTACCGCAATGTTGGAATTTGATAAGTTTAATGCTAGTATTATAAAGGCAGGGTCTTATGTTAATGCAACTGCAGAACAATTAGAAGAATTTAGAAATGTTGCAATCGAGGCGGCTAAAGGAACAGGTTTCTCAGCTACTCAAGCAGCTGAGGCATTAAGTAATTATGTTGGTGGTACTGTTACTGCTGAAGAAGCTACTAGAGATTTAGCTGATTTAATTAACTTAGCTTTAATTGGTGGATTTGATGATTTAACAGAAGCGGCTGAAAGTACAGCCTCTGCATTGGCAGTTTATGAAGATGAAGGATTAGATACTAAACAGTTAATGGATTCGATGGCAGTTGTAGCTTCTGATGTTACCTCTAACACAAAAGGATATAATTATGCACTTCGAGATACAGTTGCATCTGCAAAAGCCTCTGGATTGAGTTTTAAAGATTTGAATGTTCTTATTAGTAATTTAAGTTATGCAGGTGCGGATTTAGCAACTGTCGGAACTGCTATTAATCGAGCATTATATAATATTCAAGCTCCTTCCAAGCAAGGTTCAGAAGCATTAGCAGAATTTGGTTTGAGTGTTAAAGGTTTAAAAAGTGCATTAGATTCTGGTCCGATTGAACTGTTAGAATATTTGAAAAAAGGATTTAATAAAGCTCAGGAAAGTGGAGAAGGTTTTGCTTGGCTTTCTAAGGTTATAGGTTCAGAAGCAGCTCCTGAGTTTGGTATGGCGATGGAAGCTAATTCAGAACAGTTAAATGAAGTTGCAAGTATGTTTGATAATGCTACTGGTAGGTCTGATGAATTACTTAAACGTTTAAAAGAAGGTCGAAATCCGATTGATAAGATGCGGGATAGTTTCTCGCAATTGCAAATTGCAGTCGCTCCTGTTATTGAAGAGATATTTTCAAAATTCGTAAATGTTATAGTTAAGCTTATAGATAAGTTTAATAATATGAGTCCAGCTACTAGAAAAATTATAGTAATATTTGCATTGTTATTATCTGCAATAGGTCCTATTTTAGTTGTAATTGGCAGTTTGATTGGTGCAATTTCTACGATTGCAGGTGTAATTTCAGCTCCTGTATTAGCGATTGGAGCTTTAATTGGAATGTTTGTTTTAGCTGGTTTGGCGATTTATAAATTAATGGATGATTTTGGTGTAATTGAAGCTATTATAAATAGAGTAAAGTTGGTAATTTTTGTTTTGAAAAGGACTTGGGAAACGTTAGTAGAAGCTTGGAATAGCCCCGAAGTTCAAAATGCCCTCACTAGACTCCAAACTGCTTGGAATGATTTAAAAACAGCCTTACAGCCCATTTTTGATACTATAAATAGCCTTATTGACACTATGTTTAATGATTTAAACGAACAGGCAGATAATGACGAAGGACTTTTAACTTTGCAAGGTGCAATAGATTTGTTAAGTGGTGCTATTAATTGGTTAGCTAATCAGTTTGAAAAAGCCAAACCGACTATAGATTGGTTTGTAAAAGTAATTGTAGCTATTATCGAAGGTGTTAAAGGTGCAGTTGAACAGGTAAAAGAATGGCGAGATGCTTTTATGGTAGCATTTAATAGCCCTGAGGTTCAGGCTATATTAGGTGAATTGAAAAAGGCTTGGGATGATTTGAAATTATCTTTAAGTCCGCTTATTGAATCAATTAAGAAATTGTTTGGTGCGTTTGGCGGTGGGAAAGAACAGACTAAGGAAGCTGGGGAACAGCAGGTAACATTTGGTGAGAAAATTGCAAAAGTGAAAGATGCAATAATGTTAGTTATCGGTATTGTTAAAGTTTTTGTTAAAGTATTTACTTTTATTATTAAGGTATTTACTGCTATTATAGGTGCAGTAACTTCATTTATAGAAGATATTAAGTCTATCCCAGCTAGAATTGGCGAATTTGTTGAAGCAATGAAAGTTCTTTTTGAAACCTTAAAGAATTGGATTGCTATGAAATGGGAAGAAATAGAGTTAGCTTTTAGTAATGCTATTGAAGCGATTGTCGGGTTTTTTGTTTCGCTTCCGACTAGGGTTATAACATTTATTCAAAATCTTATTGATTCGGTTGTGTATTGGTTTGGTTATTTATGGGTTTGGTTACCGCAAAAAGTAAGTGAAATTATAGCGAGTGTTATCGCTTGGTTTGCATCGCTTCCAGAAAAAATCTCAACGTGGTTATCAGAAACGAGTATTAAAATTGGCGAGAAGTGGGAAGAAATTAAAGTAGCTGTTGCTGAAAAGGTATCCTCTATAATTGAAAGTGTTATTACATTTTTTAGTACGTTACCGCAGAGGATATCTGATTGGTTGACAACTACAAAAGACAATGTTGGGACAAAGTTTGAGGAAACGAAAGTAAGTGCAACTGAAAAGACTAAAAGTCTTGTTGAAAGTGTTGTACAATGGTTTAAGGATTTGCCTAGTAAGATAAGTGAGGGATTGGCTACTTTATGGGAAAATATAAAGTTAAAATTTGAGGAAGTAAAAACTAACTTAGAAACTTGGATTACAGAATTTATTGCTAAAGTATTAGCTTGGGGCGAGAATATAGGAAAGAGTTTTATAGATGGAATTACTAGTAAAATTAGTGGGTTAGCAAATATATTTAAGAAAGGTGAGGAAGATGCTAAAAAGAATATAGAAAGTAAATCACCACCGAAATCAGGACCTTTTAAAGATATTGATAAGTGGGGTGAAAATACTGGTTTATCTTGGGCAGAAGGAGTAGCGTTAGGTATGGCTGGATTAACTGGTATGGTAGGTCCAAAAATGGCTATTAGTGCTGAGGCTGGTATGGGTGATGTAAATTTTGGCGGTGGAAGGTCTGTTGTTGTAAATCAGGATTTCCATGACAATATTATTGATACTGATACAATGGGAAAACTGAAAAAAGACATATTAGATTCTGTTGTAGAAGTTGTTGGTAATAAAATGAATTTAGCTCAGAAAAATCAATTATATTAGTTTATTGAATTATGAAAACCGAAAAATTAATATTTCACGGGGGAAAGTGTTTAACGAATAAAATATCTCAGATAGTAGATGGCGGTGATTTCTTTGCTCAGAAAAATACTATGTTTAAAGCAGCTAAAATTAAAAGAGCTGGTGATTATGTAAACGATTCAAGGCGAGAGTCAAATCAAATTGGTCTTGAAGGGCAGATATGGATACCGCATGAATTATCAAATTTCGATAGAACTCTGTTAGATTTAAAAACTGAATTTGATAGAGTATTTAATCAAAAAGATAGATATTTAAGGTATTGTTGGGATTATAGAATTATTGATGATTGCGAAGATTCAGCTAAATGGTCTGGATTTCTCGGTGCGGCTAATACTGATTTCGAAATAAATTATAATTATTTTCAATGGGGAAAAGGTAGTTTAGAATTTGATATACAAGGTGGCGAAACTGATTATGTAAAAAATTATGGATTTGAAGATTATACTGGTACACCCGATGATAATTCAAGTGATACGTTTGATTATTGGAGTAGAGTAATTGGTACTAATTCCTATATCGATTCAAATACAACAAGCAAATTGTTTGGAATTGTTTGTGTTAAATTGCATAAAGGTACTGGTAATTGTTATTTATATCAGGATATATTTTTAAAAGAAAATGAATTTCATGTAATTGATGCTTTTATGAAAAGTGATGGTACGGGAGTTCCGAAGTTTAAATTAAAATCTCTGAAAACTAATAAATATTTGCAAGATGATGGCAGTTGGGCAGAGTCTGATAATACAATATCTGACTTGGAAGGTGGTACGGGTGATACTAGAATGATACATCGTTATTTCCGATTTACAACGGAATCCGATTATACAGGTCTTTATAGATTATATGTTTTAAATGATACAAATAATTCTAATATTTATATTGATAATATTAGATGCCGTAAAAGTGATGAAACTAAAATTATAATGGTTGGAAAGCAAATAACAGTTCGAGATGAGGAAAATAATGTAGATGTGGCATTAACTAACTTTGAAGATACTGACCAAGTTCCTGAAGTGCTTGATATAAAAAGATACGATAGATATATATATATTTTATGGTCTGGCGAAAGCAATAGTCTTGTTTATGTTACGAAATTTAATAAAGACTTCATTAAAGTCTGGGAAACACAAGTTAACGTTACGGGAGTTAATAGTGACTACGGTAAATTGCTAATTGATTCAGATGAATATTTGTGGGCATTTTATGACGAAAATAATCATGGAATTTTGTGTTCTAAACTGTCTTTAGATGGGAATATTTTAGTTACCGAAACTGAATTAACTACTCAGCAACATAATTATCTGGATGTAGAAGAATTTGATAATGGAAATATTTATATTGTTTTCAGACAGGCTTCTGGTGTATTTGCCGATACGGATATTCGTTATATTGTAGTGGATAGAGATGATTTAAGTGTCAGTGAGGCTGTTTCAATAATAGAGGATACTGATTTAAGACGTCCCAAAATGAAAATTGTAAATAGTTTAGTTTATATCTTTTATACAGATGATGCTGATGTTAATGATAATTTGAAAATGAGAATTTATGACCAGAATTGGAGTGAGGTTCAAGGTGAAACTGTATTAATTGATGAAGATGAAGGGGTAGAAAGTCGTGATTATAGTGTAGCATTCGATTCGTCAGGAGAGTTTTGGGTTGCTTATGTTAAAAGAATAAGTGGGATTGACTCAAGATGGGCTTATAGAAAATTTAGTGCAAGTGGTAGTGATATAATATCGCCTGTTGAAGTATCTGCTAGTAGAGTTTTGGATAAAGTTGTATGCAGTGTGGATGAACTTGATAATTTTTTTTCAATGGCTCAATATTTTGATAGTCCCTATTCACGCAAGTATATAGGTAAGAAATTCAATGGAGATGCTTTAATAGCTGAAACTGAAATCGAACAACTTGATTGGTATTTGTATGAAATATTTGCGACTGAATTTATACCAAACGAGGAAACTGCAATTATTCGAGGTGACGGACTACAAGGTGCTGATTTAACTAGTTTTATAAATTCTGGTAGTTTTGGTTTTGTTCTCGATTTGCCTGATATATATAATATTACAAGTGTACGATTAAAAATTGGAAATGATAATCTTGATTATTATGAGTCTGATGATATTGAAGTAAACTCGGAAAATATCTCTTTTCAGACAAGAGAAAATTTAATTGTATTTAATTGGTGTGATATGACACAGGTAGGTAGTGTAAATGTGAGTAATATGGATTATGTTGAAATTTGGATTAATTATAACGATACTTTAGACGAGATAGAAAATATTAGGCTAGATATGGTATCTTGGTTTAATGAAGATGAAACTAGAAATTATAGAGTCTGGCTTGATAGTTTGAATTATACAATAAAGAAAAAGAAACTAATGAATTTTAATTGTAATTTCCTCGCCTCGGAAGGCTATGGATTTTCAACTTTTAAGTATAGTGTATTGCAGGAGGAAAATATTTCACTTCCGCAAATTGATAGAATTATTGAATTTAGTGGTAGCGGTATTCCGTTACCTGTGTTTAATTTCTTTTTTAATAACGCATCAGGAATTGATAAACTGACATTGAAAAATCTTACTTTGGATGAAGGTTCTGTAATTGAATTTAGTCCTGATGATAATGATACTCTAACTATTGATTTTAATCAGCTACAGGTATATCACAACTTAATCCAAGTGCCTTTTAGTGGGCTACCTAGCTGGGTTATTGGTAAAAATAGAATACAAATGAAATTTGAAGGTACAGCTTCTGGAGTAAATGATATTAAACAGGAAATTTATAATGTACAACATGGTTCGGGTTTTGATTTAGGTGAAACTTATCTTGCACAGTCTTTTGTTCCAAAAATAAGTGGTATTATATCATCGCTTGAGGTATATGGTTTACTATATTCTGTGCCGATTGGAGAAACTGCACGTATAAAAATATATACCGATGTTGGTGGAAATCCAGGCGTTTTATACGATACTTCGGATGCTGTTTTTGGCGGTGTATTAGGTTGGCGTTCTATAACTGGTTTGGTAAAGCCTTTAGTTGAAGGTGTAACATATTGGATGACTTTAGATACTTATCTGACTGGCTGGGGAGGAGCAAAAGTGTATTTAACTTGGTGGGCTAATTCTGCAGGTGGCTATGCAGATGGAATTGCTAAAAAATCGGCTGATAGTATTACTTGGAATACAATTTCAGGTCAGGATATGACGTTTAGATTAACAATGAGTGCTATTTCTACCGCTAACTATAACTTGTTAATCGAATACAGTAAAATATATTATTAAATCTTGCTTGAAGATTAAAATTAAAGATTGTATAATATTATGAATATGTAATTATGTTATTTTATTTTATTAGTTAAAAACATGGCGACTTTTGTATGGTTATTGCAGGGTGGTACACCGACTACAATAGATGCAACTGATAAAGTGCAGTTTGCGGCTGCTACTTTTGACAGTCTTATTACAGTTACAGAATATAACGATTCAACTCATGTAGAGAGTAGTGTTGGAGCAAATGATTCTTCGGGGAATACTCCTAACAATAATAAATTTATTTCTCAGGCAGGTGGTGGAGGTGGAGATAGTCAAGCGGATTGGGGAGATGGAACAGAGGATTTAGATGCAATTTCAACTGCAGAAGCAGCTCTGAAAATTACATTTAGTCATACAAGTTCAGTTGTAACGACTGATTGTATATTTTATGCTTATGACGGAAGCACAACAACTGTACCTCCGACTGATGTAACTTTTGTAGCAGCAGAAGTAACTGATACTAATTTTACAGCAGCAGAGGGAAGTGCAGCAGCTTTGGCGATTGATGATGATACCACAGCAACTAACCACAGCTATTATATAGTAGTATCGGCAAGTCCAGATACTGTTGGTGAAAAGACTGCATTCAAGTTAAGAATCGAATTGACTTATAGTTAATTTTTTAGAATTAAATAAGATGGTAAATAATTGTAAATATACCGCTTTGGAATTATTGAAAGGAGCAGGTATTAAAGATGCTGAAAAGAAAATAGGAAAATCGAAAATAACAATAGATGGGATTAGTATAAAGGATATGAATCATATAATTAGGGTTGTACTAGCTACTAAAGAATCTGTAGTAATTGTTGATAAGGATATCTTTAAATTGAAATTTGACGCAGGTAAGGATTTGGTTGTAAGTGCAGGTGCAAAGGTGGTAATTCAAACAAGAGGTAAAACTAAAAAAGCTGTAAAAGCTAAATAATTTTATTATATAAAAATATGAAGTTTCAGATGCCTAAAAATGAGGCTAGATGGGTTGTAGGATTGTCGAATGGGGAGGTAATAGTAGAAGGCACAGGTAAGTTTATAGAAAGTAAAAATGAAGTATCGCCTTGGCAAAAATTGCTATTATATAAAACAGAAAAAAAGTTAGATATAAATTCGTTACAAATTAGGATACATGGCAGGATTTATAGTCTGCCTTCAAACAAACCAAAGTTTGGTGGTCTTGTACCGCTAGATTTTAATTATTTTAGAAAGGCAGTTGCCGATTGTAATTCAAATGGAAGTGACTCGGAGTTAGTAGAAAAATATATCTGCATTGAAGCGATATATAGAGATTTTAAGATAAGATTATGGGTTGATGAAATGGGATTTAAGAATTCATGGATTAGTATTGAAAAATAGGAGCATTATGCTACTAGATTTTAATTAATGATAGCCGAGAGGATATTGCATATTAAGAATAGACCGTATAATGCTACGGTCTTTTTTTTTATCTAATTAAGTTTTTATTGAAAGAATATGTCAACAATAATATTACCTATAAGTGGTGCAATGCTGGATGCTACTGCTCCGCCTGGAGTGGCGTTTGTAAATAGTAGAATGAAACTATTATTTGATGCAGATACAGCGGAATTATGTTATTGGATTTTTAGAATGCCTTCGAACTATGCTTCTGGATTGACGGCTAAACTTCAATATTCTATGGCTAGTGGAACAGCTAATGAAGTTGAATTTGAAATATCTGTAATGGCGGTAACGCCTGACGATGCAGCTGATATTGATACTGATAGTTATGCTTCGGTAAACAATGGTTCTGAAACAGTACCAGGCACAGCAGGATATATGAGCGAAATATCAGTAGCTCTTGCAAATGCTGATTCTGTAGCAGCAGGTGATTGGGTATGTATCAGAATCGCAAGAGACGCCGATGATGCAGCAAACGATGATGCAACTGGTGATGCTGAACTATGGAACGTATCTTTGGAATATACAGCAGCCTAAAATTAGTTTTTTATAAATGTCAATACTTTTTGCGGTAGCTTCAACAGAATATTTGGAAGTTAATGCAACTCCTGTTACTGCACCGCCATTTACGATGGCGTGTTGGTTTTATGCCGATGCAAATACAGCAGCTTATTCTTTGATGTCTTTAGCCGACCAAGATGTAGATGACCATTATCACCAGATAGTTTTGAGAGGAGATTTGGCAAGTGACCCAATTTTAGCAACAAGTAGAAATTCATCGGGAACGCCTTCTGCTTCAACTTCAACTGGATATTCTTTAAACACTTGGCACCATGCTTGTGGAATTTGGGCAGCAACAAATAGCAGGGCAGTTTATGTAGATGGCGGCTCGGTGGGTACTGATAGTACAGTTTGTGCAACTAATAACATGGATAGAACGAGCATAGGAAGGCTCGGAGACCGTACACCAACACGATATATGTCTGGAAGAATAGCAGAGGCAGCGATTTGGAATGTTGCACTAACGGCAGCAGAAGTAGCAACTTTAGCAAATGGGATTTCTCCTCTTCAAGTAAGGAAAGCAAGTCTAGTTGCATATTACAGATGTATTGATGTTACTGACTTAAATGACTTAATTGGTGCAGGAGATATGACCGCATATAATACACCAGCCTCTGCCGAACATGCTCCTGTGATGTATTTTAATGGGGTTGTTTTTGTACCTGAAACTGCTATAGCAG
>Ga0315295_10003248_pt1 | contig 13820 bp, 10 predicted proteins | sample YL17G14_0_MG_FD_204453 | JGI IMG/M metagenome (GOLD analysis project Ga0315295, IMG submission 204453) | Sediment microbial communities from Yellowstone Lake, YNP, Wyoming, USA - YL17G14_0 | ecosystem: Environmental > Aquatic > Freshwater > Lake > Sediment | place: USA: Wyoming | collected...
GCCCTCGAAGAACACTTCCTATCGAGACCCCTTGATCTGGGCGCCTGTGCGCTGATGATTCCCCACATCGAAACCCGGGAACAGGTTCAACGGGTCATTCAGGCCACCAAATTCAGGCCCTTGGGGGAACGGGGACTCGCACCGCTTCGAGCCCACACGGGTTTTGCAAAAGTCAATGTTCCTCAGTTCATCAAAGAGGCGAACGAGAACACGATGATCGTCATCATGGTGGAGGATGACGAGGCCATCAACCGCATTGATGACCTGATTTCCATTGAGGGGGTGGATGTGGCGTTCATGGGGACCACGGATCTTTCTTATAATCTGGGGATTCCCGGAGAGGTTCGCCATCCCGAGATCCTGAAGCGGATCGATCATGTCATTGAGGCCTGTGACCGGCACGGCGTGGCCTTCGGGATGCCCATCAGCAATCCAGCGTGGTATCAGAAGGGAATCCGCTTCTTATTTGCAGCAAGTGATATCGATCTCATTGTTTCTGGTGGGACAAAGGTCATGAAGGATTTTAAGGCAGTCATCCCTCAATGAAGCTGAGGATCTGGAATCCCTGCTGGATGGACTGAGGATCGAGCAGACGGCAATCATCGCCCATGCTTATGGTGCATTTGTTGCGATGCTGTTCACATTAGCCGGTCGTGCTAAGCTTCTCGAAGCATGACCGGTTCAAATGCTCACCCTCTCGCCGCGCAAGTACTTGGCGCAGCGGGTCGACAGGCTAAGGGTGAACGTTATTGTTTAACTGAACAGTCTTGAGATTAAAGGAGAGAAAAGTATGAGAATCGATATCGTAAATGGAAGTGTCGTGACAGGGGATGGAATGTCTTTTCTTGAAAAGACCTCCGTGATTGTTGAAGGTGGTTTCATTTCAAGCCTTCCACAGGTTCAGCATATTCCTTACAATGTGGCTGCTGACAGAGTCATCAATGCAAGGGAGGGTCTGATTATCCCAGGGCTCATCAACATCCATGCTCACGGGGTCTCTTTTGGGCCGTTCTTCCCTTACGCCTGGAAGGAGTTGTCGAAGGAGCGGATTTTATTTAACCTCAACACCCACCTCCTTCAGGGGACGACGACGGTTCTCAATGGGGATGGGTTTGCCCTTCCCTCTGAAATCGAAGCGATCAATAAAATTCATCCGATGAATGTGAGGATGTCAACCCTACATACTCCAAAGAATCTCAAAGCGGCGGAAGTCACAGCCGGTCAAGGGCTTAAAGAGTGGCATAGAAAATTTACGGCCGAAGAAGCCGTGGCCCTGGGTGCCGTCGCACTGGGAGAGGTGGGTTCTCCTGGGACTTCTTATGGAACAGCGGAAAAGAGTTTTAAGGTGGGAAAAACCATCTCCGCCCAACAAGCCTTAGCGTTGGATAACGCCGTCCTGGCCGGCGATGAACCGGCAATCCAGAAGGCCCTTGTGGAAGCAGGTCTTGAAAGGCTCTCTCTGGATGAGGCCAAAAGACTTGTGGAAGAGACGAGCGTGATGACCGTGGCAGCCTGCTGCGAGGCGATCAGGGAGACGGTTCCTTATGTGAAAAAACTGAAGATTCCCACCCTGGTTCACGCCGCGAAAGAGACCATCGATGCCGTCCTTTACGCGGCCGGAGAACTGGGACTCCATCTCATCGCCGGTCATGTGAACCACACCTTCACCGTCGAGGAAACGATCGACATTGCAAGAAAATTGAAACAGGCTGGCGCCTTTGTCGAGATCATTTCCGCAGACTCCTTTGGCGCCAAACAGGTGGAGGCAACGCCCGATCTGACCTTCGCCCTTTTAAAGGAGGGTCTGGCCGATGTGATCTCCACCGACTTTTCCGGAGGATACCATGACCCGATTCTTTTCGTTCTCCAGAAGGCGATTGAAGAGAAGCTGATCAACATTCCCAGGGCGATTCATCTGGCCACCGGCGCTCCCGCAAGAATCATCCCCCGTGTCGCCCCCAACCGAGGCCTGATCGAACCCGGGAGAATCGCTGATCTCTGTGTCGTAGAGAGAGATGACATTTCAAAGGTCAGGTATGTGCTCATTTCTGGAAAGGTTGTGGTTGAGGAAGGCAGGCTTGTCCCAAACAATGTCAACTTTTGAAATGGTTTTGTTGCCTTTATGAATTCATCACAGAGACACAGAGGACGCGGAGAGAAATGTTTTTATCCGGTCGGGAGACGGCGACCGGATAAAAAAGCTCCTTCTGTTTGGGATTTTCAGCATCTATTTTGCACGTAATTTTCATTCAATATATGCGTTATGTATCTTGCCTCGAAGAGGCTGAGGCATTGGGGTTTGTCGGTATCTCCCGACAAACCCCAAAAATTCCCTCCTCTCTCCTCTCTCCGGTCTCTGGGTCTCTGTGGTGAAATAGATCCCTAAATGAAAGAAGACGATTCTGAAGGACGTGGTTATTACGGCTGGGTCATTGTTGGAGTTTCCCTCTTAAACCTCCTTGTATCCTTCGGGATCTGGTATTCCTACTCTGTCTTCTTAGTTGCTCTCACAAACGAATTCGGTTGGGATCGCACCACCACCTCCAGCATCTTTTCGGTTTTCGTCATGATCACGGGCCTCTCAGGCCCACTCGTAGGCCATGCAGTGGACCATCTGGGCGCCAAAAAAATTCTTACCCTGGGTGCCCTGACCGTGGCCGTAGGACTCTTTCTCTGTGCCCGGGCAGTATCGATCCCTTTCTTCTATTTGACTTTTGGAGGAATCGTGGGCTTGGGAGGGAGTGCCATCGGGCTCGTTGGAAATTCTCGGGCGATTTCTGGCTGGTTCGTTCATCGGAGGGGAGTTGCCGCAGGGATTGCCACTTCTGGCATCGGGATGGGTTTATTGATTTTCGTTCCGCTCATCCAGGTCTGGGTCACCAGGTACGGCTGGCGGTCCGGGTTCCTTTTTTTAGCAACCCTCTCTGCCTTCCTTCTCGTTCCCCTCAATGGTCTCCTTCAGCGGGAGGGACCAAAATCATCAGGATCGCTTCCAGAAACAACGGGAGAGGCCCCCTGCCGAGAAAGTAGATGCCTGTCACCTGTTAGAAACACGCAGTTCTGGTACCTGTTCTGGATCTTCTTTATGGGTGGATTTGCCGTGCAGGCTGTCCTCATTCACCAGATGGCCATTGCCGTTGAGTCCGGTTTTGAAGCATTGGATGCAGCCACAGCCTTCGGGATCATGGGTCTGTTAGGGACCTTAACGAGAATGATGTGGGGGATGCTCTCTGATCGGATCGGGAGAGAAAAAACCTACCCTATGGCCTATCTGGTCATCATCATCGGGCTGGGTTTTCTTCTTGTCGCAAGGATGTTCCAGAACCTGACCGCCCTTTATGGGTATTCACTCTTTTTTGGTTTGGGCTACGGTGCGATTGCCCCCCTGAATATGGCACTCGCAGCTGACAGATTCACTGGAAACAGATTTGGACTGATTTACGGAATTCTATTTATAGGAACGAGTCTTGGCGCTGCCCTGGGTCCGCTGGCCTGGGGGATGATGTTTGACCGATTCTCGAATTATGGATTGGCCATTGCGACGCTTCCTGCCGCTATTCTTCTCTCCTGCGCGGCTCTTTATAAGGTCTATATGAATCGTGTCCCGCCAGCAGTTCGGCGTCCCTGAGCGATTGACAGAGTTTTGATAACCCTGATGAATGGGGACTAGAGTCGACTGAGGTAATCTCGTGCTCCGTGAAGAATGGGATGGACCCCAATCGTCATTGATTTTAAGAAGACTGTTTTTTCATTAACTTAACCCGCCAGAGTTGCATCACCAGGACTAAGACCATCAAAATAAAACCAATCGCACTGTGGAGATACTGGGGGGAGATTAAAAGTAGCGCAGCGGCGAGAAGAAGAACTCTCTCGTAGATCTTCATTGCAATGTAGAAGAAATTCTCGACCACGGCTGCCAGGCCGATGACACCAATAATGGCCGTGACCACAATGAAGGTCGTGTGAATCAGGTGAAGATGTCCGATTCTTAGGAGCAGGTCAGGATTAATGACAAAGATATAAGGTATGATAAACCCCGCAGCCGCGAGTTTTGTCGCTGCCACGCCTGTTTTCCAGAAAGGAGCTCCTGCCAACCCTGCGGCCACCATTGCAGCGAGAGCCACAGGCGGGGTGATATCCGAGATAATCCCGTAGTAAAAGACGAAAAGGTGAGCCGCAATGGGCTCCACTTTCAAGAGCTTCAGGGCCGGAGCAGTGACGAGGGCCATCATGATGTACGTGCCGGTCGTCGGAATCCCTGTTCCGAGGATGAGGCTGGCGATCATCGTCAAGAAAAGAAGGGGAAGAAGATGCCCTCCCGAAAATTCGACGAGGGCTCCTGCTAATTTCAAACCAAAACCGGTCAGAGAGGATGCCCCGATAATAAATCCGATAATGGCACAGGTGCCGATCAACTCCAGAGCGGCCGTGGCCCCCTGGCCCAGCATGGAATAAAGGTCTTTCAGCTTGTAACGGGTCTCCTTTCTGAAAAAGGGCAGGACGAGAGAGATGTAGATCGCCCAGAGGGCAGCCATGGTCGGTGTGAACCCCATGACCAGGGCAAAAATGATCAGGGGGATGGGAAGCATCATGTAACCATTCTTCAGGAGGATGGTTTTCAGGGAGGGTATTTTGTCATCAGGAAGACCTTTTAAGTCATTTTTAACCGCCTCAATATGCACCGAAGCGAGTACGGCAATATAATAAAGAACAGCGGGAAGTGCGGCTGCCAATGCAACGGTCAGATAACTAACCCCAAGGAATTCTGCCATAATGAAGGCAGCTGCTCCCATGATCGGAGGCATGAGTTGTCCTCCCGTCGATGCAGCCGCTTCAGTCGCTGCTGCAAAATAAGGCTTATAGCCAATGGATTTCATGAGTGGAATAGTAAACGTTCCTGTTCCTACCACATTGGCTACAGAACTCCCGTTGATCGTGCCAAAGAGACCACTCGCCAATACGGCGACCTTAGCCGGTCCTCCACGAGTCCGCCCCATGACGGCCAATGCCAAGTCTATAAAAAATTTGCCTACTCCTGTCACTGTGAGGATGATTCCAAAGAAGATGAAGAGATAGATAAAATCGGATACCACCCCCAAGGGAAGCCCGAAAATTCCCTCTGTGCTTAGATACATGTGCCGGACGATGCTGATGATCGAGAAACCCCGGTGTCCAAATCTACCCGGAATCCACTGTCCAAAATAGCAGTATCCGAGAAAAAAGAGGCAGATGCATGGAAGAATCCAACCGGTCAACCGAACGCCTGCCATGGCAACGAAAAGGATCGTTAATAGACCCATGATGAAATCGGTCTGGGTGGGCCATCCCTGCCGCAGGGCCAATTCATCAAAGACAACAAGGATATAGATGGCGGTGGTAAATCCTCCGATGGCAAAAAAGATATCGACAAGGCCTATCTTGGCGTTTTTTCTAAGGCGGCTTGGAAAGAGAAGAAAGGTGAGGGCAAGGCCGAAGGCTAGCAGGATCGAACGCTGTTTGTTTGAAACCAGGAGTCCAAACTGGGCCGTGTAAAGCTGAAACAGGGTGAGAATGGCGCCGAGGATGCCTACCAACACCTTGATGAGGCCTATGGGTTCTCGATACCGGCTCCCGATCTCATACGTATCCGTCTTCTTCTCCGGTTGAGGATTCCTCACGCCCTGGGTTTGCTCCGTCATCCATATCCTCCACGGATCTTATTCCACAGAGAGATGTCCCATCGACTGGCCCTGATATCCACGAGCCTTCCACGGGCGATTTCCGACAGACTATAAGACTTTCCTCCGAGACCGAGCCGGAAGGGGTAAAAGTAAGCAATGCGAATCCTGTTAAGGGATAAAAAGCGCCGGTTCAGATCTTCCAATACAAAACGGCCGTCGGGGCCGATCCTGAAGTTGGCTCCTGAAGGAGGACTGTCAGGGATGCCGGCTCCACCTGAGGAATAGACCATATGGGTGAGAATAATATTATCCGGACCGGCCACCTGGAAATGTTCCTCCACCAATGTCTTTGCCGTGGAGTGGGTGTACTGAAAAAAGAAACAGGTCCCTTCTTTTACAGGGAATGAAAGGAGCAATTGCCTTGTCTTTGTATCCCTAACTTCCAAGACAAGAGGTGGCAGGAGAGCTTCTCCTAAAGACAAAACGAGTAACCCTCCTGCCCCTATTCCCAAGAGGAGATAGACGTAATATCTCGGTTTCCATGTCTTGATCATACGTTATTTGATCAGGCCCTTTTCCTTATAGAACTTCTCTGCACCCGGATGAAGGGGGATGGTCGAGCCAATGAGGGCCGTCTCCAGCTTGACATTCTCTCCCTGTTTATGGGACGCAGCAATTTCATTCAGATTTTCGAACATTGCCTTCGTCATCCGATAGACATCATCTTCCTTGAGTGATTCCAGGCAGATGAGATAGGCTGGAGAGGCTATGGTCTCCAAGTCTGCGGTCATGCCGGGGTAACTCCCTTTTGCCACCGTAGATTTAATGAAGTAAGGATCCATTTTGATCAAGTCATCTCGTTCCTTTCCTGAGATAGGAACAAGCTTGATAGAAAGAACGGACGCTACATCGAGAATTCCAGATGCGGGGACGCCAGAGACATACCACATAGCATCGAGGTGGCGATCCTTAAACTGTGCGGATTGCTCAGCCAGAGAGATCAGCTTTGCATCCATGTCTTTGTAAGTCAAATTGTAAACCGACATCAACCTTCGGAAGGTTGTTTCCTCACCGCTTCCGGGAGCTCCCACCCCGACTCGTTTTCCTTTCAGATCATAAAAGGATTTGATATTTGAATCGGCCCGAACGATGATCTGAATGGGCTGGGGATAAAGAACCGCAATGCCGCGGATATTTTTAATGGGTTTATCCTTGAAAAAAAGGAGACCATTGAAAGCATTATAGGCATCGCTGTTTTGAACCAAACCCATATCGATCTCTTTCATGCTGAGGAGCCGGAGGTTTTCCATGCCTGCTGCACTGGTTTGAACCGTTGTCTCGATACCTTTCACCTTACTGGTGATGATCTTGGCAATTGCTCCTCCGATCGGATAATAGACCCCTGCCAACCCGCCGGTCCCCATGAGCAGTCTCGTCTGCGCAGATGCGAGGTTTAAGGTTAGGGGTAAAACAAAGACCATGGCCAATAGACTGCAAAAAACTCTCTTTTTCATAGCGGTCCTCCTTTTGATTTGGAATGTTTAGCCTCTCCTCTTGATTTGTTTCTCTATATTTTAACACCATGCTGCCTCGCAAACTCGTGGAATTTTTTTCTCAACTCCATGGCCTGCTCATAGGAGTCTTCAATCTTAATTGCCTTGCAATTCACTCCCAACATCTCCTTAAACGTGGCGTAAGCTTCATCGGTGACAACGATATCTCCGTTGTCTCTGACTTTCTTGATTCCATCATAGGCCTGGGCCTTCACATTCAGATCCCTGGCCTGTTTTAGGGTCATCCCTTTTGGTAAAACCACTTCAGCCCCTTTACGACTCAACCTCACAGGATAGCCACCTTCTAATCCCTGGGGTCCTGGTGCATGGGTGATTTCTCCCGTATCGTTATAAATGGCCATGATATTTTTTAGGGCTGAGGCCGCGACTACGAATTGACCGTGACGCCCGCCAGGTCGCACAGCCCGTTTCGGAAGTTCTGCGATCAATTTTCGGATGTCGCCTAATCTTTTGGTAACATCCTCGTGTCCCACATAGACCCTGAGATAGAAAGGGGCATCCCACCCTTTTCCGTACCGGCACCAATAATAGGCATGGTAATGGTGCGCAATCAATTCGACACTAACATTACTCATCGGGACATTTAACAGTTCCGAGGCCACTTTTTGGAAATAGGGAATAGAGAGATCCATATTCCCGATCCCAATGGTAGGAGCCAGTCCTATTTTGGAAAGACTGGCATTGGTCACATCCGGATAGGAGGTGTTCACCACATAGGAATCGATTCCAGCCATTTTAACTGCCTTCATCAGTTTCGAAGAGAGGGCAAGATGCATGGCCGACCAGGGCCCGAGGGCACATTTGTCCCGGTATAACTTGGCGTTAACATCCGGTGGGAGTTCATTCACAACCCACCAGGATTGAAGGGTGGTCCCGTTGCAGATGATCGTGGGGTTGATCTTTTTCAGTAACTCGGCCGTTTGCTCGATGTTCAGAAGATCGATGGGATAGAATTTGATCTTTGGATACAATCCCATGTAGGAAGCCCCCTCAATCGCGCTGTTCGTCTTTCTGAACCCCCAGTCCGCATTGGAATCGGCTGTCACAATCTCACAGATGTTGGGAATCCTGCATAGATATTCGAGGATGATTCCTCCCAATTCTCCGACACCGATCAGCATCATCTTTTCTCTTTCACGAACCATGATTTCCTCCTTCGGTTGAATTGATAATTGCCGGTTATCTCTCTATGAGGATGAAGTCTACCCGTGGGTTACGTAGTTGACGATTTGCTCCTTCGTCGTAAAACCATCCATCCCCAGATCCTTCAAGGACACCCCGTGCTTCCGATAGTCGAAGTCTGTGAAGATCTGAAGAATCTCAATCATCGCTTTTGTTACGGGGACCTCCATCCCCAAACGCTCCGCCAGTTGTTCCATGGGAACGAAGAAATAACAGAGGTCCTCTCTCAGGACTCTCCTGTTTCCCGTATCCGTCCCCCAGCGCTTTGCATGTTCGCAGGTTACATTACCAAAGATTTCATAGAGGTCTTTGCCAGGATATTCATAGGTTTCTCTAAACCAATCAAAGGCATGGGGAACTTCACAATCGAAGGCCTCGGCCACTTTAATCCTTTCCTGATCAAAGGCATCCGTCAGTTTCGAGGCGCACTGGGAGACTTCGCCATAAAACCGATAATCTCTGGCTTGCTCAAAGAAAAAGGCGGCCTTGGGAAGGGTGATCTGGGCGTGCACCGAAGGATTTCCTGCGTAAAAATTGTTTTCGATAATATTCTTCGATGGCTTAAATTGAGGATAGACTTTTTTTACGAGGTTGCACACAGCTTCATTCTTTGTCGCCGGCCAGGCGGAAACTCTTAAATCTCGCTTATAGTTGTAGATATGGGCGTGAGCGGGTCCGACGACACGGCTCAAATAGGGCATGATGTGTTCTTCAGCGAGCGTTATTTTTTCCAAAACCCCCTTCTTTTTCAGTAATTCCTTCACCCTGAGGCTCGCCCAGTATCCGGTGTTTACCAGAATCGTCTGCCCTTCCGTAAAGTGGGGAGCGAGGGTTTCAAAAAAGGTTTCGTGAACATGAGCAGGAATGGTGATCATGACGAGGTCCACCCCCTCCAGGGCTTCCTGGGGATTGGTTGTAATACGATTTAACCTGGCAAACCCCGTTTTTCCCGAGGAGGTGATACCGGTTAATTCGATTCCTTTACGCTCGCGAATGGCGGCAATATTCTGCTCAAATTCTGGTATCTCAAAGACGTTGACCTTACACCCCATGAAAGCCACATCGGCTGCAATGGCCGTTCCTGCACTCCCACATCCACACACCGCCACACTGGGTAGATCCTTCATCGTTTCTCCTCCTTGTAATTTTCGTCTGCCATCCAAGTAATCCAAAATATGGGATTGCTTCGCTTCGCTCGCAATGACAAATCCTAATACAGAAGCATATTTTTGTCATTGGGAGGAGCAGTTTACGACGAAGCAACCTCGATTTCAAAATTTAGGTCTTTTCCAGACCCTTTGAAAGAGGGAATAAAAGTTTCCTCCTAATATCTTCCTGCAGTCATCATCTGGATACCCTCTTGTCAGAAGGCCCTCTGTCATTCGTGGAAACTGACTGATATGGGAAAATCCTTCAACATGCCGATGTTCAAAAGGGGTCTTAATTAACTTAGGGTATCTTGCCTGGACTTCCAAGATAAATTCTTCCTTCGTCTTTCCTTCAAACTTATCGGTCCCAATGCCTACATGATCGACCCCTACGAGCCGAACCACATAGTCGATCTGGTCTAAGAAGTCCTCCAGCGTCGGTCTCCGGTTCGGCTTGGATTTACAAAAGGCGGCATAGGGCGTGAGTCCGATCACTCCCCCTTTTTGGGCCACCATGCGGATCAACTCGTCAGGCCGGTTTCGGGGGATATCCTTGAGGGCCGAGGGGTTCCCGTGTGTAAATGATACTGGGTCAGCGGAAGCCTCTATGGCTTCTCTGCTTGTCCGATACCCTACGTGGGAGAGATCAATGAGGATGCCTAAGCGGTTCATCGCCTGAACGAACTGAACTCCCAGGCTGGTCAATCCAGTATCGGTCTTTTCCATGCAACCACAGCCAAAGGCATTGGCCTCGTTATAGGTCAGTTGAATGATTCGCAGGCCGAGCTTGTAAAAGATGGGAAGCAAGGTAACGTCTTCTCCTATGGGAGAAGCATTTTGGAACCCAAAAATGATGCCCAGTTTCCCTTCCTTCTTTGCTTTCAGGATATCCTTCGCTTCTTCAATCAACACGAGGCGATCCGGATAGATCTCCATCAGGCCATAATAACGTTTGATCTGGTTCAACACATAGTCCCATCCGTCAGAAGGATACATCGCCAGTGTCACATGGGTCGCATGGATATCTCCTGCCAGAATGTCCTCAAACGGAAAGCCATATCCTCCCATCCCATCGATTACAAGGGACTGCTCATGGAGGCTCTGAGCCCGATCTTTCATTGACTTCGCTGCTTGACGCATAGTATCGTCTCCCTTGATGGAAAACATCAACTCTGTTTTCGATTCATTTTATGGAAATGAGCCCTATGCAAATAGAATGCGACTACCGCCAAAACAAGGCCAATCAGGTCCGTCTTCCAGCCTGGTTTAATCAAAAGTATCGCCGCGACGAAAAACAGCAGGCGTTCAAAAAACGTCAACTGCGTCATACAAAAATTCTCTGTACTGACCGCAAGCAGGTAAATACCAAAAAGCGCTGTCCCTAAGGCAAGGACAAGAGGAAAAAAATGGATGTCTTGAAGGAGGAGGATGGGTTGAAAGACGAACATCAGCGGAATGATAAAGCCTGCGAAGGCTAATTTAAATCCTGTCCAGGCGGTTTTAAAGGGGTCTGAACCGGCCAGGGCTGCGGCTGCATAGGAGGCCAAGGCAACAGGTGGGGTGAGATTGGTCATGGCCCCGAACCATAAAACAAAGAAATGGGCTGCAATGGGTTTGCTCCCTAAATCAATGAGGGCAGGAGCTGCCACCACGGCGACGATGATATAAAGGGCGGTACCGGGAAGTCCCATGCTCAGGATAATACAAATCCCCATGATGAGGAGAAGAGCGATAAACAGATTATTCCCCGAGATCTTCGCGAGGTTATATGCGAGCGTGGACCCAATGCCCGTAATGCTAACAACCCCTACAATAAACCCGACAACCGCACATGCGATTCCCACCTGAACCGATGCCCTGGCCCCTTGATCCAAGGCCTTAGCAATATCTTTGAGGCCCATACGAGTCTCAGGCCGAACCCAACTCACGATTAAGGTGGTTATAATGCCATAAAATGCGGCGGCCAAGGCTGTCCGGCCAATCATGAGGAGATAGGTGATGACAAAAAGGGGGAGAAGTAAATAGCCTCGTCTTAAAAGAATAATCTTGAGCTTGGGAAGAGGTTGTTCGGGAGTTGCCCCCTTCAGCCCGAGCTTTTTAGCTTCCAAGTCAATGGTGACCGCAACTGATACATAGTAGAGGAGAGCCGGAACGATGGCGGCAAATGCCACATGGGCATATGGGATTCCAAGGAATCCCGCCATCACAAAAGCAACAGCCCCCATGACGGGTGGCATAATAATTCCACCCGTTGAAGCAGATGCCTCTACCGCACCCGCAAATTGGGGCAAATAACCCGTCTTTTTCATCAGAGGAATGGTGAATGAACCTGTCGTGACAACATTGGCGACTGCACTTCCACTAATCGTTCCCATCAAAGCACTGGCAATGACAGCAACCTGGGCAGGCCCTCCCCTCCGCCGGGCCCCAAGAGAAAAGGCAATATCATTGAAAAGCTGTGTGACGCCACTCTTCTGGAGGAACGAGCCAAACAGGATAAACAAAAAGATAAAGGTCGAAGAGACGGTCAGGGTGATTCCCCATAATCCTTCATAGGTTAGGAACATTCGGAAGAGAAGGCGTTTCCAGGAAACGCCGGCATGCCCGAAGACACCGGGGATGTAATAACCGTAAACCGCATAAAGCAAGAAGAATGCAGGGATGATGACCATGGCAAGGCCTGAGATCCGTCGTGTAGCCTCGAAGACTAAAAGAACGGAGAGAACCGCAAAGACATAGTCCCGTGTGATGGCCACCGAGCCTTGAACCAGGTGGACGTCCCTCTCGAAAAGGAGAATGTAGAGGCATACGGCCCCACCCAAAATGGCAAGAAACACATCACTCCCGGTGAATCTTCTCTTGGGAGCAGTCTTCCGAGACGGGTAGAGTAAAAAAGTCAGAATCAGGAGGAAACCCAGATGAACGGCATTGCGGTGGATATCCGTCAGGATACCGATGCTGTTAACCCAGATCTGAAACAGGGACATGACAACAGCAACCCCACTGGCCGCAATTCCTTGCCAACCGGTTAACTCCCGTTCTTTTTTTTCAAATTTGAAGGCCTTTGATAAGACCTTATCTTCCTCCATTCCTGCCCCCGTCCTTTTCACCGTTTGTAACTTGCGTCTAGGCTCCTGCTCCGGATCAGGGTTATGGGGTAAGATGGGCAGGGATGGCGAATCCCTGTTCTTTCCAGTAACGAATTGCTCCGGGATGTAAAGGAACCGGCAATCCTTCAATTTTCTGGAAGAAGGTTCTACCCTGCGCATGAACCTTAGCCATCTCATCCATATTCGCATAAAGGGTCTTCAAAATTTTGTAAACCACCTCCTCTTCGAGGTCCGCCCGACAGGCCATAAAGATCGGTTCGCCGAGAGTTTGGACGGGTTGGGTCTGCTTAGGGTAGGTATTGGCCGGGATCGTAAGCATGATCCATGCATTCAGGGTTGCGTTGATCTGGGCCAGTTGTTGCTGGGTGAAATTGAGGAGAGAGACTTTCGTGGGACTGTTGAAGAGTTCTGTAACACCTGGAACAGGAGGTACTGCTGCGAAGGTCCCTCCGTCGATGCGGCGGTCCTTGATCGCCTCTACGGCCTGACTGTATCCCAGGTGCTCTGACTTGATCTTGATGTTGAGCGCCTTGAGGATAATGCTGATGGTCTGCTCGGCACCGCTACCTGCGGCCCCTACGTTGTAATGAAACCCATCGAGGTCCGCAAAAGTCCCTGTCTTGGCCTTATCTGCGAGGATCACATCGTGCCGAAGATTCGTCTGCATAGCGAGGATCGAGCGGAAACCCTTGAAGGATTTTCCTTGGAATTGTCCCATTCCATCCCAGGCCATTTTTCCGAGAAACCCGATCAGCATGGCCAGTTCCGTCTCTCCTTCCCGCAGCATATTGATGTTTTCGATGGAACCGGCTGAAGATTGAGCGGTCATGGTGATGCTTTCGCCTTTGAGTTTATCGGTGATTAAATTGGCAAAACCCACTCCCATCGGGTACCAGGTTCCTCCCATGGTTGCTGTAGCGATGCGCAGCCGGGCCGGTTTTGCGTGGCCACTCCCAAAAGGGACGAGAAATAGAACGAAGACCAAAAAGATCAAAATAGGGAAAAAACGGCTTCTTCGCATAATAATGTCCTCCTTTCATTTGTAGGTGCTCCGCTGTAAGCACTCCGCCCGGATCCATCAACCTACCGAGAGAATGCGGTCCTTAGGCATCCACCACGAGGGCTTGAGCGCCCTTGCCGTTGAGC
>Ga0315295_10003249_pt1 | contig 13820 bp, 9 predicted proteins | sample YL17G14_0_MG_FD_204453 | JGI IMG/M metagenome (GOLD analysis project Ga0315295, IMG submission 204453) | Sediment microbial communities from Yellowstone Lake, YNP, Wyoming, USA - YL17G14_0 | ecosystem: Environmental > Aquatic > Freshwater > Lake > Sediment | place: USA: Wyoming | collected...
TATGCACTAAAGAATCTTCTTTAAGCTCAACTGGGCCGATTTTCTGCAAATCGTTGCCGTTTGTAATAGCAATAATCATCCCCGAACGTTCCTGTTTACCTCTGTTGTGCCCGTAATCAAAAAAGGCGGTATCGTAAGTGTTTATGCGCCCGAAAGACGAAACTGAAGACCAAAATATCCTATTTCCAAGCGACCAGTAGCTCGCATATCCACCCTCCGGGGCTAAGGGCAAAATGCCTTCTTTTTGTATTCGCTCCAACGACTCATAGCGCTTAATTCCGTGCAACATCTGTCCGCCGGTATTCGAAAGCTTAATCACCCTTCTTATTCTTTCCCCCGAAACATTTCCACCAATTATCTTGGCAATTTCTCGGCAACTATCGGGCAGAGGATTGTATTCAATTCTTTCCGATTTCATGGAGACCTATTTTAATACATCTGCCAACTGTTTCACCAAAGAAACAACTACTGGAGCCGCTAGGAGGCTGTTGCATTCGACTCCATTATCGTCTTTAATCGTCCAGGGTTTCTCATGTACAACCGTCTTTTTGGCTTTTTCATCCCAAGAAAAAGAATATTCGGGTGTAATCTCGTATTTGTCAAAATGGGTCTGTGCTTCACTGACCGGCACATGGTTTCTTAGAAGCACTTTCGGAATACCATGTATCGAGAAAACGTTCCTGAGTATTTGCTCGTCTTTAATAAGCCTTGGCCTTATGGGTTCTATTCCCAGCTCATCGCCTTCTTTTGGAACCATTTTAGCTCCGTCGTTATCACAAAGAAGGCTAAACTGTTTGCTATCCCGGTCGTATTCGATATGGCTTGTAATTAGGAGCTTTTTATTCCTCGATGTTTCACAAACAGGACAAACAACACGATATTTGATTCTTTCGCTTATTACGCTTTCGGGAACATCTAAAAGAATAAACATATCGGGATCATCCCTGTAGCCTATCAAGTCCCTAAAGTACAAAGAATACGATACTTGGTCGGATTCTCTTGGCAGGCCGTCGATAAATATCGTTTTACCTTTGAGGTCATTTATATGCTGCTTAAGGAGAGCCAAAATAAACTCGGTTGGAAGAAGTTTTTCTGTGCTTCTTCCGACAAAAGCATCTACGGCCTCGTCGAATGAAATATAGCCTCGATAGAGCTTCTTTAGTTGTCCGTATTTGGGACTTTTTGTAAATTCGGACCAATTTTCGTGCGTACTTCTGACAAGATCTCCTACAGAAACGTGCGCAAATTTATCTTCCCCGATAATTTCCGAAAACATTTTGGAGTATGTCCCTTTTCCGGAATTTTTCTTGCCTACAAGAAAGGCGACAAAAGTATTATCTTCCAAAAATTTTCTGATATCCCTTATTTCGTTTCCGGCCTTAGCCTCAAAATACAAGGCTCTTTGTTGCGGATCGGCCAGATTAAATTCTTTTGTTAGGCCTTCAACTTTCGTACCTATAATTGGAAAATCGAGTTCTTTCATCTTATCAGCTTTTCAAACTTAGCGGGACTATTATAAGGCCCTATAATAGCTAAATTCAACTTTTCCGGCCTAAAGAGCTTCTTGGCAAAGGCAATCACGTCGGCTGTTTTTACTTTATCTATACCGGCAAATATTTGTTCCGGAGTCTCAACCTTGTTCAAAAAAAGCTCGTTTTCCCCAAAAAGGTCATTTACCGCCTTTGTATCTTCAAGTCCAAGCGCAATATGACCTTTTATGAATTCTTTACCTTTCTTAAGCTCTTTTTCTGAAATAGGAAACTTGCCGGAGGCAAGCCCATAGAGCTGTTCAAGCATAACCTTTATTGCTTCATCGACCTTATTTATATCAACCCCTGCGTAGGTAGCAAAAGAACCCGTATCTCCGTAGTGGTCGGCGCTGGTTCTGACGGAATATGCAAGCCCTCGCCTTTCGCGAATTTCAATAAAAAGTCTCGAGCTCATTCCCCCGCCCAAAATCGAAGCCAGCGTTGCCTCGACAAACCGGTCTTTATGCCCGCGGGGTTCTCCCAAAAAGCCCAAAATAAAGTGTGCCTGCTCGTTTTTCTTGGACTTCAGAAGTACTTGTGGTTTAGTTTGCCTTTTGTCGAAGGTTTTATATGCAGACGTTGACCCAGATTTTAAACCGCCAAAATATTTTTGGGCCAAATTAACCGTTTCCTGCTCTTTTATTCCTCCTGCAACAGTTACAACCATATTTTCTGCATAATAATGCTTCTTTCTATATCGTAAGAAATCATCTCTTTTGATTGCTCTGACTGTTTTTGGCTTTCCCGCGACATCCCAGCCGAGTGAATTTCCCGAATATGCAAGCTCCTCAAAAATATCTCCGATTTTCATCACCGGAGTATCTTCATACATATTAATTTCTTCGACTATCACTCCTTTTTCTCTTTCTATCTCTTCTTCCCTAAGAAGGGGGTTAAGAACCATATCGCTTAAGATATCGAAAGCGTCTTCCAGGTGCTTTGCCGTTGCCTTTATATAGAAGTTCGTCCACTCTTTGGAAGTTCCCGCATTGAATTCGCCGCCAAATGAGTCAACAGCTTCGGAAATATCCTTGGCCGTAGGGCGCTTTTTGCTTCCCTTAAAAACCATGTGTTCCAAAAAATGCGAGATTCCGTTCACCCTTTTTTCTTCCAAGCGGGAGCCTGTTTTAACCCAAACCGTAACTGTGGCCGATTCAAGAGTCGCAATTGGAGTAGTTATCACCCTCAAACCGTTTTTAAGCGTAGTTTTAGTATATTTCATTTCTTCCGACTGGACTTGGACTGTTTGCGATTATACAATGTTTCTAATGCCAGGTCATCCCCATCACAGGACTCATCACATTATAAGAAGCTTTGAATCGGTGGAACTAAAGAAAAGACCTTTTTATGTACGTATAGCCGACGCTCTTACTTCCTCTTTCGGCACAATGTTCTTTCTTATTGTGAACCTTTTGGTCTTTATTTTCTGGCTCGTTGTCAATACAGGCAAAACCCCCTTTAAGCCATTCGACCCGTTTCCGTTCCTGCTTCTCTCCGTCGCCGTCTCAACATATGCGATACTTCTTTCCATAATTGTCCTTATCAGCCAGAACCGCGAAAACCAAATCGCAAGCATTCGCCAAGAGCTTCAGCTTCAGGTAAATTTGATAGCGGAGAAGGAAATTACCAAAATCCTGCAAATATTAAAGCATATTGCCTCCAAACAAGGCATAAAAATTGAGGATGACGAGCTTGAAGAGATGATAAAGCAGATTGACGCCTCATATATCGAAAGAAAACTTGAAGAGCAGATGTCAAAGCCGGAAACCGTCGCGCAGATAATCGAGGAACCGATTGTCAAAATCGAGAAGAAAGTAGAAGAAACCCTCAAAAACTAATCTACAAAGCTACATCCTCTCCGGAGTTTCAATCCCTAAAAGTGCGAGGCCGTTTTTGAGAACTTGGCCTGTTGCCGAGGTTAGTCGAATCCTCATAGATTCGTTATCGGAACCAATGATACGGTTTGAGTTATAAAAATTGTTGTATTTTTGCGCCAAACCAAATAAATAATTCGCCAAGAGGTTGGGTGAGTAATTTTTGGCCGCGGTGATGATTACATCGCCAAATCGGACTAAACTCCTTAGAACCGCAAATTCTTTTTTATTCAGTTTTAAGTTATTAGTTATGGTTATTAGCTTTGAGCTATTAGTTTTAAGTTTGGCAAGGACGCTGTTTGTCCGAGCGACGGTATATTGCAAATAGGGAGCGGAATTCCCCTCGAGCACGAATACTTTATTCCAATCAAAAACAATGTCCGTTTGTGGGTGGTGCATAAGGTCGAAATATTTAACCGCCCCAATACCAACAGCTTTGGCAACTTTACCTTTCTCATCCTCCGCTAAACCCCTACCGGTTTCGGATTTTTCGATTATCTGCCTTGCCCTTTTAATCGCCTTGTCCAATACTTCTTCTAGCTTAATGCTCTGTCCTTTTCGGGTAGACATTTTGCCATATTCAAACCGTATCAAACCATGAGCTATATGAACAAATTCCTTGCCTTCGGACCAGCCAAGAAGCTTTGCCGTTTCAAAAACCTGTCTGAAATGAAGTATTTGATCGCTTCCGACCTCATATATGGTCAAGGCCGGATCCCAAGTTTTAATTCTGTAAGCCAGCGCGGCCAAATCTCTTGTGTAATAGGTCGTTGTCCCGTCGCTTTTGATAAGCATCGCCGGGGGTAAATTTTTAAACTCGACTATTTCTGCTCCTTGGCTTTTTTTCGAAAGCTTACGCTTTCGAATATCCTCGATGACCGAAGGCATGATGCCTTCGTAGAAGCTCTCACTGTGAGCATTTTCGATGTGGACCCCCAAAAGCTTGTAAATTCTTTCGAATTCGACCATGGATTTTTCTACCAAGCTTCGCCAAATATGTCGGGCTTCCTCATCTCCCTCCTCGAGCTTCTTAAACCAGGTTCTGGCCTCATCCCAAAGCTCGGGATTTATTTCGGCTTTTTCGTGGAAATCGACATAAAGGTCTTGAAGTTCGTCGAGAGTCAATTTGTCAGCTGTTAAATGTTGACTATTAATTTGGTACAGCAAGGTACCAAATTGCGTTCCCCAATCTCCCAAATGGTTTTCCCCTATGGTTTTGTAACCCAGAAAACTATACATATTAAATAGTGCTTGGCCGATAATTGTCGAGCGTAAATGACCTATTGCGAAATGTTTTGCTATATTCGGCGAAGAGTACTCCACAATTGTTGTTTTCCCCTTTCCGATATCGGAAGCGCCGAATGAATCTTTTACTTTGAGTATTTCTTCAAGATTTTCCAAAAGAGCTTCTTTCGAAAGCCGGAAATTAATAAATCCCGGCCCGGCGACCTCGATTTTCGAAACAATTTTTGTAAGTTCCGGGCTTTTCTTAAGAATATCTACTAATTTTTCCGCTTCTTCTTTGGGACTCCCGCCCAAATGCAGGGCAATATTTGTTGAAAAATCTCCGAAGTTTTCGTTCTCCGTAAACTCAACCAAAACATCATTTCTTCCGATTGCCTTTTTGACAGCTTTTTCGACTACATCCTTCATGTTTTGATGATACTATACTCTACTAACTATTTCAGGCCCCACCTTTCCCCGTCGGAAATAATTTCGACATCTCCAATTTCGTCGGTCCGGTAAACTTTGATGCCAAATTCCGCAAGCAGGTCCAAAGTCTCTTTGTGCGGATGGCCATAGGAGTTGCCTTTCTTCAAAGAAATAACCGCAACATGGGGCTTTGAGGCTTCCAAAAGGCTTTTGGTCAATCCGTAGCGCGAACCGTGATGAGGCACTTTGATATATTCAACAGGTCCGATTAGGTTTTTTGATAAAATCAGCTGGGTTGCTTTAGGACTTAAGTCCCCGGTCAAAAGAGCCTCGAAATTGACGAATTTAAGGATGGAAACGATAGATAAATCGTTATCGTCGGAGGATGTCAGGTCTTTCGGCGGGTGAACTATATCTAAATATATCTTCCCAGCTCTGACCTGAGTACCAACATCCGCATATACTACCCGTGCCCCACTACCCCCCACCGCATTTTCTAGCACTCGATACTCGTCAGTGTCAGAGCTTGCTTGTGTTTTTACAAAAGTGTCAACTTTATATCTTTTGAAAACTTCAGCCAGTCCCCCGAAGTGGTCTATCTGCGGATGGGTCAAAACTACAACCTCTATTTCCCTGTCCCAAAAGGGCATATGTTTTGATAAACAATCCAAAACCCGCTTTCCCGGACCAGCGTCGGTTAAAACTTGAAAAGTACCCCAAGTTGCCAAAATTGCATCTCCCTGACCAACATCGCAAGCAATCAAATGCAGCGAAGAGTCGGGAATGGCCCAAATTGCCAGCCAAACGCTGACAAAAAATAGCCCAACTCCCCCGATAAAATACTTTACGAAAGGTTTGTTACTACCCATATAAACCAGCTTGTAAGAGGATAACAAAGATAAAGTACGAGGCTGCCCAGAAACGGTACTGCCATTCCGATTATGCCTGCCAAGGCCCCGATAATGGTAATCAGGGGTACCGTCCAGAGAACCAAGGCGTTTATCACGGGGGAAAGCGGGTTAAACTGTCCAAATGTAACAAACAGTATCGGAGCAACTCCAACCTGTGCAGCCAGAGAGGTAGAAAGGCCTTCTTTTACCACTTCCGGAAAAACTTTGATATATGTTCTTATTCGGGATTCAAAGAGCATTAGAGATGTTGTGGCCAGAAACGAAAGAATAAAACCCAGTTCAAACGCCCAGACTGGCTTAACCGCCAGCATAACAAGAACCGTCAAGGCCAAAATACGCCATACAGATACCACCCTGCCCAAAGCCTGTCCGGCAAACGCCAGGCTACCCATTATCCCCGCCCGTACAATCGGCGCTTCAAAGCCGACTAAAAATACATAACCCCAAATTGCAGTCAAAAGAATTGGTATCGCAGTTTTCCTTTTGAAAAATAAGGCCAAAAAGCCCAGCAAAAATCCTGCCAAAAGACTGACATTCATTCCCGACGCCACAACAACATGGGCGGTCCCGGTAATCTTTAGTGACTGCCAAAAATTATAAGGAAGACCTGTCTTTGTCCCCAACACCATTCCGCTCAGGAGCGATGCATGCGGTTCCGGCAAAGTCTTTTTATAGAAAAAGGAAATTTTTTCTTTTAAAGGATTGGTATCTTCAGGAAAATTGGCGGTAATTTTTGTCGGGCCGGATGTTATAACACGAAGAATTGTAAAGGAAATTAGAAAAATCCAAAACAATATTCGCATTTAGTAAGCGGTTATTTTGTCTTTGATTTTTTCAAAGACAAACTCCTTTAGAGCCCCTTTTGACACCAACTCCTCGATATTTGAGTAAGGTCTGTGTTCGATGATGTTTTGGCCGTAAACAGGGCCAATACCCGGTAGCGTATCCAGTTCGGAAAGCCCCGCTGTGTTGATATTTACCAAACCACTCCCCTGAACGGCATTGGACGGCTGATACACTTTGATATCCCCGCTATTTTTAGGAGGGATAAAAAGTTTCTGTCCGTCCAAAAGTTTTGCCGCGCGGTTTAGAGTTTTATCCAACCAAACTCTGTCGGCGTCCGCCGAAATTCCTCCCGCGGCAACAATTAAATCCTCGACCCGGGACCCGTTTTGTAATTTATAAACGCCGGGCTTTTCGACTTGTCCGGAAATTTCTACAACAATATCTGTTTGGGCTTTTTGGGCCTCTGTAGTCGCTTCCAAGACATTAACCCGGTCCGGAGATAGTTGCACTGTCTTGCGGACTTGAAGAAGCCCCAGAGAAAGCAAGATTAAGCCAGCTAAGGTAAATGCTACTTGACGTTTATTTAAGGCAGGCATTGAGGCTAAATTACAAAATTAATTAATCGCCCGGGCACGAAAACGGCCTTTTTGACCTTTTTCCCCTCTAACCATTTAACTATGTTGGGGTCGGATTTTGAAAGTTTCTCGATTTCCTCCTGATTTTGGCCTTGCAGAGAGTTTACTTCAAGCTCGGCTCGAAGTTTTCCGTTAATCTGTACAACCACGACCACCCTTTTCTCTCTGGCCAAATCGGGCTCAAATTGAGGCCAAGAGGCCGTATGGATACTAAATGGCTCCCCAAGCACCTCTACCCAGATTTGTTCAGCCATGTGGGGAGCAGATGGCGCCAGAAGCAAAGCTAGAGTTTTAAGTGTTTCTTTGTCAGCTCCATGCTCGCTAATAGTATTTACCAGCTCCATCAAACTGGAAATGGCCGTATTGAACTTATATCCTTGAATATCCTCTCCTACCTTCTTTATAGTTTGATGTAGTTTTGTAATAACTTTTGCAGCTACTTTTTCTTTCGGTTTTTCATCGAATAGCCTCCAGACCCTTCCTAAAAACCTATTAGCCCCCTCCACTCCGGCCATGCTCCATGGCTTCATAACATCAAAAGGCCCCATAAACATTTCGTAAACCCTTAAGGTATCCGCACCAAACTTCGGGATAATGCCATCGGGTGTGACCACATTTCCCCATCGCTTGCTCATTTTTCTTGAATCCTCACCGAGTATCCAGCCTGGGGCTCTAAGCTTCAAAAACGGTTCATCCCCCAAGCTCTTATCTATGAATCCCTGATCGTAAAGCACTTTCCAGAAAAATCTGGCAAAGAGAAGGTGTTGGACAACGTGTCCCCCTCCAACATAATCATCTACCGGCAGCCATTTTTTGATATTGTCACTCGAAGCAAATTCTTTATCATTTATTGGATCAACAAAACGAATAAAATACCAGGATGAATCAACATAGGTGTCCATCGTATCCACCTCACGCCTACCCGCCTTTCCGCATTTGGGACACTTGACCCCTTTTTGGAATAACTTTGACCGGGCAATTGGAGATTCGCCATGCGGCAAAAAATCTACATCAGAAGGTAACAAAACAGGTAAATCGGTATCGGGTACGGGTTGCCAACCGTCATTCTCACAGTAAATCATTGGTATCGGACACCCCCAATATCTCTGGCGGCTTATTAGCCAATCTCTTAAATGATAATGAGTCTCGGGTTTACCCCACCCCGCTTTTTCTGCTGTCTTCCAAATTGACTCATCAAGGGACCTTTTAACTATATCTATATGATATTTTTTAGCAAATTCCCTATCGCGCTCATCATAAGCAGGCACGCCCATTATCGCCCCTGTCCCATATTGTTCGTCAACATAGTTCGTTTCCCAAATCGGCAGCTTTTCACTATTCAACGGATTGATTGCATATTTCCCGGTAAAGCTGCCCTCTTTAATTTTGGTTATCTCTTTTCCCTTTTTCTTCGAAGCAACTGCCAGAAAAGTCATGCCTGCCAGAGTATCGGGCCGTGTCGTAAATACCTTGATACTTTCGTTTGAACCGTCAGCCTTAAACTCGATTGTCATCCCCTTCGACCGGCCTATCCAATTCCTTTGCTGAACTTTCACTTCGGAAGGCCAATCGATATTGTCCAAGCCCGAAATTAGCCTGTCGGCATAGGCTGTAATCTTAAAGAACCACTGGTCTAACTCTTTTTGTATAACAGGCGTATCGCATCTCTCGCACTTGCCGTTAATCACTTGTTCATTGGCCAAAACCGTCTCATCCTTGGGGCACCAATTTACAGGAGCCTTCTTCTTGTAGGCTAATCCATTTTTGAACATGAGAATGAAGAGCCATTGCGTCCATTTATAAAATTCCGGCGCGCTAGTATCAATTTCTCTATCCCAATCGTAGGAGAGACCGGAAATTTCAAGCTGACGCTTAAAAGTCTTAATATTATCGTGCGTGGATTTGTCGGGACTAATTCCAGTTTTTATTGCGTAATTTTCCGTCGGCAAACCGAAAGCGTCCCAACCCATGGGATGAAGCACGGAATATCCGTTCATTCGAAGATACCTTGATAGTATATCCGTGCCCACGTAGCCCTCGAGATGGCCAACATGCATCGTAGCAGCAGATGGGTACGGAAACATATCAAGTACATACCTTTTATTTTTGCCGGGAGTTTCCGGAGTTTTATAAATACCTTCCCTCGCCCACTCCCTTTGCCATTTGGCCTCGATGGACCTATGATCATATTTACTTTTCTTGGCCATAATAGAATTATAACAGCATTCAAGAACACTCCGCAATTTGTTGCGGAGATGAACTGAACGCTGATATGTCATCCTCCTTTGGAGGAAAACCCCGCTCTTTGGAGCGGGGAGGATGTCATATAGAATTCTCGCATAAGAATTCGAATAAATCTAGGTTATTTTAGACATTATTTGCTATATTGAGGCGGACAATTAGGATTAGAACTTTAATTTCACACAGTATAGCTTCACAGACAAAATAAAAAACATAAAGAAATAAAACTTCGATAATCGTCAAGAATTCGGGACAAAATTTTAACTAATAATTCATAGCACTCAACGAAAAAGTCTGCCAATATCCATAGTACCCACAAAACTTGTCTTTAGGCTATCGGATTGAACCTAAAAATGCCTTTTTTCCTCATCTTTACTTAAATAAATATAATTCCCGCATTTTTCCGCAGTCAAATATATAGGCACGAGACGTTGGACAAATATCGCGGGAAAAATGAACTATCGGTTGTCAACTTATATATGATTTGATATATTTTCAAAGGCAATTTGATATGCGGAAAATACGCTATTACAGTCAGTGAAAAGTATTTAGGCAAATATTGGTGCTTGCGTATTAAACGCTCCTTGACAAGCTTCTAAATCGCTTTAATAATGGTATAACTCGTATAACGAGTATAATTTAGCCTCAAAATGGACGATAGCAGTTTTGCCGATAAAATCATCAATTTATTCTTATCTCACTTGGATGAGTCAGGCGTTTCCTCAAACACAATAAAATTTTACAAGTCGGATATCACCCATTTTACCGCTTGGCTCATCTTGCGAATTCGTTCTTTGGGCTCGGAGGCAGAAAATTTAACCGAATCTATCCCCTTTCTTTCCAAAAATATTGCGCGCGAATACAAAAAATATCTTCTCGATAATAAAGTTGCCAAACTCACGGCCAACAGACGTCTTTCAAGCTTGCGCAATCTCTCCCGTTTTTTACTTGGCACTCAAATTATAGATTCAGATTTTATGGAAGGAATGTCTAACATTACTGGAGATTCTTACGAGTCCGATCCTTTATTAAGCGAATTTGAGCAATATCTAAAGCAAGAAAAAGTTTCCAATAATACAATCAAAAGCTATCTTTCTGATATACGCCAGTTCATTAACTGGGCAGAAACCATTCACAAGTCACAAAGCACCAGTCACTAATTTATGCCTAACCTACCCTACATATCACCGGATTTAATAGCCCAATATCAAGGCCAGCTTGCAAAAACTACAAGTTTTACTACGGCCAAGCGCAAGATGGCCAGCCTGAATAAATTTTTCGGCTGGGCACACGACAAGGGGCATATAAAAGAAAATCCCTTAGTTCAAACACAACCTTTAACCAGAGCATTCGAACCACCCAAACGCCGCAAGCCTGGAGTAAAAACAATCATCGGTTTTGGCGTATTGGCCTTATCACTGGTCCTTATGTTTCTTCTTGCCCGAAAACTTCAGCTTCCCATTCCCTTTTTGCCTACACCCGCAAGCGAAAACAGAGTAACCCAGCTTCCCCAGCCCACAAATACGTCCGCGCCAGGGACTCTGCCAACTTCTACCCTTCTTTCTCCCTGGACAATTTTTGCCAAAATGACGCTCAAAGACGCAAGCGGGTCCTCAATCCTAAGCCCGCAAGCAATAACCTTTAGGCTCTATAAATCGACCGATGATCCTACCGCACTCTGGACTTCCGACACCAAACAAGAAACACCTGATACGGATGGTAATATTGCGATAGCTTTAGATAATGTTCCGACTAATGTATTTTTTGGAAACGACAATCTTTACCTTGGCGCAACCATAGGAGGAACCGAAATCAAGGAAAGGATTCCCGTTTCCAGTGCCAACACTGCCTCAAATCTCCAAGGTTTTACTCCGGCCTCGCCAACAGAAGGCGCGGGACCCGGGCAAATCCCGGTGATTGCAGATGACGGCTCTCTACTCCTTGCCACTCAGGCCCCTTCAATAAAGGCAAAACAAGGAAATCTTTTGGTTGAAGGCCAAACTGTCACCCTTTCTACTCCGACCGGCTCGGACGGAAACATTGAAATTAATCCAGACGGTTTCGGCTATGCCCATTTCTTTTTTGAGGGCACCGGCCAAAATTTTCTTAATGCTCAGGCTCCAAATCTCACAAGCGGTTCGCTCTATTACGGCATGGTGCCAAACAATGCCACAGGCTACGACCTTCTTAGACTCCAAAGCGGTTCAACCTTGGTCACTCGTTTTAGTGTAGATGCCCGGGGAAATACAAACATGGCCGGAAACCTTTCTACCGGAGGGATACAACGGCTTTCCTCAACAGGAGCATTATCCAATATTACCGGCTACGGCCAAACCTCGGGTAACTTTACGATTAACCAAAACCCCGGAGATTTCGCCTCGATTACCCAAACCGGAACAGCTTTGTCCGACCTCATGACATTAACTTTGGATGAACGAAATAAAGCAAGGTCTGACTACTCTACTCTCACACTAAACCGTTATAACTGGAATGGGGCGGGAGCGGCATTGTATGTTAAAAATGGAACGGTGATTCTTAATGACCAGCTTCGCTTGGGGAGGTTTGCAACTCTCCCAACCGCTATCGGCACAGGCTCATTGGTCTATAACTCTACAAACAATCTGGTCTATTTCTGGAACGGAACAAGCTGGGTATCGACGGCGAGCACTACACTATCTTTCACCAATATCACCTCCGGGACAAATACAACAGCGAATATGGTTGTGGGGACCGGAGCTTCTCTCACCTACTCCGGAGGCGGAAGTATTGTTGCCAGCGATTTGACCTGTGCCGACTGCCTTGATTTTACCGAATTTGCTGACAATATGACTTTGGACGCCTCAACCGACATTGCTCTAGGAGCACTTACGCTTTCCACTTCCGGAACGGGCGCTCTTAATTTTGCCTCAACCGGGCAAGTAACATTCGCCGGAAATGTTAATGCAAACGCTGGGCTTGATGTAACAGGTGCTAATTTGACTGTGGGAGTGGCCAAATTCAGTGTGGTACCGGCAAGTGGAGATGTAACAACTGCCGGCAATATAGCCGTAAATGGAGGAGGCATAACCAGCACGGCTCCAACTTTGACCATAAACGCTGGAGGCAATGTTGATGTCCAGGATGTGCTCAATGCTGATTCGATTACAACGGACACCGGGGGCGTCACAATCGCAGCCGGGCAGGCATATTCAGGCGCAGGTGCTGTAACTCTTTCTTCCGGGGGAGCCGCAGGCCTAAGTATTACCTCTGCTGACGGCACCGTTACCTTTGGAACGGATAATGACTTGATTCCCACTCTGGGGGCAGGTAATGCGGACATAGGCTCCGCTGTGATCCCTTGGGATAACATCTACGGCACTGCAATATTTCAAAGTGGTAATGCCGTCTGCGATGCAAGCGGAAACTGCAATGCTTCAACAGGATATTGGAATCAAAATGATTCCCTGGGAATCTTGTATCCCAAAAATTCAACTGTTGATGTATTAATAGGCGGAACTGCCACCGACACGGCCAAGTTCGCATTTATGAATGTCGATTCCGGAAATCCCACTGCTTCAATCTCGGGCAATATTGCACTTGGAGCCGAGACCACCACAACTGCTCCGCAAACATTCTTGAATATTTACAACGGTGGTAGCTTTAATGTCCAAGGCTCCGTCGGTGGTGATTCAGTTCTTACCAGTAGGATATATATTGACAGTGCCGGCCAAGTCGGCATAAATAACGCTGCACCCGGCACTCAACTGGATGTTACCGGAACAGGAAGGTTCTCTAGCACCCTTACAGCCAGTAACGGCCTGACGTTAACTACCGGAGCTTTGAACTTAACCGGAACGTCTGGAGCTCTGACTCTATCCGGATTGGGAGCCTCATCCGTTTCCTTTGGAGCAAACGATATCCTCTTTACTGCCGGCAACTTTAATACAACAGCTACAGGCATTAACTCAACCGCAATCGGAGCAACTATTCGCTCGACGGGCGCTTTCACTACCCTAGACTCCAGCGGCAATACCACTCTATCTTCAGGCGCCGGAGCCACAACTACCATTGGCAACGCAACGGGAACATTTGCCGTAACCTCGACTGCTCTAAATGTCACCACAGTCGGGGCGGTATCGGGCGTGACAACGCTCTCAATGAGCAACCAACTTACAAACTCCTATGCAAATACTGCCGCCATAAATCTAACTG
>Ga0315295_10003250_pt1 | contig 13817 bp, 16 predicted proteins | sample YL17G14_0_MG_FD_204453 | JGI IMG/M metagenome (GOLD analysis project Ga0315295, IMG submission 204453) | Sediment microbial communities from Yellowstone Lake, YNP, Wyoming, USA - YL17G14_0 | ecosystem: Environmental > Aquatic > Freshwater > Lake > Sediment | place: USA: Wyoming | collected...
TACCACCCGGAGCACAGGGCCAGTAACTATGAAGATATATCGAAACCGCTGCGCTTGACAGAATATCGAAAGGCGTTGGAGATTGCGGAACAGCTGGGGCTTGACGCATAAGCTTGGGCAAAGAATTGGCGACATCGTTGAGGTCGAGTGGCTCGACACGCACTCCACCGATAGACTAACGCATTTCGAGATCGAAGATCTCGACGAGCCCGAGCCGACCGTCGCTTACGGCGTTGTGATTAGGAACGGTAGCGACTACCTGACCTGGTGATAGAGAAGAATGAAAAGAGGAAAGAGTTTGCGGACGCCTTCGTGTAATTTCTTTCTAATTGAACCGAGCCAACGAATGTCTGGCTCGAACAAGTTCAATACTCGCCCGGTCCCCTCAATCTCTCGCTAGACTGAGAAGAAAAGAAGGAAAAGGTCAAAGGGTTTGTCGGACTGGCCTTGCGCTCTCGATACTGGATTAGAATCTGATTTTCGGCTTCCGAGGCATTCGAACTCGAGCTCGCTCAATGCTCACACCTGAGCATTTGGCGCTCATCGCTCATGAAGTCTGCCAGGCGATGAATGACTCCGTGCAACAGACTTGAAATACTAAGAGGCTGCATAGTAATGAATCCCCGTAGACAAGACATGGTTTTAGGCATCCGTTCGGAGACGTCACTTCCATGATCTTGCCAAGAGTGTGGGAGGAGGAAATGTAGATGGAGCAAGAGTTTAGCGTCAAGCTGCCCAACAAGCCGGGAGAGATCGCTCGATTGACGGAGAAGCTGCATGAGGCAAACATAAACATAAGAGCCATTTCGACCGAGCCCCATGCCGAGGTCGTGCGCCTTGTGAGTGCGGATCCCGAGAAGACCAGGGAGACACTAAAGAAGGCGGGAATGCAGTTCTCTGTGAGGAACGTCCTCGTGGCAAAGCTGGAGGACAAGCCCGGCGAACTCGCGCAGGTCACAAAGATCTTGGCGAATGAGGGCATAAACATCGACGCGGCATACATGCTCGACAGAGACTCGAAGCACGTCCATTACGCGTTTGCCGTGAGCGATGAGGAAAAGGCTAGGAACGTGCTGAAGCTTTAATCAGCGCAGTCCGTCCCTTTCCATGATGAAACGCCTTTCCCCTTTTCTTTTTCTGTTCTTGTCAGATTCGATCAGCCGAGATTCGACTACAAGAAGCTGATTCATGTTCTCTGTCAAGTAGAAGGAGTTTGAATCTATCCATAGACAGACAGTTTCTTGCAGCCTGAATGGGATGAATACTGGGATACGTCTTGCTTGAGGACCGTAAGGGTTCTATTCTCTACCAGTAGTATATACGCCAGCTTCAATCACCGGTATGTTCCGGGCCATGATCCAGGACAAGCCCTCAAGAGCCTACTGCAAGTTCATGACATCAATAAGCCAGTAACCGTTCCTCATGACAGGATTTCCGGTCTTGATTTTGATGTCCGATTTGAAAGAAGGCCCACCAAACACGAAGGTATGATATTCGCCATTCTCACCACAGTAGGTTATCGGAACGTTTGTTGCCTGTCTCCTTAGATCTTCAATTCGCTCGATCCAGGCCAGATCAATCCTTCTTCCTAGGTCGTCTCTCGTCAGGAACTTCGAATCGAGTGCGACAACGATAGCCTTAAAGCCCGCTCCGATGAATTCCTCTATGATCCCTTTCTGATCCATGTTCCACAAAGGGAATATTGACCCCAATCCTGCCTTGCTGGTTACTCTCTCACACCATTCCCGGTTTTGTCGGACATCAATGTCTCCGAAAACAACTCCTTCCGCGCCCTTAGACTCCAATTCCGTAAGAGCTCCAAGGAACATCTCTTCATAGTTGTCATTGCCCACTTTTCTCTGGATTAGAGTCTTTCCGAGTGCATCTGCCTGTTTCCGAATCAGTTCTGCCCTGACACCGTGAAATGCGACTCTTCCGCTGTCTTCGCGATATGTATTGAGGAGATATTGGACATCAAACCCTTCGGACGAGGCTTTCCAGTATGCCAAACAAGAATCCTTTCCTCCGCTCCACGATACGGCAACTCGATTCATATGTAATCGCGCTCGTGACCCATCTTCAGCCACAGAAGAGATGTTCTATCCGTCGACGTCATCTAGCTTCCTCTGTCAGCTCACCTCTCTTCAAGAGCTCGGGGATGATCTCCTCGACACTCTTCATCTCAACTGCACCTGAGGCGACCAAGTCTCTGATGAACGCCTCGGCCTTCCCGCCTACGAAGTCTATGCTCGGGCGACCCTCTGGTCGGAGCAGGAACACCTTCTTGCCCCACTGGAGAGCGGTTCCTGCAGCCTTGAGGTTCCTGAGGTTCCCCTGGCCCACTGGGAACGGCAAGACTACAACCGCCTCGGATTCCGCTATGAGTCTGAGATTCTCGGAATGCGCGACCTGGCTAATCTGGGAGAACGGCACTTCAGCCACGGTAGGAACATCCAACTCTCTTGCCGTCTTGTAGTCTGAATCGAACATGCTCAGGACGCCAACAGAGACGCTGCACCCACTCCTTCGCAAAGCTTCCAACAGTGCTCCCCCTGTGCCCCCGCCACACAATAGGTGCACCCTGATGCCCCCATTGTGGGTGATGGTGTGAGAAGCTCGAGGCCTCATGGAGATCATGTGGGTGATTGGGTCCGTGCTCACAACGACGTCGATCCCGTAGGCCTCCCTTAGTACATTCGCGGTCAGCACTTGATTTGGCGGTCCCATCGCGACCACTATGCCCTGATCGAGGAAGGCTATCTCATCGCAGTATCTGGCGGCGAGATCGACCTCATGGAGGACTGTGATGAGTGGGAGCGGCATCGTTCTGCTCAGGTTTCTCAGCAGATCCATGATCTTGCTCTTGTCATCGGCATCGAGGTAGACGACGGTTTCATCCAACAGGAGTAGCTTCGGCTGAAGTGACATAGCTCTTGCAATGAGCACAAGCTGTTTCTCCGCCTCATTGAGTTCAGCAAACGGCTGCATGGCAAGGTGCCACGTATCAGTCATGACCATGGCCTTCCTCGCAATCTCCTCATCAACCTTCATCTCCACAGATGGGCCATAGATGAAGGGAGATCGTGCTGTCATGACGAAATCGCGCACGGAGAACGCAGGTTCTTTCCCTGAGTCTTGTGGGACTGCCGCAATGGCATTTGCGATTTTTGTGCTGGACAGTATGTGTAGAGGTTTCATATCCGCCAGTATTGCACACTTATTGGAAGGAAGACGACCCACAAGGGACCTGAGAAGCAAGCTCTTGCCGGAGCCGTTGGGCCCCATCAAACCAGTGAGCTTGCCATTTTTCACTTTGGCAGACAAATTGTTCAGAGCCTCGGCGTTCTTGACTGGAGAGGATGGGCCATTAACCTCGCCTTTCGAAGAAGGCCACACTCGTGTATTCCGTACCCTTGCAGAGGTCATTTCCTTATCTCTTTGTGGGACCTAGATACATTCGCACACTCGAAAGTCGTCATTTCGTTCAGTATCTTGCATGATGCCTCAGCAATCATGAAAGCCAATGCTGCACCGGTTCCTTCGCCGAGGCGCATGCCCAAGTCGAGGATGGGATCGAGCTTCAGATACTCAAGCGCATATTTGTGCCCTGGCTCAGCGGAGACATGAGAAGCTATCATATACTCACTGGAATCTGGACAGATTGCGCGTGCAATGAGCGCGGCAGAGCCAGAGACGAATCCATCCAGGAACACGGGAACTCCTCTTGAAGCGGCCTCGAGGGCTACCCCTGCCATTCCAGCAATCTCGAACCCTCCGACTTTCAAAAGTACGTCCACTCCATTCTTGGGGTTGGGAGAATTGATCTTGATGGCCTGCTCGATCGCGCGGACCTTTGCATTCAGGGTAAAGTCATCAATGCCGGTGCCCCGACCTGTGACTGACCTTACAGGATGACCTGTTATCACTGCCGTGATAGCACTGGCCGCGGTAGTGTTCCCTATCCCCATGTCTCCAATGGCAACCGCATTCACCCCCGTATCGATTGTTTCGCTCGCAAGCTGGGCGCCCACATCCAATGCTCGAAGGGCCTCTTCCTTTGACATTGCAGGGCCTCTTGTCATGTTCCTGGTGCCTTTGGCGATTTTCCGGTTGATGATGCAGCTCGGCCATTTGATGTCCGAGGCCACGCCCATGTCCACTACCTTGACCTCGGCGCCTGCAAATCGAGCAAGCACATTGATTGCCGCGCCCCCTCCTGCAAAGTTGAGAACCATCTGTGCGGTCACTTTCGAAGGAAAAGCGCTGACAGACTCCGCAGTGACGCCATGGTCTGAGACCATCGTGAACACAACCTTCCTTCCTATCCTGGGCCTCGGCGTCCTGTATATTCCTGCAAGTTTGATCGATATGGTCTCCAGCCGCCCCAGACTTCCTGGCGGCTTCGTGAGCGAATCCTGGAGGAGCCTAGCGCTTTCGATTGATTCTTCGTCGGGCTTCGCGATTCTCTTTGTGTATGCGGTGATGTCTGGCAATTTACCACTTAAGCAAGCTTGAAATATTGAAAGCGTATTTTATGGTTTCGCCACCGCAGGGGTGAAATATCCCATGAACGCGTTGAAGGTACTGAGGAGCCATGGCGTCAGCCTCGAGTCCATGGTGGAGTTGGGCTTCGAACTCTATGTTGGAGAAGAAACGGGGAGGAAGCTTCAGCAGCTTAAGTCAAAACTGAAACGACTGCTCGAAAAGAACCTGGCAGACCCGAACGTAGCCATGCTTCTAGCCGCCGCCTCTTATCTCGATGAGCTCGCACAAACAGAACGCACAGGCATCTTCCATTCCATGCGAGATCCGCCAGCGCTGGTTGCGGACGAACTCATAGGCATGTCGATAGCGGAATACATCGCCGGGAAAAAGGGACTTTTCAACTACGTTCGCTACGACAAAGCCAAGCCAGGAATCTTAAGCAAGCTGCCTCCGTTCATGGACGATGCAGTTGGAGCTCTCGTGGCGGCCTCCATGACTAGGCTCTTCGAGGAATAACATGGCAGGGGAGCTTTTCGGCCTTCTCACAAGGATTAGGATATCGCGCAAGCCGATGGATCTCGAAACGGCTGCCAAGAAGCAGCATCTCTTCCCGCTTGTCGGTGCAGCCATTGGCTTCTTGGGAGTATTTGTTGCGATAGTCATCAACGCGCTCCTTGGAAGCAGGATGCCTTTCGTCTCAGCAGGTGTGCTGCTTGCGATGTTATACTACTTCACTGGAATAATGCACATCGAGGGCCTGGCGGACTTTGCGGACGGTTTCATGACCGCTGGATCACAAGAGAGGAAGAGGGAAGCGATGAAGGATGTCCACCTCGGTGTTGGCGGCGTGTTTACAGCGACTCTCTATCTCATTCTGATGTTCGGCGCACTCACGAAGCTCTCAGCCGTCAGCGGTGATTGGAAGGATTTCTCGCCTCTGCCATGGCATGTGTCTGCCGCATCTGGGCTCGTACTAGCCGAGATGTCCGGGAAACTCTCCATGAATGCCGCAATGACACTTGGACCGAGCGCCCACGAGGGAATGGGGTCACTTTTTGTAAAAGAATCTAGCGCATGGAAACTGTTGGTTTCTATCACAATAGCGAGCGCGGTGAGTGTGATGGTGTCTGGCTACCTGTTCTGCCTGGTGTTTCTCGGCCTCTTCGCAGGCTTTGTGGTTACAATGATAGCAAGGAGGAATTTCGGTGGCGTGAGCGGCGATGCTTTCGGTGCCGCGAACGAGATCGGCAGACTGGTAACATTGCTCGGTTGGGTGATTGCGATTTGAAGGGAATGATAATGGCTGGAGGAAGGGCTACAAGATTTCGTCATCCAGAGGAGAAAGGAGTTCTGGAAATTGAGGGAAGGACGCTTCTCGAGAGGTCAGTGGCTGCATTGAAGGCTGGCGGTGTGGATGATATCTCGGTTGCAGTAACTCACCGAAATCCAAGAACAAGAGATCTGGCAAAAAGGCTGGGAATAGCGACAATCGAAACAAGAGGTGAAGAGTACCACCAGGATATCCTAGAACTTCTTGCTGAGCAGGGAAACTTCATCAGCTTGAATGTCGACGTCCCCTTCGTAAGGGGAAGCCATGTAAAGAAGCTCACGGATGCAATAGAAGAGCACAGCATAGCCTGTGTTGTTCCCGCTTGCGTGAGCATGATCAAGCCTGATCAAGACTCGATCATGATTGACGCAGAAAGGACTCGGATGCTATGGATCGGCCTTAACTTCGTAACGGCGAACCCTGAGACCTCTCTGCTCGTGTACGATGACCCCCTCCTAGCAATCAACGTGAACACCGAGGAGGATCTGCTGACCGCACGGAAATTGGCAAAGGGTCTTAGACTATAGGTCCGGCTGTGTTCAAACCAGTACCTCGGCACGCCCCCTCAGATTGCCAGTTAGCAGATCATGATTCCTCTCGAATCAGCCCGTTAGTCGGATTCGTCAGCCCGATCTCGCTTTGGCACAATTGGTGCGCCGGCAACTAGCCTTTGCCCCTCGGACAGGCTAGCAGACACTCGAAGCAAAGCTTTCCCTTTCTCCAAGTCTTGTCAACCCATGAGCCGCAGGCCTTGACGTCGATCGCGTCCTCGATGTTCTTTGGGTGATCCTCGAACTCCACATATCTTATCGCTCTCACTGGACACGAGCGGACGCACATCTCGCACTTTCCGCACTTGTTCTTCATTGGTTTCCCAGCAGGCAATGGCATGTCCGTGAGCACCGTCACAAGGCAGACTCTGGGACCGAAGTCTCTAGTGATGAGCAGTGTAGACCTACCAATCCATCCCAAGCCTGCTGTCTTTGCCAAAGCCTTGTGAGAGATCTCCCCTCGCCAATACAACGGACCGCTACGCGAGACTCTTTTGTCGGGTACAACTATTCGCGTTGAATATCCCTTCTTCTCGATGAAGCTCTTCAGGTTCTTCGCGATTTGGTCCAATCTGGGAAATGCGAAGCCGTCTTCAGTGGATGAATCGAACTTTCCCCATTGTTCGAGACTGATCGCCACGCAGATCCCGTATTTGAATTCATTAAGGAGATTTGACGGGAATGTGAATATGCCATTCAGTCTCTCTAAATCAGCGAACCCGACGACAGCCGCACCGCCATTCCTTGCGATGCGTCTGATTTCTCCGGCATTCTCGATCTTGCTCAATGGCATCTGACCCACTGATGGTGCCCCATCGAAATAGCTTTTCTGCGAGGTGGCAGAAACTGCGGCGGCTCGAGGTTTTCTAGAGTCTTGAAGTCAAGAGTTCGATCAGGGGAAATCGCATGCTTTTGGACGCGATCTTCTTTCCGTTCCTTTGCCGAGCTTCCCCTCGTACCATTAGTACTGCTCTGGCATGAATGCTTTCCGGACTCTCTTGCTTCTTCATCTGGCACAAGACCTTGGGAAAGGAGAGGCGATTCAAATTCCGACCACAACCTGGGTTTGCCATATTCCGAGATAGAAGGCCATATCATTCTAGGGCTTCCATTTCTTGTGTGCATCCTCAAAGATTCTTCCCATACTCTCGACCAGTCTTGCAGCACATTCTCCACCTTGATTCCGATTGACATTAAACTCAGTGATCACGAGTCCTCCAAATGAAGGAGTTGATATGAACACATTCAATGCGGCCATGGTCTCTGAGTAGCTCAGTCCATTTCTGTGGGGGACGTCTACTGCCGCAAAATCCGCAAGGTCGATAACATCCAAATCGAAGTGAACGACGACGCTATTGAGCGTGGGGTCCAAATGTTCGATTGCCTTTTCTGCGGCGATCTTGGCGTTCCCTCGAACGATGGCTGACGGAAACTTCGTGGTCGTGATTTGAGAAAGTGACTGTAACTCAATCGGATCGATCCAACCAGAGTCAAGATTGTATCCGAACATAACAACGTCCTTTTCGTCCATGAGCGGACAACGTGGACCGATCTGTATGAGTTCCTCTGACCCCTTTCCCAGGATATGAGCCATGACCATACCATCATAGATTCCAGACAGCGTGGTTTCTGGAGTATTCAAATCGACATCACCATCAAAATAGACGAGTCCTAGCTTTCTCTCGTGGTTCAGGAAGCCTGCAAGGACACCGAGTGTCACTGTGCAATCGCCACCCAGCACTATGGGTTTCGCATTGGATTCAATAGCCCTGCTGACTTCTTTAGCAACTCGTATGGTTACTTCCCTCACCTGAGCGAGATTCTGGCGTCTCGGATCCTTATAGTCTGGATTGTAGGTTGTCATAGGCAAGTCGCCAAAATCCACAACCTGCAAACCGGCGGAACAAAATCGTCCGACCAGACCCGCCTCACGGAATGACGATGGGGCTAGTTCTTGACCAGTTTGTCGTGCTCCGGCACTCGATGGGACTCCGATGACAGCAATCTTTTTCATGCTATACCATGGAGGAAGGTGTCTGCGCGTCTCCCAACAGTGGGGGGAGGATGATGTGAAATGTGATTGTGGATTCGCGGAGTCACCTGTATCCCTCCGAAAACCCCGCAACCCTTGCAATGAGTTAAGGCTTCTACCGTCCTTGGACGGCATTCTCGACTGCTACCCGGCTCCCACAAATAGAGTCCCCTGTCTTAACGACCGACTAAGAAGGCCAGTCGTTCACTTATCCACCACTTTCTGACAGGCACTGCATAGCCCGCACCTTTGAGAGGCCGTCGCAAACAGTATTTGCCCACAACGAGGGCATAGTTTTGCCTCGACTAGGCTATTCCGTCTGGCGCAGCTCGTTTTCATTCAACCCAACCTGTAATGTAGTCTTTCCCTCTCATCCGCTGCATCGTAATGCAGTATCACATGAACTTGTCCAGGTCGAGCTTCGGAGCGCTCTTCTGCTGCTGTTCGATGGCTGCATATATCTCCTGGGCGACGAAGTAGCAAGCCAACAACAGCACCGGATGTGACCCGTGTGGATCTCCAGCATGTTGATCCGTTGACATAGAATTCCTGCTCGGTTCATTCCTATCTTGTGCTTGCTTCACGGAGCTTCAAGAACGGATACGAGTTCCGCAGCAGCTGCAATTGAGCTTTCCTTAGGTGTTCTCCGAAAGTCGACCGAGAGACTCCTTCCCTTCCGGCAATGCGGTCCATCTTAGTTCTCGCAGGGACGTCGAGAAGACCGTTCTCGAATGCCAACACAAGCGCGCGAATCTGCCGCTCTGTCAAACCCTCGAAGAAGTGGACAGGTATCACGGAGAGGTCGTGAATTACATCTAGATGTTCCCGGGGTTGGTTGGATACAATCTCCACTTTACCAGTTCTCTTTACCTCTGCAATGAAATGTTGGAGCGAGGTCCTGCCTTTTGACAGGATTCTGTGGGTCTCCCAACCATTGCCAAATATCACAGGGGGGATTAGCCAGACATCGCTCTCGTCGGCTATAGTGCCTACCGACCGATATTGTCTGCAGGCGCAAGCGCGCATAACTGTCAGAGCAGAGCGTCCGTCTTGGACTATTTCGCGAGCGCACAGAGATTTCTGAGCTGCTTTCAGAACCTCCGGAAGAGGCAAGGAATCCGGCACAGAGATCTGCAGAATCTCGTTCGAGCCATTGCACCAGAGTACCATCTTCGCATCTGGAAAGGACGCCGAGAAGTCACAGAACGGGCACGGATGTTTTATCCTTACTCTGGTATCGAGGAAATTCACAATTATCTACATCATTCGGAACCTAATAAGCTTTTGCCGCCCTAGGGCGGTTCCTGCAATGAGCCGCCCAACGGAGGCTTAAAGCTCAATTCCGTGAGATGTGTACTCTTCAAGCGTGATGTCACCAGAACTCATATTGGCAATGAATGCAAGAAATCCTGGCAGCGGGCTTTCAAAGAATAGGAGGGAGCTCGCACGGTATCTGGCACGCGAGCGCGGGTTTAACTCAGTTGAACTGAGACGCATTTGCGCATTCTGCAGATCGGGGGAACACGAACCGCTCCCGAAGAACGCAAGGAGAGTTGTGAGAGCGAGATTCTGTAACGACAAAGGAAGTCATTTCCCTCTTCTCTTCTTCCTCATTCTCATGGGCGCGCTCCTCCTCTCCTTCTTTTTCTTGGCCTTGATATGACTGTATCATTGGGGGATCTGACATGAACACATGCGAGCGAGTGACATCATGAGCGAGAGGGTGGATGAAAAAGAAGGAGTATCCTGTACCTACTGCAATCACTTCATCCTTAAGGACGAGTCGGTATGTCCCCGCTGTGGGAATGTTCGATTTGCGTCAGCTAGCTCTGAACGAATGTCTGTGGCGCTCGGGTCACCGCGAGATTCCGTCCGCAAAGCCGTCAAAGAGGGACTGATTACCAGCGAACAAGGAGACCTTCTGGATCAAACTATCGCGAGAGCATGTCTGCTGGATTTCGAGAAGAGGAAGCAGCTCTTGGTCCTGATTAAGACAATAGCCGAGGAGAATGATCCACTCAAGCGCAGAGAACTCGCTGGGCGCCTCAGGCATTTCATTGGTCCATTAAGTTTCCTGGATGAACTAGTTCTAAACTTTGAAAAATCATTCGGACTTCGATGAGCTATCCAGGCCAGTGTCAATTTGTCTCATTCTCTGACAGCAGGCCTTGAAGAACAGGAGAAGGGGGGTTGGTGCGTTGTCCCGAGACTCGATTCTGTCCGATTGACTTTGAGCTGGCATATGTGATGTCGGAGCCGGCTGTGTTCAAACTAGCATCTTAACCATCTCTGGGAAAAGCCCATAGGGAGGAAAGGCTATTAGGAAAGGAAATCATGACTCTTAGCAGCTTCAACCGAGCGATTGTGGTCGTGGCGTCTCTGGTTATCCCCCCCAGTGGGAATCATTGCTGGGGGATACTACATGATAAGGCCTGAGCGAGAAAACGACATTCTTGGCATCGTTTGCTTCGTTCTCGGCCTCGTGAGTTTGGCAATCGCATATAGTATTTCATCCCTTGGATGAGAAAAAGGAAAGGGGTTTGCGCCGAAACGTCAATCCGCTTTGATTGAACCGACTAGTAGACTGTCTGGCCTTTCTCCTAGCCTTTCCGTAGATAAACCTTGTCAGGCATAGCCAGGCAGAGTTTCTTTCGTTTCAATCACGGGGGGATTGACGATTGACACGCTATCCGACTCCTCGAAAGCTCGGACGACCTCAAGCCTTGCGCAGTCGGAAAATACCATAGGGAGGAAAGACGATACCAGCCAGACGGGAATGGTATGAAGTGTCCGAGTTGCTGGGCTGAGAATCCTGAAGGCGCAAGATTCTGTCAAGCGTGCGGCCACAGTTTTCAATCCAGCCTACAAGATTGGTCAAGCATCTGGGATCAGCTGGCCACCGGCTTGTCGAATCCAAGAGTTCTGTTGAAGATGGCGCTGCTGTCTGTTGGATCGATAAGTGCTTGCCTTATCGTGATTACCTTGTTGCCAGCCTCGGAATTGAAGGCCGGACTAGTCTTCCTCATCATAGTAGTTGCAGATGTCCTCGGGTATGTTTACATCACGAAGAAATGGAACGAAAAGTGATGAGGTTTGGCTCCTACCTCAGTCCCTGCAGATTGAAGTCGGAAAAACGAGAAGGGGTTTGTGCCGAGCTCAATCCCTTCTGATTGACGGTACGAACTCGACCTACTGGCTGTGCGCTTGAGCTTATCCTTACAAATAACTATCTAGGCATAGCCAGGCAACTGTTCTCTTCGGTCGACCAATTCATCATAACATCCATAGGGGAGGAAAGGCGATATGGCTCGGGGAATGGCGATGAAATGCCCGAGCTGTGGAGCTGAGAATCCCGAAGGTAAGATCTTCTGTGGAGACTGCGGTACGGGGTTGCCACAACCACCGCCACCAGTCCAGCCTATGCAACCAATGCCTATCCAGCCGAGACAGAGCTGGTTCAAGTTGAATTCGAAAAGCCTTCTAGTGCTCGCCATTGTGGTCGCACTTGTACTGGTCTCCGTCGGCCTTGTGTATACGCAACCCTGGTCGAAGGTAAAGGTTCTAGTCTATAACCAAGATGGCCATGATCTAGTCCGCGTGGCGATCTATGTCGATGGCGTACAGAAAACCGTGATTGACATTGCGGCTGGTCAAGGCGGCATCATTGGAGTATGGCCTGTATCATCGGGATCGCACACAGTCGGGATAGACTACTTCTATTCCTTCGAAGCGTCAGCTCTGGATGATAGAATAGATTGGTCCGTTGACACTTCTGTGGGACCGTTCTATACGAAGAACGTTTTCGCGTATATTGGGGCAGCAGAGGCAGCTATGCAACCTAATCTCGTCCAGGACCTCAGCTACCATGCTGACTCAACAGATGACATTGTCACTATATGGGGAAATGTCTACAATTACGGCACAAGAGACGGCTTTGGGACACTAACAATCACGATTTCGGATTCAAGAGGATGGAGCATCACGGACACCATTGAGCTTGGAAAAGTTGTCAAGGGAGGATCTGTTAATGTCAGCCGTTCATATTCCTGGCCATATTACTACAACGGTCACTATTCATATGGCGCAGTCACAACATCGAGCTACACCTTGACACAGGTCTTGGCATAGGAAGAAAGAGAAAAGGGGTTTGTGCCGAGCCGTCAATCCCTGCTGATTGACCCCTTCGCCCATTACGCTGGCTCGCAACCTACCGTCTCGGAACGAAGACAGCAGGAAAAGACCATAGGCGAGGAAAGGCGATTGGGTTCGTAAGCCGGTAGGTATCATGATGAAATGGTCTATGCTGAGACGTCGAGCCTGGATAGTCCTTGTGATTCTTGACACGTGTGCAATCCTGACCACTCTCTCGGGCATCGGCTTGTTGCTTGGTTTGAAGCCAGAGAATCTCTACGGTCTAGTCTTCGTTGCTACGGGTGTAGGCTTCTTGTGGTACGTTTCGCGTCCGATTCTCAAAGGTAAGTCCCCCGAGAGAAGCCCATAGGGGAGGCAAGGCGATTGGGATTCAGGAGGAATGGATTGATGATACAGGACCAGATCAGTTTGAGCAAGAAGAGCGTAGTTGTTGGATGGATTCTGCTCATCCTTGGATTGATTGGCGTAATCCTAGCTTTGGTCGTCAATCCTACTTGGCAACACAACAAGGAAATCATGGCAGAGAAGGAATACTTCGGCATTGATACGCCAGAGGAGCATGCCACACTTGACATCCAAATGGGCCTGGTGCTCGGCGGATTGTTGGTTGGAACGCCGATTCTTCTCGTGGGTGCATATCTAGTGGCCATAAGAACGTCATACAATAGAAGAATCGAAGGAGCGTTTATTCAGAAGGCTATGCAACCGTCTCAAACGTACCAACCAGCTCTGTCGCCCAAAGGTTTCTGCCTATACTGTGGAGACCAGCTGGTCTCAGGAAGAGAATTCTGCCCCAAATGTGGAAAGAGTAGAAAAGACTGAAAAAGGAAAGGGGTTTGTGCCGAGCCGTCAATCCCGTCTGATTGACCGTGTCAGACAGACTCACTGGCAATCCTCGTATCAGTTCTGATACAGATAACGATACATTTATATGCGCACAGTAAAATGATAACTCGTTATAATCCTGTCAGTAGCCAATGGGATTCAGAGCTATCGACAGGCGGAGCTTGGTACGTCTTGGCGGGAAGTTACCTCAAGCAACTCCAACTAGCTAAGCAGCTAGAGGAGAAGACAAAGGAAGCACAGAAGAACAGAGGCCTCGCTGAGAAAGAAAATAGCGCTCTCGATCTATTTCTGAAATTCTGCAAAGAAAGCGATGTGGACCTTACATCTGTCGAGAAGCTTCAGCGGGACTTTGAGGCTTCGATGGCGTCCAAGGACTATCAGGCCGCCTTGGCGCACGTCAGGAAAGCCAAGGATGAGGCGA
>Ga0315295_10003251_pt1 | contig 13816 bp, 10 predicted proteins | sample YL17G14_0_MG_FD_204453 | JGI IMG/M metagenome (GOLD analysis project Ga0315295, IMG submission 204453) | Sediment microbial communities from Yellowstone Lake, YNP, Wyoming, USA - YL17G14_0 | ecosystem: Environmental > Aquatic > Freshwater > Lake > Sediment | place: USA: Wyoming | collected...
GGTCGTACGCGTGGAGCATTACGTCTGGTGACGGCTGGGGTAACACCCCGCCTGCGCTCTATGTGGACGGCGTGAAGATCGACGACTACTCAATGGAGCCGGAGGCCGGGGGCGACACGATGGGAGAGGCCGGGCCGGCGATGACACCGATGCTGCCCACTGTCGGCGTTTATGCGCACGAGTTCGGACACGTCCTCGGACTTCCTGACGAATACGACTACGGCTACGAGTCGAATGGTACCGGAAGAATCAGCCTCATGGCCGGTGGAAGCTGGAACAGAGTGCCGGACGTGTACCCGGACTGCGCGGGAAACTCGCCCCCACATCCGAGCGCGTGGGGCGCCGCCTATCTGGGCTTCGTGACGCCAGTCACGGTGACCACTACGACTATCGGGCTCACCATTCCGCCCATCGAGACAACCCCCACTAACGCGATTTACAAGGTCGTGTATCCGGGCACGAGCGGCAAGGAGTACTGGCTCCTAGAAAACCGGCAGCAGATCGGCTTCGACCAGGGGTTCGTCAGGATGACCAGTGCCGCCCACGGCCTTTGCATATACCATGTTGACGAAAACGTGATGGGCAGGACCTTCTGGAGGCCGAATGAGGCTGAATGCGTGAGCGGCGGCGTCTACCAGGGCCAGACGAACTGCAACTGCGCCACACTGCCACCGAATCCAAACAACGGCGAGAAGTGGTACGGCATATCGGTCGAGCAGGCAGACGGCCTCTATCAGCTGGAGCTCGGAGCGAGTGGCGGCTCCTGGCAGGATTTCTACCCGAACGCGTCCGGCAAGACCACGTTCAACAGTAGCACCGTTCCCAACTCGAGCTCTTATTACAATCACTACTCGTGTGCGGGACTCATGGCAGCCACCAACATCAGCGAGGTGGGCCAGAACATCACGCTCAATCTTACACCCGACGCGGTGCTGCCGGCCGTAACTGTGATCAAACCGAACGGAGGCGAGGTCTTCTACATCGGCACACAGGACACGATCAGGTGGACTGCGAGTGACAACCTGGGCGTTGACCACATCAACATCTATTACTCCACGAACGGTGGCAGCACGTTCCCGTACACCGTGGCCACTGGGGAAGCAAACGACGGCGTGTTCCTCTGGACCATCCCCAACACCATGTCAGACAACTGCATCGTGAAGGTGGTCGCTTATGACGCCGCCCAGAACCAGGGCGTGGACGTGAGCAACGCCGCGTTCACGATAAGGGGAACGCCGGTCATCCCGGCGCTCTCGCCGCTTTGTGTCGTGGCACTGGCCATCGCGCTTGCGGCAGTTGCTGCAGTGTTGATCGGAAGGAGAAGGCTCGCCAGGAAGAACGGCTAGCGCCGGGGGGCGGCCCCCTGGCAAGCAGCTTTGGGCGCATGCGAACGACACAGGGGATACGGGAATACAGACGGCAGTAAGAGTGGCCGCCAGCTGCGACGTTACACATCAGCAACGGGCGGCGGCCACATCGGGCGACGGTGAAAGTCTGCAGGGCGCTCGTGCCACAGAGAAGATATCCGGCTGAGGATTCGGAAGCCCCGGCTGAGGAAGATTCTTGTGATGGCGGCTTCCCGGCAGCAAGAAGAAGGCCGGTTCGAAAGGGTCGGCCTTCTGCGTATTTTCTCCAGTTTCTTGACTTAAGTCAAATACCTTTCTCGGGCTTTCCGCTAGAATTCGGCCAACAACAAGGGTGAGTGAATCGGCTAGTTTGGGAAGAGGCAAAAGGTGAGCACGAATTCCATCCGTGGCGGGTGCCGGTTCAACTCACCCGATTCTCTTACACCCTTATCCTCACGTCCACCACTCTGCAGTCTTCCTTCGAGGGCGACAGAATCATCGGGTTGATGTCCATCTCCTGCACCTGATGAAAGTCCGTCACGAGCTGGGCCAGGCGCTGGAGGCACTCGATGAGCACGTCGATGCAGACTGGCGGCTCACCCCTGACACCTTTAAGCAGCGCGTAACCCCTGATGGACTCAACCATCTCTTTCGCGTCGATGTCTGTGAGCGGCGTCACGCCGAGCTCGACGTCCTTCAGGACCTCAACGTATCTGCCGCCGGTGCCGACTAGCAGGAGCGGCCCGAACTTTGCATCGAGGGACATCCCGAGGATCATTTCCTTGCCCGGCTGGGACATCTCCTGGATGAGGAACTTGTCCACCTTGTCCTCAAGGCCCGCCTCGGCGAGCTTCCGCTTCATCTCCACGAAGGCCCACACGAGTTCCTTCTCGTCTTTTATGTCGAGCACGACACCGCCGATATCAGACTTGTGGATGATCTGCCTGCCCGCCATCTTGAGCACCAACGGGTAGCCGACTTCCTCGCCGGCGGCGTGGAGCTCCTCCAGCTCCCTGATTTCACGCGCCTTGCAGACCGGGAAGCCATACGCCTGAAGCACCTTGTACGCATCAAGTTGCTCGAGGTAGCCGCCGCCCGCCTTTATTCTTTCGTCGAGTATTGTCTGGACCGCGGCCTTGTCGACGTCGAACTTCCGTACCTTCCCTTCCGGCCGTTCTTTGCTGAGGTGATATCTGTACATCTCCGCGCAGACGTGCGCTGCGGCCTCCGGGAAACGGTAAATGGGGGGGCAGTCAGGCACCATCTTCGGGAATTCGTCGAAGAACGATTCCTGCGCCATGAAGAAGCCCACTACCGGCTTCGAATACCGGCGTTTCACCTCCGTTATGGCGAGCGCGATGTCCATCGGTTTCACCATGACCGGAGGCGTGAACCCGACTATCACCATGTCTATGTTATCGTCGGCGAGAAGCAGTGAGAGACACTTGCTGTAAGTGTCCGCGGTGGCACTGGCGATCATGTCTATGGGATTGACCAGAGAGGCCTCTGCGGGGACGAGCGTTGCGAGTTTCTTTTTCGTTTCGTCGGAGATGGTGGCCATCTTGAGGCCGAAACTGACGCACGCGTCCGTGGCCATGATGGCGGGCCCGCCGCCGTTTGTCAGTATGGCCACGCGATTTCCTTTGGGAATCGGGCACTTGGTCAGGGCCAGGATCATGTCCAGCATCTCCTCGATGGTCGTGGCCCTGATGACGCCGGTCTGTTTCAGCAGCGCCTCGATGGCAACGTCCGGCGCGGCGAGTGCGCCTGTGTGCGAAGATGCAGCCCGCGAACCCGCCTCGGTCCTTCCGGATTTGACGACAATCACGGGTTTCTTCTTCGCTATGCGCTTCGCGAGCCCGGTGAACACGCGAGGCTCGCCGAACGATTCGAGATAGAGCGCGATTACCTGCGTGTGCTCGTCGTCTTCCCAGTATTCCATAAGGTCGTTGCCCGAGACGTCCGCTTTGTTGCCCACGCTGGCAAAGTAGGAGAATCCGATGTTGAGCTGTTTTGTCAGGTTGAAGATGGCTATGCCCAGCGCGCCGCTCTGTGACATGAACGCGGTGCTGCCGGGCAGGGGGTCCGCCGGACCGAACGAGGCGTGGAGACGCACTTCTGGAATGCCGGTCAGGATGCCCATGCAGTTGGGACCTATGAGCCTCATCCCGTACTTGTGGATGATCTCGACCAGCTTGTTCTCCCGCTCGATGCCCTCACCTCCGACCTCTCTGAAACCGGCGCTGATGACGACGAGTCCCTTCACGCCCTTTTTCCCGCACTCCTCCACAACTCTTAAAACCTGCTCTTTCGGCACGATGACCACGGCCATGTCGACTTCGTCCGGAACGTCCATGATGGAAGGATACGCCTTCATGCTCTGGATGTACTCGGCCTTGGGGTTGATCGGGAACACTTTTCCGTTGAACTCGTAATCAATGATGTTACGGAAGAGCTCCCGCCCGATTGCGCCCTTCTTAGTGGACGCGCCTATTACGGCCACGGACCGAGGTTTGAAAATGTAATCCAGCTCTTTCATTGGTTTCCGTTCCTTCATTTCCCCTTACCCTTCTTTCTCGACTGATCTCTTTGCGGTGTTTTTCCTGAGGCGAGCTTTTCGGTCAGATGGTCTGCGGTTGTCTTGCCCTTAAGTGTGCTGGCTCCCCCAGTCTCGGCAGAGGAGCCAGCTTGTTGCCCTCGCTTAAATTCGTTGCTCCGACGCTTTGTCACAGAGCTATCGTGGCACTATCACAAAGCTGCCTTTTACTTCGTCAGGCTGGCAGGAGGGTTCGGTATCACGCCCTCTCTCATGAGCAGCTTCGTGGTGTCACGCGCGCGCTTGATGATGGCGGACGCAGTCTCAAAGTGTTTCTCCTTGCTCAACTTGATCTGAGCCACGCCCTCTTTGATGGCCTGCGCTCCGACCGCCACGGCCTCTCTCGGGTAGACGTCCCACTCGTCCATCTTCGGGACGATGTACTCCGCGCTGAGGCCCTTGTCCTGGGCGCAGCGGGCGAGCTCGTACGAGGCGGCCAGGCACATCTGGTCGGTGATCGTCTTTGCTCTTACGTCGAGAGCGCCCCTGAAGATACCCGGGAATCCGAGGGAGTTGTTTATCTGGTTCGGGAAGTCTGAGCGGCCGGTAGCGACTATCTTCGCGCCGGCTTCCTTGGCCTCCCACGGCCATATCTCGGGAATGGGGTTCGCGCAGGCGAACACGATGGCGTCCTTGTTCATCGCCTTAACCCATTCTTTCTTTATCACACCCGGGCCGGGCGTAGAAAGCGCGATGCAGGCGTCCGTGCCCTTCATGGCCTCGGCGATGCCTCCCTTGCGCTGTTCTTCGTTCGATATCTCGCATATGTGCCATTTCTCGACAAACTTCTCCTTGAGCTCGGTGCGGCCCTTGTGGAGGAGCCCCTTGCTGTCAGACATGTAGATGTTCTTCGGATCTACACCTGCTTCCATGAGAAGTCTCGCGATGCAGATGTTGGAGGCGCCTGCGCCGACCATGGAGACCTTGATCTTGTCTATCTTCTTGTTGACTATCTTGACCGCGTTCACGAAACCGGCGACTGTCACTGCAGCGGTGCCCTGCTGGTCGTCGTGCCAGACCGGAATGCTGCACTCGCGCTTCAGCGTGTCTAGGATTCTGAAGCACTTCGGCATGGCGATGTCTTCGAGATTGATCCCGCCGAAAGAGGGCTGCAACCACTTCACCGCAACGATGAAGGCATCCGGGTCTTTGGTGCCCAGACAGATCGGGAACACGTCAACGCCGCCGAGATATTTGAAGAGGAGGGCCTTCCCTTCCATCACCGGGTAGCCTGCCTCGGGTCCGATGTCACCGAGCCCAAGCACCCTGCTTCCGTCAGTGATGACGCCCACGAGGTTCCACTTGTTTGTGTACTCGTATACTTTCTCGGGGTTCTTGACGATGTCTTTGCACGGCTCGGCAACACCGGGTGTGTACCAGATGGCAAAGTCGTCAAAATCCCTGACGACGCACTTCGGGAAGACTTCGATCTTGCCTCTGAAGAAAGGATGAAGCTTCATGGAATCCTTGCCCGGCTTCATTGCTTTCTCGAGAAGCTCCTTCTCGTTAATCATAGACCTCCTCCTGTGTTAAACGGCCCTCTCCGAATCCTCCTCCTGGTCGTTGCCGGACCAGACAACCCGGAGGGCGCCGCAAAAAACGCAAATGTCCTTAACCACGCACCAGGAGTGCGCGTTGAAATCCGTCGAATTCCACATTATCCCGGCGGCAGCCTCAGAAGCGGCCCTGCGTTCCACGGGCCCGGGAAAGGCAGACTGAATGACCAGCCTCCTTCGCTGAGCCCGGCACGGGTCGAATTGCCCTGGCACTCCCTTGGAGGGGGTCAGCACCACGAACCCCGCCGAGTCCCCCGTGGAATTGCCGCCTTTTCTACAAGAAAGCGATTCTCTCACAGGCGGGGACAGGATGCAAGGGAAAGTCTGATAACTGAGGAAGAGACCTATGACGCCGTACCGGGAGCTGGCGCAATGGTCGGGGTCAGGCCATTATTCGTTGAAATGTAGATAGTTACGCTGATGCGATGGCCGGTCAGATCACCACGCAAATCCGGGTCCGCGTGGCGTGGTGGGTCGTGAACTCGTCCGCAGTGTCGGGGCCGTAGGCGAGCAGGACTGTGTAGCTGCGCCCCGGAATGAGTGGGCGGTCCCTGGGGTCCCCCGAATCGAGGGGGATGGCGAAGCTTATTTCCGTGGAGCCCTGGTACTCGCGGCCCACGGCGTCTATCACGTTGTTGGTTCCGTTGGCATAGACGTCGGGCCGATGGAGGGTCGGCCCGGAGCCAAACTCGTCGCTCATATATGCCTTTTCGCCGATGACGTAGCCGAGAATGATGTTAGCGTCCTGCATCCGGACGCTGGGCGCGAACCCGACCCCCACCCATCCTCGTGTAGGAGCCACCACGTTGATCCTCAGGAGGGAACCGTCCACCTTCCAGCGAAAAGTGATCCCCGCAGAGTTTACTGAATTGAAGCCCCGTGTGCCGAAACCGACCGGGCGCGTGGCTCCGTCGTCACATCCCAGAATCAGAATGAGGCAGAGGGAGAAAAAAAGAAACAACCCGGAGCTAATTGTGCGGACCTTGGTTGTCTTGACCATAACGACGGCCGTCTACCCCCTTCACTCGAGCACTTCCAGCAACCAGTCTAATCTGATGCGCGGCGAACCAACCCCGACGGCCGCCCGCCTCCTTCATTCTAGCATGTCCAACAAACCTTGCGCATCAAGTATGGTCAGGTCGCCACGCTCGACTTTGATGAGTTCTCCATCCTGCAGTTTCTTCAGCGCTCTCGACAGGGTCTCCGGGATGGTCCCCAGCCTGGATGCAAGCAGGCCCTTTTCGACGTCCAGCGTGATCGTCTGGCCGTTCGCGAAGGGGATCTTGAGCCTCCTGGCGAGGACCACCAGGTAGTTCACCAGCCGGCCTTCGACCGTGCGCAGCGAGAGACTGCCCACCTGTTCTGCCATGAGTCTGATCCACGTCGCCATCGAACCAAGCATCTTGAGCCCGACTGCACAGTTCCTGCTCAGCTCCTCGACCAGGGCTTCTTTGGGGAAGAAGATGGTCTGTGAGTCCTCGAGCGCGCTCGCTGAGGCGGGGCACGTTCTTTCTTCAAAGAAGATACACGCCTCGGCGAAGCTGAAACCTGGCTCTATGACGTGGAGAATGTGCTCTTTTCCATCTGGCGATATCTTGAAGACCTTTATTCTGCCCTGTTCTACCAGGTGAAAACCGGTGGTCTCGTGACCCTCGAGAAAGATGACCTTCCCCCTCGTGAACTTGCGCCTCTGGGCGATGCTCGCGAGCGACGCGAGTTGGGTCTTGGTCAGTCCCGCGAACATGTTGAATCTCGCTATGGCCTTGTCCAGCTCAACTGGCGGCTTCGGCAATCTTCTGGTTGGACACATGGTCGCTCCTTGCGCGTGGGCGCGGCGCACTGCGCAGTACTCCGAACGAATGCTAATCCTTTTCCGGAATCTCCACTGTCCAGCGCTCCCCCGTCACCGTTTCCATTGACACAGGGTTTTCCACTGCGGGGGAGAGTCTGGTTCCCCATATGATAAACCCGGCGGACGCGCAAATTCCCAGGATGCCCACTGGGCCCCATACAAAAAGGGCGTTTCCTCCGCTCGCGTCCATGGCGAGGCCACCCAGGAAAGGCCCCAGGAAATGCCCGACCGAGCTGAAAAGCTCATACGTGCCCATGTACCTGCCGTACCTTTCGGGTGGCGACATGTTGGCCACAAGCGCGAGCGACGCGGGACTCGTGAATATCTCCCCAAATGTTACCACAACCATGCTGATGAATAGCGCCGCAAAACCCGCGCCGAAGGCCGTCTCGAAATAGCCCGCGAACGCAGCCGAGAAGTAGCCCACGGCATAGAGGAGGCTGCCCACGGCCATGACGCGCGACATCCTGAATCGTTCCAGCAGCTTCACGCAGGGAAACATCAGCACCACCACCATGAGGCCGTTCAGGGAGTAGACGTAGCCGAGCTGGACCTTCGAAATGCCGACCCAGTCCACCGAGTAGACCGAGAATGCCATGATGAGCTGCGCAGCCACCACGAAGAGAAGCATGGAGATGAGGTTGTAGCTGAGAAACACCTTGTCGCGCGAGACCATTGCCATGTCACGGATGCTGAGCTTCTCGGTGTGCGTGCCTTTTCTTGTGTCTCTGAGCAAGGCGAGAAGGAAGACGAGGCCGGCCGCAGTCACAATTCCTGAAATGAGAAAGAGGAAAGCGTAGGACCTGGATGCCAGGAACCCTCCGAGGGCCGGCCCAATCGCCCATCCCAGGTTCAAGCCTATGCGGAGAAGAGCGTACGCCTCCTGACGTCGCGCCGGAACCGTGACGTCCGAAATAAGTGCGCCGGCCGGCGGCTCAAAGAGTCTCCCCGTAAACGTGCTCAGGACCACGAGGCCGGCAATCGCGGGAAAGCCCGCCTTGCTCCAGACGGCGAGGCTCATGGCGAAGAAGATGAGAGTCCTGAGAAACAGGGCCGTTACCATCACGCGTTTGCGCCCGAACTTGTCCGACAGCTCGCCGCCCACGAGCGATGCGACTGCTCCTGCAAGGCTCGAGCCCAGGAAGATGCTCCCGATGGCCGTCATCGAGATGTGCATGACGTCATGGAGATAGAGACCGAGAAACGGGAAGACGACGGAGAACCCGAGCGCGGTGATGCCCCTGCACAGGACGAGGACGTGGACGTTTCTGTCGTGCCCCTTGATAGTGGTTTGCAGCCGGAGGAACGATGATTTGACGGAGGATATTGTCATTGATTACTGGACTTGTTATTCGTGGCGCCATGCTCCGGCGCGGGTTGCCCCTGTGCCGTCCGGCAGCTAGCTCTTAACGTTCGTCCGGTCGCGTCACAGTGTCTCGGGCAAGTCTCGTCCCTCTCCCACCACAACCCGTCGCCGCTGCCATGGTCAGACTTCAGAAGCGTCCCCCTCGTTTCTTCCTCTGGTTCGCTCGACACCGAGCGTGAGCCCCTTGACGCATACGACTCTGATTTCGTCTCCCGCGATTGCGTCGCCCAGAAACTCCGCGTTCCAGTCTTCGCCCCTTACAAACACTCTCCCCCGCTGTCCGGACGAAGAGACGACCGTGCCCGTCAGGCCGACGAGTCCTTCGACCCCGGTGGACGGCCTGCTCATGATGACCTTGTAAACCGCGAGGGCGAGGCCGACGTTGAGGAGTGTGACCGCGAGGGCGATTGCTGCCCACGCCAGGGTAGCAAGCCGCGGGAAGCCGATCTTGAAAAAGAGGACTATGAGCACGAGATCGTCGAAGCCGAAGAAGAGGACCAGACCCGCGATCACGAGCGGCTTCTTGAGCTTGCTGCTACGCCAGGATGGCGGTGCGTCGAGCTTATCCGTTTGACCCATCGCTCTAGGATAAGTCCAAATCGCGCCGTTGCAAAACGAAAACCTTCGCTCGGATCCTTCTCGCGGCAGCCGCAATGTCCGGTAGACGCCAGAGGACAAAATACTGGCCCCGCCCGCCCCGGCAGTCGTTCGCATACCGACACGCGCCACCCTGCGGCACAGCACTCGTCCCTGCGCTGGAAATCGTCAACGGGCCACACACTGTCGACAAGCGGACGTGATTAGTCCCGCCAACGCCAGGAATTGTTGCGTCAGGCTACCCGTTGGGGTAGAGTTTATGGTCACTGTTCTCTTTCGACACTTCTTGCGAATAACGGAGAGACTGCATGGAGAAGCTCATCTACCTGGACAACGCAGCCACGTCCTTCCCAAAGCCCGAAGAAGTCTACAGTTACATGGACGAGTTCTACCGGAACTTCGGCGTGAACCCGGGACGGTCCGGCTACGACCTCTGCATGGAGGCGGGAGAGGTCGTGGAAGGCACTAGAAGGCTCCTGACCGAATTCTTCAACGGAGACGAGCCAGACCGACTTTGCTTCACCTATAACTCGACGGACGCTTTGAACCTCATCATCAACGGTCTTCTCGGCAAGGGCGACCACGCCATAACGACCGCCGTGGAGCACAATTCGGTATTACGGCCACTTTATCATCAGCACATCGAGAACGGCGTCGAGCTGGACTATGTTCCCTTTGACGCCAAAGGGTTCGTCGACCCCGAAGACATCCAGAAGAGATTCAAGAAGAACACAAGACTCGTGGTCGTCAATCATGCCTCCAACGTCATGGGCACCGTCCAACCCATCAAGGAAATCGGAAGACGCTGCCGCGAGAAGGGCATCGTATTCGCGATAGACGCCTCCCAGTCTGCGGGCAAGATCCCCGTCGACATGAAGGACATGAACATAGACGTGGTGGCCTTCACGGGCCACAAATCCTTGCTCGGACCCACGGGGATCGGCGGCCTCTGCGTCAGGAAGGGCCTCGAAATAAGGCACACCCGGGCAGGCGGCACCGGCGTTCGTTCCGCGGTGCGCACGCATCTTTTCGAATACCCGTACAGATTGGAGTATGGAACCATCAACACGCTGGGCGTTGCCGGTCTCAATGCGGGGCTCAAGTGGGTCAAGAAACAGGGAATGGAGAAACTTCACGATCACGAGATGCGGCTCACCGCCATGTTGCGGGACGGACTCAAAGACGTGGACGGAGTGACCCTCTACTGCCAGGACGACCTCACTGATCACATCGCGGTTTTTCTGTTCAACGTGAACGGCTTGGAGGCCATGGACACGGGCACGATGCTGGATGTGGACTACGGCATCGCCGCGAGAACGGGGCTCCACTGCGCGCCGCTCGTTCACGAGCAGCTCGGCATAGACAAGATTCACGGTGGCGTCAGGTTCGGAATAGGCCCGTTCAACACCGAGGAACACATAAAGAAGGCAATAGCGGCGGTGAAGGAGATCGCCCAGACGGCAAGAAAGAGGCCCACGCGCAACAAGACGACGGGAGCGCAAAGCACGCTATGACCGCGGACGTGTCGGGTGCGGCCCAGGCATATCGCCCTTTGTTCAACACGAGCGGTCTTGTTCCTACCCTACCCGACCTTTTCTCGCGCCTGCCTTCAGCGGCAGAGCCGCGGTTCACGCGTGCTCCCCGGAAACGCCGACCCACCTCCTATCTGCTCGACCCGCGTCGTGCCCCGCTCTGGCCTGACGGCCGCGTCACCCCTTGAGGTCCGAGGAACTTCCGTTCCGCACAGACCGCTTCTCTCCAAGCAAGAGCGCGTTTGCGACGATCTCACAGATGGTCCTGACATTCACCCCGAGCTTGTAATGCTTGTTCAACTCTGAAAGCTGGTCGATGCAGTTGTGGCATGGGGCAACCACTGTTTTCGCGCCGGTTTGACGAATCTGGTCGGCCTTTATCTCACCCGCCTTGAGGCGCCTTTGGCTGAAACGTGTCATCGCGAGCTGGCCCCCGCCACCTCCACAGCAGAAATTGTTCTGGCGATTGGGAGTCATCTCCGCGAAGTTGAGCGCGGCGTGTTTCAAAATGTACCTTTGCTCTTCCACAATCCCACCCAGCCGGACGAGATTGCACGGGTCGTGCAAGGTCAGGCGCTCCGGGTTCCGCGAGGGGTCGAGCTTGATGCGCCCCTCTCTGATGTAATCAGCCACGACTTCCAAAATGCTCCTGACCTCGAAGCCGTATCTCTTGCGCAGCCATTCGGGCGCTTCCCATCTGTTCGAATTGAACCCGTGGCCGCACTCCGCCAGCACCAGAGTCTTGCAGCCCAGCTCTTCCATCGACTGGACCAAACGGTCAGATATAGTGACGGCGACCTCGTCGTCGCCGGAGTAAAGACCGTAATTGGTCACGTCATAGTTGTAGCTGGAAAAGGTCCAGTCTTCTCCGGCCGCGTAGAATATCTTTCCCGTCGCCACGATTGAAAGCGGGAAGAACTTCGGTTCCCTGGGGTTCACCGTGTAGAGAAACTTGGCCCCCTTCTTGTCCAGCGGGAGTTTCGCAGCGGGGTCGTTTACCTCTGCCTGAAGCTCGGACTCGAGCCACTCCACGGTCTCGATCCAGTCCTCGCGGGGGATCGCCATGCTGTTGCCCTTCTGAATGGCAGTCTCCACCGTGGACTTCAGGCCGTCCGGGACGAGGCCGAGTGACGCGAGGGCGCCCCGCGCAGCGCGGACAAGATACATTGTGTTGAGCCCCACCGAGCAGTTCATCGTGCACCTGGCGCAGAGCGAGCACCGCCCGAAGAGGGCGTCCACCCATTCGCGCACCATCTCGCGGTCCAGGTCTTTCGCTCCGACCCATGCCGGGAACACCCTGCCGGCAAGGCCGAACTGCCTCTTGAAGACAGAGGCCACGAGACCGACTTTGTATGCTGGCATGGACTCGAGTTCCCCGTCCGTAAGATAGTAGTGACAGGACTCCGCGCAGAGCCCGCAGTGCACGCAGGAATTCAGGTAGGCCGCGTATTCGGACGTGATCTTGTCACGGAACACCCGAAGTGCATTTTTCAGATCTTGATCCGTGAGCCGATCTATCTTCTCGTCAAACTCGTCCTTTCTTACGTTCTCTTCGGGCATCGTCGGTCAATCACCTCGTCGGCAGAGCAGATCTCCGTCCAAAGAAAATTCCTAATAAAACGCGCGAGTAGAAAAAGAAGAAGCAGTGCCGGATTTTTCCGACCGGGACATAGAGAAACATCAGTATCGAGACAATGTAGAATGCTCCCTCTACAAATGAGGTGAGGCCCACAGCGGGTCCAGACGACACCGCCGTCGGGCGCGACGGAGACAATGTGGGGCTGCCGGCAACCGCTGGCCCCTGCCAGCCCGTCAACTGCGCCGCGTGGACTGCCGCGAGAATTACGAAAAGGGTCACGATTATGTTCGCAGCATAGTCGTCCGGGCAGCTCAGCTTTCGGAGTTTGCGGGAAAGGATCCGCTTCAATAGAAGGGATAGGCCGCATGCGCCTCCCACGACAAGCGCGATGCGCAGGGTTTGCAGCAAGTACCATGGCAACGAGAGAGAAAAAACAGCACAAAGCAGGTAGATGAGAGCTGCGAATATCCCGGCGTGATAGATCACTCCGGAAAGGTACGTGAGCAGATGCTTCCGTGAGCTTTCCTTCTCCCATGGCATCATTCCCCTGCCGAAGGCGTAGATGACTCCGGAAACCTTGCTCCCTGCGTCTCTGGAATAGAAAGGCCTCTTGCCGAAGGATAACGTCTTGACGACCAGGACGGTCAGTGCGACAAGGGCAAACAGAGCTGAAAGAACCACGCCTACTCGCAGGACATCCATCATACAAGAGAGTCCTTGTCTATACACATCCGTCCGGCTTGGGAAGACCTGCGACCTTGCAGGCCCCTTTGGCAGGCCCGGAAGGGAACAGTTCGTAGATGTATCTCAGTTGAAAGCCGGTGGTCTTGCAGATCTTGCGGACCATGGGGGCGAGGTTGCTTTCGAGGTAGTAGGTCCGGATGTAGTTTACGATGGCCCAGTGGTCATCGGTCAAAGTCTCGATGGCTTCCTCTCGTTTAGCAAGCGCCTCAGCGACTTCCTTCCCCCATTCTTCCTGATGAATCATGAATCCTTCTTCGTTGAGTTCTATGGTCTTTCCATTGACTTCGATGGTCGGCATGATTTTTTCCTTTCGATTAGGAGGCAAGGGTGGCCGCCTCTACCCACGCCCCACCATAGGCGTGGGATGCGAGGCAAGTCGCCCAGCGCATCGCGCGTAAGTGAAGCCTCAAAACGGGGCCATTTTACCACACTGGTGCGCCTCCTGCCAGACCTGGGAGGGTTCCGGGGTGTTTCCGCGGCACTGCATGTGGCCCGTGGGGAGATTGGCCCGGCGCGATCAGATCTTGAATCCCATCACTCAAGCCCACTCAGACACAAAGTCGCACTTCCTAAACCTGGCTCGACGATTTGACTTCTAACCGTCAATGTGGTATAATGATATGTAATTACGCCTTGAGTAATCACGTC
>Ga0315295_10003252_pt1 | contig 13816 bp, 9 predicted proteins | sample YL17G14_0_MG_FD_204453 | JGI IMG/M metagenome (GOLD analysis project Ga0315295, IMG submission 204453) | Sediment microbial communities from Yellowstone Lake, YNP, Wyoming, USA - YL17G14_0 | ecosystem: Environmental > Aquatic > Freshwater > Lake > Sediment | place: USA: Wyoming | collected...
ACAATTTTATCAAATACTCTTAAGTGTCCATAATTTTAATGAAATCTGGGTCATAGACCATAGTACAACGACCATAGAAGCTGCAGGTCATACCGGTGGCAACAGTGGAAAGGGAGGCGACCTGTTATACCGCTGGGGTAACCCGATCACATATCAAGCCGGTACATCAAACAATAGAAAACTCTTCGGCCAACATGATGTTCGTTGGATTAAACCTGAATGCCCAGGATCGGGGAACATATTAATTTTCAATAATGGTTTAGGACGACCAGACGGAGCATATTCCTCGGTCGATGAAATCGTCCCACCGGTCGATAATAATGGGACCTATTATCTTGCACAAGGCTCTGCCTTCGGGCCTCAAGAGCCAATATGGAGCTATACTGCAGAAAATCCAACGGATTTTTATTCATACATGATCTCCGGTGCACAGAGAATAGAGAATGGAAACACGATTATCTGTGATGGAAAGCATGGCTTCTTTTTTGAAGTAACAAGTGAAAAAGAAACAACATGGGAATATACCAATCCATTCCCAACTCCAACTCTTAATAACGTGTTTACACTTCAGAGATATTCTTCGAATTATTCAGGATTAGCTAACATAATCCAACGACCGAATAATCCAGATCGTCCCAATGGGACATCACATGGAGAAAAGGGGATAGAGTATACCTATACGAGCACAACAATCGATCCACAAAATGACCAAGTGTATTTCATGTTCGACTGGGGAGATACGAGTAATAGCAGTTGGATAGGGCCTTATACCTCTGGAGAAACAATAAATTCCTCTCACAGTTGGACGAGAAAGGGAAATTATAATATCAAAGTAAAAGCCAGAGATATATATGGTCATCAAAGTGATTGGTCTGACCCCTTATCAGTCACCATGCCGACAGAGAAAACAATCAACGGTCTACTTCTCAGGTTTTTAGAAGGCCATCCATTTTTAACTACAATTCTAAGACTATTTTTCAATACGTAGATTCAGACAAAAAGTACGATGCTTTTAATAAATGAAAATGTAAAAAAGGTGTCATCGAAAAGATTTTCCTCGGATGTTTGCGGATGGGCTAGGCCGGATTCGAACCGGCGGCCTTCGCCGTGTGAGAGCGATGTCATAACCAACTAGACCACTAGCCCAGGATTACTCAAAAGGTATAAGTCTGAATTTAGGACACGGATAAATGCTTTTCGTTTATCTTTACCATCATAAAACATTCTCCTTAAGGAAAAACTTATCAAGTGTGAAAAAGATAACTGCTCCAAGAAAACAAGAACCGTGAGGGTTGCCTTTGGCAGAATTGAAGTTGTTTCATCGCAAAAAAACAAAAGAAGCACACGTCGAAGAGACAGAAACACAGGTAGGACTACAAGGATCAGAGGAAAAACATACCGAGCTTAAAACAAGAGAAAAACCCAAAGAAGTCGCCAGTAAAGAATATAACGAAACTATCTATTCAAAGGAATTTGCACAAAAACAGCCGACAATTTCATCTCCTCAAAAGACACAACCCATAAGACGAACCTCCTGGGAGAATGCTGAAATAATCGAACAGAACGTCGATAACATGAGAGTACTACAATCAGGATCAACAACAAGCTTTACTCAAACAGAGATTGATGTTGAAAAAAAAGTTGATTTTATCCTACTTAAGAAAAAAAAAATAGACGATAGAGAAACTCTGTAGATATCGGAGTGTTTTTAAAACTCTTTTTCTTTTCCTTCTCACAAGGAATGGTTGACGACAGTGATAGCGGTGCTAAGAATCGGACATCGAATCGATCGAGACAAACGAGTGACAACGCATGTCGCATTAGTCGCTCGCGCATTCGGCGCAGATATTATATATATTACCACGAAAGATGAAAAAATCAAGAAAAATATCCAATCGGTCTGTCAACGATTTGGTGGTAATTTCCAGGTGCAAACCGGTGTCGATCATAAAAAAATCATCAAATCCTGGAAAGGGTCCATCGTCCATCTCACAATGTATGGTGAGGAGCTGGAAAAAGCAATAAACCATCTTGATACCAGTCGTGATCTGCTCATCATTGTTGGAGCAGAAAAGGTTCCCCCATACTTTTATGAAATTGCTGACCTCAATGTCTCAGTCGGGAATCAACCACATTCTGAGGTCGCTGCACTTGCACTGTTTCTTGACCGTTTTACAAAAGCAGCGTGGCAGAAAAAAGAATTCGATGGAAACATTCAAATTATTCCCTGTGTTAAAGGGAAAAAGGTTCTTTCAAAGGAAAAATCATGACCGTGATTCCTAATCCTGGACAATGCCTGCAATTATTAAAAGAAGCAGGGTGTTCCGATGAGGTTATTAACCATTGTAAGGCTGTTCGAAAGGTCGCAGTCAGGATAGCAAAGAAAGCCCATGCGAATATTCAACTTGTTGAAGCAGGCGCACTACTCCATGATATTGGACGGTCGAAAACACAAGGAATCATGCATGGGATCGAAGGGGCAAAAATCGCTAATACGTTAGGTTTACCAGAAAGTATCATAAATATCATCGAACGGCATCTAGGTGCTGGCATCCCAAAAGATGAGGCAATCATCTTAGGGTTACCCCCGAAAGACTATATGCCCATTACGTTGGAAGAAAAAATCGTTGCTCACGCGGATAATCTCATTGAAAACGACCATGAACATCGGATTGAAATCGAAGTTGAAAAAGCATTGCAGAAAGGACAGATGAAGCATGCTGAGAGGCTGATGGCGTTACATCGAGAGCTCAGTCAACGATGTGGCATGGATCTGAACAATATTTAAGGATAGTTACCCGAAAAACTATATAGACTATCGAGTATTTACGGGAAAAACACTTGCAGGGGTAGCCAAGCATGGTCAACGGCGCAAGGTTGAGGGCCTTGTCCTGTAGAGGTCCGCGAGTTCAAATCTCGTCCCCTGCACTAATTTTAACGATTTTACAGGAGAGAAACGAGTAAGAGATAAAAAAACGATTTGAACACCTGTTTACTAGTAAAGGGTCGTTCATCTCATTTCCCATTCAGTTTTTTCTCCTTTTTCACTCATATTATTAAGAAACACCTAATATGGTCCAGATGACCCAATTAACAAGGCTAACCGATTCCATTCCAGATGCATTAATTAAGGCTTTGCACGTATTATCAATAACTAAAAAAAAAAAGATAATATGGAAAATCAGGTGACAACCACCTGACTTTCGACTTTTAGTCCCTGAGAATCGCTTCGTTACTTATGTTTTACTGAACTGCCACCAGGCTTTCAACTCAACCCCAGTGTTCGTTCTCAGGATGTTACCTTCAGGGTCTCTGAATGCGGTATAGACACGATAGGTGCCTGCTCCAGGCTGGAGATTCGATGCTCCGATCTTCCCGTTGAAGACCGTATCGAGTCCAAGTTGACTGCCGCTATTGATAGTTCGTGGTGAGGTTTCATTCACAGTATCATTGTCGACGACCCATCTCGGGGCAGTGCTCTTGCCCGTTTCGTAGAATTGCACCTGTATCAACAGGTATCCTTTAATGTTGGTTGATCCAATGTTCTTGATCTTCGATTGATTCCGGTAGTTGATCACTAGTTTCGGTGGGCACATCCCGAGGAATTCGCTCGAATGCACATTGACATACTCACTTCCTGTTGGTGTTTTCGCATTGATGTCCCTGCTGCTCCGTAGACACAATTTGGTGATACCCGTTTTGTTGATCCAGTTAAGGTTGTTCATTTTAATAGCATTGTATCCACTTGTAAACAGTGATGTATTCAATGCTCCTCCGTTACCGGAATAATCGTTTTTGTTATAATCGGTGGATTGCATTGGGTTATGCGGATAGGTCGGCTGACCGTTCTGAATCGTGATGTCAAAGTCTGTTGTCGAGTAATCATTCTTCTTGTAAAGGGAGAGTGTTGCATTGTCAAGGTACGCGTTCGATGGTAATGCTGAGGTGTTAAAAAATACGAATCCACGGTAGATGTAGAATGTGGGTGGAAAATTTGCTACTTTATTTTGTCCGATTGTGATGTATGTTCCGGAGCTGCTGACGGTACCGGACGATGCGGTTTGTACCGTGTTGTAGTTGGTGCCAGAGTTGTAAATATAGCCATCGCTGGATATCGAATATACCGTCAGAGTTGGATCAATCACCACTGGATACGTCATTGTGTTCAAATCGGAGACTTTCAACCCTGAGAGGAGATAGGTGTTGCCGTTCAGATGCACAATGCGATAGGTCAACTTCTGTCGCATAGATTCATTGTTCAATTCATAAGCATCTCCAAGCGGTAACGCGCATTTGAATTGTCCGAGGACATCCCTGAAATCGACTCCAGTATCGGAGATCGTGACGTTCCCATCTATCAACCCTGAATCATTGTATAGATTAAGGTTTTGGTAGTCTAGTTTGGTGATGAACACAAGGTACGAACTTGCATCATTGAGTCCATATTGTGATGGTGGATGATTCTGTAACAAAGTCTTGGTCGCATTACTCATGGTGATTTCTTCCTTAAGACCAGTATTACCATAGTTCCAAGTGATATTCGTTCCAGTGAAGACACCTGAATAGGTTATAGAATTGTCGTTTGTTTGCCCCTGGCTGCTTTGCACGTTCTGGAGATACTGGTAAGCCCAGTTACTCTGCGGGTCGACATATCCAACTCCTATGAGTTTACTTCTCACCGTTTGGATCGTCGGATCATCTGACTTGTTGTACGTGAATGCGACTGGCCATTCCTGTTGCGCATTGGATTTGAAATACACGCCGTATAATCCATGGTCATTCCCTGTACGATATCCATACACATATGCTGGATGATTGGATCCGAGCTGGGTGAGAGTGTTGTTGATAGGCATCCAGGTTTCATTCTCCTCCTGGTAGTTCACCGGTCCTTGATATGTTTCGAGAACATTTTGTCCCGTGGTTGTATTGTAGTAGGTGTTCCAAGTAAGCCCGCGGTCAATCAAGGTGAGGTTCTCTGGTGGGTTCGGCGGGTCAGTGATATTGATGTATTTGGTGCCACTGTAACTATCTTTCAACGTAGCGATACTCATAGATGCATCCGCAGAGACATGAAAATGATAAGTCGTACTAAAGTTGCTGTTTGTCTCATTGTCCTGCGTCTAAATGGAATAGTTATACTGACCGACTAACCATGAATCTGTAAAAATATAACGATATAAATTTCCTGAAACATGCGTCATTGTGTAGTTACCCTGTCTACCACCTGGGTCACTTATACGAATCTTCACTTCATTCAATCCACTGCCGTTATCAGACACATTCGCAGAAATAGTCACATTGTACCCAAAACCAGCTGTCTCGGGATTTGCTAATATGTTTGTTATTTTTGGTGGATACAGGTCGAGCCCGTAATGACAAAACAATGAATGTTGATAACAGCCGACATTCATATCCCAGTTTATATCCTCCGGTGGTACACCAAAAATATACGAATGATTGTTATATCCGTTCGCTGGGAGATGATAGGTTCTATAAACATACGCATCATTATCACCCCATATTGACAAAACATATTGTGTATTGTCTCTTAAAATCGGTCTTGGATTGAAGGAAAATTTAATCCAACCTGTTGAATCTTTTTGTAATTGTCCTGTGGAACCGATAAGTTGTCCATCACTCCATCGATAAATCATACATTGATACACAGGCAGATTAGTCACATTACCATAAACATATGCAGTGATATTATGAACTAAAAGATCCTCAGATGGTATATATTTTGACCCACGTACATAATTATGACAATTAGTACTTGTTGTTCCAATACGGATATCACCCATAGTAAGGTATTTGTTGAGATGAAATGTTGGTGATATTTCAGTGTCGTTTGAAGAGTAAGAATATCCCAGTGACCTGTTAATTCGTCCAGTTGAATTAAAGACTTCAAGTTGAATATAATAATCTCCTTCGTTGATTCCGGAGGGCATAGAAAAGGTAACATTGCGTTCAACACCAGTCCTATTTACTATGAGATTTAACTCATAATACTTATTGACTACAGGTTGTCTTGTGGATGCATTATAGAGTGATGCACAAACGAGGACCTTGTCGCTAGGTAATGTAGATTTTACCATGAAGGTCGCTTTTATGGAATCAGGGGCTGTCCCACCAGTAGAATTGAATGCTTGATAATTTATTGAGTCGAACCAGCAGTCAGGGTTTATAGCATAATAACGAGTGACATTAAAAATCAAGCTCGCAGTCGCATTTACCTCTTCAGAGTTATAATATGCCATGCTGTCGCCTTCCACATGGTTCAATCCATCACGATGATGCATCCTCCAGGTAAACAAAGGAAATGAAGTATTTTCCTTCAAGAAACTAATGATAGTATGCGGTTTTCCATCTAAGTAGAAAGGCGTATGATCACTAAAAAATGGTTCTCCTGAAACGTTAAGATTACGTAAATCCGTAGTATTATCAACTCGTGAAACAAAATCTGTATCCTCTGAGATAGCATGTAATGTCATATTTTCTGGCGCATTATTCGAAAACATCCATAATGCTTGTCGAGGAGAGTTTTGGCTATAACCGAATTGATTCAGATCGATGATAAGAGGTATCGTGTCATTTTCATGATCTTTTTCATAGGAAAACGCACCGCGGCCTCCAGCTTCTTCACCACTGAAAGCAACAAACCGAATATTGGTTTTTGGTATGATATTATAATCCTTAAAGTATTTAGCGATAGCAAGGAGCACACCCATCCCAATAGCGCTATCCCCACTTGCTTGGTTATGCCAACCATCATATAAACATCCAATAAGCATGTACTCATTTGGATTGTTAGTTTCTGTTGTGTTAAGTTGGCCAATGACATTGTAACTTTCAACGTTCTCATTCCATTCCTGATCTAGGGTATAGTTTAGATAATGGTCGTCAAGATTGTGAACGATATCCAAACCAACAGAGCGATTAATGTATATTGTCGGCCGGGAAAAATACGAATTATAACACATATCATAGGTATCATTATTATGATCGTACAACACTAACCCTTTAAATGAGTCACAAAGACTCCAAATGAACATCTCAATACGCTGTTTTTGATCTCTACACTTCTCAGCTAAATTATGAATTATTGGTAAAAATGAATCATTAGTGTTATTAATCAAATAGTCAAAAAACTCATTCCATCCATCCCAATAGGTATGATTATAATTCGGGTTGAACGCCATGTCTTCACCAATGAAAACATAATCTCCTCGATCAGAATAAGTATCTTCGGTGAATCCTGGGATAAGCGAAGCATTCTCCGGATTAGCGAGGATGTCTTCAAAACTTACATTATTATCAATCTCGAACTGTTCGAGAAGAAAATTCGTTAATGCCGAGGTGTTCCCTGACATGATTTCATTATTAGCAAGAAGGTCGCTTGAGTGATTGATGAAGAGAAAATTCAATATTCTACTAATATGTAATGGTCGAGGTTTAATTTCCAGGTTTTTCTCTTCAAAGACATTAGTAAGTTGATTCTCATCATACTGATATTCTGAAGGAAGGAATTCCAGGATCGATGCGTTCCAGCGAGGATGAATATAAAAATCTGCGATGTTCAAATAACTATGGTTTGAGCTATTGTAGATGATCAATTCCATATTGTTGACTTGAAGGTCTTCTGAGAATTTCATCAAACGATTGGACTTAATGAACTCTTGGGATATCTCTGAGGAAACTTGCTCTGTGGACGTCCAAAGATTAGATTCATTCATCCAATCTCTGATTTTTTCTTTTGACCTATTTTCTCCATCTGAACCAAACCATCTACCTTTACTATTTTGATTTATAATCCTAGATAAATCAAGAGCTACTTCAAATATATAGGTAGAATTAATTGAATTTTCTTTATTTAAAATGACTTCTTCATCCGCTTGTACATTTATTTTATTTGGTATTGAAACAATACACAGAGAACTGATTATGATAATTGTTCCTATTATAAATCCTTTAATTTTTTCGTTCATATTTATTCCTCCATTTTCTAATAAGACTTTCGTCGTTTATTAATTTAATACAGAGATAATTGAAAGTATTAAAAAGCCCTGTCTCAAAAGTTATCAATTATCTCTAAAGACAATTTTTCTGAGATTTGGATGTTCCAGGAGGATTATTCGAGTTTTCAGATAAAACCGTATTAAAACCTCAATATTTTCCATTATATAGTGTTTATGTATCTGAAAAATTTATATAGATTAGCTTGTATTAATATATGGAATTATATGATGCTTCAAAAAAATGATCATTTCAGAATAATAAAAATATTTATTTTAATAGGTATTTTTTTATCAACTTTTTTAATTACCAATGGTGTATCGAATTCACAAGAAAATCTAAGCGATGTGAATATTAAATCAGAAAAACCCACGTGGCCGATGTTCCATTACAATGCTCAACGAACGGGACGATGTCCATACGGACCTAACATTACTAATGCTTGTCCTGAATTAAAATGGAAACTCAATACTGGTGAACTTTCAATATCAACACCAGTTATAAGTAAAGATGGTATGATTTACCTTGGGCTAATGGATTTTCATAAAAGCTTAATCGCGATGAATCCTAATGGAACAATAAAATGGTTTTATGATGCAGGTGATTATGTTGATTCATCCCCTGCGATAGGTGAAGATGGGACAATCTATTTTGGCTCTGAAGGAGATAATCTTTACGCACTATTTCCTAATGGTACTTTGAAATGGTCTACTTATCTTGGGGAAGGCTGGGTGGATTCATCTCCAGCGATTGATCAATATGGAATTATATATTGTACGACTGTAGTAAGTAGCCAGATTCATGCAGTATATCCTAATGGAACAATTAAATGGTCATTCCAGACAGAAGGTTGGGTATACTCTTCTCCAGCTATAGCCGAAGATGGGACAGTCTATGTTGGTTCTGATGACCGCTATTTCTATTCAATTAGTCCAAATGGAACTATGAATTGGCGATATAGGGTTGGGGATAGTATCCAAGTTACTCCTGCAATTGGTTCAGATGGAACTATCTATTTTGGTTGTTGGGATTGGTATTTGTATGCTTTGAATCCTGATGGAACTCTAAAATGGAAAGTAAGTACGGGAAATAATATTGATGAATCATCTCCTGCGATAGGTTCAGATGGAACAATCGTAATTGGTTCACAAAGTGGGAAAATAGTATGTGTATATCCGAATGGAACAATCAAATGGGTATATCAAACCGGTGATGAAGTCTACTCTAGCCCAACAATAGATAAAAATGGGATCATCTATTGTGGATCCCAAGACCGATATCTCTATGCTATTAATCCTAATGGAACACTTCGCTGGAAATATTATGTAAATGCAGAAATATGGGATTCTTCACCTGTAATTGACGCTAATGGAACTATTTATTTTGCGAACTGGGGAACTTATTTCTATGCACTAAACGTCATTCAAAATTCGATACCAACAATACCAACAATAACAGGCGAATCAAAAGGAAAGATAAAACAATCATATGACTATACCATTAGGTCAACTGACCCTGAAAGCGAAAACATCTCCTACTACGTTGACTGGGGAGATGGGACAAATATTGGATGGATTGGACCATATCCCTCAGGACAAGAACAGACCTTGAACCACACCTGGAATAAAAAAGGAACATATACAATCAAAGCAAAAGCAAGGGATATCTATAACCAAGAAAGCGACTGGGGCACTCTTTCGGTGACAATGCCGTATGAACTGCCACATTTTCGATTCCTTGAATGGTTGTTAGAATTATTCCCAAATGCATTCCCAATACTACGACAATTTTTAGCACACTAAAAATAAGGGCTTTCCTGGAGGGGAAATTAAATATTGATCCTTTGGAAGGCGAGCCCGGTTCGAGCCTTGAATTATATAGAAACTAATCGATCAATACCGAGAGATTTATAACCTTGGGTGCCAAATCCTAACACAAACACTATGGGGGATTTTATGCCAGACCTTCACTTCCCCCTCCAGGGGGCACTGAAGTATTGGCACGTAATCCCAACTGGAGCATTAATCTGATATCATTTCGCGTAGTGAAACTACTTCCAGTATTCACAAATAGGTGAACGCCATAATCTAAGCGGATAGTTGACTGGAACGATTATCAATTAATACTAGTAAAAATATACAGAGATCAGTAGAACGGGAAATTTACTAGTAAATGAATTCATCTCTCTATCATCATCTAGCTCGAAATAATGCGATGAGAACTTACAGGAGAGAAGTGTAAAATATACTAGTAGATTGGTGTTCACATCTCGTCCCCTGCACTTTTTTATAAATTTTTACAAGAAGACTAAAAAAAAAAAAAAAAAAAAATTATAGATCCCTACTATTCGAGTTCTACAATCGTTGCATTCGGAGCATTCTTTTTAACGCTTTCAATCCCATTCATACAAGACTTCTTGGAGCTGTAGCCTTCACTGCTAGCGATGACTTCCCCATTCGGGGCTTTGAGCTTAAATCGGTATTCACCAGACTTATCCGTATATACTTCAAATTTTCCATTTGCCATAATTAAAACCTCAAAATTATTATGACTCTTTTCTTTATAAGATTATTGGTTTAAATAAAATAATATCTTATCCCGAAATTACTTCCGTCTAGAAAAAACCATATGACCTGAGTCACGCATTCAAATAAAAAAAAAAAATAGCGTAGCTTAGAAATACTAAACAGCGATATATGAAAGAGGGAATCGAGAATATGCAAGACTTCGAAAAACTGGGGGTTTTTTATCTCGGCTGTCTCTACGACATTCGGAATAAAGCTCAATTGGAAGACTTACTACTTTACGACTCCAAAGACCTAGTTACACACGCAATATGTATAGGAATGACAGGTAGCGGAAAAACAGGTCTCTGTGTGTCACTTATTGAAGAAGCTGCTATTGATGGGATTCCAACTATTGCCATTGACCCGAAAGGAGACATTACAAATCTTCTTTTGACTTTCCCTGAGCTGAGACGAGAGGATTTTGCCCCCTGGATAAATGAGGAAGATGCCATCAAGAAAGGTCTATCGACAGAAGACTATGCTGAACAACAGGCAGCTCTCTGGAGGAACGGACTCCTCAAATGGGGACAAGATGGAAAACGAATTCAACGACTTCATGAATCCGCGGATTTTGTTATTTATACTCCTGGTAGTAACTCGGGGGTCCCTATCTCGATTCTGAAATCCTTTGCCGCTCCTCCACCGGGGATTAGAGAAGACAATGAACTTTTACAGGAAAGAATAACTACAACGGTCACGAGTCTCCTTGGATTGTTAGGTATCAATGCCGACCCTATCCGTTCACGAGAACATATCCTCATATCTACGATATTAGCTGCTGCATGGCAACAGGGTGAAGACCTAGATATCGGTCGATTGATCCAACGAATTCAAACACCACCTATGACACGTATCGGAATGCTTGATATCGAGTCATTCTATCCATCAAAAGACCGATTTGAGCTCGCAATGCAACTGAATAATCTCCTGGCAGCCCCTGGTTTCAGCCTCTGGCTTGAAGGTGAACCCTTAGATATAGCTAGGTTGCTTTACTCAGCCAACGGTAAACCAAAAGTGTCTATTTTTTATACCGCGCATCTCAATGATGCACAGCGGATGTTTTTCACCTCTCTTCTCCTCAATCAGATAGTAGGATGGATGCGTACACAGTCAGGTACGACAAGTTTACGTTCCATTTTGTACATCGATGAAGTATTCGGGTACTTACCACCTCTAGCCAACCCCCCATCAAAGACACCTTTGCTTACGTTATTGAAGCAAGCTCGTGCCTTTGGTCTGGGGATTGTTCTTGCGACACAAAATCCTGTAGACCTGGATTATAAAGCTATTTCGAACGCGGGTACATGGTTCCTCGGTCGGCTGCAAACCGAACGAGACAAGGCACGTGTCATGGATGGTTTAGAAGGAGCGTCGCTTTCAGGGCAAAAACAATTTAACCGGCAGAACATGGAACAGATGCTTTCAGCGTTAGGGAATCGAGTATTCCTGATGAACAACGTGCACGAAGATGCCCCCGCGGTCTTTGAAACTAGATGGGCGCTTTCCTATCTTCGAGGTCCTTTAACAAGAGAACAAATCAAAGTGCTTGTTGAGCCCTTGAAGAATCAGCAAAAAGCAGCAGCAGCGCTTCAACCTGAAATAGCTTCATCGATGACGCCTGTGGTTTCTTCTATGTCTGTCAAAGGAACGCCACTGATACCATCTATTCCACCAGATATACCTCAGTATTTTTTACAAACAACACAAAATGTATCACAAAATCAAACCGACGTGTACCATCCGTATATTATCGGAGCAGCACAAGTACGTTTTACAAATGCAAAAACCAAAATCGATCAAACTAAGGATGTTGTATTCCTTACACCGGTGACCGATGATCCGATACCAGTTATTTGGGATAACTCACAGCAAACAAATATGAAGATTTCAGATTTGCAAAAAACGAGGCTAGAAAACGTTTTATATGCTGATTTGCCCTCCGCTGCATTGAAAGCAAAAAACTATTCGATGTGGGAGACAGATTTTACGAACTGGTTATTTCGGATACAGAAACTAGAGTTGATGAGAAGTGGAACCCTCAATATATCTTCGATGGCAGGGGAAACCGAACGAGACTTCAGAATACGACTTCAGCAAATCGCAAGAGAAAAACGTGATGAAGAGGTCAATACACTGAGGGAAAAATATTCTCAGAAATACGCTAAAATTGATGATCGACTCAGACGTGCACAAATGGATGTCCAAGAGCATGAAGCCCAAATAAAGGATCAAAAATATCAGACTGCGATTTCAATCGGAACCACACTGTTAGGTGGGTTCCTTGGAAGGAAAACCCTCGGTGGCGTTTCAAAAACTTCCCGAGATATGAGCCGAAGTATGAAGAAAAAACGAGAGAGCGAATACGCAAGGGAAAACCTCCAATCTCTGCAACAAGAAAAGCAGCGTCTCGAATCACAATTCCAAGCGGAAGTAAACATGTTAGATGCTAAAATCAATCCAATTACTGAAAACTTAGAGAGTATTATGATAACACCGTCAAAGACAAATATTTTAGTTCGTTTTGTTGCACTGGTCTGGAAACCAAACTAGTTTTCAGTGACATTTTTTTTCTCCGTGGGGGCAAATACCGTATCATGCTCATCAGCGATCTCCCCAAATATTTCTTCTATTAAATCCTCCAGAGAGACAAGACCCTTGGTTTTACTATCGGTGGTTTGCAACAACGCAAGATGCGTTTTCTGTGCCTTCATGATACGTAGGACATCATCTACTTTCATACTCGAATCTATTTTCAAGATTGGACGCATGATTGATTTCACAGAGACATTTTTTTCCGTAACAGCCAAGGAATCTTTCACATGGACCATACCAATGATATCATCCAGATTATTTCTGTATACAGGGAAGCGAGAAAACCCGGTTTGAATCGATTTCTCAATAAGATAAGCAATGGTATTGGTTTCTTGAATGAAAACTACTTTCTCCTTTGGTGTATAGACTTCAGAAGCATGCGTCTCATCAAATTTGAATACTCCTTTGACCATTTCTCGTTCATCACGTTCAATAGTACCTTCTGCTTCACCTAGCCGCATCATCGCCATTATTTCTCTCTCGGTAATAATTGATCGGCTTCTTACTTTTCCACCAACGAGTCGTATTAAAACATTCGAGATACTCGTCAGCAGGAGAACCAATGGATGAAATATCTTGGTAACGAACGCAAGTGGTCGTGCGACTCGTAAAGCGAAACGCATGTTTCGTATCCCAAATGATTT
>Ga0315295_10003253_pt1 | contig 13814 bp, 13 predicted proteins | sample YL17G14_0_MG_FD_204453 | JGI IMG/M metagenome (GOLD analysis project Ga0315295, IMG submission 204453) | Sediment microbial communities from Yellowstone Lake, YNP, Wyoming, USA - YL17G14_0 | ecosystem: Environmental > Aquatic > Freshwater > Lake > Sediment | place: USA: Wyoming | collected...
CACGCTGCCGCAGCCCTTCGCCGGCTGGTTCGGGACCCGCGGCTGGCGCCCCCACGCCCATCAGCTTCAGCTGCTTGACCTCGCGCGGAGCGGCCGCGATACGCTGCTGATCGCCCCGACCGGAGGCGGCAAGACGCTTGCGGGCTTCCTGCCGAGCCTGGTCGATCTCACTGAACGCGGGGGCAAGCAAGAACGACGCATCCACACCCTCTACGTCTCGCCACTGAAGGCCCTCGCCGTCGACATCGGCCGCAATCTGGCCGAACCGATCGCCGAGATGGAGCTTCCAATTAGCCTCGAGACGCGCACCGGAGACACGCCACCCTCCCGGCGCCTAAGACAGCGCGTCTCGCCGCCCGATCTCCTTCTCACCACGCCCGAGCAGATCGCGTTGATGCTGTCCCACCCTGACGCTGGCAACCTGTTCGGGTCGCTCCGCTTCGTCATCATCGATGAGCTGCATGCGCTTGCCGGAAACAAGCGCGGCGACCTCTTGGCGCTTGACCTTGCGCGCTTACGCAATGTGTCGCCTGAGCTCACCGCCATCGGCCTGTCGGCGACGGTGGCGCGGCCGTCGGAGCTCGCCGCCTACCTCGTGGCGCATGAAGGCCAAGCAAGCACGCGCCTCGCTGGGATCGTGGAGGCGGGGGGCGCGCCCAAGGCCAATATCGCCATCCTCGACTCGGCAGCCGAGCTGCCCTGGGCGGGGCACTCGGCACGCCATGCCCTGCCGGAGATCTACGAGGCGATCAAGGCGCACCGCATGTCGCTCATCTTCGTCAACACGCGCTCGCAAGCCGAGATGCTGTTCCACGCGCTGTGGCGCTACAACGACGACAATCTGCCGATCGCGCTTCACCATGGCTCGCTCGACGTGGGCCAGCGGCGCAAAGTCGAGGCGGCGATGGTGGCGGGAAAACTTCGCGCCGTGGTCTGCACCTCGACGCTCGACCTCGGCATCGACTGGGGCGACGTTGATCTTGTCATCAATGTCGGCGCTCCAAAAGGCGCAAGCCGTCTTGCCCAGCGCATCGGCCGCGCCAATCACCGTCTCGATGAGCCGTCGAAGGCGCTGCTGGTGCCGGCCAACCGCTTCGAGGTGGTCGAGTGCCAGGCGGCGCTGGAGGCGGCGGAGGACGGCGCCCAGGACACGCCCCCGTCGCGGCCTGGCGCGCTCGATGTGCTCGCGCAGCACGTGCTGGGCATGGCCTGCTCCGCGCCCTTCGATCCTGACGCGCTGTATCGCGAGGTCGTGAGCGCTTCCCCCTATCAGGGCCTGACGCGAGAGGGCTTCGACAAGATCGTGCGTTTCGTCTCGACCGGAGGTTATGCACTCGCCAATTACGACCGCTACGCCAAGCTGAAGCAGACGCCGGAGGGGCGGCTTCGCATCGCCCATCCCCGTATAGCCCAACAGTACCGCCTGAACGTCGGCACCATCGTCGAGGCGCCGATGCTGCGGGTGCGGCTTGCGCGCCGCCAAGGCGGAGCGCTCAAGCCCTCATCGCTGCTTGCCGCTGGGCGCGTGCTCGGCGAGGTGGAGGAGTGGTTCATCGAGCAGCTCGTGCCGGGTGACAGCTTCGTCTTCGCCGGCGAGGTGCTCCGCTTCGAGGGCCTGCGCGAGACCGACGCCATCGTCACCCGCGCCCATGCCACCGAGCCCAAGGTGCCGTCTTATGAGGGCGGCAAATTTCCGCTTTCGACCTATTTGGCGGACAGGGTACGGCGGCTGCTTGCCGATCCTCGCCACTGGGCGCGGCTGCCGGCGCAGGTCTCCGACTGGCTGCGCCTCCAAAGCGAGGCCTCAATCGTGCCGGGTCCCGACGAGATCCTGGTGGAGACCTTCCCGCGCGGGAAGAAGCATTATCTCGTCTGCTATCCCTTCGAGGGCCGCCTCGCCCATCAGAGCCTCGGCATGCTGTTGACGCGCAGGCTCGAACGCGCGCATGCGCGGCCGCTCGGCTTCGTCGCCAATGAATATGCGCTCGCGGTCTGGGGGCTTGCCAATATGGGCGAAATGGTGAGGAGCGGTAGGCTCGACCTCGCCGAGCTGTTCGACGTGGATATGCTCGGCGACGACCTCGACGCCTGGCTTGCCGAGTCGAGTCTGATGAAGCGCTCCTTCAGGGTCTGCGCCATCATCGCCGGGCTGATCGAGCGCCGCCATCCGGGTAAGGAGAAGACGGGGCGGCAGATGACGGTGTCCTCCGACCTCATCTATGACGTGCTCCGCCAACACGAGCCGGACCATATTCTGTTGCAGGCTGCCTTCGCCGACGCCGCCACGGGCCTCATCGATGTCGGCCGCTTGGGGGGTTTTTTGCAGCGAATCTGCGGTAGAATCAGGCATATTCCGCTCACGCGCGTCTCGCCGCTCGCCGTGCCGGCCATGCTCGAGATCGGCCGCGAAAGCGTTCCTGGGGACGCGAGCGAGGCCCTGCTGCGTGAGGCGGTCGAGGAGCTGATCGCGGAGGCGATGGGGGACCATGCTACGTCTAAGCATTGAACGCCTTGCCTTCGGTGCGCCGGCCTTCCGCCCGCCCATTGAGCTCTGCGGTCACGCACTCATGCCGATGCCCTCGGGCTCACTCTATTGGAAGGCGGAGAGCATGCTGATTGTTGCCGATCTGCATCTGGAAAAGGGCGCGGCCTTCGCCGCGCGCGGCATGATGCTGCCGCCCTACGACACGCGCGACACGCTTCGCCGCCTCGCCGCCTGCCTTGAGCGCTTCGCGCCGCGCCGCGTGGTGGCGCTTGGCGACAGCTTCCACAGAAGCGAGCTCGCTGGACGGTTTGCGGCGGACGACCGTGAGGAGCTGGCCGAGCTGCAGCGGGGGCGGGATTGGTACTGGGTGCTCGGCAATCACGACCCGGAGCTGCCTCCTTGCGTCGGCGGGGTGGTCTGCACCTCGCTTAGCATCGGCGGCATCACGCTTCGCCACCTGCCGGCTGAAGGCGACAAGGCCCCGGAGATCGCGGGCCATCTGCACCCGGTCGCGCGGATCGCGCGGCGCGGCGAAGGGATCAGGCGGAAATGCTTTGCCACCGACGGCCGCCGCCTGGTGATGCCGGCCTTCGGCGCCTATACCGGCGGCCTCAACGTGCTCGACGACGCCTTTGGTCCCTTGTTCCTCCGGCATCGACTCGAAGCCTGGATGACGGGAAAGTCGGACGTCTATCCGATGCAGGCGAGCGTTCTCCTCCCCGACTGATCTTACTCTTTGCGGAAGACCGCCCAGGCCGCTAGCCCAGAGGTCACGGCCATCAGCACCGCCAGCACGCCGTAGATGAACGGGTGGCGGAAGGCGAGCAGATAGACCACGCGCTCGAACCCCACCTTGTGCACCTGAAGACTGCTTTGGCTGTGGCTCAACAGCTTGCCGTCGCGGAACAGGTACACTTGCGTGGCGTAGCGGCCGATGGGGGTGTTGACGGGGAGGTCGACGCTGCCTCTGAACAAGCTCCGGCCGATGAAGCTGACCGCGTCGTCGGACTCCTGAAAAAGTCCATGCTCTTGCCGGAGGCGGATCATGGCCGAACGAAATCCGTCAGCCTCGGGCCCGCTTTGGTCCGATTTTCCGAAATCGATGCTGGCAAAGCCGAGCCCCAGCGTCTTCAGCGTAGCTTCCGACGCCACCGCCCTGAACGGGCGCGAGGACAGCACGGCATAGAATCCGGGCACGGAGGAGAAGGTCTTCGCGGCGCCGTTCACCCAAAGACCGGCGACCCGCTCTTTGCGCCGGACGACGACGGGCTGGCTGGGCCCGCTGATGACCATGATCACGTCATAGGGACCCTCATCCGGCGAGGGCGCGCGGCCGAAGTCGATGGAGCCAAACAGGACGATCTCGATGCCGTTGAAATTGGACTGAATCGAGATCTCCCGCGCGGAGATGTCGGACTGCACCTGCTCCGGCCGCGCCGGCTCCGCCGCGACCGCTGCCACCCTTGGAATCACCAGGGAAGCAGCGAGGCTCAAGAGCAGCGCTTGCCGCATCACGCGCCCACCATGACGGGAGCCAGGCTAAACAGATCCGCCGGCCGAAGCACGAGGCCGATCAGCAGCCGCAGCGCGACCGCAAGCACTATGACCGCAAGCAAAAGCCTTAGCTGCTCGCCCTTCAATCGCTGGCCGGCATGGGCGCCGAACTGCCCGCCGATCACGCCGCCGATGACCAGGATGAAGGCGAGCACCGCATCGAGCGAATGATTCATCGTCGCATAGAGCAGCGTGACGATGGCGGTAACGAAAATGATCTGGAACAGCGAGGTGCCGATGACGACGTGGGTCGGCATGCGCAAAAGGTAGATCATTGCCGGCACGATGATGAAGCCGCCGCCAGCGCCGAGGATCGCGGCGAGCAGGCCGACGATCACCCCAAGAATGAGCGGGGGAATGGCGCTGATATAGAGGCGCGACCGGTGGAAGCGCATCTTGAAGGGGAGCCCGTGAAGCCAGCTATGCTGACCGGGCTTCCGCGGCGTGGCGGGCTTGCCGGCGCGCGCGCGCGCGATGGCGCGGAGGCTCTCGATCAACATAAGCGAGCCGATCACGCCGAGAAAGTTCACGTAGGAGAGCGAGATGAACAGGTCGGCTTGGCCGGCCTTGCTCAACAAGCCGACCAGACGCACACCGGCCAGCGCCCCCACTACCCCGCCGACGGTCAGCACCAGCCCCATGCGGAAGTCGATATTGCCTCGGCGCCATTGCACCAACGCGCCGGACACCGAGGAGGCGACGATCTGATTGGCGCCGGTCGCCACGGCGATGGCGGGGGGGATGCCTGAGAACATCAAGAGCGGGGTGAGCAAAAAGCCGCCGCCGACGCCGAACATGCCCGAAAGGAAGCCCACCGCCGCGCCAAGTCCCAGCATCACCAACAGGTTCACCGAGATTTCGGCAACGGGGAGATAGACCTGGAGCATGGGGCCGGGGCTGATTTTTGCGCTATTTGCAACGTGTTCGGGAGGAGCGCCGCTGTCAATGCGGTACGGCGAGCCTTACCAAATTGTCATGCCCGGCCGGGTGCTCGACGCCGCTTGGAGCGCGCCGTGGATCGGGGGGTAGAGGGGAGGCTAGCTCGCCAGCCGCTCGAGCTTGGTGACGAGCGGCCCCGTGACCTCGCCGGTCTCGTCCATCCCATTGCGGAGCTCGAAGGCCTTGATGGCCTCGCGCGTGCGCGCGCCGGCCTCGCCGTCCGCCGCGCCAATGTCATAGCCGAGCTTATCCAGCATCGCCTGGGCGCGCGCGACCAGGGCCCTTGTTCGGGGCTGCAACTTCGGCGCGCCACGAGTCTTGCTCGGGCACCTCATTGGCTTCAGCAATCGCCGGCTTCGCCGTCCAGACCTTGACGGCCTGCTCAGCCTCGGCGAGTGCCGCGGCCGGCAGCGCGGGTTTGATCACATCGCGCCGCTTGATGGCCTCAGAGTCGCGGCTTGCGGCAGCCAGCGAGAACCACTTATAGGCCTCGGCCAGGCTCTTCTGTATGCCGAGGCCATGCTCGGCGAGGACGCCGAGATTGAATTGGCTGGCGGCGAGACCGTAGGACGCGGCTTCCGCGTACCATTTCGCGGCGAGCGCGAAGTCCGCATTGCTGCTTTCCCGGCTCGCGGCAACCGCGAGATTGTGCATGGCCTTGACGTTGCCGCGCTCCGCCGCGCTGGCGTACCAGGACTTCGCCCGGCCGAAATCCTTGGCGACGCCGTCGCCGCGCTCGTAAAGCACCGCAAGCCGATATTGAGCGGGTGCTAGTCCGGCGCTTGCCGCCAGTGAGAACCAGCGCGCGGCCTCGGTCCAGTTCGGCGCGAGCGCACGAGCGCTGCCTTGCCCTTGCGTGTAGCGGAGCGCGACAGCGTATTGGGCGCGTGCATCGCCATTGGCGGCGGCTTGGCGCAAGGCGAGCGGACCAAGCTCGGCCCCCGGCATGGGGAGAGTGGACCGCACGGAGGCCGGCGCCTCTGCAACCGTCACGCTGATGCCGGCCGGCAAAGCTGCCCCGTCGCTTCTGAGGGAGGCAAGCTGCGGTTTTGCGGTGACCTCGGCCTCGGCCTGCGCGGCTGGGGCGGCGGAAGATTTCGCAATCTCCGTCACGCCACCCGTCAGCGTAGCGTTGCCGGCAGCAGCAACTATAATTGGCGCCTCGCTGACACGCACCGGTGGCGGAAGCTCCTCATCGCCGGACTCTGCCGATGGCGTGGTGGCGTGGGGCGCCTCGGGCCCAGCCTCAGGTGCGGGCGCGGCCTCTGGGGCCGGGGACAGGTCGGGCGCGGGCGCGTCCTCGATTGTCGTTTCGGGCGCGGCCTCGATAGCGAGCGGGGGCGCAGCCTCTGGAACCGGCGCGGCTTGGAGCGCGGGCGAAGCTTCGGCTGCGGGTGTCGGTATGGCTTCGGCTGCCGGGGCCGGCGCGCTCTGCTCGGTCGCGGGGGGAACGGTCTCAACCTCTGGTTTCGACGGCAAGCGGCTATAGAGTAACGCCGCGCTGACCAGGAGCAGCAAGACGGCGACGATCATGAGAATGGAGCGCTTGCGCCGCTCCGGGAGGTCCATGCCGGCTTCAGTGCTCGCCTCATCGGTGAGGCGCGCCCTACGCGGTCCGAGCGCGCCCCGCTCCTCGGCCCGAGCGGCAGCTGACTGAGCCGCGCGGCGGGCTGCGGCCACCAAATCGTCACGCGAGGCTAGGGGGGCTTCCGGGGCGGAAAGAGCGCCCGGACGAGACGGCTTGCTTTCGTCAAGATCCACCGCCTCCTCGGCGAGCGGGCCGCGCTTGGCGCGACCGAAAGCAGGCGCGGGCTCGATGTCCTCAAAGTCTTGGGCGGTGGCGCCAAGCAGGCTACGCAACGACCGGTACCCGGCCCGCACATCCTCGGTGGCGCCACGCGTGATTGCCTTCTCGTTTGGCGCCTCTGCGTAGGATGGCGCCGGCTCCCAATGAGGCTGCGGCTGAGCCCGGGGTGGGGTGGGCGAAGGCTGCCGACCACGGTCAACCTGGTGCACGAGGTCGCGCAACGATTCGTGCATCGCCGCCAGCGTGTCGACCAGGCGGTCGTCGGTCGCGCGGCTCCGCTCATTCATGGCCACGATGTCGCGGTGGATGGTGTCGAGGCGCTCTGCCGCGCTCGGTTGGCCAAGGCCAGTTTCGGAGACGAGGCGGACGGCCTCGTTCGCGGCCTTGCTTGCCAGGTGCTCCATCTGGGCCGGACCATCCTCCAAACGCTCGATCAGCCGGTGCAGCTGGCCTTCGATGATGGCGATGCGGGCAACTTGCCGCTCCACGCCCCCAAGCTGTTGTCCTATTTCGGTTATTTGCCGCTCAAGATGTTGCAGGTTCTCAAGCTTCGGGCTGTGTTCGAGTGCCGCCTCGAACCTCCTGGCGATCTCCTCCATGCGCGTGTTCAGCGTTTCGATCGCCGCGGCGGGCATGGCCTCGCCGATCGAGTGATCGAGCCGCTGCGCCATGTCGATCAGGCGCTTGTCGAGATCCAAATGCTCGTTGCCGAAGGGCGGCAGCTCGAACGACGGCGTAGAATAGCTTGGCGTTTCGCCGGGCATGGCGAAGCTGAACGGCGCGGTCTCGGCGAAGGAGGCGGGCACCGGCAATAGCGGCGATGCGAACAGGCTCTGCTCCTCGGCGAGACCGGCGGAAAGGTCGCGGGCCTCCGACCAAGCCCTGCCAAGCTTGGCAAGGCCGTCGAACCCCGGTTCCATCTCATCGGGGTGGTCCAGTCTCTTCGCCAGGCTGCTGAGCTGGCTGCGCAGCCGCTCCAGGGTCTCCGTTTCTTCCGAAGAGTCGGTCGCCGGCGCTGCATCGGTGGTTTTCGAGAGCCGATCGAGCCGCGCATGCAGCTCGTCCAGCGCTTCGCCATAACGGCGTTCGCTCTCCTCGACCCGCTCGACGAGCCGGCGCAGAAGGCTTTCGACCGTCTGCTGATCCATATGGGTTCCCGAGAGCGAAACGTCGCTCCCGCCGAGCGTCTCGGCGCTGCTCGCTTGCCAACTTGCTTCCGGAGCCATCCCGTTCCCCTGGCGCAGTGATGCCCTGTTCAATGGGCCGCTTGGTCGTGGGGTTGGTCTGAGGGAGACGCGCGACCGACGGTCTCCATTACCGTCGCAAGACGCAGTAAATATTGGGTTAAGCCGCGCTTTGTTGTGGGACGAAGGATGCGCAATCCGGGCGAGCGTGGCGACCAGCCTCCGGCCTTTGGCGCCGGTCGTGGAGGGGCTTGCCAAGCTTGGGCGAGAGGACGACCATGGCTCGTTCCGGAGGTTCAGTTATGCAGGCGAGATTGACGGTGCTGGCGCTTGCTCTGGTCTTACCCGCAGCCGCGCCGAGTTGTCTTGCCGGCGAGGAGCCCGGCCGTTACTCCGTCGCTCCCGCGGGCGATGGTTTCTTGCGCCTCGACAGCGCCACGGGCGCGGTGTCGATCTGCAGTCAAAAGCCTGGCGGTTGGACCTGCGAGAGCGTTGCTGACGATGTTTTGGCGCTCAAGCAGGAGGTCGATCGCCTAACCCGGGAGACCGAGGCGCTGCGCGACAGGCTGGCCGAAGCCGAAGCGAGCCCCAAGCCGTCCGGCGCAGGCAAGGAGCCGCTGCCGGCCAGCCCGTCCATCCAGATTCCCGGACTGGCGATCGATGAAATCAACGATTTCGTCGCCAAGATGATGCGCCGTCTCCAGGACCTGGTGCGGGATTTGGAGAGCCAACAGTCGGAGAGGGCGCTTTGAGGCCGGGAAGACTGGCCCGCACCCGCGCGATGGCGGCCTGATGTCATGGCCGACTTCGTGCAAGCGAGCCACATGCTCCGCGTCGCCACGCCTGGCAAGGGTTTCACCGAGATCACGGAGAATCTGCGGCGCTGGCTCGGCGGTATCGCCGCCGAGGATGGCCTGCTCACCGTGTTCGTCTGCCATACCTCGGCGTCGCTGATCATTCAGGAGAATGCCGATCCCAACGTTCGCCGCGACCTGATTAGGGTGCTTGAGGGTTTGGCGCCCGAGGGCGGCCATTATGTCCACGCCGAAGAAGGTCCGGACGACATGCCGAGCCACATCAAGTCGATGCTGACGGAGGTGAGCCTATCGATCCCGGTCCGGGGTGGGCGCATGGTGCTCGGGACCTGGCAGGGCGTCTACCTGATCGAACATCGCGCGGCGCCGCATGAGCGGACGATCGCTCTCAGCTTCCTCGGCCATTGCGCCGACGCTTAGAGCATGATCTCGAAAAGTTGCAGACTTTTCGGCTAAGATTATGCGTCAAAAAGCAAAGGCCTAGGGCCAAGATCGCAAATAAATTCTAGGTGATTTCGCTCGGAGAAACGCAGGCTTCGCTCTCAGCCTGCGAAGCGGTTCGTGGCGGCGATGAGCTCATGCACGATGCCGGCCTCGGTCATGGCGTGACCGGCATCGGCCACGATCCGTAACTCCGCCTCCGGCCAAGCGCGCGCCAGGTCGACGGCGATCTTGGCCGGCGTCACCACGTCGTAGCGGCCATGCACGATGACGCCCGGAATGGATTTGAGGCGATGCGCCGCCGCGATCAGCTGGTCGTCGGCGTCGAAGAAGCCGCCATGGATGAAATAGTGGCATTCGATGCGCGCGAAGGCGAGCGCGTAGGCGTCCTCCGAGAAGCGCCTGACCCGCTCGGCGTCCGGCAAGAGCGACAGGGTCTTGCCTTCCCAGGCGCTCCAGGCGCGCGCGGCTTCAAGCTGGATGTCTGCATCGGGACCGGTGAGCTGCCGGTAATAGGCAGAGATCATGTCGCCGCGCTCAGCCTCGGGAATTGGGCGGACGAAGTCCGCGAAGGCTTCGGGGAAGATCCAGCTGCAGCCCTCCTGATAGAACCATGCGAGCTCGGCGCGCCGGAGCGTGAAGATGCCTCGAAGCACGAGGTCGGTCACGCGTTCGGGGTGCGTCTCGGCGTAGGCCAGCGCGAGCGTCGAGCCCCAGGAGCCGCCGAACACCTGCCAGCGCTCTAGTCGGAGATGGACGCGCAACCGCTCAATGTCCTCGACCAAGTCCCAGGTCGTGTTCGCCTCGAGGCTGGCATGCGGGGTGGAGCGGCCGCAGCCGCGTTGATCGAACAGCACGATGCGGTAGCGGGATGGATCGTGATAGCGGCGCATCATGGCGTTCGAGCCTCCGCCCGGCCCGCCATGCAGCAGCAGGGCAGGCCTGCCGTCCGGATTGCCGCATTCCTCGAAATAGAGCTCGTGGCCGCCGGAGACCTTGAGTCGTCCCGTCCGGTAAGGGACGATTTCGGGGTAGAGCTCGGGGTGTCCCTGGGTTTGACTATCGTTCATCACCGCCGCTTTTGCCGCTTCGCTCGAGGCGCGTTGAGGCCAACACAGTTAAGGATTGGCTGAGGCCGCGCGCCGCAGCGCGCGGTCGTACAGAGCCTCGCCGCTTGGATCGCGCAACTCCTCGAAATAGGCGTCCTCCGCCGCAGACGGCCGGGGCCCGATAAGGCTGCCTGCGAGCCCCCCGGCCAAGCCGAGCATGGCGCCGATCAGCGCGGCGATGACCGTGGTGAGATGGGCGTAGCCCGAGCCGAAACTGCCCCCGAAGGCGATCTCGAGGCACATCGCGGCGAAGCCTAGGACCATGGCGACCAGGGCTCCCCAGACTGTGAATCGCTTCCACCAGATCGCCAGCAGCAGCACGGGAAAGAAGGTCGCCGCGGCGAAGGCAAAGGCGGTTACCCCGGCTTGCATCAGGTCGATACCGGCGAAGGCGAGAAACACGGCGGCGCTGAGCGCGGTGGCGGCGATGGCCACCCACGCGACCAACACGCGCGGCAGCACATTGTTGCGCGGCTCGATGACGCGGATAACGTCGTCGGCAATGCTGCCCGCAAGGGTGAACAGATGGGACGCAGCCGCCGCAAGCGCGACGGCCATTCCAGCAGCTGCCATGAGCACGGTGCAGACGAAAGGAAGCCGCGCGGCGATGGGCAGCGCGAGCGCGATCCCGTCGCGCGCGATGAACAGCTCGGAGGCCTCGATCGCTCCGTCGCCGTTCGCGTCCTGCGCCAGGATCAGCCGGTAGGCGTTCAATTCGTTGAGCCAGGCGGGAAGCGCGCCGGCCGGGGTCTGGGCGATGTCCTGAAACATGAGGAGCCTGACGAAGACGGCTAAGGCCGGCGCACTCGCCGCAAACAGCGCCACGAACAAGACGCCCCAAGCCACCGATCGCCGCTGCTCGGCGACGGAGCTCGTGACGCCGCTGCGGACGAGCAAGCTCGGCAATGCCGCAGTGCCAAGCGCGAGGCATAGGAACAGCGTCAAGAAATCCGTCTGGCTGACCGCGCCGAAGGGCTGCAGGAAGGGCTTGGTGCTAGGCTTCGGCTGCTCAGCGGGGAGCGCCTTCGCCAGGGGCTCGGGAGCCAATGGCGAGACGCCGGCGACGATCTCCGATCGTTGCAGCGGAGCGAACATCTCCCCATAGGAAAGCTGTGGCACCGGCAGGTTGGTGAGCAGCACCGAGACGATGATCAGAGGCACCGCGAAGCCCACGGCGCCGACGATGAACTCAGCGCTTGCGCTCCAAGTGAGCGACCGCATGCCGCCAACGAGGGTGAAAACGGTGATGATGGCGGCAACCCCCGCCACGGCGAGCTGGTAGGAAAGCGGCAGGAAGAGTACGGCGATGAGCGCCGCGATCTTAATCTCGGCGGCAAGCAACAGCGCCGCCGGCGGCAGCTGCAGCAGGCTCGCCAACACGCGAACCGCCCGCGAGCGGAAGCGTTGGCCGAGAAAGGCCGGCAGGGTATAGGCGCCGGCCTTGCGGAGATAAGGCACGAATAAGAGGCCGGAGACCAGCAGTCCCGCCGTCCAGCCGAGCCCGATCGCCAAGCCATCGAAGCCCAGAAAGAAAAGGGTTCCGGTATAGGCGAAGAAGCCCGTGCCGCCGATCAGCACCGTTGCCAGGACGAAGCCGTTGAACACGGGAGGAACGCGGCGCCCCGAGACGAAGAAATCCGCGACGTTGAGGGTGCGCGTGCCAATGGCGAGCATGAGATACAGCGCCAAAGGCAAGAGGATCATCGCCTCGGTGAGCCATGCTTGCGGCCAACCGAGCTGCTCGAGTATGGCAAGACCAAGCACGAGCGACACGAAGGCGCTCGTGATGATGCCGTAATAGGCCCCAAGCTGGGGGTTGGCCTGATCTCGGTGCGAGGGGGCCCTCATGCCCCGCTCAGGCCTCCTCGGTTTCGCTGAGTGCCCTGTCGATGCGCTCCTGGACACGGGCCGACCAGAAGCAGGCGGCGACAATGCCGATCAGGAGCCCTTGGGCCAGAAGATAGAAGCCGAGCGGAAAGCGTAAAAAGCTGATCTCGTCGAGGCGCCCCACCATGGCCACGACGGCGCAAACGGCGCCGAACACGATGACGAGCGTCGCAAGCGCGAGCAACAGCGTCTGCCACCGGTGACGATCGCGTCCGGGCTGTTCCGACACCGAAGCTCCCTCCTTCAGGCGTGGCGGCGAGTGGCGAGCGCCCGAAGGGCCCTTATGCGACGCGACGCTTCCCCCGCCGGCTCACCCTGCCAAGCAGTTATCAGCTGAGACCGTCCTTGCAAACTAAAGAAGGCTGGACCCGCAGCCTCTGGCCCACGCCTCACCGGTAAGCGGGAACGGCTGGATTTGAGGGGCACTTTGGCCCCAATCATGGCAACCTAGAGGCTTGCGGCCAATGAGCTTTTGGAGGAGGCGCCGATGCTCGCGGAATTCAAGGAATTTGCGCTTCGCGCCAATGTGGTCGACATGGCGGTCGGCATCATCATCGGCGCCGCTTTCTTCACCATCGTCAAATCGTTGATCGACGACTCATCATGCCGCCGCTCGGCGTGGTGACCGGCGGCATGGACTTCAGCAACGTGTTCATCGCGCTGAACGGCGAGCATTACGATTCGCTGGCGGTGGCGCGGCACGCCGGCGCCCCCACCATGAATATCGGGGTGTTCATGATCGTGGCTTTCGTTTTGTTCATGGCGATCAAGGCCATGAACCAGTTTCGCCGCAAGCAGGGGGAGGAGCCGCAGACCGAGCCGCCGCCCTCCCGCGAGGTAGCTTCTCGAGGAAATCTGGGACGCGCTGACCAAGCGCTAGGGGTACCCGCGGCGCCTGCCGTTCACCAGTCTGAAAAGAATGGATTTTGCGCAAATTAGGCGCGCGGGAGATCGGATATCTCCGATGAGGCGTTTGCGCAAAATATTTCTTCTATTTCTATCCTTTAGAAACTATTTTGCTCCTTTTCGGGTGCAGCGCCTACCAAAGGGAATAATTTTCTAGTAAGCTGCGCATCACCAACGATTGGGTGCGGCAAACCTTCTGGCGGGATGAACGATGGCGGCATACGGCGCTTCCACCGATGTCATTATTATTGATTATTGGCGCGGCCCTGTGGGCCTCTTTGCGGTGTTCCAGCTCGGGCTGGCGCAGCTCGAGGCGCATGTGGTCGACATTCTCGACAAGCCCGGTGGCCAACGGCTGCAGCGTCTGTTGAAAGTAGCCTGACATGATCCTCAACGTGCGCATGCCGAATGGGACCGTCCACCGCCTCGAGGCGTTGGAGGGTTGGCGGGTCATGGAGGTGATCCGCGACTGGGGCTTGCCAATCAAGGCCGAGTGCGGCGGCGCCTGCGCCTGCGCCACCTGCCATGTGTGGGTCGGCGCCGAGTGGGTTGGGAAATTGCCCCGGCCGAGCGACGAAGAGCTCGAAATGCTGGATGGCGCCTTTCATGTCGACGAGCGCTCGCGCCTGTGCTGCCAGATCCTCATGACCGAAGCCCTTGACGGGCTTGAGGTCGAGCTTGCGCCTG
>Ga0315295_10003254_pt1 | contig 13814 bp, 15 predicted proteins | sample YL17G14_0_MG_FD_204453 | JGI IMG/M metagenome (GOLD analysis project Ga0315295, IMG submission 204453) | Sediment microbial communities from Yellowstone Lake, YNP, Wyoming, USA - YL17G14_0 | ecosystem: Environmental > Aquatic > Freshwater > Lake > Sediment | place: USA: Wyoming | collected...
TGCAGATCATTTTCTATTAAGAAAAAAGAGGCATGGGAGCTTTTGTATATTCTTAGAGATTTTCAGTTAATTGAAATTAAACCTTATCATGGAGTTGTTATAAAATGACTGAAGAATTTATAGATAGGGATAAATGTAAAAATTGTAAGGATTTAATTTTAAAAGAAGGAAAATATTATTGTAAAAGTGGAGATAAAGAAATAAATTTAGAGGGCAACTGCAGTTCTTTTGATGAATCCCCTGAATATACTTATATAATGGATTTATTAAAAAATCCGGATATTTTTAATATGATAACTGAGAAAGAACTAGACAAAAAAATAGTAGGAGAAGTAAAAACTAGAAAAGTTATATTCTTATGTGCTGCAGGCGGAAGACTTGTTGAAAATGCTCAGATTGCTTCTTTCAATCTGTTAGTTAATGATGATGCAGGCACAGGAAAAGATTATATCACTAGAAATACTTTAGAAATTCTTCCAAACGAGTATTACATTCACAAAACAAGAATTTCTCCAACAGTTTTTACTTATTGGCATAATTCTGCATTTGAACCTGATTGGACTTGGGATGGAAAAGTATTTTATCCAGAAGACATAAGTGAAAATGTTCTCAATTCAGATGTCTTCAAGGTTATGTGTAGTTCTGGAAGTTCTGCTACAATTACAATTAAACAAAAACCAGTAGAAATAAAAATTAATGGAAAACCTGTAATGATTACTACAACTGCAACAGCTACTCCTAGCCCAGAGCTAACAAGAAGGTTTGTAATTTTGAGCTTAGATAGTTCTCAAGATCAAACAAAGGCAATTATGAAAAGACATTCAGAGTATAAGAAAGAAGGAATTGTGCCAGAATATTATCCGGAATTTACAAAGGCAATGAACTATCTTAAAAGAGTTAAAGTAAAGGTCCCTTTTGCAGATTTGATAGTTGAACACTTTCCGACAAAGAATGTAATTATGAGAACACACTTTCCAAGATTTCTAGATTTTATAAGCGCTTCTGCTGCATTTCATCAGTTTCAGAGAAAGAGAGACACGCAAAATTTTATTTTAGCAGAAGGCCAAGATTACAACATTGCAAGAGAATGTTTTCTTAAGTTATGTTCAAATAAATATATGATTCCTTTAACTATAAATCAGAAAAAGATCTTAGAAGTTTTTGAAAAAGAACCTTTTCTAAAGGGGGCTGTCACTTTTCTTCATCCACTTATGAGTTTTATTAGCGATCGAGCTTTGCAAACAAATTTACAAATTTTAGTGAAACATGGAATTTTAGAAACAAAAACCGAGAAAGATAATTGGAATAGAGATATTGAAGTTTATCAATTATCTAATTCATACATTCCCAATGAACAAATTAATCTGCCCTTATTTGAGAAACTATATGAAATTAATTCAGAACCTTCTATACCTTCAGTATCTACTATATCTTCGACATCTTCAGAACGTATTGAAGATATAGAAGTAGTAAAATACTAAAAGAAGTTAAGAAAATGGGCATTTCGCGACAGTCTTGCCTTCGTTCATAAGCTTCAATCTTATCAGCCTGAATTTGTCTCAACAAATTCAGGTTTATTAAGCTTATAAATCTCGTAGAACGATAGACCATCTTCGCGAAATAGTGGATAGACCATCGCTCGCGCTTCAGCGCTCGCTTATGGGGAATAACCGCTCGCCCTATTGGGCTCGCTATTGGGGAACCCATTCTATTCCGTTATTTGAATAAACGAATAAAATTGAACCCGTTGGCGAGCGAATGAAATGAGTGAGGCAGGTGTGAAATTTTATGAGTGAATAAAGCGAACGAGCGATAGCGAGTGAGCGGTATATATTTAATATTATAACACAATTCAACCCTCTAACTCCCTTTAGAAGGGAGGATATGTTTGCTGAACAAGTTCAGATATTGCCGAGACAACCAAGGTTTTCTCAGGAACTCTTTCCTTATATTAATGGGCTTTGTGTTTTTCGCTAAGCAATTCACCTCCCAACCTCCTCTTGCTACGCTCAAAACATTCGCTTCACCTGCAAGTGTTCGGCTCACTCACCTTGATATATTGCCACCCATCCCCTACCCCTTCCCTCAAGGGAAGGGGTTTTAGAAAAGCATGGTTTCCTGCCAGCACCTAAATCTTTATAAACTATAATCAATGTAATAGATTAGAATTACAAGGATTACAAAATGACAGACGAACAAAAACCAATAACATTGAAAGAGAAGATACTCACAGAAATGACTAGTGACTACGCTAGTGCCTTAGATAAGAACTTTGAATTAGCGAAAAAATTTATACGCATAACTCCCGAGGGGCTTGTAGAAGTTTTGATAAAGGATAAAACCTCCGGGAAAGAACAAATTTTGTTATATCTAATAGGCAAGTTGTATGCCAAAGAAGCAGGTATAAGTTCCGCTGAGGAAGTAGATAATGGGGAGATTATGAAAGAACTAGGAATTCCTAGAGGGTCTATCTTACCTTGGTTAAAATCTTTAAAAGAAGAAAATAGGATTAGACCAATTCGTCGAGGAAAAAATGTAAATCACGCAATCTCTATTAACATGGTTGAAAAGATATTAAATGAGATAGATGCAAAGATAGCAAAAAAAGATACAAGACATAAGTAATATTCAGTGATCACTGCGCTGGCTACTCTCTCCCTTTGTATAGGAGAGGTAGTCAGTGTTCCTTTATACTTCAATTAAAATAAACTATATAAAATTATCTAATCCTTGCGAACCTTAAAAATAAAGGTTTAAAGTTATATGTAGGACTTCAGAAATTTTTTCTGGAAAGTTATTAAGATAAGGTTTTTATATTACGCTTATATAATGTAAATATGAGAAAAAATCAGAAAGTCAAAAAGAAATCTGAGCCGAAAGAAAAGATTAAGTTAAGGGAATTTTTCAAAGAAGCAGAAAAAGAAGTAAGGCAAAATGAAGAAGAAATTAATATAGAAATTCCGCAACAAGCTGAATTCTTTAAAACTCCTATAAGATTTGGAAACATCCCAGTAGATAAGCTTCCTTTGGGATGTGACCAAAAAGAGCAATACAGAAAAATTTATCCTAAAATTTCTCTTCCATTCCAGACGGTTGAAAAGATATCTTTTGGTCATAAAAATTTGGAACCAAACCAATTAATCTTTGGAGATAATCTACATATTATGAGGGCTTTGCCTTCTAATTCTATTGACTTGATTTACATTGATCCTCCTTTCTTTTCTGGCAGAAACTATAATGTTGTTTTTGGTGACCAAAACGAAGTTAGAAGTTTTACAGATATTTGGGAAGGTGGGATGCCGGGATATTTGACTTGGTTAAATGCGAGATTGCTAGAGATGAAAAGATTACTTAAGCCAACTGGAAGTATATTTGTACATCTTGATTGGCACGCATCTCATTATGTTAAGATTGAAATGGATAAAATATTTGGATATGGACGAAATACCAATAACCAAATAGAGCCAGGTTTTCGTAATGAGATTGTTTGGTGTTATGCTGGAGGAGGAATTCCTAAAAGCGAATTTCCAAGAAAACATGATGTTATTTTATGGTATAGCAAAGGTAACGAATGGGCTTTTAATCCACAATATAGACCATACACCGAAGGAACAATGCAAAGAGGACGAACGGCTGTTAAAGGAAAAAATGCTAAACTTAATCCCTTAGGAACACCTGTAAATGATTGGTGGACTGATGTTGAAAAAATAACAAGTCCAACAGACCCCGAGAAAATAGGTTATCCCACACAAAAGTCAGAGGCATTATTATCACGAATTATTAAAATTGCTTCAACTCCAAACGACATCGTCGCAGACTTTTTTTGTGGTGGTGGCACAACTCCTTCTGTCGCTCAAAAGTTAGGAAGAAGATGGGTTGCTTCCGACATATCTAAGATTGCTGTTTCAGTTACAAGAGATAGATTACTAAGAAATGTTATTGGAAAAGATAAAAAAGAAGTCCAGCAAAGTTTAGGTAAGGTTCCAGATATTGAAATAAAGAACTGGGGAGTTTACGAAGTTCCTGAACTGGTAAAAATGAAAGAAGAAACATTTAGAAATTTTATCATTTCTGCTTATAATGGAAGATTGACAAGTTCAGAAGGTCTCATTCATGGATACAAACAATCAGTTCCTCTTTTTGTAGGAAGTCCATCGCAAGATGATCCAATAACAGAAGGTGAAGTAGTTAAATTTGCTAAAGATATAGTAAAAAGAAGAGGACATCATCAAGGAATAATGATTGCTTGGGGCTTTACTCCTGGAGCAAGAAATGTTGCTAAACAATTAGAGATACAACATGCAGTAGCAATAGACTTTGTAAAACTTCAATTAGTTCCAATAGAATCCAATGAATTTAAAGAGCATGTAACATCAAAACATCCTGAATACAAAAATCTGCTAAAATTCATACTTCCGCCACAAGTCAGAATCTCAACAAAAAGAACAGCAAATTTAGAATATGAGTTTGATGTTTCTGAGTCAGTTTCATTAAATCAGTCAGGTAAAATAATAAATGTTCAGTGGGACTTTTCTTATAATGGTGAGAGGTTTATCTCAACTCCTGGCTATTCTTTTTTAGGCATGGCAAATAATAAACCTGTCTTAAAAATAAACTATAAATTCAGCTCTGCTGGAAAAAAGAAGATTGCCTGCAAAGTTCAGGATGACGAAGGTGGAGAAAAAATTGAAGTTATGGAGATAGAAGTCAAATGAATAAAGAGCAAGAAATATTAGAATTGAAAAAATTATATTTAACTCAGTTTGAAAAATTTGAGACAAAAGTATATTTTGCTTGGTTAAGCTTATTTTTTGGATTATTTTTAGCTTGGATATATGGAAAAGTTGATGGTTATTTGGTTTTGATAATTGCTATATTTACTTGTTTTTTAGATAGGGTTGTGGATTGCTGGAGAAAAAAACAATATAACAAGGTGATTAGAGAAATTAAATCAGCGAATTTAGGAGAAATTGAATAATGAAGCTTACAGATTTTGGGGATGATTTTGAATTATGGAAAAAAGATTTTCATGGTGTTAAAGATGAAACTCACAGATTTCTTGAAAATCTAACAGACCAAAAAAAAGAAGTTAAACTTTGGAAGCACCAGCTAGATGCTATTTTAAGAGTTATTTATTCTTATGAAGTTTTAGGAAAAAATAATCTTTTATTAAATATTGTAACTGGTGGAGGAAAAACTGCAATTATAGGGGCGTGTGTTGCATGGCTTAAAATGTGTCAGAAGTTAGACAAATTTCTGATTTTAGTTCCAAATCTAATTGTAAGGGATAGATTGCAGAGAGATTTTTTAGTTACAAATGGAGAAAAATCTGTTTTCCAAAAATTTGATTTCTTTCCAAAAGAGTTTAAACATCTAGAAAATGAATTAAATGCTCATATTATGGAAGAAGGAGCAAGCCCGCAGGGAATTTTAGACGCTGGAGTTATTTTAGGTAACATTCATCAGCTTTATGAAGCTAACACTTCCGGAAAAAGAAATTTAGATTGGTTCTTAAACAAAGTTGGAAATTTTGCCATATTTAATGATGAAGCTCATAATACTCCTGCAGATGAATATACAAAAGTTCTAAGAATGTTAACTCATAAAACAATATTCAGATTAGATACAACAGCAACTCCTGAAAGAGCAGATGCAAAGCCATTAGATTCTGAAATGATTATGGAATATGGAATAGCACAAGCTTTAGATGACGGAATTATTAAGTCAGTAGTTGTCTATCAGCCAGATGCTAAAATAGTCGAGTTAACATATACTAATAAAATTACTGGTGAAAAAAAGAAAGTTACAGAACTAGACAAAGAATTTAAAGAAGCCGAAGCAAATGTAAAGCCTTTCCAATGGATCATGGATGCTGAACCAATGAAAAAACAAATTGCTATTGCATTAAAAAGATTTGATGAACAAAAAAGAAGGTCAAAAGAAAGGTACAAGCCAATTTTATTTATAGTTACTATGGGAATAGAAGAGGGAAAAAGAGTCAGAGATGTTTTTAATAAAGATTTTAATTTAGGGAGGGATAAGGTTTTATTAGTTACGGAAGATACTGCAGATGAACAAGTAGGATACAAACCAGACGGAGAACCAATAACTGCAAGAGAAGCCGCAACAAATTTAGGAAAATTAGGTAGTTCATTTGAAGTTGTGATAAGTGTAATGATGTTAAGAGAAGGTTGGGATGTCCCAGAAGTATCAGTTATCCTTTTATTAAGAAAATTTTGTTCACAGGTTTATGGACAACAGGTTATAGGGAGAGGTTTAAGAAAAATAATCAGAAATATTGATGAAAGAGAAATCTTAGCAGTAGTTGATCATCCAAAACTTCAACATGATTGGCTCTGGAGAAAAGTTGGAGCTAGTGGAGTTAGAACTGTTGATACTGAAGATGTTTTAGGAGATGAAGATATTCCAATAACTCCCAAAATTCAAAGATTAACAAGACCCGAAAACCTTATAGAAATTCCTTCTCCTGAATATGAAACAAAAATAGATTTTGATGCCATCTTAAAGAAAATTCCCAAAAAAGAGATTTCTAAGAATTGGAAGCAAATTTTAGATTCTGTCAAATACGATAAAGATAAGTGGGTCATTAGCAAGACAAGAATAGAACAGATGAGAAAGCTATATGTGGATAAAGAAAGAAGAATGGAAATACTATCTGGAGAAGATATTGACGTTAAAGACGAAGAAGAAAAGAAAAAGCTAAGCAAGGAAGAATTAGAAGAATTATTTAAAGAGCAAATTGTTGAAATGTCTTCTAATCTTCTTTTAGAATATGGTTTTGGAGGATTAAAGAAAGGAGAGTTATATAATGTGATAATTGACCATATTAAGCTTAAATTATTTAATGGCAAAACTCTTTCAGAAACAAATAAGGAAGAAATAGAAATGGTATTAGAAAATCTTGAAGAAATAAGAAAAAACTTTACTCAGCCGATTGTTGAGGGAATTTTGGGAGGAAAGAAAAATGCCAACTAGTGAACATGGAGAATTTGAAGAAAATACCAAAAGCCCTTACAGCTTTGAGTACTATGATTCCAGTTGGGAGCTGGAGTTAATGAAAGATTTAGAAAAAGATAAAGAAGTTAAGAAATGGACTAAAAACCACGGGATAATAATCCCATATTGGGATGAAGACGGAAAATTAAGAGGATTTAAACCAGACTTTTTAGTTGAAAAAGAAGATAAAACTAAGGAAATAGTTGAGATAAAGGGCAAACATTTGCTTCCCACTTTCAAAAGAAAGATGAGTGCTGCTCAAGAATGGTGCAAAGCAAGAAAAATGGGATTCAGGGTTATTTCTAAATATTAATCATTTCTTCAAACTAAATAATCTCTCTATCTTATGTGTTTTCTTTCCTTTACGCTCTTTAACTAAATTAATCTTTTTCATAAACTCTAGAGCCTTGATAGTTGTTTCCCATTGAGACTTAACTTCTTCAGAAAGAGCCTTAACAGACATTTCCGGTTCTTTTTTTAATACCTTTAAAATATCTTCAATCACCTTTAGGATATTTCTTCTTCCCATAGGTATAAATACACAGATAGTTTTTTATAGCAAATCTGTGTAATTACACAGATAGAAAAATGGTGAGTTGGAATCCTTGGATAGGTTTAGACATAAATGATACTTGGAGTCTTGCTTATGAATGGAAGCAGAAGTTTGGAGTGCATGAATTAGCAAGTTACATCATGTTAGGGATCTTCTTGATCATCTTAATTATCATGATATTTTGGATGACAAAAGGAAAATTATATATAGGAGCATGTCTTAAATATTTTAATAAATACAAAGCAAGGGCTTTAAACAATTTCTGATAGTCTCGTGGGGGCGTTGATTAAATTTATAAGGATAATATACTAGTATATAATATGATAATAAGACCCAAAACAAAATTAGGTAAATGGTCTGCAGGATTGAACCTTTTTTTTCTGATAATAATCACTACCTCTTGCGTGCTTGTTTTAGCACTTAAAGTACTTAATTTTGATGATCGCTGGTGGGATGTGACTGTGCCCATTGCATTCCTCATTGAAATGATTGCTTTTTTTACTGGAATAAGAGCTGTAATAAAACATAAAGAACGCTCGGTTTTGGTTTATTTATCCCTTCTCACTGGCGTATGTGTTATTCTTTTTGCACTCCTTCATAGCTTATTTATCAATGATTAAATAATTTTTATTTAGTTACTCCTATTTTTCCCTTCTTATTCTCAGCAGTATCCTCGTGGGGGCAGTTCGAGCTTATCGACGATAAGCATTTTGGGAGCATTTAATTGCTAAGAATTTATCAAGAAAAAATAATTTAATTATTTTTAGTTTTTTTCAGTTTTTTAGAAATCAATTTCTTTTCTTCGTTTAAGTTGCCTTTTTTCATTTTCAAAATATCAAAAACAAGTATTATTAACAGAGAAGCTATAATAGCCATAAGAATATTCAATAAACCAATTGGAGCAGTTTCAAACACTTTATTTAATGGAGAATAAATTATTAATATAGTAGCTAAGATAGAAATAGTTGATGCATAAATCAAGTACTTATTTGTAAAAGGAGAACGATTAAGAACTTTTTTTCTGAAAGATCTAAAATTAAAAGCATTTGCTATTTCAAAAAATATAAGAGTTACTAAGGCAGTTGTTCTAGCTACAACAAGCTCTTGTTTTAGGATATTAAGAGTAAAATAAAATACTCCAAGAGTAACAAGCCCCATTATGGTTCCGGCGATTATAATTAAAGAAATTAGTTTTTTGTCTAAGAGGTGGGCTTTTTTTCGAGGTTTTGCTTCCATAACATCTTGAGAAGAGGGATTAAACCCCAGAGTAATTGCGGGAAGGTTATCTGTAACAAGATTCATGAATAATATTTGCAAAGCAAGCAAAGGCAAAGGTAATCCTAATAAAATTCCAAGAAAAATGATAAGTAATTCAGCGTAGTTGCAAGAAAGCTGATAGGTAACAAATTTTTGTATATTATTAAAAATTGTTCTCCCTTCCCTAACTGCAGATACTATTGTAACAAAATTATCATCTTTTAATGTTAAGTCTGCTACCTCTCTTGTTACATCTGTTCCTCCAATACCCATTGCAACTCCTATATGGGCTTCTTTTAAGGCAGGAGCATCATTTACTCCATCCCCAGTCATTGTTACTATCTCCCCATTTTCTTTTAATGCCCTCACTATTCTTAATTTATGTTCTGGTCTAACTCTTGCAAAAATAACAGCATTTCTTACTATCTTTACTAATTCATTATCAGTAAATTTGTCTAATTCTTCACCCCCTATTATCTTCCCTTTGTTGAGATTTATTTGTTTTGCAATAGCAATTGCAGTTTCTTTGTTATCTCCGGTAATCATTTTTACATTTATTCCAGCAATATGACAAAGTTTTAGTGCTTCTTTTACTTCCTCTCTTGGAGGGTCTTCCATTCCAACTAACCCAACAAAAACAAGTTCTTCTTCAAAATGATTTTTGTTTAAAGATTTGACTTTTTTATATGCAATGGCTAGTGTTCTAAATGATTTAGAAGTTAATTCTTTGTTAATCTTCATTATAAGTTTCCTGTCTCTTTCAAGAAGCGTAAAAATCCTATCTTCTCTTTGAATAAATTTGCAGTTTTTTAACAAAACTTCTAAAGCGCCTTTTGAATAAATATAATTTCCATCTTTTTCTTTGCATGCTACAGACATAATTTTTCTTTCAGAGCTAAATGGAATTTCTTCTTTTCTTGTAAAATTCAAGTCCTCTTTGAATATTCCTGCTTTAGCAGAAGTGATTAACAATGCAGCCTCAGTAGGAGTTCCTTTTATAATATACTCCCTATCTGTTCCTTTTCTCTCAATTTTAGAATCATTGCATAAAACTCCTGCTTTTAAGAGAAGTTTTAAAGAATTGTTCTTTTGAATATCTATTTTTTTGTTATTTAACAAAAAATCTCCTGTAGCTTCATAACCTGCGCCGGTTATTTCAAAAACCTTATTATCGCATAATATTTTTTTTATTGTCATTTCCCCCTTTGTTATTGTTCCAGTTTTATCAGAACAAATAACAGTTGTTTCACCTAATGTTTCAATAATTGACATTCGATTAACTATTGCATTTTTTTGAGCCATTCTATGTGCTCCAGAAGCAAGAGTAGATATTAACACCACCGGAAATCCTTCGGGAAATGCAGAAACAGATAAAGCAATTACCACGATTAAAACCTCAATAAATAATTCGTAAGAAAAAGGCGCATTTCCTATTAGCATAATAACCCCAGTTAATATTGAAACAGTAAGTGCAATAGATACCATATATTTAGCTATGCTATTTACTTTTTTTTGCAGAGGCAGTTCTTTTTCAGCAGTTGAAATCATTCCTGCTATTTTTCCAAATTCGGTATTCATTCCTGTACACAAAACTTTAGCAATGCACCTTCCATTAACAATAAGAGTTCCCATAAATATCTGGTTTTCTTTTTTGTATTCTTTTTCACTTTTTGACTCAAACTTTTTAATTTCTTGAGACTCGCCTGTCAAAACTGCTTCATCGACTCTTAATTCCCTTGCTTCTAGAATAAGACAATCTGCAGGAATTTTTTCTCCTGTTCTTAAAACAATTATATCCCCCGGAACAATTTCTCTCGAAGAGATTTCAATTTCTTTACCATCTCTTATAACAATAGATATAGGCATAATCATCTTTTTTAAAGCCGCAATTGCTTTTTCAGCCCTATATTCCTGAAAAAAGCCCACAGTTACTACAAGAATTATAACTGCTAAAATTGTATATGCTGTAACCGACTTACCAACAAAAAAAGAAATAAGCATTGCTGCAAACAATAAATAAACAACAAAATTATTCTTAATCTGCCTTAAAAGAATCTTTAATGGAGAAACATGAAAAATCTCTTTTATTTCATTAAAACCACAAGTTTGAAGTCTTTTCTTCGCTTCTTTTTCTGTCAGTCCTCTTTTTTCCATCCTATAATTCTTAAGAAAATTTGTTTTATATACTTAACGAGGTTTAGGAGGGATAAGAATAAATTTTACCTCAGGGGAGCACTTAACCACCCATTTCTGCAGAGTTTAACTTCATCTAATTCCAACCCCTCTCTTTTGCAATTAAGTGGTGTATTCCTCGTGGAGGCATTCTCAACCAAAAGATTTAAATACCATAAGTAGTTATAATAAATTATAAGGGGTTATAAAATGTCAACAACAATACAAATTTCAGATAATGTAAAATCAGTTTTAGACAGAATGAAAATGATAGAAAGAGAAACCTATAATGAAGTAATTGAAAGAATGATAGAAGATGATTTAGAGTTGAGTGAAAAAACAAAAATTGAGATAGAAGAAGCAAGAAAAGGGAAGAGTATTTCTCATGCTGAAGTTAAAAAAAGATTTGGCTTATGATGTATAATATAGGATGGAAAGAACACGCATTACAGGATTTAAAAAAGCTTGAATATTCCATATCTAAAAGAATTATTAAAAAAGTTGAGGAGTTGTCTGAAAATCCTTTTTCTAAAGATATAAAAAAGCTAAAGGGAAGTGATGATTTTAGACTAAGAGTTGGAGATTATCGAGTTATTTTTTCTATTGAAAAGAATATAATACAAATTCTAAAGGTTGGGCATAGAAAAAATATTTATGCCAGATAAATTTATGATAACCAAGTAGTGCATTCTTTGTGGGAGAGCAAGAAGAGGATAACTATATTTTAACACCAGAATCTTTTGGAGTTTTTGTATGCTGGTCCATATCCCCTTTCATTAAGCAATTCCAGCAAGGCCTAATTGTGCCGTCTTTTTCCATAATTCTTTTTGTACCCTTGCACTTTGGGCACTCAGTTTCAAACCCCATGAAATTCTATGCGCAGAGAAGTATTAAAGCTTTATTATACTAATGTGCTGTTAAGTTAGTAAAACTTTTTTACCCGAGTGAATCCTGGTTGGGAAGATAGTCAAAAAAAGGAAAATTATTCCTTAATAAAAGTCAAAAGTTATTCTTCAACTTTCTCAACATCATAAACAAAAACATTTAATTTTTCTCTTTTCCAAGTTGAACCACTTAACCCTGCTTTTAAGCATAAGGAGTTCAAAAAATCTTCTTCTCTTGGAATTTGCTCCCAAACTTGTGGTAGATAGGTGGCGGAATAAAAATCTTTTTTCAAAAGAACCCCTTTTTTGAAAATTTTTTTCTTTAAATCTCGCCCATCCTTATATTCAATTTTTGTTGGAATACTTAAAATAGAAATTTCAATCTTGATTTTATTAAATTCTTCTTTCGTCAAAGGACAGAAACGAGAATCAAAAAAAGCAGCATTTATCGCGTTTTCGACCGCATCTTTCCAAAGCTCTTGTCTTGCTGTTAAACTCCCTATACACCCACTCAACTTCCCATCTAAAGTCAATGTAACAAAACACGCTTTTTTTTCTTTAAATCTTCTTTTTATTTCTTCATCAATTATAAAATCCCTTCCTTCTAATTTAGCTTTTATCCCTTCCCTGGCTAAACTTATCAATTCCTTTTTATTAGTCATTTAAACATTCCCCATATAAACATAATTTAGATATTTTTTACCTATTTGATAAGCTTTTTTTAATGAGTCTGGGGAGGTCATCTCTTTTTCTTTCATTTTATACATAGGAAAAAATCTCGTAACATGCCAAACAATATTTTTATCGATTGAAGCTAAAAATTTGGCAATTTTTTCTAATTCTTCTTCAGAATTATTTATATCTGGAATTAAAAGAGTTGTGGTTTCAATATGAATTTTTTCTTCGTGCATTTTTTTTATATTTTTTAAAACAGGTTCAAGCTTTGCACCACAATATTTAGAATAAGTTTCATCTGAAAAACTCTTTAAATCTATATTCGCAGCATCGATTAAACCTTTTAAATAAATTAAAGATTCCTCAGAGAAATATCCATTTGTTACCAGAATATTTTTCAAACCTCTTTTTTTTGCTAATTCTGCTGTTTTTTTTATAAATTCGACCCATATTGCTGGCTCATTATAAGTATAGGAAATGCTTTTACAATTACTTTTTATAGCATTATCTACTATTTGTTTTGGTGTTCTTTTTTGCCCGATAATTATTCCTTGCTTTGAAAGCTGGGAAATATCAAAGTTCTGACACCAATCGCACTTAAAATTACACCCAACTGTTCCAATAGAATAACTTTTTGTTCCAGGCAAAAAATGATACAGTGGTTTTTTCTCTATTGGATCTATATGTTCAGCGGATATTTTCCCGTAAACTAAAAGATATAATTTTCCTTTGATATTTTTTCTTACCCCGCAGATTCCTGTTTTCCCTTCTCTAATCAAACATTTATGAGAACAAGCCAAACATCTAACAAAATTTTTTTCTTTTTTATATAATTCACAAACTTTCATAAATTTAATAAATGACCTTCAATTAAATATTTTATGGAATGGTATCCTTCAGATAAAAAAGAACTAGAAGAGCTTTTAGATAAATTAATTAAAAAATCTTTAAAAAAAATAAACGGAATTATTGTTCCACATGCAGGTTATTTTTATTCTGGAGAAATTGCAGGAAAAGCATATTCTTTTCTTGACACAAAAAAAGTTTTAATCCTTGCCCCAAACCACTATTTTTATTTTAATGGTGTTCTAGCACACAATAAAAATTATTGGAAAACTCCTTTAGGGAACATTAAAGTTATTGAAAGTGATTTTGAAAAAAAGGATCTAAAGGTTGAACATTCAATAGACAACCAAATTCCTTTTTTACAAAAAATAGGGGCAGAAGAGGTCCTTCCTCTTTCTATAGGAAAAATA
>Ga0315295_10003255_pt1 | contig 13808 bp, 14 predicted proteins | sample YL17G14_0_MG_FD_204453 | JGI IMG/M metagenome (GOLD analysis project Ga0315295, IMG submission 204453) | Sediment microbial communities from Yellowstone Lake, YNP, Wyoming, USA - YL17G14_0 | ecosystem: Environmental > Aquatic > Freshwater > Lake > Sediment | place: USA: Wyoming | collected...
CTGGTTTTCAATTTCTGCTTCATTTGAGCAGTTTCCTCCGGGGATGTGATGCGACTGGGCTGATGCCGAAATAGTTCTCTGTATACTCGGAGACAAGGATATCCTGCCATGCGATAAGGGGAACAACTAGTTCTGCGTTTTCTATGGGACCGAATATTGCATAGTCTCCACCAAAGAGAGGGATGGCGTTGTTTGAGGCAACATCAACGGTTTTTTTTGCGAAGGGAAAATCATTTAACCATCGTGATTTCTCAACAACGTTATGAATCGCACAACCAGTTGGTAGACCGTATTCTTCTTTCATCACAGGGATAGCGGCGATGGCAGCGCCACTGTTTTCGCCGGGGGCTAGGGCGGCGGTATCAATAAGGATTTTTTCAATTCCTATGTGACGAGCAATTTCAAGGAGGCCGGCTTCGAGCAGATGCGCCCCGTTTTCTAACACCTCGATTTTTCCATCGGGGGATGTATCTTTTGGGTTAAACGCGACAATGATTGCTGCTTCTGGCGTATAGGTTCGTAATGCTTCGTTTTCTTCTTTTGTGATCCCGATATGTATTGAGTTATATATTGTACGGGGGAGTAATTTTCTGCTGGCAAGCTGTTCCAACGTCTGAATCTTTATTGAGGGTTCAATGATATCAATGGAGAAGGGATGTTTCTTTGGAATTGCTTTTTCTATAAAGGAAAGAATCGGTTGGATATACTCGACTTTTCGAATGAAAAAATCAGGTATAACGGGAACTCCGGTCTGCTTGCACAGCTCAAAGATCGTTCGAAGGTGTCGTTTTGCATCATCAAAATCAGGTTCCCCTTTGAAGAACAGCCCGCCAAAAAGAACCGTGGGATAGATTCCTGGTTGTCCTCCGATTGGTATCCCTGAGAGGTCAAATACTTTTTGTTCTTTTGTAAACGAAAACATTTATGCGCCTCTTTTTTTTACTTTTCCTAAATAATCGACAATAATCCTTGAATGTAATGCACGATTGTCGGTGAGGTTGACGGTGGCCTGCGGTTTCAATCGTATCGCGATGTATGGTTCTCCAAAAGACTGTGGTGATTTGCTTGTGCAATTAGCGATTGCTTCATCGATTTTTTCTTTTTCTTTTTCCCCAATTAAATCGATAACATTCAGTTGTGCTTGAAATCTCTTGATTGCTTCTTCTTTTAAGTTTTCGATATAGGGGATCGCTCCAGGTGCATTGATGATGCGATGGTTGTGATCTATCCCGTTTTTATGTAATGCGATTAAGGAGGATCCTGAACGGTGTCCCCTGATGTCATCCCCACAAATAACAAGAAAACGAATAGATGGGTTTGAGATGGTATTTGCTATAATTTTTTCTACCCCTATATTCTCTGTTTTTAATGATCCGTAGATTGCGACACTCTTAGGAGGGTTGTACTGTATGTTGAGGAGCACGACAGCGACACATCCTTGTGGTGCGCATGCGGTGAATTCACCGCCCCAGGGGTAGTAGTCATCGGTCATCAAGAGCCTGCCTCGTTACGATAGCGTAACTCCTTTTCCTGATTTTAACCTGTCGGAGTGACTCGGTATACATCAAGGTTCTCTCCATCATATCGATGAGAGGTGATAATCTCTGATGATAATCGTTCATTTTTCAGATAGTGTTCCAGTGTGGAGCGATTCGACAAGGAACTAAAAATAAAATATGCACAGCCTTTAGGTTGAAGATGTTTATGAAGCCCTTGGAGAAATCTTTTGGTGAGCTTCAAACCCGTTGGCCCTCCCTCTGTTGCTATATCGAACCATCCACCGACTTTCTCGATTTTTTTTGTAGGAAGGTACGGTGGATTGAAAAGAATCACCGTGAAGCGCTCATTATTTTTCAAAACTGAAAAGAGGTTGCCTTGCCGTATTTCAATATCGCCTTTCAGCAGATGGCGGTTTCGTTCGATATTATGACGGGTAAGTTGAACCGCGAATGGATTGATGTCTGTACAGACCACCTGGGCTCCTTGATGGGCGCATGCCAAAGCGAGTAGTCCGCATCCAGTACCAAGCTCCAATATCGAATCCTTTGAATCAAACGTGATATTTTCAAGCAACAGAAAGGAATCCTCAGCAGGGTCGTAAACCTCAGGATGTAGTTCAATAGCTAAGTCTTTATAATGGAACATCGGAGGATCTGAAGGAGGTGTTTTCATCAGTTATCTCACAATTCTTTAGTAAGAGAGATCATTGCTATTAAAATATACTGATGGGTGAATCCAAAACCAATCATAACTTCTGTAGGTTTTTTAACTCATGTTTTTGTGTTATTCCATGGGATAGTAAAAGATTTATACCAATGTGAAACATTATTCTTTAGGTGTAAAAGATGCCTCATGTTGTGCTGAACGGTCCCGTAGGTATAGATGACATCTTCAATAAATTGAAGGCTGTGTTAATCCGGAACGAGAGTGGAGTTCTCAAAACTGATAATATGTATATGAGTCGTGATAAGACTTCCATCATTATAGAATCGTTGAGTATTGAAGGTGGTGTAAAAAGAAGTTTTTTTGCTATGATCGGTCGAAGGGATGATGGTGTAGTTGTAAGGATCTATCAAGGGAGCGAAATTGAAAAGACTACAGGCGTCAAGAGTATATTAAGTGAAATAGCAAAGCAACTTCTGGCGGCATTCCCACAATTAACGATTGGGGAAACGAACCTTTCAGAGTATTTAAAATGATCTTGGTTGCTACACAAACAAGGCACCACTTTTACTAAGGTTAGATACTTGGAATACAAAAATGATGGGAGTTCCTTCTCAAGCCCATTGATTCCAACTGGCGAACCGTGAATGGCTTAAGTGGATTCAGGAGACAGAATAACAGAGTCGACGCTAAAAAGAGATATCCAAACAAGTTTGCAATCCCCTCTTGGAACAAAGATCCATATCTTGATTCTTTCGGGGTCGTCACGTATCCACAGCGTCCGCTCTCCAATGAGTCACTATCTAGCACATGGAACGAGGTTACCTGTATTCCTTCCAAGGTGTACATGATGGAGTGTGTCCCTTCGTGGACGAACACTGCAACTGGAAAGAACACGGTAGTTATCATAACACTCACAAGGAACAGATTCAAGAGCCCTTTCAGAAACTCCATAGGTATTTAGTTCTTTTAATTATTAATATATTTTTCTGTATATAAAATTATATCCAAGTTTACATACATATAGGTGGTGCTGAATAGCACAAATTCTAAATCGTTCATAGAAAAAATTTTCCAACCAAATAGTTTTATACCAAAAAATGTTTACTTTTTCATAACAATACGGATGGGACCCTAGATGAGTAGTACGTACTCATTCACTGATACTAATCAGTCCGCAACAGAGTTAGGACTAGAAACAGGAATAATCGATACTCAAGGAGGAAGAATATGAAAACCGAAGACCTAGAAATCATAAAAACATTACGACAAGAAGAACTCCTTGGAAAACTATATGGTCACTCCCCTGGAAAACATACAGTAGTTATCCCAAAGGAATTAGAAGAAGAACCCCTTGATTCGATTTTCACCATTTTACGACATCGTAAGGACGAGGATGTACAAACCATTGATCTTGGCGACCCATTCCAGAAATACCGGATCATTTTTGATAATTCCGCAGTCGCTATCATGCTAACCAATGAGAACGAACGGATTGTCCATTGGAATAGATACACAGAAAAACTTCTAGGGATGAGCAGAGAACAACTCATGATGAAACCAGTGAAATATCTCTACCCGCAAGAAGAATGGAAAAAAATACGATCAGAAAACATCAGACAGAAAGGAATCCACTATCACCTGGAAACAAAAATGATACGGAACGACAATGAACAAATCGATGTAGACATCTCCCTTAGTGTCCTAAAGGACCGTATCGGTAACGTTATCGGCTCGATTGGAATTGTGAAAGACAACTCACAAAGTAAACAGATGGAGAAGGCGTTACGGGTATCTGAAGAGAAATTCAAACAACTCTATGAAAAGGCACCGATTCCCTACCATACATTATCACCAGATGGGACGATTACCGATGTGAACGAAAAATGGTGCAAATTGTTTGGCTATATGAAAGAAGAAGTCATTGGAAATCCTATTTTTGATTATATCCATGGTGACGAACAAGACACAGCTAAATCCTCTTTTAAGGAAAAAATCAACAGTAAAAAACCATACACCGGTGGTCATGAACGAACCTATATCACAAAAAACGGTGAACCCCGTGTCTTTGTCATTAACGATTTCCTCTGTTTTAATGAAGCTGGCGCCGTGCTCTCAGTTCATTCTACTATGGAGGATATCACAGGACGGAAAAAAATTGAAGAAGAACTCCACAAAGCGCACTATTGGTTAGAAAAAAAAGTCCAAGAACGAACCGTTGAGCTATCAAAACAAAACTTGTTATTAAAAAAGAGAAACAATGAATATAAACGCTCCATCGGAGAACTACATATCCAGCTTGAGAAGCATCAGAAATCCCAGAAAAAAATGGAGCAACAAAATGTTCGGTTGAAAAAACTCGATCATATCAAATCGAATTTCCTGAATGTTACCTCGCATGAACTGCGAACGTCAATGGCGACCATTAAAGGATATGCCGAGATCCTTCTTATGAAAAGCCTTGGTCCTATCACAGAAGAACAGAAAAAGGGACTCGATGTGATTTTAATTAACACAAATCGGTTGGATCAACTTATCCAGGATACTCTTGACGTCTCCCGACTTGAGTCTGGTACCATGAAATTCATCCCAGAGAAAACCGACATAGGCAGATTAATCCAATACGCGACAGGTACGATACAGTCTGTTGCAGATGGGAAGCAAATAAAAATAATCAAAGAAATAGATGCAGAAATTCCTGAACTGAATATCGATCAGGAACGCATCAAACAAGTGCTTATCAACCTGCTGCAGAATGCGATAAGCGTGTCTCCTGAGGGATCGAAAATCTCCATCAGAGCGAATAAAGAGCCTGATGAGGTATTATTTGAGATACAAGATTTCGGTCAAGGGATACCAAAGAACAAACAGAAGAAGATTTTTGATATTGTATATCAAATAGATTCCGGTATCGATGGTCTTGGATTTACCATTGCTCGAGGCGTTGTCCTCTCTCATGGTGGAAAAATATGGGTTGATAGCGACCATGGCCAAGGCAGTATCTTCCGGTTCACTTTACCAATCACACCAATACAAGATCAAGAGGGAAAGTTCAAAAAAGTTGATATCTTTTGATTCGAGTATCAACAGTATAGATGAGACAAGCGAAGCTATGAAGAAAGATATGACAGAAATTCCAGGTACGGAGCATCTCTTTGAATATCGTCATGTCGAACAAAAAAAACTCATGAGATCGCTTACCATCACCCTTGCCGCAATGATCCTTGAACTCGTGGGAGGATATCTGACCAATAGCATGGCGTTGCTCAGTGATGCCGGTCATATGTTCACCCATGCGTTTGCACTGATCATAGGCCTTGCTGCAATTATTATCGCTCGGAAACCCCCGTGCCATCATCAAACATTCGGATTATACCGCGCTGAAGTACTCGCTGCGTTTGTCAACGGATTATTCCTCCTTGTCGTCGCCGGCATTATCATCTATGAAGCAATCCTACGACTACTGCATCCGGTTGAAATCCTTGGTCTGGAAATGCTCCTGATTGCATTCATTGGTTTAGCCGTTAACATCTCAAGTATCCTCATCCTCAGAGGAGTCCATAAAAAAGACTTGAATATACGAGGTGTGTTTTATCATATGTTTGCTGATGCAATATCCTCCGTTGGAATTGTCATCGCTGCCCTTGTCATTATGTATACGAACTGGATCTTCATTGATCCGATCGTCAGTATCGGTATTTCGATAATTATCGTATTCTGGGCGTGGGGTGTATTAAAGGATTCGACAAGAATTCTTTTGGAAACCGCGCCAAAAGGTCTGAACATCGACATGATTTCTGATGACCTAAAAAAGAATTTCCCAGAAATAAGAGAGCTCCACAACATTCATCTCTGGTCGATTACCCCGGATATGCTTGTGTTTTCCGCTCATATGCAGTTCGATCCTAGCAAAGTTCAAGGAAAACAAGAGGAGAGTATCTCAAAAATAAATGATTATTTATTGAAGAAATACAACATCATCGAATGTACGATTCAAATCTGCACGGACCAGGGCTCCGAGGTCTGTAACATCTCGAATTGATGTTTTTATTTCTGTCCTAGAACATATAGCTTTTCGCTTCTAAATCAGCGGTTTTTATCACACCATCGTTTCCATCGATATTCATCGGTAAAAAACTCGGCCAGCAGCCACCTGCTGTATTTTCGGTTCCAATACTTGTTATGGAAAACGTTTTACCACAGTTGAGACATTGCATAAGATCTCCATTTTGTTTATATCCTTTTTTCGCTTCGTAACACACGTCACAGGCATCAAATGCGACGTGCACATTTCCCTGTTTATCTTTCACTGCAAAATACCGGACAGTAACACTATTAGAATCATAAGAATAAAATGTTGCAGTCGTACTGATATCAGAGACTGGGATTCGGACTTCCGTTCCGTTTTCCTGGGGTGCCGAATTGGAATTCGTATTCGTGTTTGAATTATTTTGCGTCGTTCCAGTACATCCCGCGAGAAATAAAATAGCTCCTATTGTTATAATGCTCATAAACACAATTTTTTTCTTCATATTTTTTTCACCTTTTTTTATTTTTCATTTATTTCATACGTACATGCTGAGTCCGAACAAATTTTACCATCGATAACCGTGATAATTCGTTGTCCAAGTTTTGCAATATCGGAGTTATGGGTCACCAGGATAATGGTATGTCCCTCAGCGTGGAGTTGTCTGATAAGATTCAGCACAATCTCCCCGTTTTTCTGATCAAGATTCCCAGTCGGTTCATCAGCCAGGAGAATCTTTGGTTCATTAATCAGCGCCCGCGCAATACAGACCCGTTGTTGCTCTCCCCCGGAAAGGTGCGAGGGGACATGATCCAACCGATGTTCTAATCCTACCTTCCTTAACACCTCAGCTGCTTTTGCTTCATCAATGACCCCATGATAATATTGCGCCATCATCACATTCTCTAACGCAGTCAGATAGGGAACGAGATGGTATTGCTGGAAAATCAATCCGATATTTTCTCGTCGAAATCGTGTCAGCTGTGTTTGATTCAGCTGGGTAATTTCGGTGCCGTTTATAGACACGGAACCTGCGGTTGCTGAATCCAAACATCCGATGATATTCAACAGTGTTGTCTTTCCTGAACCAGATGGCCCCATGATTGACGTCCAAGCTCCCTTGTTAATGATGAGATTAAGGTTTTCAAGAACATGGGTGTTTTCGTCGTAGTATTTTCTAATATTATTCAGTCGTATGATCTCCTCGCTCATGGCTTTATTCACCTCGTAGGACGATTGCAGGTTCTACACTGACCGCTCTTCGAACAGGGAATATACTTGCAAGGAGTGCCACTCCAATGGAGATTCCAATAGAGATGGGGATTACTTCAAATCGTGGGGTAATCGACATGGAAAAAACACTATAGCCAATAAATTGTGCGAGGATAATTCCAATGATATACCCAAGAATCCCACCAATCACACCTATAATGGTTGCCTCAGAAAGGAAGAGAGATATGATTTTTTTGTTCTCTGCTCCTACGCTTTTCATTAGTCCTATTTCTTTCTGTCGTTCAATAACTGAGGTAATCATCGTAGTCATGACACCTAATGCAGATGCGACCAATCCAACAATGGTGATGAGAAACATCATGTTCTCGATTTTTCCGAGGATGTTCATCTCTGCACTCGCGAGTTGTTTTACTGTCCGAGCGTCTACATAGGGGATATTCGTTTGAATTTCCTCGACGAACGCTTCAACAGGACAAGCGTTACATAACGCGGAGACTTGAACAGTGTGGATTTTTCCTGGACGATTGGTTAATTCTTGGGCGACCTGTAAATTGACAAAAATTTGATTATCCTCGTATCCTTCGGTTTCGATGATACCGACAAGAGTCAGATTATGACTTGTTTCGTTAATAGTGTCCCCCGCATATTCATCGTAATGAATCGTGAATGAATCACCGATGCGGAGATGGAGTGTTTCTGCAACCTTTATTCCGATCATGGCGCTGGCTGTATCATTTTGATTTGAAATCCATGAGCCGTTGACCGTCCACCAAGGGCTGATTTTTTGTATCCCGGTAATGAACATAGGATTATCGTGGGGGGAATATGGTTGGAGGATTACGACGTTTTTGTCAAAATATGTTCCTGCAAGCACGACATTTTGTCGATCCACTCCGTCTCCAACACTGACGACCTGGTAGAGGAACGGCGCGAATCCCAGCACATTATTTCTCCAATAGATTGTTTTTATTTTCCATAAGTCGCTTTCGTTGATGTAGCGTTGTTCGGTGACTGAGCCAAATTCCACGCCGGGAAATCCGACCTGTATTGTATCTGACTTGGGAACAACCATGAGGTTTGCACCGTATTTCCGAAATTCAATACCGACTTTTTGACTAACATCAAGAGATACGCTGAGTAATGCGGTTGCGATGGATGCACCGATGATGACGGAGATTACTGCGATAGCTATCCTTGATTTACGTTTGAGTATTGATTTTCCAAGTATACGCATGAACATTTCGTCACCAACTATAGCTTAACAATCGTTAAGTTATTATATGGCTAGAAGATATATATAATACTTGTGGAAACAATGACCATCAAAATAAATTGTGAAGAATCAGTCTGGTACATCCTCCCACTTATCAGAAAAGAATTCGCAAAAAGCTTAATCAAGGATCATGGGCTAACCCAGAGAAAAGCAGCGGAAAAACTCGGAATAACAGAGGCAGCCGTCTCACAATATATTTCTAAAAAAAGAGGGGATTTACAAATATCCGACCCATCAATCCGGAGAGAAATCAAAGTCTCCACACAACGAATTGTAAAAGGAGACATCGAAGTAATGAAGATTGAGATCTGCAGAGTGTGCCATCTTCTACAAGCAAAAAAGATACTGGAAAAAAAATAACAGTATTACTTATAACATAAATGCGGTCACATCAATGTTTGCGACAGTTGACTTTCCTGTATCGTCATAGGATTTTACGCTGATAGTCCGTTTCCCTATGGTAAACGTATGCCAGCTCCACTCATAGGGTTCCTGGGTGACCGTCGCCATGAGTTTCGTATTGACGTAAAATTCCACTTTTACGATTTTTGAATCATCATACGGTGAGGCAACAATTGTTGTTCTTCCCAGTAAAACGGTTTTCCCTGTCATTGTTTTCCGAACTGGTTTGCCAAAGCGATGGGAGTATTTCACCATAGGATTTTGAATGCCAACCTCAGGAGGGAGATTGCCGCCCTGTATCACCTGGGTTGCACTGACCGCGTCTACATATTGTGCTTCGAAGGGGTTTTTATCAGGTGGCTGTGAATATCCTGGGTGTTTCTCTGCGTTAAAGATAACCGTAAAAATCATCAGATCTTCGGGATCAAGACCTGACGAATCCATTGTCTTCGTAAAAGAAATATCCCCGTTCCCCGGTATTTGAATATCCTGATTCATGAGGAAATCAAGGAATGAGAAATGCTGTGGTGTTCCCCCCTGCCATTTCGTAGAAATAATCTCTGTGATATAGACACGTAATCGTCCGCTGTACGCAGATGTCTCTTGATTGGTTGCAACAATATTGACGGTTATAAGATTTGTTTGATTATTCCAGTATGCCATGGTATTTAAGTAGATTATCTGGGTGGTTCGCGCAGCGGCAGCGGTAATGTTTTTTTCAAAATCTGATTTCGGAATCTTGCTTCCGACCATTACCTGATACCCACCATCGATATACACGGTAGGATAGCCAAGAATATTATATTCAGTAAGCCGCTCTAACGCCTTCGGATTGTCAAGCGGTAAACTTACATAATAGAATGGGTAGTTGCCTGATTTGTATAAATCATTCAGGATCACCGAGATTTTCGGACATTCTGAACAAACGATTTTTGTACCAAGCTCAACAAACACAAACCGTGAATAATTCTGAGTATTGTTGCCAGCTCCGCCATTCGAATCATTGTCATCGGGGTTGTTGTTGGCGTTATTTATGACGGTTATAATGTAATACGCACTACCATCTGCTGAAGGGTCACCGACTGGTCCGTTGCTAGCAACATCATCAACTGTTACATAATAGTACCAGCTTTCATTAGAGTCGCTGGGAAGAGAGATATCAGCGGTCCCAGTGAGGATTGATTTTGAGCTCCATGCAAGGGCACCTGCGGGTTTGTAATACAATTTTGCAGAAGCTACACCGACGTCGTCAGTAAAAGTTGTGGAAATTGTCATCGTGTTTCCTGAGGAGCTGGTTGCATCACCGGTAACTGACGTAATAATCGGTGAGAGAGTATCAACGGGTTCTTTTGATTGTTCTTTATTATCGTTTGGTTGATTGGTCGTTCCTATGAATAAAAGGGCATACCCTGAAGAGACAAGAAGGATTGACACAAGGATAAATATCGCGATTTTAATGAAGGTTTTCATGGCTATAGTATATTGCGTCGTTAAGATATATAAATTTAACGATTGTTAAGTTTTTTATCATTTTTAATCAAAAACAAACAAAAAACCAGAAAGCAATAATTGATGTTTTCTCCTGTTAGGTCTTCATATACTGAGCGAGATTCCCTGCAAAAGTCGCGATAAAGGGATAGAGCCCAAGACCCAAACTTCGCACCGTTCTATACCCCATTGAAGGAATTGTACTAAAATATCGAGTAATGTTCTGGAATCCTTCTTCTAGTTCCTCTTTTGTCATGTTTTTTGGTTCAAACACAACATTTTTACGATTATATTTAGACCAATCCTTTGTCAGTATACGCCCTTCTTTTTCCAAACGATTGAACAATGGAGTTCCTGGATAGGGGGTGAGCAGAGCAAAATTCACTGCATCAATACCAAGCATTCCAATATTCGTACGCATCGTCTGAAAAATATCAGGGGTATCCTCATCAAAACCAAGAACGAACGTCCCAAACACAGCCATTCTGTATTTGTGGATTTTCTTCACAGCACGCGTATAATCCTCAACAATATTTGTCTGTTTGTGCGCACCGTTAAGTGATTCTTGGGAAAATGTCTCAAACCCACTGATCCACTCGATACAACCTGCTTCATGAGAGAGACGCAACAGTTCTTCATCCTCAGCCAGGACATCAACGTTCCCCCCACAAATAAATTTCTTTTTCAACATTCGCATACGACGAAACAGCTCTTTCGTATACGACAAATCGATGGTCAATGAAAAATCAGTGAAAAAAAATATTTTCTGCTTAAGAGATGCGATTTCTTCGATAACATCATCAAGAGGTCGGGTGCGAAACACAGATCCATCCCGAATATTTGCATCTTGACAAAAATCACATTTATGTGGACATCCTCGTGTTGCCTCAATGGAATTGGTCAGTTGAAGACCTTTTAATTTAATTGAATGTGTTGAAGGAAGTAGTAAAGAATCATGGGTGTCAGCTGAAGTGTAGAAAGATTGTAGGTTTCCTGCTTCAAGGTCCTTTACCACAACTGGCCAGAGAGTAACCGCATCGCCAACAATGACACTATCTGCATGTTGCATCGCTTCATCAGGTAACGCAGAAGGATGATAACCACTCAACACAACACGTTTTCCTTTTTTCCGAAAGGTATCAGCAACATCATAGGCTCTAGGGGCAAGCGTGGTTTTAAAATTGATGTGGACAACATCATACTCTGCATCAAAATCAATCGTTTTATGCCCTTCTTGAATGGTCAGAGAATGATAAGATGGAGTGACCGCAGCTAACTGTCGTGCTCTAATCACCGTGGGAACAAAGGAGAATGAATACAGAAATGAACGATTAAACGAGGAAACAGTACTTAGGCTCATTTCATCGGTAATGAGAATCCGCATGTAGAATCAAAAAAAGAAAAGTGACATTTAAAGGTTCGCGTGTGTCTGATCGTGATAAAAATAATCTAGGGATGAACTAAAACGACACAATGTGGAAGTCGCAGGGTTCTCCCAACCTCTGTCTTTATCGCCTGAGAAAAGACATCCAAGGATATCGGATAATTTTTCTTTTGTTGTTCAGCAAATCCTCTCGGAACATAAGGATCGTTTATGTACACCTTCTGTTCGTCTAAACCAGTGACGACGACCCAGTGGAAGACATTCTCACCAAGGATGTGTTTCAGATTCACAAAAACGATAGGAGGAATCATCTTATGGAGCGAGTCTCTAATCACCCCCATATTGTCTTTTCCATACCGGATAGGTATTTGTAAGCGGCGGGTCTTATAAGAAACGATGTTTTCTATAAGGGTAACCAATTGAGGAAATTTCGGATAAGCATCTGAGAATCGAGTTTTTTGATATATTTCGGCTTTAAAACCGAGTTTTGTTGCGGTTTCCGCTAATCCAAATTGAAATGTGCCTCCTAACAAGAAAAAGGAATAGCTTTTTTTCCAGAGTTGAAATTCGAATCTCCTAGAAAACTCCAAGGAAGGATCCCAATATTTCATCACCATCATAAGACACGCAGGACCGCAGGTCGCAGTATGAGTCTGCTGAAAATACGGAACGTCCAACCTAGGAAGATCTCCCGCAAGAGCATTCATAGGAACTGATATCTGCTGTGTGTTAAAAAACACACGGAGTAAACAATCTTCGACCAGTCCTTACATTGGCCGAAGCGTCCCAGCGAACACCTGCCAAGCGAGAGCTGATTTTGCAACGAGGCTCAGGACGATATACATGCGTTCGCCATACAGATAATCCTTCCATTTTCCGATTTTCTTGTACTGGAGGAACATGTTGACGGCAAACAAATTGAAAAACACTGCGATCGTGATAAAAATCGCGATAACAAAATTCGGCACAGAAGCAGCGGTGACAAGGGGGATGAAGATAACAACCCAGGGGACAAAACCTGCGATACACCCAATGGTATAGGACGTCCAGCTCGTTTTTGTTGTCGTTTGATTATGTAGCTCCATCATCAAACCCATAAGATTCATCACAGCGGTCAGGGTGAATAATGCTAGTAAGGTTCCGAAATCATAGATCGTGACAAGCATCCCAATGAGAAAAATCATAAGAGATGCACTCAACGAGTATTCATACCATCGGGCTGGATTGATATGGTCTTTGAGGTTTTTTACATACCATTTGTACAAAACCGTCGAGAGAAGAATATGAGCGGTTGCTGACATAAAAAGAAACAAAGCGACAAGCGGTCCAATTTGTACATTAAAAAATGTTTCTGAAACAGGAGAAATCGTATTCGTCACGGCATTATACTCAGGGTGCATAAAGGTCAATGGAAGGGTGAACGCATTACTGAGCAGCAGCATTAAGATTCCTTGGAGCATATGGATAACGCCCATCACCGCGTTGAAGGTCCGTAATTTCTTAAAACGGACGTCCCCAATATCAGTGAAACAATCTACTTTATTCGGATCGCATGTTCCTGCAGGAACAGTAAACGTCCCATAGGTCTTGCAAGAAGGACACGTCACATAGATCTTTTCATTCGGTTCACCTTTGGTGATGAATTGATGACGGCATTTCGGACAGATAATTTTCATTTCAGACATATACACAATCTCCCCACATTTTTGTTACTATGAAATCATTTTTAGTATATCTGTTTTGCGGAGCTATGTCTTTTTGCCCGGAGCTATGTCTTTTTGCCACGAGATATATGAAAAAAAAATATTTATATAGGGCAGCTGAGTTAAGTTATGATA
>Ga0315295_10003256_pt1 | contig 13807 bp, 2 predicted proteins | sample YL17G14_0_MG_FD_204453 | JGI IMG/M metagenome (GOLD analysis project Ga0315295, IMG submission 204453) | Sediment microbial communities from Yellowstone Lake, YNP, Wyoming, USA - YL17G14_0 | ecosystem: Environmental > Aquatic > Freshwater > Lake > Sediment | place: USA: Wyoming | collected...
GCTCACGAGCGCTCCCGGGTGCTGATTTACCCTTAACTGATACCATGTTCTCGGCGTCAATCCCGTTATCGGACCTCCGTAATTCTGGGTTTGAGGGGTCGGAGCCCATGATGTCCATGACATCGGCTCCGTGCTTATGCCGTAGTTGACCTCATAAGATGTTATACCCGCCACACCCTCCCATGTTATCATTGTCTGTGTCGTGGTCGTAAGGTAGTTCGCTATCCAAATCGGACCGGGCATGGTATAGAAGCTCTTTACCGGCGACCAGTCGCTCGGACCCGTTGCCGTCAATGCCCTTACCTTCGTGTAATAAGTGGTGTATTCGGTCAATCCTGTAACAGATCTCTCGGCATCTGTCGTAATTACCGTTGTAATGCCTGCTTCCACGGTCGGATCCAGGCTGTACCTCATTTCATACTGCGGAGCAGATACATTGTCCCAGAATATTGTGGCATCATTGAGGCCCGTGACAGTCGCGTCGATCCACCACGGACCCCGTATGGTATGGAACGTCTTTATGTCAGACCAGTCGCTCACCCCGGAAGTATTGTCGACTGTCCTTACCCTGATCTCGTAAGTCGAGTCGGCAGTAAGGCTGTCGAACAGTATGTTCAGCTTTAAATTTGTCGCATCGTCGAAGCTTGAATTGTTCAGCGTCTCGGACGAATCCGTCCAAGCCCCGCCGTCCACCCTGTACTGCAGGTCGTAATGGTTGGAGAGGGGCACGGAGACCTCCGTCGTATTCACTTCCGGCCCCCAGGTGATATATGCCTGCGTGGAGGCGGACTTGTACGTGTCCGCCCACGGCCTTTCCAGAGTGTAGAAAGTGTTCTCTGTCGACGGAACGCTTACGAGCGCGCCTTGCTTTGCTTTGACCTGCACCTCATAAGTAGCGAGCTGATCGAGACCGGTAAGGTGATAATTCGGATTCGGATCGCTTGGATTATATTTATCTGTGCTAAGTACCTCTATGGTGGTCCAGTTCGGATCGCTTAACTTCTTGTATTCGATGAGATAATGGTCCGCAGTGGCCACGCTTGCCCAGTCAACTACCGCCTCGTGGGAAGCCGCCAGGTAGTGGTTCACCCACACCGGGGCAGGAATGGTCACGGAAGCAATGAAAGGCAGAGCCGGATACGGCGTCCAATCGCTGTATCCATTGTTTGCGTCGTCGCGCGCCCTTATTTTAACATAATATGTAAGGCCGTTCGTCAATCCGGTCATCATATAATTGACATTGCCTGTCATTGCATCGCCGCTGCCGACGGCATCCGTTGTCAGGCCCCAGCTTACCTCGTATGAAGTGCATGGAGTGCCGCCCATGTCCACCGGCTCCCATGTTATGCTCGCGGTATTCGCGGTCGTGGCCGTGATCGCCACATTGTTCGGGACGGGTATCGTGAAGAAGCTCGCGACGGATGACCAGCCGCTGGCGTTCGCGCCCGTATGCTGGTTCACTCTTAATTTATACCATGTCCTCGGCGTCAGGCCTGTGATCGGCCCGCCGTAGTTCTGGTCTTGCGGGGTCGGAGCCCATGAAGCCCAGGACATAGGCTCGGTGCTTACCCCGTAATTCACCTCGTAAGAAGTTATACCTGAAACGGCCTCCCATGTGACCATCGTCTGAGTCGTTGTCGTTGAATAATTGGCTATCCAATTCGGGCCGGCCATGGTGAAGAAGCTCTTAACCGGCGACCAGTCGCTTTTCCCTGAAGCCGTTATCGCCCTTACTTTCGCATAATACGTCGTGCTGGCGTCAAGCCCTGTTACGGCGCGCTGGGCATCAGTGGTAACGACCGTTGTCCCGCCTTCGGCGGACGGCGCCTTGCTGTACATAAGTTCATACTGAGGCGAGGAAACGTTCTCCCAGAAAATGGTGGCGCTCGTGTTCCCGATATTCATTACATCTATCCACCACGGGCCTTTTATGGTCATGAAGACCTCGGAGGATGACCAGTCGGACACTCCGCTGCTTCCGACAGCTCTCATCTGAACTTCATATGTGGTCGATGCCGTCAAGCCGGTCAGATGGAAGTTCAGGACCGCCATGGTGCCATCGTCTTTCTTGTTAAGAGGCTGCGTGCCCGTGGTCCATGATGTGTCGGATGTCTTCTTGTACCTGTAACCATAGCTGACGGCGCTTGGCACATTCAGTTCCGATGTGCTTATCTCAGGTCCCCATAATATGTAAGTGTCCGTATTGCCCGTGTTCGTGTGGCTTACCCACGGCCGCTCCATCGTGAACACTTCGTTGGTCGCCGACCAATCGGATGCCCCGCTGGCGCTTACCGCCCTCATCTTGACCTCGTATGTGGTCGAAGAGGTCAGGCCGCTCAGCTTGAAGTTCAATGTGGCTATGGTCGCGTCGTCTTTCTTGCCCAGCGGCTGGGTGCCGGAATTCCACGATCCCGCGCCTTTAATCCTGTACTGGTATTCATAGCCGGTGGCATTGGGGACATCAAGCGCTGACGTGACCTCAGGGCCCCATAATACATATGCTTCATTTGTCGATACTTTCGCGTGATCCACCCACGGGCGTTCAAGCGTATATACTTCATGCGTCGGCGACCAGTCGGAATTGCCGCCGGAGCCTATTGCCCTCATTTGCACCTCATATGTGGTCGATGCCGACAATCCGGCCAGGTTGAAATTCAATGTCGCCATGGTCGCGTCATCTTTCGTGCCCAAAGCTTTAGTACCGCTTGTCCAGGAACCGGCTCCTTTCACCCTGTATTGATATTGATATGAGGTCGCACCTGGTATATCCAGGGCTGATGTTATCTCCGGACCCCATAATACGTATGCCGAAGCTGAGGTGACCTTTGCATGGTTCACCCACGGACGTTCAATAGTATAAACCTCATGTGTGGGTGACCAGTCGGAGTTGCCGCCTGCCCCAACAGCCCTCATCTGGACCTGATATGTGGTGGAAGCTGTCAGCCCGGTCAGGTTAAAGTTCAATGTTGCCATTGTCGCGTCATCTTTCTTATTAAGCGGCTGGGTGCCGTTCGTCCATGAAGTATCGGAACTCTTTTTGTACTTGTATTCATAACTGGTCGCATTAGGAATATTCAGAGCAACACTGATCTCCGGCCCCCATAATATATAAGCGCTCGTCGCGGTGACTTTGGCATGTTCAACCCACGGCCTCTCCATGGTATAAACTTCATTCGTGGCTGACCATTCCGAAGCGCCGCCGGCGTATGTAGCCCTCATCATCACTTCATATCCCGTTGAGGCTGAAAGCCCCGTTAAATTGAAATTACATGCCGCCATTGTCGCGTCATCTTTCTTGCTGAGCGGCTGTGTGCCGGAGGTCCACGATCCGGCTCCCTTTATCCTGTACTTGTATTCGTATCCCGTAGCTCCGGATATATCAAGCCCTCCGCTTACTTCCGGGCCCCACAAAATATATGTATCAGATGCTGTCGTTTTGGCGTGGTCAACCCACGGTCGCTCTATCGTGTAGACCTCATGAGTTGCTGACCAGTCCGAATTTCCTCCTGACCCGACCGCCCTCATCTGTACCTGGTACAACGTGGATGCGGTCAGACCGGTAAGCTGGAAGTTGCATGTCGCCATTGTGGCGTCGTCTTTCTTGCTGAGAGGCTGCGTGCCGGAAGTCCATGAACCATCCGTGTTTTTCTTGTACCTGTACTCATAACTCGTCGCGTTAGGGATATTCAGGGCTGAGGTGATCTCAGGCCCCCATAATACATACGCGGATGTCGCGGTTACCTTTGCACTGCTTACCCACGGGCGTTCTATCGTATATACCTCATGCGTGCCTGACCAGTCGGAATTCCCCGCCGCTCCAACCGCCCTCATCTGGACCTGGTAAATGGTAGATGCGGTCAAGCCTGTCAGATTGAAATTCAATGTGGTCATTGTCGCATCGTCTTTCTTGCCCAGCGGCTGCGTTCCTGTCGTCCAGGAAGTATCGGAGCTCTTCTTATACCTATATTCATAACTTGTCGCATTTGGAACATCAAGTGCTGAAGTCACCTCGGGCCCCCATAATATATACGCGGATGTCGCCGATACTTTAGCGTGATCCACCCACGGGCGTTCTATCGTATATACCTCATGCGTGCCTGACCAGTCGGAGTTCCCGCTTGCTCCCACTGCCCTCATCTGGACCTGGTAAATAGTGGAAGCGGTCAAACCGGTCAAATTGAAGTTCAGCGTTGTCATTATCGCGTCGTCTTTCTTGCCCAGCGGCTGCGTCCCTGTCGTCCAGGAGGTATCTGAGCTCTTCTTATACCTGTACTCATAACTTGTCGCATTTGGAACATCAAGGGCCGAAGTCACCTCGGGCCCCCATAATATGTATGCTGATGTCGCCGTTCCCTTCGCGTGGTCAACCCACGGTCTTTCTATGGTGTAAACTTCATGGGTCAAAGACCAGTCGGAATTCCCGCCGGTTGCCACTGCCCTCATCTGGACCTGATATATCGTCGACGCCGTCAGCCCGGTCAAATGGAAGTTAAGCGTCGCCATTGTCGCGTCGTCTTTCTTGCCCAGTGGCTGCGTCCCTGTCGTCCAGGAGGTATCTGAGCTCTTCTTATACCTGTACTCATAACCCGTCGCATTCGGAACATCAAGGGCCGTGCTGATATCCGGGCCCCACAGGATGTAAGCATCGGATGCCGCAGCTTTCGCGTGGTCAACCCACGGCTTCTCAAGGGTATATACCTCATGCGTCGCCGACCATTCCGAATTCCCGCCGGCTCCAACAGACCTCATCCGCACTTCATATGTGGTGGAAGCGGTGAGACCAGTAAGATTGAAGTTCAGGGTGGTGATGGTTGCATCATCTTTCTTCCCCAGCGGCTGCGTTCCGCTTGTCCATGAACCCGCTCCCTTCACCCTGTATTGATATTGATATGAGGTTGCCCCGGGTATATCAAGAGCAGATGTCGTCTCAGGCCCCCACAAAATGTAAGCGTTAGCGGCCGTGATCTTTGCGTGGCTGACCCAGGGCCTCTCCAAAGCGTAAAAAGTATCTGTCACCGACGGAACGCTCTCTGCTCCGCCTTTCTTCGTTATGACCCTTACCAGATAGGTCGCGCCCGCCGTCAGCCCGGTAAGCTGATAGTTCGGGTTTGGATCGCTTGAATTGTACTTATATGTACTCGCTATATCCGAGGTCCTGGTCCAGGAACCGTCGCTGACGGTCTTATACTCGATTATGTAATTATCGGCCCCGGCCACGCTTCCCCAGTCGATAACAGCGGAAGTGCCGGTCACAAGGTAGTGACCCACCCAAGTCGTGGGGCCGATGAAATTGGGGTCCAAAGTGTACGGCCCCGTATATGACCAGGGACTGGTATATCTTCCGTCATAGGCCTGCACCCTTGCGTAATACGCGGTATTGGCCTCTCCCGAAAGAGCCGTGTAAATTTCCCCGGACGCCGTATAAGCCAGATGCTGCCAGCTGGTCGTCCCTCCCTCCAGGACTGATGCCTTAATATACTCAACTGTATAGGTTAACATATTCGCTCCGCCGTCATCCGAAGATGGCTCCCATGAAATATAACCCGTGACATTCGTTGTGTTCGTTAATGGCTTAGTTATCGTCGGCGCGGTAGGAGGAGTATTCGCGTCAGCCGTTGTGGTCACACTGAAGAACGAAGGGCTGATGCTGTCGTCGCTGTAAGTGTAATAGACCTTGTGTTTTCTTGTTGCGATAAGCCCGTCGCTGGAATGCCAGCCTCCCCATATATCCGGCGATTCCTGAGTGCACCCGCCCCAGCTTACCCATATGTCGCTCGAACTTGTCCTATCAAAACCGTTGCTCAGATTGGACACGGAAGTTCCGTACAAAGTATCTCTCCAGTAATCCTTCCCGTCGGCGGAAGGCCCGTCAAAGCAGGAGAAATACATGAACCATCCGTTAGGGCTTAATGCAAGGCCTTCAAATCCGTTCCTTGTGTCATAGTCTGTGCCGCTCGGAAGGTGGTCGCCCGGGAGAGCGGTCCTGAAATTATTGCCTTTTATCTTGTAAACTTCCGCAACAAGGCTGGGCGAGGAACCTGAAATATCATAAACTAGCACATCATCCTTTGGCGCGCTTGATTCGAACACCCTCACGAAAAGCCTGTCGCCGTCCGAATTGACCGCAAGGTATGTCGGGTCTTTCGCTGTTCCGAGGTTTATGCTTGTGACAAGTGAAGGATTCGTCCTGTTCACTATGTTATAAACATAGACCTTGTAACCGCTGTTGTCCCTGCTCCCGATATAAAGCCGTGTGCCGTCCGGCTTCATCGCAATGCCCCACAGGTAGTTGGCGACCTGGAAATTGCCGGCTACCGTCATGGCCGAAGGATTCGAGACATCAAGGACATATACCCTCATCCCCGCGTCGGCGAACGAGTTGTCAAAGTTCGCCACATACAGGTATTTCCCGTTGGAGGTCAAGGCGCACTGCCTTCCCGCCGTGTATGTCGCGCTCAGGGTCTTAAAGGAGAGGGATGTAAGAGTTCCCGTGGACGGATCTATGCTGTAGGACCTTACCCTGCTGCCGGTAGCCCCGGTAACCACCACAAAAAGCGTGGCGCCGTTCGGGGAAGTGACCATGCTTGCCGGCGTTCCGCTCACAACGTTCATTGTCTGCACTACGGAATCATCGGCTGTTTTCACGACCTTTATGGCCGCGGTGCCTATCTGGTTCGGGACAAAAACGAAATCCCCGTTCGGCGTGGATGTTCCGGACGCGGGGTCTATTACCGCGAACGCGGCAGAAGACAATACCGCCGTAAGCGCTACCGCCATCAATGCTATCGAAAACTTTCTCAAACGCATGCTATTCTCCTAGACCGCACTTGACCATAAACAAGAAGGGAGAAGTGCCTGGTTAAAACACCTTCTCCCTCCCTGAATACTATAAGGCGGTCACCAGGCCAACCATCCTTATTCCTACCTGTATATATATCGTCAAATTCCCTTAAAAATCCCATTATTTCTATGCAAATTCCCTGTATATTTTACTCCCGTTACCGAGCCGCCACAATCGAATATATGCCCTTTTTTAATATATTAACGAAGCTTCGACATCAAAATCTTGCACATTTTTTAGTCCCGCATTATACTCGTTCTTTTTTGAAGGATCGTGCGCCTGCGTCGGGTCATATTTATCAAACAATATCCGGTCCGGATCATCGTCATGATACCCCGCCCACCTGACCGATTTATTATAAACGTCCATTACACCCCAGTTCGGATCAAAGATCAGTCTCGGATCGCCGCCCGTGCTGTATCTTTTCAGTGCGTTCGGGTCCACAGCGGACACATCCGCCCCGTATTCCACCTCAGCGGTAAGCTGTATCCTTCTGTCGGCAATTTCGTTGCTCCAGATGACGGATGGCAGTTTAAATTCCTGTTCCTTGCCGGTAAAATACATCCTTGCTCCTGTCAGGTCCGGCGGTGTTTCAGGCTGGGGCCCCGTAAGTTCCACTATCTGGCCGGCGGCATTAAGGCAGTATCTCTTATTATTGATCTTGTCCAAGATCTTTACGCTCTTGATGTATAACCTGAGCGGAGACGCGCCGCCGTCCTCCCATTCTGTCGGCAGGGCGGCCTCGCCCGTATTCCCCACTATTAGACTTCTTTTCTTGTAGTTCACGGTGCTTGGAGCGTTCAAGACCAGCCGCGGCCAGTTCCCGGCATTGATATTCTTGACCGTATCCGGAGCTCCTTCGATAGTGAACTGGAATACGTTCGGCCGCGAGCCGCCGGCCGAAGCGACAGATAAATCCCCGCCTTTCCAGGTCCTTGACGCCGGTGTGTACGACTTTGTCTCATCATCTACGCTCGGTGAGCTCTTGTTATTATCGATCTGCCCGTTTAAAACACTGAAGATCTTCCAATTGGGAGTGCTGGCTTCGATCGCTATCATCCCGCCGAAGATCGGACGGTCATAACCACTGTTAGCCCAACCCACCCACTCGTTCGCGTAAACCCTTCCCGTAATGTCCACCGTATTTTTGCCGTTCTTGCTTTCGATCCTTTTGAATCTGTACGTGCCTGACAGATCAAAATCGGTGTTCCGGGTGTTATTGTTATTGTAGATCTCCGCGGAAACCGTTCCCTTCTTGAAGCGGAGAGTCAGTCCTAGCCTGTTGTACACATCCGTGCCGAACTTGTTCTTAATGTATATATCGGCAGACTCATCGGCCCTGGCCATTTTGAGCTCCATTTCGAATTTCCCGTAACTGTTGCCGCTGTAATCCCCGCCGATGAATGAGCTCCCGCCGGAACAGGTCAGAGTGTATCCGAGACGTTTTATCATCGAAAAAGAGCCCAGATGGAACGGCTCTTCAAGTCCCAGTGCCAAAGAGCTCATTGATGTCTGGAAACTTTGTGATCTTGACTCTACATCGTAGAAGTACTGTCCGTTCAGGACCAGCCTTCCCACAAGATTTCCAAGCCAGTTGCTTGATTTGCCGTCAAAATAATAGAGAGGCCTTATATCCGTATCAAAATCAAGGCTTAAAAGCGCGTTTTTGCAGACCATGAATTTCCCGCTGCTGCCGCTGCCCATGGTGTCCTGAATCGTGACATTGAACCTGCCTTTTTTAGCCCCGTCTTCCACCATCAATGACCACAGGTCCAGGTTCCATCCGATAGTGGCTTCGCTGCCAGCGCCCCTGATCAGGTTTGGATTGATGCCGAAGGAATTCCGCCCTTTATCAGGGTCATCCGCTTTTTCCGGGTTCCATATGCCGAAAGGACAGGTGGGCAGTTTGGCAGTCGTTGTGGTACCGCTCACATTGTTCGAAGATTCCACCATATTTCATCCCTTGTTCTGTCGCCGGACTTCCAAGCCCTGCACTTTAATATGTCACCTGAACATTGAGCGGTATCGGCTCCAGCTTTTTAAGGCCTGCGTAATACGGGTTCGTGTCAGGATCGTGCGGAAGGGTCGGATCATACGGATCCACCTCTTCCCTGTTGGGATCGCTATAATTATATCCCGGCCATTTTACGCTGTTGTTGTATATGTTCATAATTCCCCAGTTGGGGTCATAAACCTTTGTCGGACTGCTGCCTGTGCTGTATCTTTGGACGGCGCTCTTGTCCACCTTTGACACATCAGCTCCGTATTCCACTATCGCATCAACATCTATCCTGCCGTCGCCTCTTTCGCTCTGCCAGATCGATTCCGGCAAAGTGAAGCTTTGCGAGCCGCCCGCAAAAGCGATATTTGCCCCTGTAAGGTCCGGAGCCGGCTCGGACATGTCCGTAGGGATCTCCTTCCATTGGCCTGTCGTATCAAGGGCGTAGACCTTGTTGTTTATCTTGTCCTTGATCTTTACGCTCTTTATGTAGATCTTGACCGGAGACACTGTACCTAAATTCCAGTTAACAGGAAGTGCGCTCTCGCCTGTCTCCCCCACTATCAGGCTTCTTGTCATATAGCGCACGTCAGCCGGTGCGTTTATGACCATCTTCGGCTTATTGTTGGGATCTATGACCGTAAATGACTTCGGCGCCCCCGTGATAGTGACGGTCTTTGAAGCCTGGTACGCGCTGCCGTCCGTCCTTATCGCGATCCCTTCCCATTGTTCACTGCTCGTATAAGACTTTGTTTCGACTTTATCGAGCACGCCTTTGGAGACTTTTTTCCCTTTAACGGTCCCTTCCGCGGTAAAGAATACATCGATGCCCGGGAAGTGGAAATTCAAGGTGCCCTTGAGTCCTATCGGCGGCATGTCATAACCCCTGTTGATCCAGCCCATGACCTCTGTCGTGTACGCGCAGCCTGTTATGTCGATCGTTCTTTTCCCGTCCTTGCTCGCCCAATCCCATAATTTATAATTCACGGAAAGGTCCATGTCTATGTTATTGCGGTAAGGGTCGCCCTCGTAATAAGCGGGTGAATTATAGAACTCCGATGAGATGGTCCCCCTGCCAAGGCCCAGAAGAAGGCCTGCCCTCACGTCTTCCCCTGAATAGACGGTTGCTTTAAGCATGTCCTTTGCGATCCTGTGCTTCAGGTAAATGTTCGCGAATTTGAACACGCTTGAACCGCTGTCCGCGGCAAGCAGCATCTCGAATTTCCCGTAAAGGCTTCCGCTCGCGGCCTCGCCGAAAGCGTTAAGGTTCCCCTGCAGGACGTCATCGCTATTCCCTCCGATGGCAGAGCTGCCGGTATAAGCCCAGGTATAAAACAGGCCTTTCACCAGCGAAAAACGCCCGAGGTGGAAAGGATCGGCAAGCCCTAATGTGAGAGAGCTCATTGAAGTGCTGAACCTGTGGACATTGCTTTCTGCGTTATATCCGTACTGTCCGTTCAAAATGACCCTTCCCTGAAATTCGCCGAACCAGTCGTTCAATTTGCCTTCAGGTCGCCAGATCTTGCGCATATTGGTATTAAAGTACAGGCTGACAAGCGCATCCTTGCATAAGGTCATATTGCCGTTGCTGTCGTTGCCTATCTTGTCCTGGATGGTCATATCGAACTTCATGTTATCTTTGAGCGCGTCCTTCTTCACCATAAGCGACCAGAGGTCCACATTAAGGCCCAAAGTTGCGCCTTCGTATTTTGATACGTTCGTTATATAGGGGTGCAGCCCGAAAGAACCCGCTTCTTTCTTCTTCTCCTCCGCGGTTTCGGGGTTCCACATTCCGGCCGCATAGCCGGGCAGTTTCCCCGTGGTTGTCGTATCATTTATTTTTGAAAATATGCTCATGGCTTATTCCCCCTATTTGCTCCCGCCTATATCCTGCGCGTCCTTCTTAAACCCGCGCATGACGACCTCTGTTTTCAGCCATACATCGCGCACGCGGGCGTTCTTATCCATCGCATCATTGCTGTATATCGGCTCCCCTATCGCCGGCTTGAACTCTATCCTTTTCTGTATCTTCAAGATCATGTTTATGATGTTCTGTATGTCGCTGTCGGACTCACCCATTTTTATGAATTGCTTCCTGAGTGTTTCATCCTTAAAGTCCACGCCCGTAAGTTCCGAGAACTTGTTGTTGCTTTGTTCCTTGAACTTGTCCATATTGTCCTTGCCTATGACCCCGTCCTTATTAAGGGCTATCCTTTCCATTACCATGTCGACATAAAGGTAAGCGATCATCTCGAAGTAGCTTTTTGCCTTGATCTTCTTTACAAGTCTCTTCTCGCAATTATCCATGTCCTTAAGGCAGGCGAAAAGCGAGTTCAGGGAGCTCATTGTCGTACCCGCGCAGAGGTCGACCTTCGCGGACTTTATGTAATCGGCCAGCTTCGAATCCAGCCTCGGCTTACTGATGGCCTTGAAGGTCTCTATTGCCTCCGTTTTCTGTTCCTCCGAGTTCTCCTGGGCCGGTTCCTTTACGGCGGCATCAAGCGCGACGGCATACCAGTCGCTGCATCTCTTTTTCAGTATTTCCGCCACCATTCCCGCCATTTTCAAATTGACCGTATATCTGACGTTGTTCGGGAGGCCATCAAGGAAATCGTTAGCCTCTTTTTCCGCAGCTTTCGCGTTCACGGAAGAGAGCCCTTCGCTTTCCGCGGCCTTTATGAACCTTGTAAGGATCTTTGAGAAATCCGCCTTGAAGCTGTCGAATTCCGCCTTGCCTTTTTCTTTTACAACTGCCAAGGTAATGACCGTTTTCAGGTCGTCCATGCCGTTCTTGCTGAACACAGGAGAAATGCCGCCCATTATTTCGTCATACGCTGCCTTGACCGCGCCGTCCAGCTTCAGTTTATACCCTTCCAGCATTCCTTTCGCCTTTTTGTCCACTTCGGCGAAAGCCATCGCAGTGTTTTTCAGGCCCTTTATGAAGTTCTCTATCTCGTTCTCTTTAACCTTCGCGGACTGGGAATTCACGAGATTATTCGCCGCTACGCCCTTGTATTCGGTCAGGAGAGCATTGAACGTTTTATTGCTCTCGGTAGTGAACCTGGTCTTCCTCGTCTCGCCGTTCACAAGCTTAGCGGCCGATGAAAGGGCGTCGTTGAATTTATCCGTGAGCTTTTTCGCCATGACCTCCACCATCACCTTGTTCGCGTCCCTCGTAAGGCCGGCTATGAAGCTGTCGATATCCTTTGCTTTCATCGATACTGCATTGGCCTGCAGGTTGGTTAAATTATCTATCGCCGTCTTTGTGAATTCCTTCTTAAGAGCGTCGAATTCCTTGTCCTTTTTGTCCTTGAACGCGTCTTTTCTTCCCTGGGTATCGATGATCGCCAGCGCTTTTTCCATTTCCCTTGCATACGCGTTCTTGAAATTCTCCAATAGCAGCGTTATGACTTCCTGTGCTGATGCCGCTTTCGCCTTTGCATCCAGGATCGCTTTCAGTCTTTCCGCCTGGGTCTGGAGGCCGTCGATAAGGTCCTCTATCTTGCGCTTGTTGTCTATCGCGTTCTGCGAGTTTATGCCTTCGTTCGTCGCTGAGTCCTTATAGGCGGGAAGAAGCTGGTCATTGAATATCTTCGTGTTCTCGCCGATGAAAGTGATCCTATCTGATTCGTATTCCTTAAGGACCGAGCTTGCCTTATCGAGCGCGTCAAAGAACCTGGTTTTAAGGCCTTCGGATATCAGGTCCGCCATCAGCCGGTTCGCCGCGCCGCTCAGGCCGGAGATGAACTCCTCTATCTTCGCCTTTTCCGACTTTGAGTCATCGGAGTTGACCCCTTTCATGCTCACCAGCTTCTGGAATTCCCTGATCTGCTTATCGAACTCTTCGTTCTTCTCGGATGAGAAGAAGCCCTTCTTCTTTTCATCCGTTATTATCTTCAATGCTTCCGACAGCGCCGCTTCGAATTTCCCCCTTAATGTCTGGGAATCAAGGTCGGTGAATTCCACGAGGGCGTATTTATTGTTCCCCGCCATGTGCTCTATCTCCAGAAGGTCCTTCACGGGGGTGTTCGCCAGTGCCTTCTTCTGCGCTTCGTCCACCGTCCTTCCCAGGGAGAAAGTGACCTTGAAATAAGTGTATTCATTCTTTGTCGCTCCGGTTTCCGTCTTTGTGATCTCATGGCCGATGCTCGCTTTCGGCAGGAACCGCCACATGTTCTTGTAATGAGGATCATATTCAAGCTCCACTTTTTCCTGAGATTCGCGCGCCCTTGTATTATTGTCATAATACATGATGGGATTGTTCGTTAACTGGTAATTCAAGGCGAGAGATCTCCAGACCAGTCGGTAATTATTTGTTACCCTGGACCTCTGCATTTCACTTTGCTCTTTCGAGAATTGCATGCCGAACTTGAATTTTTCCGAGAAGATATCCAGGTCGGCATTAAGCCCCCCGCTTATCTTTGAATATTCTATTGTTTCCTTGCCTCCATGGGCGGGTAAGGTCTTTATGATCTCATCTCCCGTTATAGGATATATCTCTTTCGTGAGGGAAGAGCCGGGGGATGTCTCTATGTATTCCCTGCCTCTCTTATAGGAGACCCACGGATAAAACTTGAAGAAAGGGATGCCCCATTCTTCCCCGAGCATGTTCGGGGAATCTATGCGCACGGACCAGCTGTTGCCGTCGTAATTGTGCGGGAGCCCCAGGGTATATTCCTTTGTGCCCCACACCTGGTCGAACGATGTGGTCATATAAAGGCCGAATGACCAGTAGAGGTCCACCCCAAGGTCATGCGACCTGACGGAAGGATCATAGAAGCTCGGATTATTCCTCACCTTGTCATTTGCCAGGTTGGACCTTAAGTTCCATCCGTACAGGGCGTTCGGGACGTCCTCAGCAATGAATTGGATCGGGGTCAATATGACGCTCGCCGGAACACCCAGATATTCCCACTTGCCCGTTGCGTCCTTAGATACCTTATTAAGCCATGAAGGCCACCTTAAAA
>Ga0315295_10003258_pt1 | contig 13805 bp, 14 predicted proteins | sample YL17G14_0_MG_FD_204453 | JGI IMG/M metagenome (GOLD analysis project Ga0315295, IMG submission 204453) | Sediment microbial communities from Yellowstone Lake, YNP, Wyoming, USA - YL17G14_0 | ecosystem: Environmental > Aquatic > Freshwater > Lake > Sediment | place: USA: Wyoming | collected...
ATTCACTGGTGGGTACTTCGCCAGATAGCAGTGGGATCCTTCAGCCTGGAAGGGGCCCAAAGGCCCCTTCCCGCGTCCGGGCGCCGCTAGATCCTCACTGCCAGCGCGTCGCATACGTTCTTGATCCGGCCGAAGACCGATACCGTGTCGGAACCGGCCGACAGTAGACCGGCTGCCTGGTTCCTCTCGCTGACCACCAGGGAGCCGCTGTCTCCCGGCTCGGCCATGTGGGTCACCACGACCTGATCGCTGAACACGGCGTCGCCCGCATCTCCCATCCCTATCTTGATCGTGGCCTGGACGACCTTGACGTTGCCCGTGTTGAGCCCGCTGGTGCGGCCGCTCTTGGTCACCTTGTCGCCAACCGCGACCTCGGCCGTACCGTTAGGTACGCCGACCCCGAGTATGGCCCGTTCCAGGTCCTTGTCGTTCAGTGGCTTCGCTACTGCTGCGTCGATCAGGTTCACGCCGCCGGATATCTTGTAGAGCTTCAGCCCGTAGCTCCTGCGGAACCACTTGATCACCCTATTCAGGCTTTGCTCGGCAGCTGTGGCCACGCGACACTCGGGCGCTGCCATCTCCAGGCTCACGGGGACGAACCGGAGCAGGGTAGCTATGGTGTCCCGGTCTGTCCCCCCGTCGTACTTGCCCGGCTGCCAGATGTGGTCTCCTACCCTGGACCTCCCGTCCCTGCCGTTGCTGCAGTTGGCCAACACGTGGTTATTGGACAGGATCAGCGGCGTCCCGCCGTTCCGGTCGAACACCACTGCGCCGAACGTCCCGGCCGTGATCTTGTAGTGCCCGATGCTCACCCCAGGCATAGCGGGGCGGCACTTGGCGGTCCTGGAGACGCTGGGCACGGGGCCTAGCGCGACGACGTCGCCTACCTCAATCACGTCGGTGTCAGCGTCTTCGATGTTCTGGGGAACCACGTCTTTCGCCAAGAGCTCGTCTTTGGGGAGTTTCTTTCTCACGAGGACCGTCAAAGTCGGCTTGCCTGTTGATTCGCCGTGAACGTGCTTGTGGCCCTTACCGACTCCAACTACGTTGGACATACCCATCAACCTGGGGGCAGAAATCATGAGAGCCCTCAAGACAGCATCCATAGCCCTCCCACCCTCTCACGTAAGGCATCTGTAAACACCTTATGTAACAGGCTGCGTGGAGGTGCCGCGGTGCTCCCGCAGGAGGAGTGCCTGCGGGCGCGGGGTGTGGGGTGAGTGGTCGCGGAGTGCGGAGGCGATGAGCGGGATGGCTACGGCCCATGTCAGCCGACTCAAGCTGCTGTGGCCTAGTTCCGCAACGCCGGAGAAAGGACAGGGGCCGCGCCTTGCGCGGCCCCCAATATCTAACGGTTCTGGCCGTCCGGTGCCTTACCTGGAATCCTCGCTCTGTCCGTCGAACCTTATTTCGACCACGTCCGTCAACACGTCGATGTAGCTCCACGACATGTGGCGGTTGTCCTCGTCCTCGAACCTGACCACGAAGATGCTCGGATAGGTCTTCTCCAGCACGCCTTCCCTCTCGAAAACCCGCCTCCGGCCCTCGCTGGCCCGGACTGTAACCTTTTCCCCGAGATGACTATCCAACCTCTCGCGGATAGCCTCCAGTGCTGCCTTCTCTGCCATCGGCTATCCCTCTCTTCGAGATCACTTGGAGTGTTTGTCCGCCACTTGGGATGCCCCGTAGGCGTCGGGCTTGATCTTGGCGGCGAAACCGCTGCCGGAGATCTCCTGGACGAGTTCTCTTATCATCGACCTCGTCTCGCCGTTCCTGCCGACGTCGAGGTGGATCTCAACGTTCAAGTCAGAGTGCCCGTTCCGCGAGATCTCGGCCGCCAACCTGGAGGCCACGTCCAGGCTGAGGTGGGCCTCGTAGAAGATGCGCTGCCTGAGGCTGGGCATCTTCTTCACGTTGGTGCGTGTGTAGAAGTACCGCCCGCCTTTCCCCAGCCTGTGAATGACCACGGCGGTGACAAAGCAGACCTGGTCACGCGACTGGGAGTCGCTCCCCACGATGAGCTTGTAGTCAGCGTGACGGTCCTCGGCCATGAAGCCGCAGATATCTTCAAACATCGTGCCAAAGGACATAGGCCCCTTGGTCGGGCTCACGAAGTACATCTGCGACCCCCCTTCACCGCCTTTCAGGCAATTTTAGCACTTCTTGACCTTTGCCGCAAATATGCTGGCAATTCGTTCTCACGGGCGTTCGCTTGCGGGCCATTTTGGCCCCCCGGGGGGAGCGGGGGAGCGTGTCGCTGCGGCCGTCAGGTTCCAGAACAGAGTGGGCCGACGGCCTTAACCAGGCTGACGAAATCATCCACCGTGAGGTCTTCGGGCCTCCGCTTGGCGCTGATGCCTGTTCCGGCGATGGCGCTTGCCAGGACGTCTCGATCGGGCACCAGCTCCCGAAGCCCGTTGAGCAGCGTCTTCCTGCGCTTCGAGAACACGGCGCGGGATATCCGGTCAAGAAGGTCTTCCTCTTCGGGAGAAAGCGGGAATGACGACTTGACCTCGAGGGTGACAGCGCATGAACCTACGTCGGGACGAGGCACGAAAGAACCCCTGGATATCCGCTTCGCCACGGAGACACGCGCCCGGTACTGGCACCAGAGCGACAGCCTGCCGAAGTCCTTTGTACCCGCAGGACTGGCCATCCGCTCGCCGACTTCCTCCTGCACTACAAAGGCAATCCTATCCCAGGAACACCGTTTCACGAGGGCACTATAGAGGATCTCAGAGGTGGCATAGTAGGGCAGGTTCCCGCAGAGGACCAGCCGATCGCCGGGGTTCTCGCGTCGGAAGGTGCTGCCGCACAGGTCGCAGTCGAGGACATCTCCCCAGATGACTTCCAGGTTCGACAGCCCCCCGCAAGTCCTCTGGATGGCGGGAGCAAGGTCTCTGTCCATCTCCACCGCATAGACCTTGCCGGCCCTCGTGGCGAGCTCCCTGGTCAAAGTACCTATCCCCGCGCCGATCTCTACTGCAACCCACTGTCCATGGTCAGGGACCATGAGCCGGGCAACGGCCTGCAAGAGGGCAGGATCGATCATGAAGTGCTGACCGAGTCTCTTCTTAGGGGTCACACCGAAGTCCTTGAGGACCTGACCGTATCGCAGAGATGTCATTCAATTATGTAAAGTTTGAGCCACTGCATGCCCCAGACGAGCGCCTCTTGATGGGTGTCGAAGCAGACGTCGATCCTATCACCCTTGATGGCGCTGCCCGTGTCGGCCGCCAGAGCGAAACCGTAACCGTCAACGTAGACCCGGCTCCCGAGCGGGATGACCCGGGGATCTACTGCTATGACGCCCTTCTTGGCCGGGAGGCCCATGCGGGTGATCCCCCTGGCGTTTGGCCCACAGCACTTGATGCAGGGGCAATAGGCGGTGGAAAGCACCTCGATCGCCCGCTCGAACCTGATGCTAGTGCCTCCCCGGGAGACCTCGCGGAGAGTCCCCACCATCAGGACCTGAGGAGTTGGGATGGCCAGTTCCTCACGACCTGTCTCCTGGCGAGAGACCTCGACTCCGTCCTCGTATCGGACCGAGTAAGTGACCCTGGCCTCGCCCGGGACTCCCCCCCTGTACATCTCGACCAGGCCGGCTTCCAGGGACGGATCCTCGCGGTTCTCGATGCCGAACGGGATCTCCTCGCTCTCGACGACCTCTCTGTAAGCAACTTTGATTACCTCGACCAGCCTTAAGTCCGGCACCTGCTGCCCGGCGCCGGGCGCCACTATGTCGTCCGGGCCGGGAACGATACCAGCCTGGGCAAGGACAGCATCAACGCTTCGTTCCGAGGTGAGGAAGGCGGTGACCTTGCCGCCCTGGATGACGAATACTATCTCAGCGCGCACGACCGCCACTTTCATCCCATTCTTCAGGGGGACGTCAGGACCAGGTATGCAGGAGTCGCCCGCACCAAGGACAACTCCTGCCTGGACGAGGGCCTCTCTCACGGTCTTCGCAGGCGTGCTCAACCTGACCTGCCTATCCCAGGCAATAACCTCAACTGACTTGGTCGCCGCGAGCCCCACGGCAACGCAACACATCGCGATGACTGTCATGAGGACTGAGGTTAGCACCAGGAAGGGCAGTGGGCTGCGATCTTTATGTCTGTCTGTCGCGAGGACCCACAGACGCAAAAGAAGTCTCCCTCCATTTCGGCTAGTTCTCTTCACGGGCTAGCTTTTCCTTCTGGGAAGGCCGCACCGGGGCCAGGATGGACTCGGCTCCCAACCGGCGCAAAGTAAGGCCAGTTGGACGGCCCTCTGTAAACTTCTTCCGTCACCCGCTATTCTTGTACCGGTCCGAGCCAGCTTATGCGGGACGACCCTTTGGAGGGGTCACTTGCCTGTCCAGGCAGGGTCAATCAGGAAAGCCTTTGCGGAATTACTCGCGGTCGCTTCGGAGAGGGATGAGCCTGAAAGCCCCATGAGTCCCGCCACCAAGTCTCTCACTTCCAGGACAGATGCGGGCTCGTTCCTCTTCCCCCGGCATGATTGGGGCGCAAGGTAAGGGGAATCGGTCTCGAGCAGGATCCGATCGAGGGGGAGGCCCTTGACGGTTTCACGGAGTCCTCTGTTCCTCGGGTACGTCAGCACTCCACCCAGACCGATGTAGCCGCCCAGGTCCAGGCACTTGCGCGCATAGCAGCTGTCCCCGGTGAAGCAGTGGAAAACGACGGGCCTGATCAGTCCGGCTGACCTCACCATCGACAGTACGTCCCGCTCAGCATCCCTTTGATGGACGATGACCGGAAGGTTGCAACGCTTGGCGAGTCCCAGCCCCATGGAGAAGCACTCCGTCTGGACATCCCTCGGGCTAAAGGTGCGCGCGAAGTCCAGCCCGGTCTCCCCTATGGCGACTATCTCGGGGTTCTGGGTCACGACGAGCTCCGCGACGTCTGCCCACGCCGAACACAGGCCGGCAAGGGTGTCTCCCGCGTAGTGGGGATGAACGCCTACGGCGCACTTCCCACCTACTTCCCTGGCAAGCGCGATCGCCTGCCTGGAGGATCCGGAATCGAACCCGACCTCCACGAATCTCACGCCGCACGCCCTGGCCCGCTCGATCACGCTGGCGCGGTCGGGATCGAACTCCCCCATCGTCAGGTGGGCGTGCGTGTCTATTGTTATGGGAAGCCCCGGTTCAGGAGATCTTGCTGCCATTCTCGACCTTGCGCCCGACGGTCAGCACCGCCAGCGTCGCCGCGTCGATGGCCGCGAGGAGCATCCCGTTGGATTCGAGTCCTCTCACGACGGCAGGCTTGAGGTTACGTACCACGACTATCTGCTTTCCTACCAGCTCCTCAGCGGTATAGTGCTCGGCGACGCCCGCCACGATCTGCCTCTTCTCTTCTCCAAGGCTGACCTCCAGCCTGAAGAGCTTGTCGGCCCCCTTGACCCTCTCGCACGAGAGCACCTCTGCGACCCGCAGGTCTACCTGCTTAAACTGCTCGATCGTGATGGTGTTGGGCGCGTCGGCCGACTCTGGTAGAAGCGGGGCTGCCTGAGCCGCCGGCGTGACGGCCGGGACCGTCTCACCGGCAGGGGCGGCCGGTGCCTTGGACTCCTCCTTGTCCTCGATCCTCGGGAAGAGGGGCTTGCCCCTGCGAGTCATCTGACCCGGACGCACCACGTGCCACTCTGCCGCGCGGTCCCAGCCCGACAGGTCGATGCTCTCGGGCATCCCGAGAGCGTTCCATATCAGAGTAGGTGTCCTGACCATGAAGGGCCTAAGGACCTGGGCCACCATGCGTAGGCACTCGCAGAGATAGTAGAGCGCCGTCCCCAGGCGGGCCTCATCTTTCTTGGCCAGGTACCATGGGCTGACCTCGTCGATGTACTTGTTCGCCTTGCTGACCAGGGACATGACCTGCTCCAGCGCGGAGCTGATGTGGAGCTGGTCCATCTCCTTGTCGACAGCGCCCTTCATGGCCAGGCACGCTTCCTTAAACTCGCGGTCTATGTCTTCCTCCTTGCCCGATCCGGGGATCGCCCCGCCGTTAAACCGCCTGACCATGGTGAGTGTCCGGTAGACCAGGTTGCCGAGGTCGTTGGCTAGGTCGGAGTTGATCCTGGAAACCAGCGCCTCTTCAGTGTAGTCCCCGTCAGAGCCGAACGGGACCTCGCGGAGGACGAAGTAGCGGACGGCGTCCAGGCCATACTTGTTCACCAGTTCGACCGGGTCGATAACGTTGCCCATCGTCTTGGACATCTTCTTGCCGCCCAGGTTGAGCCACCCGTGCGCGAATACCTGCTTCGGCAACGGGAGCTCCAGGGCCATCAGAATGATCGGCCATATTACCGCGTGGAACCGGAGGATCTCCTTGCCAATGAGGTGGACGTCCGCCGGCCACCATCTGTTGAACCTGTCCATGTCGAAGGGGTAGCCGACGGCGGAGACGTAGTTCGTGAGAGCGTCTATCCAGACGTACGCAACGCTTTTGGGGTCGAAGGGGATCTGGATACCCCACTTGAGGGAAGTCCGGGAAATACACAGGTCCTCCAGCCCGCCTTTGACGAACTGGACGACTTCGTTCCGCCTGGATACCGGCTGGATGAAGTCCGGGTGAGAGTCAATGTGCTCTAGAAGCCTGCCGGCGTATTTGGACAGCTTGAAGAAGTAGCTTTCCTCCTGTACCCTCTCGAGCGGCTTGCCGTGGTCAGGGCAGATCATATCGGGGAACGACCTCGCCTGCGTCTCGGTGTAGAAGGACTCGCACCCCACGCAGTACCAGCTCTCGTAGTTCCTCTTGTAGATGTCCTGGTTCTCGTAAAGCTTCTGGTAGGCCCACCTCACCGTCTGCTCGTGGGATTCGTCTGTCGTGCGGATGAACCCGTCGTAAGATATCTCCAGCGTCCGCCACAGGTCCTTGATCTTGGCGACGGTGTTGTCGACGAACTCTTTGGGCTGTAGTCCGATGGACTCGGCTTTCCTCTGGATCTTGAGCCCGTGCTCATCTGTCCCGGTGAGGAAAAAGACATCGTATCCGCGGAGTCTCTTATACCGGGAAAGCGCGTCCGCTGCTATGGTGGTATAGGAGTGACCTATGTGCAGATCACCTGATGCGTAGTAGATAGGCGTGGTAATATAATACTTGTCATTCATGTGGAAGCCTCCTGCAGGATATCTTGCGCAATTCTAACACCCCGAGCCTACTAAAGAAAGATTGCCCTCAAGAACCAGGATCCAAGAAACCTGTCGAAATCTGCTTGACGATTTCTGGCACATCTGGTATTCATTCTGTGATACCTGTGTCGAACCATAGGGAGGAACCGGGGCAGGAGGTGATTGTGGCATGATGAAGTCAACGGGCGTCGTCAGGAAGGTGGACGAGCTAGGCAGAGTGGTGATCCCGATCGAGCTCCGCAGGACGCTTGACATAGGAGAGAAGGACTCTCTCGAAATCTACGTCGACGGCGAGAGCATCATCCTCAAGAAGTATGAACCAGCCTGCGTATTCTGCGGCAACGCTGCCGACGTAGAGATCTACAAAGGCAAGAGAGTATGCAAGCAGTGCCTGGAGGAACTGGGGCGCATCGCCCGCTAGGGAGCCTCGAGGCCGGTGACGTGCTCGGATCCAATACATAGAACAGCGAAGAACAGGTATCCTCCGTGTGAAAGGGAGGCTGGCCAGAGCCGGCCTCCCCTTGATGTTCGAGAGCGGCATTCAGGGAAGCTTAGGCTCGTCGTGCTTGTTTTCCTCGGTTTTCTTCTCCTCGGTTTTCTTCTCTTCCGCCTTCTTCTCCTCGACCTCTTCGGCAGGAAACTCTTGGATCTTGCCGTCCTCCATCTCTACTGAGATGGAACCCTTGAGCGGGTTAAGTGCGCTAACCTTGCCCTCCCCTTCCGGAGTGATCACCCTGGTGCCGACCTGAGGCATGGCGTTCTTGGCGTCCTCGTAATGCTCGCACTCAAAACGGAGGCAGCAGAGGAGCCTGCCGCACGTGCCCGAGATCTTGGTCGGGTTCAGGGACAGGTTCTGGTCCTTAGCCATCTTGATCGACACCGGCAGGAACTCGCTCAAAAAGCTCGCGCAGCACAGGGGCCTCCCGCAGGGCCCTATCCCGCCCGTCATCTTGGCCTGGTCCCTGACCCCGATCTGCCTGAGCTCCACCCTAGTGTGCAGTGCGGAAGCCAGGTCCTTCACCAGCTCGCGGAAGTCGACCCTGCCGTCCGCGGTGAAGTATAGGACTACCCTGGAGCCGTCAAAAGTGTATTCCGCGTCTACCAGGTGCATTTCCAGCCCGTGGTCCGCGATTTTCTGCTTCGCCACATCCATGGCTTCGAGCGCCTTCTTCTTGTTGGCTTGGTCAGTGACCATGTCCTCCGCGGTGGCGACACGGATGACCTTCTTGAGGGGGGTGACCAGCCGCTCGTCCGGCACGTCCCTGGGGCCGGTGAACACGGAACCGATCTCTGTCCCCCGGATGGTCTCGACCAGCACCTGATCGCCGACCTTCACGTTCAGGTCGCCGGGGTCGAAGTAGTACATCTTGCCTCTATCTTTGAACCTTACGCCGACTACGATCGCCATGTCGTTTCCCCTTTTGGCGCAGCCTAATCGCCGAGCGTGCGTGCCAGATCCATGAACAGGACCGACAACGTGAGGAACGCGTTGGTGTTGCCGTCCAGTCTCTCCTTGGCCTTCAGCAGGGACTTGAGGGCGCGATAGATGCGTCTCAGCTCCCTCTCGACTTGCTTCGAGGCCACCTCTTCGCTGTCCAGGAGGGGGACCCGCGTCCTCAGCCTCCTAACCAATTCTATCTCCAGGTCCGTCAACACATCTACCCTGCGCGCGGGCTCGACTTTGGAATACTTGAGGGCCAGATCCACAGCCGATCCTTGCAGCACCTCGTTCAACGTCTCTTCGGCTTGCGGCGCGCTGCCCTGGTGGCGCTCGAGTATCCTCAGAGCTCTCTCCAGGCTCCCGTCGGCGTGGAGAGTGGCCTCGCTCGCCGCTCGGGCGTCAGCGCCATGGACCCTGAGCAGGATCTCCTCGAGAGCCGTGGCTTGCAGCTTGCGGAATGGGACCATCTGACACCGCGAGATGATCGTCTCCGGGATGGCACTCATGTTCGCGGCAGTCAGGAGGAAGGTGACGTACGCCGGCGGCTCCTCCAACACCTTGAGCAGGGCATTGGATGCTTCAGCAGTCAGGTCTTCCGCGTCCCTGATCAGGAACACTTTGCGCGTGGAATGGTACGGCTTGGACAGCGCCTCTTTCAGGATCTCGTGGGACTTTCTTATCTTGATCGTGCTGCCTTCCTTCTCGACCTCGAGGAAGTCGGGGTGCGCGTGATTCGACACGGCTCGACACGACCAGCACTGACCGCATGCCTCTCCGGACTGACCAAGTGCCTTCACATCACACAGCAGCCCCTTCGCGAAACTCAGGGCCAGCGCTTCCTTCGGAGAGCCCCGGGGCCCTTTCAGGAGGTATGCGTTGGCGATGCGGCCAGAGCGCAGGGCGGAACCAAGGATTCCTGCGGGGATCTCGTTTCCCCGCAGGATAAGGTCGCCTTCAGTTGCTGAGGCAACGCCGTCCATCAGATCTTGAGGAACCTCTCGACCGGCAGGATGAATACGGTCGCCCCGCCGACTACCACTCCCACAGGGTACGGCACGTAGGATTCGCCAGGCCCGACCGGAGTCACCGGGGTTACAAGCTGCTCTCTCGCGCGGCAAGTCTTCTTGATGACGTCAAGCACTTTCTCCGTGTCGGCATCGTCCACCCCGATGAGGACCGTGGAGTTGCCCTCCCGGAGGAATCCCCCGGTGGAAGCCAGTTTCGTGGCGCTGTAACCTGCCCGGATGAGGCTCTCAACCAGGCGCGGCGAATCCTTGTCCTGAACCACCGCGATTATGAGTTTCACAGGGTCTCCCCTCCCCTTCGCTGTCTTAGGACCTTCCTGACTTCGTCCATGACGATCCTCTCGACCTGATCCCTCGGCAAGGTCCCGTCTACCAGCTTTATACGACCGGGAAATCGTGACGCTAGGTCCCGATAGCCCTGTCTCACCCTGGCGTGGTATGCGTCATCGCGAAGCTCGATCCTGTCTCTTTTCTTGGGGGCGAGCCTTTCGCGGAAGACGGCCGGATCATCTATCTCGAACACCAAAGTAAGATCAGGGATCAGGTTCCCCGTGGCGATCCTGTTAATGTTTTCTATGTCTGTGATAGGGATTCCTCCCCCGTATCCCTGGTAGGCGATCGTGGAATCCGTGAACCTTTCGGTCAGGACCACCTTACCCTCCAGAAGGGCCGGGAGGATGATCTTGCGGACGAGTTCAGCGCGGCATGCGGAATAGAGAAGCGCCTCTGCGAGGCTGCCACGGTCGGGGCCGGACGGGTCCAGGAGGACTTCGCGGACCATCTCCCCGAAATCAGTCCCGCCAGGCTCCCTGGTCGCCACAACATCGACACTGAGGGCTGCCAGGTCGCGGGAAACTGCCGTCATCTGGGTTGTCTTCCCCGACCCATCACAGCCTTCGAAGGTTATGAAGACGCCACGCAATATACCCTCATCTCTCCTTCACCGCTCCGGATGCCGCGGCCGAGCACGTTCAGCCCCGCCTTCCGGGCGTGAAGGATGTATTCCACGACGTCCCGGTCGATCCTCTCACCGGGCGTGATGAGGGGCGAGCCTGGCGGGTATATCACCACGGTATCTGCCGCGATCTTGCCTGCGGCTTCTTCCACTGGCACGGGGCGCGACACCGACAGGAAGGCCCGCCGCAGCTCCATCACTCTGGTCGGGTGGGGTATCTCGCGGAGGAGAGAGCAAATGTCCCCATCTCCGCCGTCGCCGGCCGCTACCGGCTCAGCTGCCCCGCGACCGGGGAATTTGTCCGCGAGCTCCTTGAACGCCGACTCCACCGCATCCACGTCCGCAGGGCCGTGTGCGCCGGACACTAGCAGAAGGATGTACCTAGGGCCGACCATCTCGGGAACGACTGCGCACTTGCGAACCACGTACCTCGCAGCTTCCGGCCCCCCGACTCCCAGGCCGCTCAAGTCAACGAGCACCTTAGACGGGTCGTGCATGAGCCCTGAGGGAAAACCACCGTTCTGGTAGCCAGCCACAGAGAGCCCGGGGATCTTCCCGATCCTGCTAGCCAGTTCCCCTGCAATCCGCGTCCCCCGGTTGACCCATTCCCCGCCGTCTCTCTCGAGGACTTGAACGGCCTGCTCGAGCGAAGCCATCAGAATATAGGAAGGGGAGGTCGACTGGACGGCCCTCAAGGCCTCCTCAACCGCCGGAAGGAGGTCAGGGAAACGCCTAGGAGCCGAGACCCCTACATGAAGGAAAGCTGTCTGCGTGAAGGCGACTGTTGTCTTATGCGCTCCGTGCGTGATCAGGTCCGCGCCGGACCGTAGCGCCGTCGGCGGCAGCCCCTCTCCGACCGGGAAATGAGTCCCGTGGGCCTCGTCTACCAATAGAGCCATTCCGCGCGCGTACACCTCCGCAGAAAGCTCAGTGAGATCCCTGGCGAATCCTGAGTAAGTCGGGTTGAAGACGAATACGGCCCTGGGGACAGGCTCGCCCTTGTCCACGAGCTCTGTCAGGACCTCTTTGACCCTGGGCCAATCAAGCGGAAGATAACTGCCGAAGCGCGGCTCATATTCAGGCCAAACGAAGACCGGCTCCAAGCCGGACATGACCATCGCCGAGACCAATGATTTGTGAACGTTGCGAGGAAGTACCACAGTGCCCGGGCCGAGTGTCATCCTGACGGCGAGGAGCGACGCCTGGATCCCCGACGTGGCCCCGTTTACCAGGAAGAAAGTCCGCGCAGACCCGAAGAACCTTGCCGCCCTTTCCTCCGTGTCCCTGATGCATCCGGTCGGATAATGGAGGTTATCCAGGCCGGGCGATTCCGTCATGTCAATTGCGCGCAGTTCGTCGAGCAGGCTTGCTGCCCTGCCCGGCGAAATAGCGGCGGACGAGGAATTAAGTGAGAACGCCTTTCGACCTTTGTGGCCGGGCATGTGCATCCTGGTTGGTTTCCGGGACGCGTATGAACACATTGCTTCGATAATACTGTGGTATCTGAAGTCCGACATTGGTCCGCCCGCTTTCTTGTCCTACTGCCAACTTTATCCACAAGATCTGGCACTTATCCCCAGACTTGTCAACAGTGCCTGCCGCGACGTGACGCGAGCGCGCCGAGACATGGAGTGCATTCGCTGACCTAAGTTAACATGATGAAGCGCCCGCTGTCGAATACGTATTTCTACATGTTAAACGCAGGGAAGCGGGTCAACAAGGGAGCTCCCGCGCCGCCAGCGAATCACGCCTTGGCTGTGAGAAAGGAGGCCGTCGATCATGAAGACTGTGCTGAAAGTGTGCCTCGTAGTCATCCTGGTTGGTGGCCTCTCGCAGTCCGCTTGCTCGTCGAACGAGGGGGCTCCAGGCGTCAGGCTGTGCCCGGCACACCGCGCCTCCGAAGATGACCCGGTGGACTACCCCGAAACTCACCCTCTCAAGCCCGTGCGAGTTCGATGCGAGACACGATCCCATATACGACGAGGCAGACCACCGAACTGGTCAACACCTGCGCGTCCTACGCGAACCCCATGGAGAACCGGGGCCGCCAACGGGGTCATGCCGAGACGGCTCTCCTCAGCTCCGACGGAATCCTTGGAAAGTACGCATCCAGCCCTGCGGCCTTCGCCTCCACGCGCAGATTCCACCAGGGCCGGAGGGCACGAACAAACGCCCCTATCCCGGACACGCCGGCAGCGAGCTGCGAGCCCAGGAACGACTCTGCCTCCGACTCCATTCCCAGCCACTGCAGGAAGAAGTAACTGGACGCCCGGATGAGCGTCTCGACGAACCGGAATCCAGGATCCCCGTATCCTGAGAGGAACCGACCTGAAGGCGGGCACGCTTCCTCGACGAACAGGCACTCTCCCGTGACAGCCGGGTGCAGACGCTGTACAAGGTCCACCATGACGTGGCTGGCTTCGTGCTGCGCCACAACCATGAGGTCGAAGGGGTGTTCACCGTACGTGCTATCGCCATACGGGAAGCAGATTGCGCGCGTTTCGCTGTTAGTGCTGACTCCCACCGCCTGGGCACCTACGAACGGGACATTGACGACTGGGACGATGATGGCCCGGTATGGGAACCGGCCGAAGAACCTGACCTGGAACTCCTCGAGATTCACCTGGCCCAGGACCGACACGACGTCCTGAAGCGCTACCTCCCACTGCGGACGCTGCGATCGCAGGAGTTCCGCGATCTCCGCCACACGCCACCACACGGCGAGGCCTTGGCTCACCTTGTCGCGAGGGATCATCGAGAAGTACTCGTCCACGAAAGGGGGGGCCTCGCTGGAGGGGCGCGGGGCAAAGTCGGGAGGCCCACCGAGCTGCTCGAGCTGCATCGCCAGGGTGAGGAATTCGTACTTCCTCACCTGCTCCCACAGCCACTTGACCACGTCGTGGTCAGCGAACCCGGATAGACGCTGACGGGTGGCCGAGGCCAGGCGGTGCTCGGAGCGCCCGGTGTCTTGCGAGCTGGCCGCCAGAGCAGCGCCAAGGGCCATGAAGCGCTCGTCGAGTTGGACTTCCACGGACCGAGCCCTCCCTTGTTTGACTACATTGAGTATTGGGTCCAGTCAGGGACCTGCAATACCGAACGCGGTTCGCCATGAACTAAAAAGCCCCACATTGTTGTGCGGGGCTTAAAGGGATCCCGGCGGCGACCTACTCTCCCGGGGCATGACGCCCGAGTACCATCGGCGCTGGAGGGCTTAACTTCCGTGTTCGGAATGGGAACGGGTGTGTCCCC
>Ga0315295_10003260_pt1 | contig 13803 bp, 7 predicted proteins | sample YL17G14_0_MG_FD_204453 | JGI IMG/M metagenome (GOLD analysis project Ga0315295, IMG submission 204453) | Sediment microbial communities from Yellowstone Lake, YNP, Wyoming, USA - YL17G14_0 | ecosystem: Environmental > Aquatic > Freshwater > Lake > Sediment | place: USA: Wyoming | collected...
GTCCAGTTGCTGGTGGTGTTGTATTTCCAGAGCTCGAACTTCGAGTCGTTGTAGCCTGATTCTTCGGAATCCTGCCAGGCCCACCAGATGCTGTCTATGGAAACGGTGCCCGAAACCGCGGATATGTTGGCGAACTTCTGCAGGAATGAGGCCTTTCCTGTGGGAAGCGCGGAGGAGTTGGAGGCCCATTTCATTGAGTAGTTGGTGTTCGCCTCCAGCGTGTCGGTTATGTTGAGGGAGGTGTAGTTCTCATAATTGCCCGCGGGGTTGTCTATGGTGAGGTTGTAGAGGTAGACCGCCCTTGGGTTCGCATCCGTGGATATGTAGAAATCGAAGCTGTTGTTGTAGAGGTGGGTGTGGGTGGCGTTTGTGGCGTTGGAATCGTAGATGTAGAGGCCGTACTCCAGGTTGTTGTAGGCGGAGTTGTTGGTGAGGGTGATGTAGTCCGAACCCGCGTCTAAGTAGAAACCGTAGGAGTTGTTGTATGCAGAATTATAGGTGAAATTGTTGTAGCGGGAATACGCATCTCCATAGTATGGATCTGAGTACGAGTAAAGGTAGAAGCCACTGCCGCTGTTGTCGCGCGCGGTGTTGTTGGTGAGGGTGTTGTTGGAGCTGCCGCTCAGCACAAATCCGTGGGTGTTATTGTAGGCTGTGTTGTTTATGTAGTTATTGAATTCGGAGATGTAGTAGTAGAGGTAGTAGGGGTCTCCGTAGGCAAAAAAGCCTGCGAGTGTGGCATTCCAGGCGGTGTTGTCCGCAAGGGTGTTGCTGGAGCTGAATTTTAGGTAGAAGCCTGCGCCGTCCGCTATGTCGTAGGCGCGATTGGAGGTGAGGATGTTATTGCCGCTGGATTTGATGTAGAAGCCATCCAGGGTGTTGCTGTAGGCGGAGTTGTTGGTGAGGTTGTTGTTGAAGCTGTTGATTAGGGAGAAGCCATACTGCGAGTTGTTGTAGGCGGAGTTGTTGGTGAGGTTGTTGTAGGAGCTGGAGCCGACGTAGAAGCCGTCAAAAGTGTTGTTGTGGGCGATGTTGTTGGTTATGTTATTGTAGTTGCTGGAAGCGAAAACGAAGCCATACAGGGGGTTGTTGAATGCGGAGTTGCCGGTGAGGGTGTTGGAGTTGGAGCTGGAGTAGATGTGGAAGCCATAATAACTGTTGCTGTAGGCAGAGTTGTTGGTGAGGTTGTTGCTGAGGCTGGAGTAGAGGTAGAAGCCCGTGTCCGAGTTGCTGTAGGCGGAGTTGTTGGTGAGGATGTTGTTGGAGCTGGAGTAGATGTGGAAACCATACCAGGAGTTGGAGGCAGAGTTGTTTGTCAGGTTGTTGCTGGTGCCGCCGTAGATGCGGAAGCCGTTCTGGGTGTTGTTGTAGGCTGTGTTGTTGGTGAGGGTGTTGCTGTTCGAATAGGCGACGAGGAAGCCGTCCAGGGTGTTGTTGTAGGCTGTGTTGTTGGTGAGGGTGTTGTTGTCGGAGCCGGAGGCGAGCCAGAAACCCTCATCAAAAGTATTTACGTTGCAATTTTTTATTGTGTTGTTGGAATTTCCGTTCAGAGATACGCCATAGTCGCCTGTTCCCCTATCCCCGGTAATATTATAGTTCTGGCAATTGAGTACTATGTTGCTCCCGTTGAATAAAAAGCAGGTTCCTGTCGTAGTGACACTTTGGGTAAGGGTATAGGATGTGCTTGCATTCAGCGTGCCGCAGCCGGAAATGTCCGGGTCGAGCTTAATTTGCTCGCTCTCACCAGTGATATTGAAGGAAAATTCCTCAAACTGCCCCTTCCTTACTGTGAATACTGCAAGCACCCCGTTGGAAATGCTTATTTTATTCTTGGAGAAGGTATTGGAGCGCGCGTTTACTGCCTGCTTTTCTGCTTCCGGGGCCTGGGCGGTTATGTTGTAATATCTTATGCTCAAATTGTCGGTCTTATTCAATTTGAATGTCTTGTTGAATTCCGAGAAGGCATACTTGTCGTAGTAGGAGATGCCTTCGACCTCTATGAATTTGTCCATTTTCAATTTTAGGTCCTTCATCTCCCCGTTTCCGGTGATTATGAACCAGATTGTGCATTCTGAATAGTTCGAATAGATGTTGCATACTTCCGAGGGATACTCCCTGGGGGCGATTATCTCATATCCGCCCCACTCAACCGATTTGAGGGAACCGTATTCTCCGGTAAATTGGAGAATATTCTTTTGCCCATCTTCTCCCCCTGTTTGCGCTGGGGGGGCTGGCGGAGCCCTTTCGGAGAAGTTCTCCCCGTATCCCGGGTCTGAGGGCGAAATCGGGATTGTGTAAGCGGCGCCCGGGTTTATGCTCTTCTGGAAAACCCATTCCCCGTTGCAGATGCGGGAGGCGAAATCCCAGTCCGCGCACTTGTAGAGGGAGTCGCCCACCGCGGTTATGGTCGCGGTGGCGGAGTTTATTCCGCTCGGGTTGATTGCATATGATTGGTTGAAGCCGGGGTAGGAAAAGGAATCCACTTCAATGGAGGCGCCGTCCTCCCAGTCGGCCACCCGGATTCTCGAGATGGGAATACCCGAAAGGCGGATGCTCGCGGTGCCAGGGGAAATCTCCATCTCATACCTGAAAGCCGGGACCGGGGAGGTGACGGTTATAGCCCCGCCAGTCTCGAAAAAGGATTCTATAGGCACTGTAAGGGCTTCGGGAGGAGCCGCGGAGGAGGAATTGCCCTGGAGGGGCGGATGCGAGGGTGCGGGCTCTTCCGAAACTGCCGATTCTATTGGCACGAGCCCGGCCTGGGAATCATTGACGAAGACCTCTATGTTAACGAGGCCGCCCTGCAATCCTGCCTGGTCCCCAAGACCAAGCGCCATGGAAAGGTCCGAGACCTGGTCTGTAAGGAAGAAAAAGAACGGGGATACTAGGGCAGCCAGGGAGCTGAAGGATAATACTAGTAGTAGTACTGGATAGTTGAACGACCCCCTCCGTTTCATTGCGCCACATTTGGAAGATTAGCTTTAAAAAGGCGACGCCGGTTCTCCGAACGCGCGCGGGCGCGTAGATATTCTTGCACGGCCCGCCCGGGTTGTGGCAGTATGTAAATTAGTGCGAACAGGGCATATATTTATAAACATTTTTAACCATAGTTAATAACATGACAGATAATATTCAATCGAATGTTAGGGTTTTGGCCGCTGGCGCCGAGAGGATTGCCCCAAAGCCGGCTGATGAGAAAAAGGCAGAGGGCCCGGCGAGGGGGAACTGGTTCGTGAGGAGGATAGTAGTCCCCTTGGTTTCCGGGCTTGCGCTTGTAGCTTCACATGGATGCGCAGACAACGGGCCTGAGAACACCGATTCTGACCAGGATGCGGATACCGTGCAGGATGTGGAGAACGAAGATGGGGAGGCGCAGGAGGAGGATTCCGTTTCCCCGGATGCGGAAGACGGCGTTGAGGCGGATGTTCCTGATACGGAGCCGGAAGCCGATGCTGAGGCAATGGAGGATGTCGGGCCGGAAACCGCGGAGGACTCCGATTCCACTGAGGCTGATGGAAGCTGCCCAACCGAGACAACTGTTACCGAGAACCCCGCAGCGCCGGGCACAATCGCCGGGATAGCGCAGACAATAACCGAGAATTATGACGTTACTACGGAATGCGACGGGAGCGAGACAAGGATGCTCGCGGAATCCGGCATAGTATTTGACAGCCCGGTGTCGGGGGACACTTCGAACAGGGCCATAGCGGACGGCGCGGACACCGTAATGTTCGGCAGGATCGCGAGGCTCACCATGCTCAGGGTGGGGCTGGTGGAGTTCGCATTCCATGTAGAAGGCGCCGCCGGGAACAAGCGGCCTTCGGAGAGCGTGGATGATGGCGCGCACGTGGCGACAGTGCAGAACATAACCGACGGCAACGCCAGCCTCAGGGTCACCGACATGGGGGGCACGGAGGTTGGCATCGCGGATTTGGCTGCTGGGCAGTACTACATATTGCCAAGCGGCAGGATAGTCATGGTCACCGACATAAGGTATGACAGCTTTGACCCGCTGAACAGCACGTGCTATGTTGCGTTTCTTGAGGCGCCCATAAGAGGGGTGCATGGAAGGACGATAAGCTACGGGCCCGGAGTCTACGCTGTCAGCATAGACGACAATATCTTTAGCGTGCTCGGAATCGGGCTGGTGCGCACATCGCCGTGAGTTGGTGAGATGCAGCGGGAACTGAGGCACGATGCCGTTGCAGGCGGGGCGGCCGGCGAAGCGAGGGCGCCGGGGAGGAACCCCCTGGGTGGGGAGAGGGACGGCGGCAGGAGAATTCTTTGGGGAAAAGTGCTGCTAATAGCCGGCCTTGCAATCGCGCCGGCTGCTGCCGGCGCAGGATGCGACACTGCATCGCCGCCGGTTACGGCGGATGCGGATTCTGAAGCGGCGCAGGACGCAGAGGAGGAGGCGGATGCCGAAGCAGCGGATGCGGTCGAGGAGGACGGGGGGGAAAGCGAAAGGGAGGACGCTGGCCCAGATTCCGATGTCCCTGATGCGGTGGAGGACGAAGCCTCCGACTCTCCTGACGGGATGGATTTGGATGACGCGGCGCCTGATTCTGATTTTGCCGAAGAAGACGGCGAGGAAGCCGAGGACGCAGGCGATGCACCGGACGAAGCAGGCTGCGTGGAAACCAGGAGGGAGGGCCTTACCGAAACAGCGCAGCCCGATGTGGGCGACCCTTCTTCGGGGGGGAGCGTGCAGACCCAGATCGCCCATGACCTTACAATAGAATATTCCGGCGAGGAATGCGACGGGAGGATTGGCAGCAGCGGGCTGAACCAGGTCGAGTACAGGTTCTCCCCTCCGCTCGCGGATTTCATGGCCTCGGTGAAGATGGGGATAATAACGAGCAACCTTGCGGATGCGCCTGTTTACAAAGTGATGGGGCGGGACGCGACGGGATGCATCGCCACCGCGAGGATTGTGGCCGGTGAACGGATAGGGATGGGCATGCCCGTGACCGAAGTCTCGGACGGCGCCTACCTTGTGGTTTTCAGCACGGCAGGGGAGACTTCCGGCGCGAAGTGGGTGGATATAAGCATATGGGACCTCAGGAGGGGCACGTGGGTGAGGGACGAGCGGGTGGAAGAGGGCGGGCTGTTCACGCTGCCCAACGGCAACAGAGGGATGCCGACCGGCATAGATTTGCCCGGCCACACAGTAAGGATGGATATACTTGAGCCAACCGATTATCCGCTTTGCGACGGGGCGCGGGTCGTGAGGGAATCAGACGGCATTAGGTTCATCGTGCAGGAAAGCCTCCCTGAAGGCTGGTCCTTCTTCGTTGAGAGATAATCAGGCGGAGGCTTATGCGCACCTGGCCAGCAGCCAGATTATTATCGCCCAGAGGATTAGTGAGGTGAGCATCGCGGCCGCGGCGTATTTGTGCGGCCTCCATTTGTCCTTTTTCTCATCCATATCCTCTTTCATTTTGTTAGCCCTCCTCACCTTCATGCCCTTTTCCTGCTTATCCTTCTCCCGCTTGTACAGCCATCCGCCGAGGCATATCCCAATGATGAGGATTATGACGGTCCAGCGCAGGTCGGGGAAGATGCACCTGGTTATCACATATTCCTGCTTCACGAACAGGGTGAGGTAGCCGGAGCCCACAAGCCTTCCGTTCTCATAAATCATTACAGGGACCCTGTAAACTCCGGGCTGGAAATCGCGCGGGATGTCTATTGTGAAGAAGAGCAATCCGCCTTCTCCATTGTAGAGGATGCCCGGAACGCTGACTATTCCAAGCAGGCCTGCATACGGGCCTCCGAAGGCCGCGCTCAGGTTATAAGTGAAGGCGCTTCCGTTCCCTATGTTTGTGAGAGTGAGGTTTGCGGTCCCGCTCTCACCCAGGAGCATCTCCATTGTCACGTTCTCAACCGCGATGAGCGGCCTGTTTATGGTGAGGTAGACGTTTGCCGCGGCCGATAGCATGAGGCTGGAATTTGTTTCCTTCCTTCCCACGCACTGGAGAAGCCCCTCGGTCTTCTTGTCGTAATCCAGTATGTCGGTTGGCGGCATGTCAACGGTTATTGTCCCCCGGATTGTGCCGTTTTCGGGTATTGTGTCCGATTCCAGCTCTACAGTGGTGTAATTTTCGAAATCGGACTTTACGAAACAGTAAACATCCTCCAGCCCCTTAAGGGAGAAGAGGGTGAAGCTCGCCTTACCTTCAAGTGGATATTCTATTGTTATGTGGATGTTCTCCGGCGTTATCTCAAAAACATCATATGAGGGCGGGACCTGGGGCTGCGGTATGTGCGGCGCGCCCGGGCCTCCGGACGGGCCTGATGGGGGGGTGACGCCGCTCACCGAGAAAACAACCGAATCGAACCCTATGTTCCCTTCCGTGTCGTTCGCATAGAGGAAGAGGCTGTGGGTGCCCTGCCCGACAGTGAGTATGTAGGAGATGGTGCAGTCCGGCATCTGCACCGTGGTCCCGTCCAGCACGTACCAGCAGGAGTCTATTGGCGCCTGGGACGGGGTTATCGTGTAGACGAACGGGATTGAACTCGTGGTGTAGGTCGTGGGGGCCGGGGAGATTATGTCCACGAGGGGCGGGAAGGTTCCAGGGCCGATTCCGTTTATGTGGATGTAGTAGGGGCCAGTGTATGCGCCGAGCGAAAGGACAACTGGGTCTCCGGGCGAGGTTATGCCCGTGTCGGTGGTGGTGAGCGCGGTGCCCATCATCAATCCGACAACCAGGTAATTTACGTCCGGGGTTATTGCCGCGCCGCCGTCATCCACGGCGCTTGTGACGGTTATGTTGACCTGGTTCCCGGTTTGCGTGGAGGTGATTGTGTAATTGCCCACGAGCCAGCCGCGGCTCATCAGGAGCTTCTGCCTTATGGCTCCGGACATGCTAGGGGAATTTGAGATGAAGACGAACGGGATGGAGGCATACCACGCCCGAAAACTGTGGATGTCCAGCGGAAGATATACGCAGTTGTCCGGGGGCACGTATGTGATTTGGAGGGGATGGTTTGTTATCTCGATATAATCTCCGGGGTTTGTTCCGTCGGCGTACATCATCGAGACGTATTTTCCCTGCAATTCCGCGGCAGTGAGCGCGCAGATGCGGAGCAGGGCGTCCGGGTTTTCCAGGGAGTTGTCCGCGTAGGAAGTTGAATTGCCGTCGTAGACGAGGCTCATGGTTGAGTGGTCGCTTTCCCTTACGATGTAGAGCTGGTACTGGGCAAAGGAGAGGGAAAGCAGGATGAGGAGAAGGGCCAGCCTTCGCATCTAAGGCACCACCAGCTTCTTGGTGATCGAGTAGACCTCATACAGCCAGTCGTATACGTCGAGCACGTAGCTGTTCTTGTTCACAAGTTCCTTGTTGTTCACCCAGCCCGGGTCCTGGCAGGTCCAGTTTCCTATGAGGAGCGGGTAGTTCTGGGTTAGCGTCCCGTTGTAGGCAACCGTGAGTGGAGAGCCCGCGCAGGTCGGGGACGCGTATGCGTTGATTATTATCTGGTAATTTCCAACATATGTGTTCACTCCGAGATAGGAATAGTCCGTGTAGAGCTTGTTGCAGGTGGGGATGGAGACGAACTGGACGTGGCCGGTTCCGTTCCCGTATGCGGTTCCCCTGGAAAAGCTGCTTACTCCCCTGAGGGTTCCTGAGTTGTTCCACACCTGCGTGGGAATGAACGGGTTGAGCCCGTTGTATTCCGTTACCTGGTAGCAGGCGTTCGCGATGTAGTTGCCGTTCGAATCGTTAATGAAAAGGGTTATGTTGTATGGCCTTCCCCAGTAGGGGAACACGTTTGTGTAGTTTTCATCTATCCATACGTGGAGATAATAGGCGGGCTGCACCGTTACCGTTGTGGAGGCGATGTTGTTCTCGTTGCACTCCGCAATGAGGTTTGTTGCGTCCGCCATTGTTGTGAAGGTGTATACCCCACTCAAGCCGGTCGCGTTGAATGTGTAATTCCTCGTGGTGGAGGCGCCGGGCGCGAGGTTCTGGGTGATTATCCAGGATGTTCTCGCTGTGTATCCGCCCGGGCCGGAGACGTTGAGGGTTACGTTGAAGTCGGTTGTGACGTTCACGTTTCCGTTGTTCGTGATTGTAATTGTGATGTTGCTGTTGCCTCCATAAGTCGTGCTGCCCGGGTTCGCGGAGATGCCCGGGGAAAGGTCCGCGCCTATGCAGATGGGGTAGCCGAGGCCGTCCACCACCGCGTTCCTGCGGTAAATTACGGAGTCGCTCGTTGCGCTCACAAGGTTCAGTAAGACTGGAAGCTGTGCGCTGGAATTGACCACCAACGCATCCGAGCACGTGTCCCCGTAATCGTCCGAGCAGAGGGCGACGAGCATGCTCCTGCCTATGGAGGAATTCAGGCCCCAGTCTGCATCGGACGGGGTGCGCGAGATTGCCCCAAGATCTGTTTCGAAGGAAATGCTGCTGATGTCCACGGTGACGCGGTTGGTCCCCTGGCTGTAGGAAAGAGTGGAAAGGGAATAGGCGCCCCTCAGCCAGCCGTCGGAATAGTTTATGAGCACGAGCCCGGGCGAGGCGCCGTTCGCGCTGTCCGAGTAGAGGGCGTGCACCCTCCCAGGGAACGCGGAGACGAATACTATGGGGGTTCGCGTGAAATCCCTGAATTGTGAAAAGGCGAATTTGTCCACCGGGGTGTAATAGCATCCTGCGGACGGGCCGTTGGAAGTGTACACCAGCGTATTGGTGGAGCCGGTGGTGAGGTCCTTGCTTATTGGGACCATAACAATTGTGCCGCTAACATTGGCGGAATAGACCGCGCCCACATACTTCTGGCCTACGGAACAGAGGCGCATCGCAAAATCGGGGTTTACGCCAAACGTGTCCACATAGACCTTGTAGGCCGCGGAGGCATAGACATCCTTCGTAGCATTGTTCACATCGACTATCCTTGCGCTCTGGGAGAATGCAAAGGAGAAAAACAAGAGGAGCGCAAGTATCCTTTTCATCTTTACACCGTTGATATAGACTTCCCTATGTTGGAAAGCACAAGGTTGATGTTCTGTAGCGCAGAACCTATTAAAGCGTTTGTATACTCGTCCATGTCCATTTCTGAAGGAGAGGGGTCTGCAAGGACCGTGTCCACTGTAAACGTGAGGTTTGCGACATTGCTGTTGTTGTAATACACGAAGAGGGTGAGGTTCGCGTTGTTGTTGTAGCGGGTTGGGATGAGCATGAATGTTTCGTTGGAGAGGAAGGGGCCGGAATTGTTGTAGAGGTCCTTGTCCGGCTGTGCAGGGACGAAAATTATGAGGCCATCTATTTCCCTTACAGTGAGGTTGGCGGTTACTGGAACGCCGAGATTTGTGACGGTTATGTTCATGTAGTTCGGGGCGCCTGCTTTCAAAGTGGGCATTGTTCCTACCGCGCCCGCAGTGGTTACGGTCACGGAGGCGTTCCTCATCTTCCTCGCGTAAATCCACTTGCTCGCGGTGCTTGCGAGCGAATTCATGTTTTGCACGGAGCTTTTCACCTGGCTACCGTAATTCGCATCGATGAGTGAGGTGCGGTAAGTCGGGCTGAGAGAATGGTATACCGCTATGCTGAGGTTCTTCCTGCAATAAGCGGGGCTTATTACTTCCACGTATACTGAATAGTTGTAGGAGTCGGGCACATTGTATCGGGTAGGGGAAAGCGCATAGATTGCGTTGCCGCTTATGTCCGCTGTGGAGTAGCCTGAACCGGCGAAGATTCTGTTGGGGTAAAGATTCGGGGAGAGGATGTTCCTTCCGTTCTCCTCCACTACCCTCACCTTTGCTCCGCTTATGGGTGAGCCGTCAAGGTAAGTAACCAAGAACCTTGTGCCGTAGGGAACTCCTGTTTTTGGGAAGATGGTTGTTTGCACGCCATCTATCCAGACGGTTATGTTGCAGTCCTCGGGGTAGACATAGAAGTAATAGAATTCCGCCCTCGGGACCATATACTCGAAATCGAAAAAGGTGCCGTTGAAGCCGGGCTGATTTTCTATAACTGTAACGAAGAGGGGTTCATCGTGGGTCCCGTTTGAGTATTTGAGGACGCCCAGTTTTACGCCAGGGAGTAATGTTACATATGGGCATGGGTAAGATGAGCTGCCAACGGTGCAGTTCATTGTGAGCGAAGGTAGGAAAGTGAGAAACGGGCTATCTATGAACGTGGTGAAATCCAGTCCCGCGAATGCGGTGAAATTGGAGAACATGCCTCCGGTTGCGAAATCCGCGAGAACCGGGCTGGAGATGTCCGACAAATTGGGCTTGGAGGGAAGCCTCGTGACAATCAGTGAGATGTTGTAGTAGGTGCCGTTCGGATTGTTGGTGTATACATTGACTCCGCCTACTTGCTCGTAAGAAATTGGATAAGCAGGGTTGGAGGGGGCTGCGGTGTTCATTGTACCGACTATGGCTGCCCAGTATTCTGTGAGCGGGTAGCTGGAAATATTGACAAGGGTGACATTGCCTCCTTCGGTGTACGTGTTGCCTGCACTGGAGAATGAGATAAAAACCAATAAAAGTGCCGGCAGGAGAGCCATCCTCATGCATAGAATAATATGATGAGGTATAAAAGGTTTTCTATGCTTTCCCGTCTGATTTTGGCGCTACTGCGAAGACTTGGCAGAAGTCCCCTGCCCCTTCCTTCTCTTGTAATACCACTAAGCCAGGGCTAGAAGGATCATCAGTAGAATCAGCAGTATCCACCACGGGAACCCTTCTATAATCACATCCGCATGGGCCCGCTTCTCAAGGAAAGCCTCCCTTGCGCCGTATGCAGCGGTGACGTTCATCCTGGTCTTGTCCGCCTTGTCCATTGGCAGCTTGAGAACGCCGCCTAGGGATAGTATCTCATTCCTGCCAGCGCTTATGTTGCGGACCTGCTCCTCATCGTATACTGTAATGCCCTCGTCATTTATGTATGAGACGGAAATCCGGTAGAACACTTCGGAAGTGCCGTTGTTCCTCACCTTGACCGCGAGCTTATCCTCGAGAGGCGAGTAGGATGCGTCGCTTAGGGCCATGCTGCTCTGGTCCACAAAGGATATCCTGCCTACGTCCATATATTTCAGGAAGGCCTTGTCGAACGAGAGCATGGAGACGCCGTAATAGGTGGTGTCGTTTATGCTCAGCTGGCCCTCCCCGGGGTTCTCGAACAGATAGCGGACACCTTTGCTCTCCCCTCTGCGTATCGCGTAACGTTCATCGTCCCCGATTGTGCCTACCTGTTGTCCGTTAAGAAGGACCTGTATGCTTGATTTTACGAATGCCTGCGCATTTCCCTTGTTAGAATAAACAAGCTCGAAAGCGCCGGACGCGGGATTGTAGGCTGCAGAATCCAGGGATACTGCTGCAAACGGCGATGGCAAAGGGAACGTGCTTAGCGGCTGCACCTCGCCAGAGCCGCCGGTTGCCCCCTGCCCGAATTTCACAAGCACCCTGAGCCTCTTATCCACAAGCTGCGTGTTTACCTTTTTCGTCATGTCATAAACTGGATCCAGATTGGTGCTGCCTATCAGCGTCGCGGCGCTTATCCTGCCATCCCGTGCGTTCTCCAACATGAAGTTATAAGTTGAGTCGGGTATGACGGTCGAAACTAATACGACCGGGACATCTCCGGTGTTTATGGACACCTCCAACACATTGCCATCGCTTAGCAGTACGTCCTTAAGTTCCGGATTGGATGAGAGGTACCTGTCCACTATTTCTATATTGTCTTCATACTTGTCCCCGTTGTTTATTGTTTCAGTCCCTACCCCTAAGCCTTCCACTGCGTTCACAACCTCCTCATCGAGAATCCCATAAAGCATTACGGAATCGGGCCTGTTTGATGAGAGGAAAGACGCGACCTCCCCCACATTGCTCTTGTTTGCAAAAATCAGGTATGCGTGCGTGCTCTTTGCATAAGCCACAAGCGAAACTATGTTGTGTCCATACACGGAGTCGGTGATGATGAAGTTCCGCACGCCGGACTTCCTCGCAAGCTCCAAATTGAGCTGTGTGCCGGTGGAGGAGATGAGTTCCACGCGATTGCCTTCGGCCTCCAGGGCGCCGCGGAAGCCTGCGAAGACCGGCTTCCCTGGGGACTCTACAAGAAGTATGCTGCCCCTGTTGCCTATCTGCATCAGCGAAAGGGTATAATCATCCCCGGGGAATATGAGGTAATTCACATCCCCGTTCGCATTTGCATAGAAAATCGCGGATGCGACGTCCATATAGTCCTGGGAGTTTATGACAACGTAGGCATGCAAAAGCGGCATCAGCAGGCATGCAAGAAGCAAATTATTGAAAACACCCATGCCTCACTCTTTTGGAGAAAAAGAATATAAAGTTATAGCCAAAGCTCAGGAAAATGGAAATAAAAAGAAAAAAGAAGGGATTTTTCCCTTCAGGCGTTCAGCTCTACGTAGAAGTAATACGTTTCTAAGGTATTGGCTGTCTCGTTCGTGGCAACCATGAGCTGGTAACCGCCGGTGACCGCATCCCACCTGTTGTTCGTAGCGGAGATGTTCACGCAGAACGCGACATCGTCCTTGCTCGCGGGGCTTGCAGACTCGTTCACTGCGAAGGTCTCCCAAGTGTTGGCTCCAACATCGTCGTATGTGAATACGCCGGTCGTTGTGTTTGAGCCGTCACCAGCAAATGCATAGCTCGCGGAAGCGTCAGTGAATGTGTTGGTTGCACTGTCCACATCTGCAGGTATGAAGCTCCAGAGCGCATCGATGAACGACGCAGCCGTTGGAACAACCGCAGCCCATACGAATGTGCTGCCGGTGCTCGCACATACCTCACCGCCGTTTGCAAGGTTCCAGGCCCATGTGTAAACGGGGGCTGCAGTAGCGCTCTGCGCCAATGTCAAGCCAGCGGTCACGTTGCCGTAGAAGGCTCCCCACTTTTCAGTGGAACCTGTCCTGGAAACGTTAGTTTCTGTAACGTTCCCTCCTTCTATGTAGACCGAACCCGCAGCTGTTATTTGGCGGGTGTAGTTTCCAGTTGTTCCTGCGGTTGCGCTTGAGTTCTGCGGTATAGCGAACGCGCTTCCGAGGAGCAGGACCGCGAATGCGGCCAGCATCAATCCTTTATTCATAGTCATTTCACCTTTGTGTAATTTTTTACTGCGCCACTTCACACATATAACATTTATAAACCTTTTTCCGTTCCTCCGAACGCGCGCATATGCAGGTTTGGAACAGCATGTGGAAAAGGTGGTGGAACGGGAAATTATTTTGCACCAAAGAAGGTTTTTTAATTTCTGGGTAAAAATGGAAGCGTGGGAAAAATATTCCTTTTGCTCTGCATGCTTGCGCTTTCCTTCGCCTACACCGACCCTCCGATAGCGGAGGTGATGGGGCATAACCTGGACCAATCGTTCCTTAATTCGCTGATGAACAGGGTGCCTCCGGGATTGGTGCTGGACCCGGAGGGCGATGCGGTCTATTTCAACGCGACCCTCATCGGGGTATTCCCGTCCGTGGAGGACAGGATTCCCGCGGACCCTAGCCCGTATGTGCACAAAATACTCTGGACGTGGGGCGAGAACTATTCCTCCTACATAATCAGGACTGTTACGGTCGACAACGACACCTGCACAGGGACGACCCTTGTCATAAGCCCAGAGGAGAACGAATACGAGTTCAGGGTGCTGGTGAACAACATAAGTTCGGCATATTACAGGAAGCCCCCTTCGGAGATCTCCGCGTTCGAATTTCCGCTCTCCCCGGCGCAGCTGGAGGCGATAAACGCGACGGAAAAGGTTGAGGTGCGCCTTGAATACGAGGGAAAATACAAATATGACGGATATTGCAGGAACTATCCCGTTTCCGTGTTTGTGG
>Ga0315295_10003261_pt1 | contig 13801 bp, 8 predicted proteins | sample YL17G14_0_MG_FD_204453 | JGI IMG/M metagenome (GOLD analysis project Ga0315295, IMG submission 204453) | Sediment microbial communities from Yellowstone Lake, YNP, Wyoming, USA - YL17G14_0 | ecosystem: Environmental > Aquatic > Freshwater > Lake > Sediment | place: USA: Wyoming | collected...
TGACGTGGTAAGTTTTAACCGTTACCGGTACACCGCAAGCAGTCTGAAACCTGCTGATGCCGATAAACCTGTTTTAATTGGCGAATGGCATATCGGAGCTATGGATCGTGGTATGTTACATTTTGGTCTCCGATATTCCGAAAACCAAGAAAACCGTGCTGAAATGTATGAGTACTTCGTTAAAAGTTGCTTGCAGAATCCATATGTAGTAGGTGCTCACTGGTTTGAATATACCGACGAACCAGTTTTAGGTCGTACCGATGGTGAAGATTTTAATGTCGGTTTTCTGGATTATTGTGACATACCTTATCCTGAAATGATTGCTGCTTCAAGGAATATCGGGAAATCTATGTATGAAATCCGTTTATCGAGATAAGTAGTCCGGAAGTTATATTAAGAGTCACAGGAAGAGTCCTAATAGCTTAATATTCAGAACTATTTATCCTACTTAAAGTGTAAGGATTTTACTTAGGCAGAATAAGAGCATGGACAGGACCTTAAGCACTTCCCACCGAAGAAAGACTAAAATTAACAGAGGGGTTATAGCTAATAAAAAGACGAACATGAGTAAACTACGACAAATGCTGCGATTATATATACGCAGGGCGAGAGCAAATTAAAAATCAGTGAGTTAACCATGGTGTCTCGAAACACCTTAAAAAAATATCTCAAAATTTACGCGAGGTTAAAACTTCGTATAGACTTCATTGAGCAACAGAGCGATCAGGAACTGGACCATTTGTTTGGTGAAAATCTCTTACCTGAGCCAAGTGACCGATACAAGACGTTGCAGCCCTATTTTCCAAAGATGGAGAAAGAGCTTAAGAAAAGAGGGTATCACACGCCATACCCTATGGGAAAGGTACATTGCAATGCATCCTGACGGTTATAAGGCTTCACAGTTCAAGTATCATTATCAGCAGTGGAGGAATGCGTGGTAGTGGAATGGGTGGCGGCGCTCCGCTTTTTCAGGTGGGGAATTGGCGTGGTGGCTTGGATTTGAGTTCTTACCGTGACAATGAGCGCAAATAGATTGATGCAGCTTAACAATATTCTATTTTTCATTTTAAATCTCCTCGATGATATCGGGGTAGTGGTCAAAATTTAGACAATATTTAAAAATTACTTTGTCATTAACATAAATTATTTTATATTGGGTTTGCCTCTCCCTTTTGGGAAATTGGCCTCAGACACTTGATAATGAAGCGATATCATAGATTTAAATTGACTATTTTCCAAAAGGGATCAGCTAATCTCTTCAGAATGTAGTAAGAAAATCGTATAGTACTCTCTATGTATCTTCAAAAAGAAATCAATATATTACATTCACAATCCGATTATCTTGGGACTGGGAATCATCGCAGTGTTGGAGCCAGTCACCTGACGCGCCCAGAATACACCTTGCTTCGAGAGCACCCCGATGTTTCCGTTCTAATAGTGGGCGGCGGCATCAACGGAATCGGACTGCTGCGAGAGCTGGCGCTGCAGGGAATTGATGTTCTGCTGGTCGACAAGTCCGATTTTTGCGCCGAAACCAGCTCTGCCATGACACGCGTGATTCACGGTGGTCTCCGGTATCTGGAAAACGCGGAATTGCGCCTGGTGCGTGAGTCTCTCCGTGAGCGAAACCTGCTGTTGAGGAACGCTCCCCACTACATCAAGCCGCTGCCAACGACGATTCCGATCTTCAGTTGGACGTCCGGCATGATTCCGACTATCCGGAATCTGTTGGGATGGCCTGCGAAGCCAGGCAACCGAGGAGTGCTGCTCATCAAGACCGGCTTGACACTGTACGACTTGCTCGCAGGGCGGAAGTCTCCGCTTCCCAGACACCGATTCCGCTTCCATTGGGCTGTTTTCGCACTCCGGCCGGCTCTAAACCCCCAGGTGATCTGTACCGCGACATACTTCGACGCAAGGATAACCTATCCTGAGAGGTTGTGCCTCGAATTGGTACAGGATGCAGAAGCCTCGTTTTCCGAGGCGCGTGCGCTGAATTACGTCAGGCTTCAGAGCGCCGTGGGCAGCGCTGTCGTACTGCGCGACGAAGTCTCAGGCGAAACCTGCGAAGTGAGGCCGCAGATCGTCGTCAACGCCACGGGCGCCTGGATCGATTACACTAATCGCGGCCTTGGGCGTGAGTCCAGCTTTATCGGCGGAACCAAGGGTTCCCACATTGTGCTTGACCACCCTGAACTTGTAGAAGCTACCGGTGACGAGATGATCTACTTTGTGAACCGGGATGGCCGCATCTGCATCTTCTATGCGGTTGGTGGTAAGATCATCGCTGGCGCCACCGACATTCCTACTGAAGAGCCGGAGGCAGTTTGCGACGAGACTGAGGTCGACTACATTCTTGAAGCTATGAAGCAGGTGTTCCCTTCAATCCGGATGGACAGTTCTCATGTCGTCTTTCGGTTCTGCGGCGTCCGACCATTACCACGCAGTGACGCACTCACAACGGGCCAGGTCAGCCGCGACCATAGCTTTCCGGTACTGGCCCCGGGTAACGGAATCGATTTCCCGATCTACTCACTGGTTGGTGGGAAGTGGACCACCTTCCGTGCGCTGGCCGAGCAAGTGGCAGACGAAATCCTACGAGTTCTGGGGCGCCCACGAATCTGCGACTCTGCGTATCTTCCTATCGGCGGCGGCAAAGATTACCCCCCCAAGATGTCTTCGCATAAGGGATTACCCCAGCAGCGACTAGAAACACTTATAGAACGGTATGGCAGCGCGGCCGATAAAGTTGCCGCCTACATACAAGCGGGACCGGATTCTCTACTCTCCTTTCATAGTGGCTACTCCCGCCGGGAGATCGAATTCATAGCACGGTACGAACGAGTAATCCATCTCGATGACGTGATTCTCAGACGAACGTTAATGGGGATGCTGGGGGAGGTGAGCCTCGCCTTGCTGGAAGAGCTGGCAACGATCATCTCTCCGGTGCTTGAATGGTCGCAACAGCAAACCGAAGCCGAAGTAGAACGAACCGTCCAACTTCTTCTGACATTTCATGGCGTCACCTTGGCCAGGTGATCGAAGTCACCCTTCAGGTGTTCGTAGATATCCCGAAACACCTGATAGTTCTGCATGTACCTTTCGTGATTCGCCTGAACCGGCTCAAATCGCCGGTCTAGATGCACCATTTCTGTCAGTGATTGACGGATATCAGGAAACATACCAACACCTATCCCAGCAATTATGGCAGCTCCGAATGGAGAGCCGACTGATATACGGGGCATCACAACAGGGAGCCCCAAAACGTCTGCTTTGATCTGATTCCAGAGATTGTTGGTGCTGCAACCGCCCACACTTCTTACTTCCCTCACTTCTGCACCTGCCTGCTTAGCAACCTCAATATTATGCCGAAGTGCGAAGGCTGTCCCTTCTAAAATTGAACGTATAAGTGCCGCTTTCCGGGTTGCCAGTGACAAACCGACAAACACTCCTCTGGCATTCGTATGCCAGATTGGGGATCGCTCCCCCATCATATACGGAAGGAAGATAATACCGTCGCTACCGAGGCTAACTTCAGATGCTTGATTTGTGAGAAGATCGTATGCGTCGACCTTACCTTCAGATGCTGCTTTTACCTCCTGCTGTCCGAACTGGTCCCTAAACCATCTCAGGCAACCACCTGAGGAAACCATTGCACCCAGAAGTAAATGGAGCCCGGGTAATGCATGTGGCATTGCAATAAATGAAGGTTCAGTCAGTCCTGTGTCATTTGGCATTATGACGACTGTCGATGTACCAGTCATTTCAGCTGCTATGCCGGGTTCAACCACTCCAGCTTCAAGGGCTGCCGAGCAGCTATCAACCGTTCCGGCCATTACTGGAGTACCTGTTTTTAATCCGGTTGCTTCTGAAGCCTGTACAGTTACCTTACCCTGAATCATATGTGCTGCCATCACCTCAGGAAATTGTGATGACTTCACTCCGGAGGCATCGCACATAGCTTCAGACCATTCTTCCTTTTGATAATTAAGCAACTGGAGCAGTGCTGCATTAGAAGGATCCAGAGTGACCTGTCCTGACAACCTGTAGTTTATATAACCGTTAGCCTGAACAAATTTCCATGTCCTTTTCATGACTTCAGGCTCGTTATTCTGCAGCCAGAGCAACCGCGGGGCCAGATAAAATGCATCGGGACGATTGCCAGTAATTTGGTGTATCCGATCCGCTCTCATCAGCTCCGCTAACTTTAAAGTCTCAGCTTCCGCGCGACGGTCCATCCAGATCATTGCCGGACGTAAAGGCTGTCCGGTGCGATCTAGAGACAAGAGAGAAGGAGCTTGGCAGCTTATTGCCAGCCCCTGAATCATCTCAGCTCCATCCGGAACTTTAGCCAGTGCCTCTTTCACAGCCTTGCAGGTACCATGCCACCAATCTTCCGGATCCTGCTCAACCCAGCCAGGCTTAATATGATGTAGCGGATACTCTGCCTGGCCTGTTGAATGTATGTTTCCCTGAGCATCCACAAGAACGGCTTTGACAGAACTGGTACCTACGTCAATGCCAAGCAGCAATGGTTCCGCCGGTTGTCTAACTTGCATACAGCGGCGCTATAGAGACTATTATCAGACCTATAATAAAGAACAGGAACATAAGGATAAGGAATCTGTTGACCCTTGCTCCTCCACCGGCGAACTCTTTCCATGCAAGAACACCCCATAGTGCTCCAACCATGGTCGAACCCTGTCCTATGGCATAGCTTATTGCAGGGCCTACCTGCAGCTCTTTAGGTGCGCTGGAAGCAATAAAGTTCGTTAGTGAACCGATCATCCAGATCATACCACCAATGATCCCTAGGACGTGAACCCATGCATTACCTTTCAAATAATCCTTGAAAGTAAGCCGTGGTCCATCTATTGGGTATCTCATAAAGTAAATATTGTAAAAGAAAACTGAAACCAGGACTCCAAGGCTGAAGATAAAACCAATAGCATAAGGACCAAGGCCATTTTCCCCCTGTTTTCCAAGCTCAACCAGAGGATAAAACATCCCCATCAGGATGCCACCGATGATGGCAAGTTTGATTCCTTTCCAGGTTGAGGCTTTCCTTGCACTTATATCAGCTTTGTCACCTGCCACACTCTTGCTGGCTGCAAGTGCACGATAGGCGATTGCATCAAATAGAATGGCAACCACAATTAGTGCTACACCTGTAAACAGAAATATTGGATTTCCCTGCGGATTAACAATATAGTTCCAGATGACACCAACAATTAGGGCCAGGCCGACACCTATAGGAAATGCGACTCCCATGCCTGCTACCGCCATAGCACCGACCACCAGAATATTAGATAGATTAAAAATTACACCACCGGCAAATCCATACAGGATGTTAGTCATACCAGCATTGGAAAGATCTTCAAAGAAACCGGGACCATCCGATCCCCAGGTGCCAAAGGTTATTCCTGCAAGAGCGGCACAGAGTGCTACTCCAATTGAGTAGTCAAAGTAGAGAAGTTCAAATCGCCATCCTTTGGCAAATTTAAGCACGTTAGCCCATGAACCCCAGCAAATCATTGTGAGAATGGTAAGCATCAAAACCATCCCATAAGTGTTCGGCAAAGTCATAAGATGTCTCCTTTCTATTTTCTTTATGTTAAAATTATAAAATATAAATCAATTAATATAAGTTTTGTTTTAATCCCTATATTTTGGACAGTATTACAAAAATGGTTTAGAACTTTATTGTCAAGCTGTTTAAGCAAAATTAATCCACGTTTTAGTTTTGTCAAGGGTTCAAAAGGCGATGATAAAGATAAAATATTTTCAGATTGTAAATCGTCAGCCTAATGTTCACCAGTAAAGGCATAAATTTAAGGTGTGGTTTTAGAATAAATGTATAACACTAAACCACATGTAATCAGAAATTACATAGGTAAAGGGATAAAACCAATTAATGGAAAGCCATGTCACCCTCAGACTCAAGGAAAAATCGAAAGATATCACAGAACAATGAAAAATGTAATAAAACTTGATAATTATTACTCTCCTGACGATCTAAGCAGGGCTATCTGTGAATTTGTAATGTATTACAATAATGAACGTTATCATGAGTCGCTGAATAATCTTACACCAGCTAATGTCTACTTCGGAAGGGATCAGGAAATAATCAAACAGAGAAATAAAATCAAAGAGAAAACCTTAAATGAGAGACGCCAGAATTACATTAATGAAAATCTGAAATTGATTTATGAATTACTTTAAACTACCTTTGAATAACTACACCTTACCTTTTAACCCTAAGTGTTGCAAATTGATCTGACGACATACAATCATCAGAAAGAAAAACTTATATTTGGAAACCCGTGGTCAAAGAATGGGGAGTAGTTTAATAATAAATTATTTAATATAATTTTAGCATCCGGTTCACATCCAACAACTTGATTTCTATATATTTAAATTTCAGTAAGTTGTCTTCAAAAATCATATATTCTGAATAAAATAAGGTTCAAATGAAAAACTCTAACTCAAATTTATATAAAAAGTCCCCTCCAAAAAACATAATTGGTATATTTTTTTTCACAATTAGCCTGGTGAATCGTGCAACAAGTAGTCACCCAAGCAGTACAGTACAGAGTATAATATTATTAGTAACTCAGATTACCCCTTTCTTGTTTCCCCAAGGGAAATGATTTGTTTTGCACCTTCTCCAGATGGGGACTACTTTATACATACTATTTAATATATACCGGAGAACCTTTCTTCAATTGTAGGTGAACAATTTTCTTCATATCTTTAGTAAGAACTGCTAAGTCGCTTATTTCACCTATAGTATTTATTAGTGTTGCTTTATTGGAGTATATTTCTATTTCAACGTTCTTATCCTCTGTAGGACACCAAATTGCAATAACTTTGTTATTTTTGTTCTTTTCGTCTTCAAATTGACCGGCAAAAACTCCTTCAGGCATCTGGATACTACTAATATATTTCATTCCTTTCAAGGTTCTGGTCATTGTTGAATAGGCAATGTAAGCAGGTTTAGGAGAGAAATCTCTATTCATGATTCCTAAGTTATCTTCAAAATAATACGGATCTGTGCCATCATTTAGCATATCATACCAAAATACTTTTGGATCAACCCCTGAAATAATGCATGACAAATAAGAACGAATTATTAATTCTGCCTGATTCCGTAAGGGTGTTGGTTTAAAAGCTCCTCTTTCAACCCAGGAATTGTGAGGATTATAGGTTGCCCATCCCATTTCTGTTATCCAAATCGGACGATGTTTTCCACTTGGCAGCGCCACCAAATCAGAAGCTTTTTTTAGTTCATTGATAAACTCCTTTTCATTCAATCTTTCGCGGTATGGGTGTATGGTTAAAACATCGAAAGGTGCTTGTAGTTCCAGCATCTTTTGAATAAAATTATAGTCAATGCCGGCAGTTGATATACCTAGCACCTGAGCCGTTGAATCTATGTCTTTGATTTCAATGTAGCTTTTCATCAGAAGTTCGGCATACATTTCCTTTGGTCCCATCCAAAAAAAGATATTGGGTTCATTCCATATTTCCCAGTGATGTATGTCATTTTTGTAATGTTTAACCAATTCTTCCAAAAAGATTACATAATCATCTATTCCTTCTTTTGAATATTCTTTTGACCATGGAGACCATGCAGTAATTCCATATGCTCCAACAAGGCCACATACGGAAATTCCATTCTTTTTAGCAATCCCAACGACTGAGTCCTGAAATGCCCAGTTATACTTTCCTTTTTCAGGTTCCAAACTTTCCCAGGCAAAATCTTCTCGTATCCATTTTACTCCACTTTCCATTGCTTTTTGTGCCATTTTTCCCAATTCCTTACCATGATAGCGAACAAGATACGCTCCCATTCCAAAAGAGGTTTGTAAAATCAAGTTTGTATCTGTTTGCTCTTCATGTGCCAGCCAACATGCGTCGGCATTGGGGATTTCTTGACCAGGAATGTCGAGATGAAAATCTGCTTCAACAAATTTAAGTGTTGGCTTTTTAATATTGGTTTTTATTTCGAACAGATTTTCCTTACCCCTCGGCACAATTGTAACCGCTTTGTTCCCTTTTTCAAGTTCTTTTTTGTCCCAGTTGTATATGGACCAATTTAATGTTCCTTTTAATGGTTTATTACTGATTGATCTGACTTTTGCCATGAATGTTACTGGTTTATCCATGGCAATACATTCGGAAGTAAGAACACATAGTTTGTTTTCAGCTACTTTACCATCAATGCTTATACTAATTAATTCAAGCTGACCTTCATCTTTAATATTGTTCCCTTCAATTTTTATTTCCATAAGACGAAATGGGCCATGAATCTTACCGTCATTTTCGCCACTGTGCCATAACCAATCATTTCCGGGAGGGGCGTCAAATATCAGCTCTTGTTCATCTGTCCCTGATAATTTACCAACCACTTTGTGAAAGGTCATAAAATGAGTCTGGATATAAATATGCACAAGATGATCTTTCGCTGTCCCTCTTACTTTTAAATGTATTTTCTCAACTGTTCCAAGTAATGAAATTAGAGTGGGAGATATCGAGATTGATTTAGCACCTTTTGTGAAATCCAACGACCATGTCTTACCCTTTAATGAAGATTTCCCTTTTTCTCCTTCGCTCGTAAGCTTCCACCCTTCATTTGCATTGAAATTAAAGACGATATATGAGAAAGGTATTTCTTTGGCGATGCCCTCAATTACTGATGATTTGAGTGATGAAAAAAGAAAACAAAATCCTATAAACATGGTAATTTTTGTTATTATTACTTTTTTCATACTTAAATAATTTAATTTTATAAGGTCGATTATAAATAATTCAGGCTAAAATCAGATGTCCGTAAATAAAATAAGGTTCAAATGAAAAAGCTCCTAAATTTATATAAAAAGTTTCATATAAAAAACATAATTTGGTAAGTGTTGTGCGGTTGAAAATAAAATATAAAAGTAAATAATTAATAGTGAAAAAAGTTATGTATAATACTGATATACAGTATATTAGAAGTATAATTCACCACAAATTCACTTCAGATATGCATAACTTAAAAACAAATTTCGACAAGTTCTTTAACATTACCAATAAACTACTTTCTTATTTCATTTCCCTTTGTGTAATCGGTTCTGTTACAACAGGACAACCTCCTATTGGACAGCAACAAACCAACCAAACCCCGGATGTTTTTATCGCGGTGGGGACTGTAAATACCGATCTGGTTTATAAAGTGAGCGTAAGGGACGGAAGGCTCTATCAATCTTACCTGGGTCCCAAACTCCACAACATCGCCAGCTTAAACCAACTCAGGGATACAGGTCATCTGGCTTATGCCACTTTCGGTACTGATAATCTTTTTGAGCCGGCAATCCGCATGACACACAATGATGGTAATCCCTCTCTTGAATTGAAGTATGTCAGCCATAATATCGAGAAACCGGATGCCAATGTTACAATTACGCATATTCTCCTGAAAGACCCCGAGTATCCGGTTGAAGTCACACTCCACATTAAATCGTTTTCGGCAGAAGATGTTATTGAACAATGGGTTGAGATTGTACATAAGGAAGCAAAACCGGTGACAATTTATAACTATGCTTCATCAATGCTTTACTTTGATGCCAGCAAATACTGGCTCACTCAATTTCATGGCGAGTGGGCCGAAGAGATGAAAATGCAGGAGAGTGAACTAACCAGTGGTATCAAAATTTTAGACTCTAAACTGGGTTCACGGGCACATATGTACCAGACTCCGGTATTCTTTCTTTCCCTGAATGAAAAATCAGATGAAAACAATGGGGAACTCATCGCCGGGACTCTGGGCTGGTCAGGCAATTTTCAGTTCCTTTTTGAAGTAGATGAAAAAAATTCTTTACGTGTCATATCGGGAATTAATCCATTCGCATCAGAATATGCAATTGAACCAGGAAAACCTTTTAAAACTCCCTCATTCATTTTTACTTTTTCAAACTATGGGAAAGGACTCGCTAGCCGGAATCTGCATCATTGGGCTACGAACTATGGAATTTTGGATGGTAATAAAACTCCCTTTACCATCATGGGCCACTGGGAAACAACCACTTTTAATTTTGATGAAGCTAAAATTATAAGTATACTCAATGAAACTAAAAAAATGGGATTAGTAACTCTCTTGCAATACATTAATTCAAAGAACAATAAACCATTAAATCATTTAAAATATGCGTTGGCTTCTTAACCGCACAACGCGTTAATAGATAATATTTTAACCTAAAATCCGCAAGTCTTGAACGGCTTAAATAAATTAAAGCAATGATATACAATTATACACTACGTGCAGCGTTTTTAAATTTATAAGAGTCTTTTAAATGTTGATAATAAAGAATATTACTATTTGAAAAAGTTATTGGTTAATAATGAGATTATTTCTTCTGTTTCGGGATCTGTTACCTTCACCAGGCGTAGCCGTTTTTTATATTTGTCTTTGGTTTGCTGTCCGATAAGTACAATTTGATAATCACTGACAATATTCTGAGATTCCTTAGGTAGTGCCAGCAACTTAACAATGTCACAATCTATATTGCTTTTGGCTCTTGTAACAAAAAATACCCCGGTGCTGTCCAAATCATGAAGAAAATTAAAATCAATATATGCTCTGTCGATTGCAAGGATACTGCCTTTGGGGAAAGAGAGCTTTTCAGCAATTTCAATATCGCTGGTCTTTCCATCGGTCATTCGAATGAAGACAGGCAGACAGCTGTCGTAATCAAGGACTGTGTGTATTTTAATGGCGCTTTTCATTTTTCTGTTATATGCCCAATCAAACAGGCTTAAGCAAAGCTGGCTCAGAGTGGAGTCAAGTATAAATAACTTCCGATTGAGTTTTATCCTGTTAACCTTAACCTTAAACTCTTTAAAAAGACTTTAATAAACATCACGGAAAAAAGTCCAGCCCCTGTGTGCATTAATGTAGCTTATTGAAGATTGTGATGGGGCTCTGCTTACTCCAAGATGATTCAGATTACCCGTATCGCTTCTTAATCCAAAACTGATATCGTGAATACTTTGACAGTTACCAAACTGACAATATAACATTGAGACAAGATGGGTCCAGGCATTTATCCCTTTATTGTTAAAGTCAGAATTGTGTTCGTCAACATTTTGATTAATAATATCCCTGGGAATTAGCCGATGATCTGGGCAAAAATCGATATATTTGTCATCATGAGCGGTAGGTTTTGAGGTGTAATAAACTTAACAGTAAATGCTAAGTTTTCCAACCGCTCTTTTTTTATCCAATTTTACTTATTTTGGACAGACCTGGTATTTACTATAAATGAAAAACTATTATAGATAGCAACTTGAGGTATTTAAATGAATAGCAAATGTGATCTTATTGCAAAATAATAAAAGATGAGAAAAATTCTATTTCTTTTATGTACCCTAATATTAATATCATGCTCCCGGGCACCACGGTTCCAGTTATTACCTTCACGACAAACAGGAATTGATTTTAATAATTCAATCGCTGAGACAGATAGTTTTATTGTTATCAGCAATGGCGCCGGTGTGGGTATTGGGGATCTTAACAATGACAAATTGCAAGATATAATATTTGCAGGCAACCAGGTTTCTACTCGAATTTACCTGAACCAAGGAAATTTTAAATTTAAGGATATCACGGCAAATTTTATCGGACTTACAAATGATCAGTGGTACGGCAGCGTGACAATTACAGATATCAACAGTGACGGATTGCTTGATGTTTATTTTACATCAACCGTTAACCAAAATCCTAAACAAAGAAAAAACAGGTTATGGGTAAATAACGGAGCTAATAACGGTGACGATCCTATTTTCACAGAGATGGCAGAAGAATATGGAATCGCCAATGAGGATCCGTCAGTAAATGCAGCATTTTTTGATTACGACAGAGATGGCGACCTTGATCTTTATGTTTTGAATAGTACGGTGACCCAAAGGATGAATATATCCTACCGCCGCCCGAAAGTTATAGATGGAAGCGCCCAAAATAATGACAAACTATACCGCAACAATGGCAACGGAACATTCAGTGACGTAACAAAACAGACTGGAATAGTATATGAAGGATTTGGGCTTGGACTAATTATTGGTGATGTAAATAAAGACGGTTATCCAGATATATATGTTTCAAATGATTACATCACTAACGATTTACTGTATATAAATCAGGGTAATGGAACCTTCCGTAATGAAATCAGGAAATATTTATCATATCAATCATTATCATCCATGGGTAATGATATGGCTGATGTTAATAACGACGGGAATCTTGATATTTTCACACTCGATATGATGCCAGAATATTATTACAAAAAAAAGCAAACTATAAATGGTTTCAGTTATAACAACTATTTATTGGATGAAGAATTTGATTATGAACATCAATACCTTAGAAATATGCTTCACTTGCACAATGGATTCCTTAATGGAGAAATGCTTCCATATAGCGAAGTGGGTCAAATTATGAGCATTTACCAGACTGACTGGAGTTGGTCGCCATTATTTGCCGATTATGACAACGATGGAGATAAGGACCTTATCGTTACTAACGGATATCCCAAGGATATGACTGACATAGACGGGGCAAGGATGAGAGCTAAGTTTCAAAATACTAATATAACGATGAAAGATTTAATACGCATATTGCCTACAGTAAAAGTACCTAATATCGCATTTGAAAATGTTGGTGAGTTACGTTTTATTAAAAGAAGTGATTGGCTGCCAGATATTCCTTCTTATTCTTATGGAGCCTCTTTTGTTGATCTTGATAATGATGGTGACCTGGACTTTGTGATAAATAATTTTAATGACAAAGCGTTTATACTCAGGAATAATACTGTGGAAAAATCAAATGGCAATGCAAATTTTATAAAGGTCATCCTGAAGGGGAAATACGGCAACCCAATGGCTCTGGGTGCAAAAGTAGAATTGTGGGTAAAAGACAGGTACCAGTATGCCGAACATTTTTTAACACGGGGATATGCCTCTTCAGTTGATCCAATAATTCATTTTGGTTTGGGACATGATGTTTTCATTGATTCATTAAGGGTAACCTGGCCGGCAAGCGGTAATATCTCAACTCTCAAAAACATAGCTGCTGATCAGACAATTGAAATAAATGAATTGAACTCCTATCCAGCACCAGTATTGATTAAAACTACGTCAAAAAGCGAACTGTTATTTATGAGGCGAGAAGATGTTATGAACTATTTACACGAACAAACAGATTTTGCTGATTTTTTTCTCAGCCAGAAAATAATTCCACATAAATTTTCACAGATCGGACCATGTATGTCAGAAGGAGATATTGACAGAGATGGTCATGAGGATCTGATTATTGGTTCGACAAATAAATTGCCAACTAAGGTTTTTTTGAGAAGAGGTAACAGATTTGAAGAATCAAATTTTGAGGGATTGACAACCTTAAAGGAGTATTCTGAATCAGATCTTGCAATATTGGATATTGACAGAGATAGTGACAACGACGTTGTGACAGTTGCCGGAGGATATGAAACCCTGAAGGAAAGCAAATACAAGGATTACCTTTACATGGCAGTCGCAAATGTAAATGATAACCAAAAAGAAATCGAATATCAGCATTACCTATATGAAAACCTAAATGGCAAATTTGTAAGAATCCCGCTTCCGGTTCCTCCATTTCTCGCTTCAGTTATCCGACCTTTTGACTATAATCACGATGGTTATATTGATCTATTTATTGGGTCAAGGGTTAAAAAAGGAAAGTTTCCATATGCTGGCTTTTCCTGGCTCATTCATAATAATAAGGGTACAC
>Ga0315295_10003262_pt1 | contig 13800 bp, 16 predicted proteins | sample YL17G14_0_MG_FD_204453 | JGI IMG/M metagenome (GOLD analysis project Ga0315295, IMG submission 204453) | Sediment microbial communities from Yellowstone Lake, YNP, Wyoming, USA - YL17G14_0 | ecosystem: Environmental > Aquatic > Freshwater > Lake > Sediment | place: USA: Wyoming | collected...
GTGCTGAAATATGCCCCTGCAGTCCCGGAACTTGAAAGATGCTTGAAAGAAGACCCAAACTGGATGGTCAGAAGCAATGTTGCGCGGGCGCTCGGAGAGATCGGCGACCCATCCGCAGGTCCTGCTTTGATAGAGGCATTGAAGGATGAAAATGTGGTGGTCATTGGGCAAGCAGCATTAGCTCTCGGAAAATTGAAAGCCGAAGCTGCGATTCAGCCACTCATAGAAACATATATCCATTCACACATAACAGTCGAAGTCGGAGGCGCGCTCGCATCAATCGGCCAGCCAGCAGTTTCTCCGCTCATACAGGAATTGGAGAACCCAAACCCGAAAATAAGGGAGCATTCCGCAATCACCCTTGCGACAATCTGCGACATTAATGCGATAGAGCCGCTAACAAGGGTTTCTAACGAAGACCCGGATTCTGATGTGAGGTCAGCGGCATCCTATGCGGCCCGCACAATTGCGGAGGGGTGTTCAACACAAGAATAGTCAAAGCCCCGGTCGGGGCGCTCAGTTTTCTACGCCGTAAAAGTCAAATTCTAGCAGTTGGGTTTATCTGGAAGGAACGTCTGAAAAGCCCTAATTTTCTGAAATAGTGCGAGAAAATCAATTTTTCGCAAGAACATATATCGTTTGTTCGCTGTATCTTCCAAACTTTGTTCTGTCTATTCTTAAATAAAAAATATTGAAACCAGCCGCTCTAATCTTATCTTTGAGTTCATAGCCATAATATGCAGTCCCGTAAACTGGGTTTCCCGTACCTAGAAAATTATTGGCAACTGCATCAAATCTGCCTCTGCCAATTTCAATAAAGATGGCTCCGCCTGGCTTGAGCATCTTTCTTATCATTCTCAATACATTAACAAGTTTCCCCTTTGTTATGTGCGTTAATGAATAGAAGGCAGTTATCGCATCATATTTTTTAGATGATTTAATCTTCTCAATATCAATTAATGAGAACTTAACCATTGGGAGTCTCCTTCGTGCTATCTTAAGCATTTCATTCGAAATATCCGCACCGCAACATTTGAATCCTTTTTTTAAAAAATATTCTATGTGCAATCCTGCGCCACACCCCAGATCAAGTATCGTTGCGCCCTTTTTTAGCCGTGATAAGAAAAAGTCTATGTGCTTTTTACCCCTAATTTTATTTGAGGAAATCGCAGCATACCTCGCTGCAATTTGATTATACGTTTTTTTCGTAATCTCCGTTTCATCCATATGATAGATGCTGCAATTCAGAGATATAAATCTATTGAGAAACTGTGGCATTTTTCTGCGAAAATGCGATAACCCTTATTTCCTCCAAATAACCACCAAATAAGGCAGGGGCTTTCACGTCAGGGATTTTGATAAACCGAACCTAATCGGTTTTAGCCCCGGAGGGGGATTGAACCCCCGACCTCTCGCTTTCTAAACCTTGAGGGCTTCCCGGGAACACGATCCCTTCCATCAGCCCACAAGGTTTACGAGGCGAGCGCTCTACCGCTGAGCTACCGGAGCAACCAAAAACGCGGGGAGGGCACTTACTTCGCTCCGAGCCCCATACATCGGGGCACGGACCGAATCCCCCCATTTCTCCCTACGTTTCTGACCCCCTCCCACTTCACTGAGGGGGGCTCTTCACTCGTACTCCTTACGCTTTTTTCGCCTATCATTTTATTAAAATGAAGGCAACTTTGCCTTCGCACCCATATATCTGCATCGCTTCGCGATGTCTGGCAAAGTTCTGCGGAACTTCGCCATCGGGCTTGAAGGCAAACGCCGAGGGCAGGATTTGAACCTGCAATCCTGTGAAGGACTAGTTTTCGAGACTAGCGCACTACCGGGTTATGCGACCTCGGCTAATAACATATACTCTACTCCCGACATTTTCTTAAACCTAATGAAAATCCGAATTCGTTTGCGAATGCGGCCGCCGGGATTTGAACCCGGGTCGCTAGATTGGCAACCTAGAATCCTACCGCTAGACTACGGCCGCGTTGAACAGCTCTTCTAACCAAAGAGCATTCGTGACATGCTACCCGCCATAAATAGCGGAGCTTCCTCCTTCACAGAAAATACTTGCCCCGTTATGCTTATAATGGGTAGAGGTTTCTTCTCCAGAGGCGTTACTTCCGGCATGCCCTGCCGTAGCTCTCCTGAGTATGTTTATCGCCGCGTTGAGGTCCCTGTGCATGGATGCGCCGCATGCGCACTCATGCCACCTCTCCACGAGCGATTTCTTGCGTACCAAACCACAGTTACTGCACATCTGTGAAGTCAGGGCAGGCTCAACAAGCACAACTTCGCAACCAGCCTCTTCCGCTTTGTAGCGAAGCATTCCTGAGAACTCTGCCCAGCCGCAGTCCAGTATGGATTTTGCAAGGAAGCCCTTTGCCATCCCCACTGCGTTGAGATCTTCCATTGCAATGAAAGAATATTTTTCTACAAGCTTCCTGCTTGTTTTGTGCAGGAAATCTCTCCTTCTGTTTGCCAGCTTCTCATAGACGCGCGCAATCTTCAGCCTTGCAGTCCCCCCGTTTTTGCTTCCCTTCTTTTTCCTTGAAAACCTTCTCTGCGCATCCCCCAGCTTTTCTTCTGAAGATTTAAGGTGCCCAGGGTTTTCCATTGCTGTCCCATCGCTCAGGTATGCAAAATGCTCAATGCCCAGATCGATCCCCACGGGCAAAATATCTTTTTTAGGAGCCCGAGTCTCTTCGGTTTGTGAAGTGAAAATGGCAAACCATTTTTCTGAGGGCATCTTCTTTACCGTGAGCGTCTTTATCTTCCCTGCAATTTCCCTGTGCTTTTTGATTTGGATGCTGCCAATGCCCGAAAGTTCAAGTGGCCTGTCGAGTTTGAAACCAGACTGCGGATACGTGAAGGATTTTACCCTTTCTATTGATTTGAACCTTGGAAAGCCCGCATTCATCCCGGCTCTTCTTTTTGCAACCATTCCCCTCATGGATTTCACAAGCCTGTCCGCAACATTCTGGGCTACCTGCGCAAAAAGGGGCGTTCCTTTTGTGAGCGCATTAAGCTGCTGGCGCGTTGGGAATTTCCCTGTTCCTTCGTAGTAGTTCTTTGAATACTCAAGAAGTGCATTCCAGAGGTTTTTGCATGTAGCGAGATGGTCGTCAAGAATGTTTTCCTGCTGCCTGGAAGGATAGATGCGAAACTTCCACGAGCGCATTCTCATAGAGATTTTTTTGCAAAGGTGCTTTATAAATAAGGGGAGACCTCCATGCCACTAATGCCAATAACCAGAATCGATAATTGTGTGGTCACGTTATCCATGGCTTAAAAGCCGTGATCTTCTTGATATCACCGCGGGCACACAGTACTATAACTATTCAGAGTGTTCATTTATGGGCAAAAAAGGAAATATTTAAAAAGGCTTTTGCGGTTATTATACCATGGCAAATCAAAGTAATGGCTCTAATAATGGTGCTACGGCCCAGGCGCGAAAGGTGCGCGCCCCGGCCGAGGGAGAGGTTGCCGGCATCTCCAGGTTTGCGGCTCAGCAGCAGGCGTATGCGAGGCTTTTGGAAGTCGGCAGGCGCTACAAGCTTTCCCCCGAGCAGATAGTAAGCATCGCAAAGATGGATGCGGGCGAACAGGCCCAGCCGCAGGAGCCGGCAAAGGAGAAGGGGCTCATACAAAAGGTGGAGGAGGCCATAACCACAGACACTCTTCAAAAGACAAAGAAGCTCGGCGTCGGCACAGCCGGCGTATCATTGCTTTACCAGGTCATTGACAACATAGGCGACTGGTCGAACGGAAGGACCGCTCTTGACTCCGCCCTCGGGGTCGTCACGGATTTTTTCACCAATTGGCGCAGCGCCCTGGATTTCCTAAAGGACGTTTTCTCAACCGCGATAATCCCGGCAAGCATAGGTACGGGCATCGCAATCCTCTGGGGCAGCAAGGCATGGCGCGGCCTTAAGGCCACATGGAAAAAGGTGAATGAGGCATTCGCGCTCGCCAACGAGAAGGCCATGGCGAAGGTGGACGCAGTCGCGCAGTCCGTCAAGTCCTTCTCCAAGACCGCGTTCATTGCGCTTTCCTTCTACCACCTCCCTAGCCTCATAGACACTGGCAGAAAGCTGGTGGAAGTGGAAGACAACTCGAGCGCATGGAGCCAGCTCAACCAGATCGCCACGTCTTTCTTCAAGGCAGCGCCGGGCGCTGCTATCCCTGTGTTCGTGTTCATCACGGCCGCCGTCGTATCCGGGGTCATACTTCCGGTTGCGAAGGACATGATGAAGAACAGGAACGAGAACAAGAAAGCCGGGCTCCTTGAGGAGTTCGGGCGCCTGCAGGCCGAAGCCCAGCAATTGGAAACCGATCCTTCAGCCGAACCTGGTGCTGAACCTGCGCCTGTTGCGGCGCAGCCCGAAGCAGCCATCGCCAAGCCAATAGGCGGGGACCCAACCGGGGCCGGGCCAGCCTAAAAGACGCCCACTCCTCCAGAAGGCCAAACCGGCGGAACCCCAACAACAATTCTAACTATTTTATCCGCCTGCCCGACATTCTTCTCAAACATGCTTTCACCAAATTCCATTCCCTCTCGTTTTTATTAACCTTTTTGCGCTAATCAGTCCAATGAATTCTGTCCACGTCATCGGCGCAGGCCCAGCCGGCTCCGTCGCCGCCATCTCTGCTTTGCGTGAAGGCCATAGAGTAGAAATAAGCGAGGAGCACAGCGTCCCGGGCTTTCCAATCGACTGCTCCGGCCTCATTTCCAAAGACGGCCTCCACACCCTCTCCGACATTATAGATTACAAGAAATACTCCCTCAACCCGATGCACGGCGCGATCCTAGATTTCTCCGGCCACAAGATGAAGATAGACGCAAAGAAGCCCATCGCCTTCGTAATCAACCGCGCATCCTTCGACTTCGCCCTCTCCAATAAGGCGGAATCCGAGGGCGCAAAACTCACCCGCAACGAGCGCATTTCCTCCCAATTCCGCGGGGATTCCATAATAGGCGCGGACGGCCCCAATTCCACCGTCGCTTCCCATTTCCAATTTCCAAAAATCCGCCGCTTCGCCCTCACCGCGAGATGCAAAGTAAGATATGATGGCGAAAACCAGCATTTCATCCGCGCCTACCTTTCCAACAATGCCTCCCCCGGCTTTTTCTCCTGGCTCATCCCGCACAACGAGGAGTTTGCCGAGATGGGCACAGGCACCCTCCTCCCAAGGAACCCCCTTCCCGCCCTCCACTCCTTTTCCAAGAGAATAGGCATTCAGCTCTCAAAAGAAATCCGCTTCGCCCTCATCCCGCTCGAATGCAGGAAGAAAACCTCCCTCCGCTCAGGAGGAAAAAACATCCTCCTCGCAGGGGATGCCGCAGGCCAGGTGAAATCCACCACCGGGGGCGGAGTCTTCTTCGGCACCTCCTGCGCAAGGCTCGCAGGAAAGCACGCCTTCACCCCCGAGTTTTATGAGAGGGAATGGAGGGCGCTCTACCACAAGGACCTCCGCATGCACAAGTTCGCCCATTTCGTATACGGTGCCCTTCCCGACCCAGCCCTCAACCTCGCCGGCAAAACCCTCTCCTTCTTCAAAATAGAGAGATACCTTGAGGAAAGGGAAAACATGGACCACCCCACGAGGATACTCCATCCGAGGCTTGCAGCGCATTGCCTCTCCGCACTAATGCAAAAATAGGAATATTTATAAAGCACCTCAGCCCCACTATTCCCGCACAAGGTGGCATATGATACTGAGATACGAAAACACGAAGTCTCAGGAGGAGAAAAAGGAACAAAACGGGTTCCCCCATCTCCCGCAGTTCCCAGTGCCAATGCTGCCGGAGCACTACCACGTCCTTTCCGACAGCCACAAAAACCAGATAATCTGGACCTACGTTCCCCACATGCGGGAAACCGTGGACGACTTTCACGAGATACTCGTCCTCTCCCCCGAGGAGAGGTTCAAGGCATATGAAAAGATGGTTTTGGGCCACAGCCGGGAGTTCGCAACCACCCTCGCAAAGCTAAAGCTTAGGGACAACAACCCCCGCAAGACCAGCCACTACCCGCAGAAGGATCTTGCCCGCCTCATAGATTTCGTGGACGGAAACGAGGCGATAAAGGCCGAGGACCTCGTGGGCGCCGTTTCCCCGCGCGTGTTCAGCCGCCTTATGCTCTACATAAAGTTCTCCGGGAACAACCAGGCTTCCATACGGAAGTTCTTCGAGGGCCTGATGAGGGAATAGAAATCTATTTAACCTTCTTCGCACATCCTTTATCCAATACGGTGCATCTATGGATTACATCATCCTTTCCCCGTGCGTGACCGCAAAGACCCGCGAGCTGCGCATGCGCGGAAAAATAGACATCAGGAAGGCGGAGAAATCCCTTCCCCCGAATGTGGACATCCTCGCGCTCACCGAAGTATTCCTCACCCTCGCCTACAAGGGAAAATCCTTCTCCCTCTATCCCTCTGGAAAAATAATAGTGAAGGATTCCGAATCCGATGAGGCGAAATCCCTGCTCAAGGAAATGTTCGCGCTTTTGGAGAAGAAAGGGTGCCTTTCCGAATGAGAATTGATTTCCACGTGCACACCTCCTTTTCCTTCGACGGTCGCATTAAGCTCGAAGAGCTGGCCTCCATCTCTAAAAAAACAGGCGTAATCCCGGCAATCACCGACCATAATACCATAAATGCGCACGCGGAATTCCGCAAATTCCAAGCCCCTTTTATTCCCGGGGAAGAGATAGAAACCGCCCAAGGGGATTTCATAGGTTTGTTCATGGCCGAGCCTGTGAAAAAAGGCGTGGACTTCTACGAAGCATTGGATGCAATCCGTTCCCAGGGCGCGATTCCCTATGTCCCCCACATGTTCGATTCCCTCCGTCCCGGAGTGGCAAAAGAAGAGTACGGAAAAGCCGCGGACATAATAGAGGTTTTCAACGCCCGCTCTCTGGAAAGATTCGACAAAAAAGCGGAGGAGTTCGCAAAAAGGGAAGGAAAGCTGATGGCTGCGGGAAGCGATTCCCATTATCCCTACGAATTTGGGACGACATATACGGAACTGGACCTTTCTCCAGACGAGCTCCAGCCCAAGCCCCTCCTTCGCGCCCTAAAGAACGCAAAAATAGTAGGCAAGCGCACCTCATTATTGAAGAGAAAGATAGCCAAGTATACGGGCATTTACCTTTAGCTAGAACCATTTCTCCAGCGTCCGCTGGCTCCTCGTCTCCTTCACCTGCTTCATCATCCCTTCCAGTGCCTTGTCCACCCTATCTAAAGAGAAGTCGTGCTCGTCCACGAGCAATTGTATTACCCCCTCGCGCGTGGGCTTCCCCCACTTAATCTCCTCCACTTCCTTATACGGAGGCGCCATAAAGAACTCATAAATCTTCTCCACTTCCTCGGGAAACTCGTACTCCTTCTCCTTTTTCAGGTACGCTCTCACCTTCTCCAGCGTATCCTGCTCTTTCACAATTTTCAGCGCAGTCTTCGGTCCTATCCCCCGCACCCCCTCGTTGAAGTCTGTCCCTACCATTATTCCAACCAGAATCAACTGTTCCCTTCTCAGCCCAATATTCTTCAGCGTCTCTTCCAGTTCCACCCTTTCTATTTCTATATCTATGAACCTATTCTGCTTCGGCACTTTCCTTTTCCCGGTAATAGATAAGTTCCTCAAAAGTATAGGACTTCCAAAAAGAAGCGAATCATAATCCTGCGACGCAGAAGCATAGCACATCCCCTTGTGCACCATCCACGCGGCCTGCGCCTCCCCCTCGCTCGGAGCCTGCACCCAGGGAATCCCCATGAACGAGAGCAATCTCTTGCTTTCATCCACCATCTCTTTCGTAAGGCGGGAGCTTCCCTGCGCGTATTTCCTCGCCTCCTCCACTTTTTCTTCCGCCAGCGCCTTCTTCCACTTGTGCTCCGCCTCCCTCCGTATTTCAATTCTTTCCTCTATAGTTTTCCTCTTCAATTCAGGCGGAGGCCCGTCAAACACATAAATCGGCTTAAGCCCCGCATTCACAAGCCTGATGCTCCGATAAAACAATCCAGATAAATGCCCGGTTACCCTCCCCTTCATATCCATTAAGGGCGTCCCGTCCTCCTGCCGTATAGATGCCAGGAACTGATAGAGAATATTCATCCCATCTATCGCTACGCACTTCCCTGCAAGCTCTTCCAGCTCAACCTTGTGCTTTATCGCAAGGTCGCCCAAATCAACTCCCATCCTAATCCTCGCTTATCTATGACCAGGCATGCTTTTATTTCTCTGCCTGTGCCGGCATCGTGCGCGTTCACAAAACAAGAAACTTCGTTTTCGCCAGCACTTCATGCACGGCTGCGATCTTCATCCTTGACTCAATTTCCTCTATTTTCTTCCTGATTCTCTCGTATTCCTTATCCTCTATGAACTCCTCTCCGCATTTTTCGCATACGAACAAAGTCGTATCAGAGATGACATACCTGCCGAGGAACATCCTATTTACTCCACTGACCTTCTTCATGGAATGCCTGCATTTCACGCACCTGACCCCATTCATCTTTTCTTCACCTTATGGTACTGCTCCACCTGCCATCTAGAAGATTCATATCCCGTGATTATTATAACCCTGTCTTCTTCCTCTTCCAGCACCAGCGTATAATATTTGTCCGGTTTTCGTTTATAAACGCATAAGGTCGCCCCGCTCACCTTGTCCTCCAGCCGGACTCCTTTTCCGATTATATCCTCTACTTCGGCCATCGCCATCTTCCTTTCCAACAGCCTGTCCGCCGCATGCTTCGTCATTATTATACGTCTGTTTTTCATCCAATCTTATCATTCATTTCCCGTCTTGGAATAAAAACATTTGCCAGGTGCGATGCCACTATTCCTTCGCTATCTTCCAGAACGCATTGAAGTACGCCTCGAAGCTCTTCACCGCCTCCTCGTTCTGTATGAGCACGCCCACCGGCTCCTTTGTCCACATCACCACGAATGCCTTGTCCTTGTAGAACACTATCTCCATATTCGTAATCAAATACTGCGGAAGGTACCTTATCTTCGCCTTCTCCAGCGTGCTCTTCTCCAGCGCACCCTTCACATCGTGGTTCGCAAGCATCCTCAGCCCTATCTTCTTTGCCGCCCTCTTCGCATGGTGGAGCAAGAAGAACCTCCTCAGGTTCGGCACGTCCCCGTACCCCGCCCCAATCACCTTGTATTCCTCCCCAGGCCCAAGCTCGTCCACTATCCCCCTGAAGAAGTTCGTGACCGCCTTATACCCCTCGTAGAGGACCGCCTCGGAGCGCCTCAGCGCCTTATACCTCTCCAGCTCGGGCAGCATCCTCTCTATTTGCCCCTTCTTCTCTTCCAGTTTCTCCTCCCTCTCCTCTATGTAATCCACTATCCTCCGCGGCTCCTGCGCCACAAAATGCTTCACCTTGCCCTTCAGCACATGGCCCGCGAGCCCCTTCCTTTCCAGCCTGTCCAGTATCTTGTACACCTTGGATGAGGAGACGCCCGCCGCCTTCACCAGCGGCCCGGTCTTGCACGCGCCCAGCTTCAGGAGCGCGAGGTAGACCTTCACCTCCCCGTCTGTAAGCCCAATCTCCTCCAGCAGCTTCAGGTCCATAATCTCCTTTCTATTTTCCTCCTTTTAACCCTTGCTATCTGCGACCCCCCAAGGGGAAGAATAGTTTATTATAGGTCTAAAGTGTTAATTAGTGTAAGACGGAGGGAAACACCTCCGCGATGAAAAAGGTGATGAAAAATGGAACAAAAAACAACGAAAATTGTAGAACTTGGGATTAATGTGCCCTACCTTCAGGCGAGGAAAATGGTTGCGAAGAGGGGCATGAAGCTTCCTTCCTACCCATTGATTGATGCTTACGCGCGGAGACCCAGGGGTTACGACCTCTGGGCAGATGAACTTCTTGCGCACCCTCCGTTAGACTGGGTTTTCCAGAGCGGGAAAGATGTGAAAGACTCTATTACTGGATGGATTCTTCCCGCCAGCTATGTGCCGAAGGAAGCGCTCGGCAGATGGGGAGTCGGGCTCTTTATCGTGCCCGAGGATGTGAGGGAAGAGGGTGGCAAGGTAATTGTCCATGCACAGTCTGTCGTAGTGCTTAACGGGATGATACAGATTTCCGATACGTTGGTGGCTGGAAAGCCCCATGAGATTACGAGGATTCCGCTCATTGTTTCGCTTGAGGAGTTTGAGCGCCTCCCGGAAGATGAGAAAAGGTGGCTCTACAGGATTGCGGGCGAAGGGGTTAGGCCTCTGGTCCGCGGCGGCTGGGGCAGGTTCGATTGGCGGAACGTCGAAGCCGGCTATGGGTCCGACTTTCTGTCCGGGGTGGCGGCGGTATCCCCCTAATTCTTTATTTCTCCTTCTTCTTTTTCTTCTGCATCTCAAACATATCAAAGAGAGTAAGTTCTGTCTTACCCCCTCCGCTTTTCGGAGTCGGAGAAACCGAAACCTCCACTTTCTCAATCAATTTTATTCCCAATGCCTTCTCCAGCTTCTTCGCCTCCGCAGGGTTCGGCTCCATCCTCTCGTTCTCCACCCTGTCCAGCCAGGAGGCCTTCTCATTCACTTTCTTCGCCAATTCCTCTATCGTCATCCCGCGCGTCTTCTTCTCCTTTTTTCCGTATTCATTCACTTCTTCGTAGGTAATCTTCACAGCCTCCCGCGCCCTCCGTATCTTTCTCCCGTAGCCGTCCAAAATCTCCTCTTCCACGCGAAACTGCTTCGGGGTGGAATAATCCATCTTTGCCGGCGCCTCCTGCTCCTCCCCAGCTTCTCCAGTGCCCAATGAATGTAAAATCTTCCCGTGGTAGGCGCAGCGCGGGCACACGGCCATCTTCGCGCCCTCCACTTGTATGATGAAAGAAACCCCCTTCTTTCCGCAGATATCGCAGTCCACCATGCGCCAGTTTCTCAGTTATTCTTATAATTGCTACAGGAGAAGCAAATCCGTGGTTCATATAAAGAACACATCCATTTTCGCATCCCTGGTTTTGCTGTTTTCCCTCTCATCTGCAGGAGAGTTCCTCTGCGGAGGCGTGGGGGGAATCCCCTGCACGACCGACTGCCAGGGGCAATGGAGCGAAAACATGGGCGATTACGTCTCCTGCGAATGCCCGCCGGAAGGATGCGTCTGCTACTGCCCGGTAGGGGCAGAAGACCCCCAAACCGGAACCGGGACCGATGTGGAAAGGGATGTGGGCGAGGGCCAGCCCTGGGCGAACGCCCCTGCCTGCCAGGCAACCTCAGCTCCGTGCAGCCAATGCGGGGTGATAGGGAGTTATTCCGGGACGGTTGCAATACAGAAGAGCAATGGGGAATGGTGCCTCGGCTATACTGACTACTCACTCCAGCCCGGAGATTTCGTGGTGACCCCCGGTGATTCAAAGGTCAGGATAACCCTTTTTGACGGCGGGAACATGGACATGGCCCCGGGAAGCCAATTCAGGTTCGACGGCCTCAATTATTTAAGCGCGCCGTCCGTAATCGAGACGACGGGCTACTTTACGATGACCATGGTGAGGGGATTCTACCATTACATGATTGAGAAGGACCGCATCAAGCAGTTCGAGGTCCGCCCGAACGGCGCCTACACCGGCATAAAGGGCACGGAATTCGTGATGGAGTTCACGGACACCTACACAAAACTGAAGGTATTGGACGGGAGCGTGGACTTTTGGAAGGCGGGCTCGGACGCCCGCGTCCTCGTCAACGAAGGCGAGTATTCCGTGCTTGAAACCTCGGGCCCGGCACCCTCCTACCCGCAGGAATTCAACACCGCGGGAGAATCTAGGTGGTGGAATGATTTGGAGGGAGGGAGCTGTTGCGGGACTGCGTTCATACTTATGATTGTCCCGCTCCTTGCATTCGTATTCCGGAGCTAGCTCGCAAGGTATTTATCCGGTTACGTACAATATCATCTAATGGAAAAACAACAGTATTTTCTCGCGGTGATAGCATTGCTCCTCCTGATCTCCTCAGCCGCAGCCATAATCGCGACAAGCGATTCCATAGAATACTATTGCGTGGAAGAGAACGTCCGGCATGGATACATCTGGCTGCCGGCCCGGGTATCCGACCTCTTCCTTGGCGGCAAAGTGAACCTCCATTTCTCCATGCCCAACGGAAACAGATATGACATATACGGCACGGTACAGGACCAGGAGATTTCCGGGCTCCATTGCGGAGCATCCGCCGAATACGATTATGACGTGAGCATGGGCTACATGGACGCGCTCCACCTGGCAACCTCCACGAAGCCGGTCACGACATTTGTGGGATTATGGCGCTCAGGAAACATCATCCTTGAGGCGAACGGACAGGAAAACCAGGAGAAGCTGGACAATACAGGCCTGCTTGTTTCCACGGATGATGAGCCAGTCCCTGAGCCGATAAGGTCCCTTTTTCTTCCCTACCTGAATTGAGGAAAAACCCCAAGAAAAACATAAAGGGTTTTAATTCCCCCTCTCCAAATCCACCCCAATGGACCGTATCAAACTATTCGCAGTGATTCTTCTCACAGCAATCGCTATATGGGCTATTGTGCAGACCGAGCTCGCGCCCACAATCAAATTCATCGCATCTATTGCGATACTCGCGTTTGCCGGGGAGGTAATAGCCCGCATCGCCAATCTCCACAGTGATTGGGGCCTCATTCTTCTAAGGACGCAGAAGGGGATAGACATCGCAAAGGAATTGGCGAAGAGGGAGCAATTCTGGAACCTGTTTGCGGATTTCGGCCTCGCCCTCGCCTACGGAATTTTGTCCTTTTTCATAATAAAGCGCGGAGTTAAGGAAAAGATTGGCATAATAATCTCAGCATTAATCACAATAACATTCCTCCTGCTCTTCGTCTCGCCCACCATTCTTCCGTTCCTTTCATACACATTGGGAATGCCAATAGGGGGAGGCAGGGCTGCCCACCCTGAAGCCGCTGACTCATTATTCTCATTCATAATCCTCGGGATGGTCTACCTAGGGGGGTTCGCCGCCTTCATCACCATGAGCCTCCTGATGTATGCATTCATAGTGGTCAGCGCGGTCTTCTCCACCGTTGTTATGGGAACCACCGCAATTGCAGACACCGCCCCGGGCCTCACCCTTATCCTTCCCGGCATAAACATCCCGCTTTTCGAGGGATTGCTCGCCCTCATAATCATTCTTTTGGTCCACGAGGGCGCGCACGCCATCCTTTCCGTAATTGGAAAAATCCCAATCCTTTCTTCCGGAGTCGCCTTATTCGGAATAATCCCAATCGGCGCATTCGTAGAGCCGGATGAGAAGCGCCTCGCAACCAAATCCAAAGAGGTGCAGAAAAGGGTGGTGGTCGCCGGCTCCGCAGCCAACCTCATCACTTCCATATTCTTTTTCCTCCTCCTCATCGCCTTCCTTTCCCTTTCCACGCCTTTCAAGGAGCACGGATGGTACGTTATGGAGGGAATGGACAACGGGACCATAATTTACGAGATAAACGGAATCCCGGTGGAAAACCTCCCCGAGAACTACACCGCCCCGAACATGTCAATCAACCTCACCACAAACCATGGGATGGTTGAACGCACAATGAACGAGACCGGAGGGTTTGGAATAGCATACATTCCGATGGACTACGCGCCCTTCACCCAGTATGAAAATCCAATATTATCTTTCATCTTCAAAACTTTAGTGTTAGTGTTCGCCCTAAATTTCATCATCGGCGTCGTAAACCTGCTTCCGCTTCCCTTCTTTGACGGGATGCGCCTTCTGGAGTTGTCCGTTAATAATAAGCGCTTCACAGACTTTGTGATGTACCTTATTCTTGCGGCGTTCCTCTCCAACCTGC